>ENA-OSIY01000467-OSIY01000467.1-marine-metagenome-genome-assembly--contig:-NODE-467-length-22711-cov-13.041089_pt1 | contig 22711 bp, 11 predicted proteins | sample MGYA00237884_ERZ534233 | MGnify/ENA primary metagenome ERZ534233 (study PRJEB26412, sample SAMN06343840) | marine metagenome | isolation source: estuarine water | place: USA: Columbia River Estuary... | reverse complement strand
ACCTCGCTATTCGTCGGCAGCGTCAGATGTGTATAAGAGACAGCTGCAGGCACTATATGCAAATACAGGATATAGTTCGTTGACAAATAGCTATGTTACAAAAGGATACTTGCCAGAAATTCCTCCGGGATACTTACCCCTTTATACTTTTTATCAAGATAGTCAAGGCACTTATACACTACTTACAAACCATATAACTGGTTACAACGGAGTAACTGGATTAACGTATAGTGATGTTAGTGGCCTAATTGACTCTGGTAGTGGGGACAGCATTACTTGGTCAACTCCTGCCGTTAAAACTATTAAAATTATGGCGGGCAGAGTCTATTCACAAAGTAGCGGGGTTGATCCTTCATCTGCAGAGGTTGATATTTGGACTACTGCACAAGCAACAGCGATAAATACAAGTGCTTTATCTGCTGGCGGCGTTTTAAAAAGCAATGGTAGTGGCTGGGGAGATTTTTTGAGTACTTATGGGGTTTGGGGTAGTACATATACTACTCCTGCTGCAACGGGTTATGGGGGTAGTTGGGTTAAAGTAATCCCTGGAATTAATTTTCCTTATGACGGATACTATACAGTAGAAGCCGCAGCAGATGATCAAGGCGAGATCTTAATTGATGGAGTACGCGCAGTACAGATTCCCAAACAAGGAAGCGGTACAATTACTAGTATTAAAGGTGTTATTAAACTAAAAGCTGGAACGCATAGTGTTACATTAAGCGGCGTAGATAATCAAGCTAGTCACGCAGGTATTGCTGCTAAAATTACTTATTTAGCTAATAACGGTTTAAATCTTGCTGCAAGCCAAAATACTATTCTTACCTTCGGTGAAGGTGCTTGGTTTGAAAAACGTAAAGACGCTTTTAACTGGGTGCACTCAGTCGAAAACTTAGCCAGAGCTAGATATCAAGTACGTGTTCGTCGTACAACTAGCGATGAAACTGAAGATGAAGCAGATTTCAGAAAGTTTCACAAAGCCATACTAAGCGGTGTAATAGGTTACGATAAACAAGAACAGCCTATGATAAATCCTCCTGGATGTTATCTGGCTAAAACTGCTGTGCGTATTCAAAGCAACAATAAGATTAATGGGCAAATTGATGGTATTAATGCGCTAGTACAAACAGTTACTTGGGACTATGACCGAGCTACAAATAGCTGGGAAAACTTACGTGCTACTAATAATCCTGCAAGTTTATTTGTTTATGTACTAACACACCCAGCAAATGCTTTCAGAGTAAAACTTTCACAGCTAGATGTAGCTAATTTAACTACATGGCATAACTTTTGTAATCCCATACCTCAGACTGTAACTACTCCAAGCATGGTTAAAGGTAGGTCTTATACTATTAGTAATATAGGTACTACTACGCAAGCTGATTGGAATATTTTAGCTGGTACTAGTGGTATTGTATATGGTATTGGCGACAGTTTTGAAGTACAAGTCGTTGGTGGAGTTACCGGAACAGGTACTGGAGTATACGCACCTAAATTTGCATATAATGGAGTACTAACTAGTACTCAAAGCGTAATGGATACTCTACGTGATATATGTGCAGCAGGTAAAGCCAGTCCTTCATATATTGACGGTAAGTGGGGTGTAATCATAGATAGTCCTCGCTCACATACAGTTCAACATTTTACTGAGCATAACAGCTGGGGTTTTGAATCCACTAAAGTTTTGCCCATTTTGCCACACGCTTTCCGTGTTAGCATTAATGACGAAAGTAATGCATATCAAGTACGCGAATTTATTGTTTATAATTACGGATACGGCCCTACAACAAGTGGTTCTGTAAAAGGAGCTGAGTTATTTGAGCAATTAAGTTTACCTGGCGTAACTAATATTGACCAAGCTACTCGCTTAGCTAGATGGCATTTTGCGCAACTTAAATTACGCCCCGAAACATATACGGTTAGCGTAGACTTTGAGCATTTAGTGTGTACTCGCGGTGACAAAGTAAAAATTAGTCACAGCGTACCACAGTGGGGCGTTGGAAGCGGTCGTTTAGGCACAGGAGTAGGCGATAGTATTACGGGTACTAGTTTAACGTTACGTGAACCTGTATTTTTAACTAACGGCACCGCTTATACTATACTAATTAGAACTAATTATTTAACTACCACAAATGGTAGTGGAAGTGTTAGCAGAACTTTTACGTACAGTGGCACAACTGGATATACTACTACAATCACAGTACCTACAATAGCTTTAGCAGATGGTGTAGAATCAGATAACTTATTTATGATAGGTTTAAGTACTATATCAACACAAGAGTGTATAGTCGTTGGTGTTGAACCAAGCGGTAACTACAGTGCTAGATTAACACTAGTAGATTATTCTCCAGATATTTATACTATGGACTTAAGTGGTTTAGTAGTATACAACCCTAATTTAATTACTAACAATATTCCACTAATAAAGAACACTATTACTAAAACACCTATTATAAATAGTGTAACTACTAGTAGTGCGGTAAGTAGCGAAATAGCTTCTGGTACCTATCAAAACAAAGCTATTGTATCTTTTACAAACCCAAGTGATTTGCCAGCAATAGCTACTCGTGTACAGTTTGATATTATTGAAGGAAGCATACCAGCTTTTTCTTCTAATCCTGGCGAAACACATATTGTTAATAAAGAAACAAGTGGCTATACTTTTGATGGTTTAACTTCTGGGTTAAAGTATAAAATACGTGCAAGATATTTAGGCAATACTAATGAAATTGCAGGGCCCTGGTCTATTGATTATGCTTTTACCAATGATGGTAAAAACAAGAATTTTAATGATTCACCAACACTTGCAATAGATTTAGAAACTACTTATATTGTGGTAGACCCCATTACGGCAAATCAGCCTAGCGACTTTAAAGCATATGCTTATAGGTTGTATAAAAGTACTGTTACTACAGATTTATGGGATACTACTCCAATCATTCCAGAAGTACAAAGTCAGGGACAGGGTAAGCTAGATTTATCCAGTGTACCTATACCTCGTATTTCAGAAACAGGGATCGATTACAAGGTAGAGTGTAGAATACTAGACAAAACTAATAACTATAGTGAGACAAGTACGTATGCTACAATTAAAATTAAAACCATTGTTTAAGGATAAATATGGCAGCAACCTTATCAGCGGGCGTAAATTCGTTAATATTAAAATTAGACACACCGTACGATACTATTAGAACAACTGATATTCGAGATGACTTAATTAAGGTAAAGGTGTGGTGCTCCGCCACATCTAACTTTACGCCTATAGATACTCTTAACGCACTTGGAGTTGCTAATGTAAATCCAAATCAAGTATTTGATGGTTTAAGTTTGTCTATAGTTATTCCAAAATTAGCAGACGGCACAAATTTAGCATCTGGCACGCCTTATTATGTAAAATATGCTTTTATTAGTGATATTGAGGAAGAAGTATTTACTGTCTCTAGTCAATTAACAGCTACTCCAGTAGCTGCTACTTCTCAAACCATCGATATTTCTGGATACAGTGCTTTTGTAAAAAATGTACTAGGTACAGCACTTACACCTCCAAATGCAACACTAACTGCAATAACAAATGGCATAATTCTTCCACAATATGCATGGACAATTAGTGGAGGAACCTTATCTTCTAGTAATACTGTATCTACAACAGTAACACCTAGTTTAAGCGCAACTTCTGTATCTGTTACACTAAGTGTAACGGGTACAGGATTAACTACGCCTATTACCAAAACAATTGTTATGGCAATTGTTAGTAGCGGAATTACAGGTAACTCTGTTTATGTAGCTACTGTTTATCAACAGGCCGCAGATGATCCTGGATCACCAAGCGCTACTACTAGTTCCTATAATTTTAGTACTAATACCTTAGTAGGTCCAGGAAACGGGTGGCTAACTACTCAACCTTCCACAACTACTACACCTACCTGGGCTTGCGACTATACTTTTGTAGGTAGTCCTACTTCGACTGTAACTGGTGTAGGTAATTGGGGTCCAACATACATTGAAGCAGTAAACGGCACTAACGGAGAGTATCGTGATGTTATACAGTTATATTTAGCAAGCGATTCTCTTCCAACTAGACCAGATTCTGTTGCATATACCTTTTCTGGAAATACTGCAGTTGTAACTGGCGGAACTCCTGGATGGAGTCTTACTCAACCAGCAACAACTACTACACCAACTTATATAATTAAAAGCCTAGCAACTACAAGTACTCCTGCTATACCTGTAACTTTAACAACTTGGACAGCCCCCCTAATTGTTGCACAAAATGGTGCAAAAGGAGATACTGGAACCAGTATTGAAGTACAATACTCAGAAGACGGTAGTACTGGATGGTCAGCAACCCCTACTAGTCTTAGTAAGTGGATAAGAATTAACACTATTACAAATGGCGTTACTACAAATGGAGTTGCTAAAAAATATATTCCTACACTAGGTGTTGAGTATACTGTTACTAACGGCATCTCTACATACGTACATATTAAGTATAGTAACGATGGAGGCACTACTTTTACTACTAGTAATGGTGAAGATCCCGGAACTTATATTGGTATTCTTACAAATACTACTGCTGCAGATTCTCTTACTCCAGGAGATTATACATGGTCTAGAATTAAAGGCGAAAATGGTATAAATGGTACTGGCCTACAAGTTGAGTATTCTCCTAACGGGTCTACTGGCTGGGTTTCTACCCCTACTGTGTCTAGTAAGTATATTAGAGTTAATACGGTAGCTGCTAATGGTACTATAACACTTGGTGTTGCTCAAAAGTATATACCAGAAGTAGGAATAGACTATACTGTAACTAATGGTCAAACAAGCTATTTACACATTAAGTATAGTAATAATGGTGGAGTTACTTTTACTGGACTTAATGGAGAAACTACAGGTGACTACATTGGTACATTAACTGATTTTAACGCCGTTGATTCTCCTACTCCTGGCGACTATACTTGGGCCAGAATTAAAGGCGAAAATGGTACAGGTACCGTTGGCGCTTCTAATCACCGTGCTTATCGTGCCTATACAACCACTTCCCCACCAACAGCTCCTCCTGAAAATACCGCTAGTGGAGCAGCTCCTGCAAACTGGTCACTAGTTCCCGTTGCTGTAGCAGTAGGGCAAGCACAGTATCAAACTGATGGTACAACTCCTGCAGGTAGCACTACTACTACTTGGACGACCCCATATTTAAGTTATTTTAAAGTAGCTAACCTAGAAGCCATTACTGCAAGTACTGGTAATTTAAATGTTACTGGAACTATTACAGTTGACTATGATGCTACTGGTAGTGTAGTAATAGATAATGGTAGTATACGAATTTATAACGGAACTACTTTACGAGTCAAACTAGGAAGATTATAATGCCGGTATACGGTTTACAAACATTTAAAAGCGACGGCACTACTATTGTATTACAAAACTCTACCAAAAGTGGAGTTTTTGGTGAGAAATATGAATACGCAAAGACGGGCACTCCTGGTACTAAGCCAGCGGTGTCTTTCCCACAATATTCAGGTAGAACTATTAGGCCAATGCAACTAATACCTGGAGCACATAGCTGGTCAGTTAGTTATCCTGGCGGAATTCCCACAATAACTTTTATAGAGAATCAACCTATAGCTGCAGGTATTCCACAGTTCTATTACGATTCCACAGTACTATATATTTTTGTTAAATAAAGGCAAACATGGCAACTTATGGCCTTAGAATAATAAACGATGATTCCGAACTCTTAATAGATAGCGAATACTTTTCTCCTGCTTTTGCACAAAAGCTTGAGTTTAGTCCTACTGTGTATTCAGAAGAAGCAGGCAGCACTTACTTTCATAGTGGGTATGTAAAACGCGAATACAGAACCTCAACTGTAACAGCCCCCGGTAATTTTATAGTTATGTGGACCTTACCAGATACTGCGGATGATGTTTGGTATAATTTTGAAACATCTACTACAAGTATGGGAGGTTATCTAACGCTATGGGTTTATGCAAACTCCCTGGGAGCTAACCTAACCTATACATTACCAACCGGGTATTTGTTTGCTATTAGCAGCTTACCTACTAGCTCAGAAACTTATGGACTACGACTTTTTAATGCTGCCGGTACTAAAACATTTGACAGTAATAATGTACAGTTAGCGCCTTATACTATTAGCGATAGTTTTACATTTTTTGAGGATCCAACAGGTCCACAGGGATTACCTACTTCTATTAGTTTGGCTATGCCAACTAATCCTATTTTTATGTTGCCTAACTATACTGCTTTAAGAATTTTTAAAAGGACAACAAGCCACTTAGAGTTTGTTTACGAAGCAATGTTTAGACGACAAGGCACTAGTGTACAGACGAAAGAAGTACAAGTTTACTACTCAGACGAAGACTACGCTTGGCCCTATACCCAAACAATATACAATAGTGGTAACAGACAAGGATTAGGTATAATTGTTGCAGATGCAAATTTATATGCTGCACCTGGAGCAGGTACTGGAACAGGTACTAATCCACAGTATCAACTTACATCCACTAGTACTAGTACTAGTGAAGGTACTAGTGTTACAGTAACTCTTACAACTCAGAACGTTGCAAATGAGAGTCCTTTTGCTTATACTGTTACAGGCATATCTACAGCGGACTTAACTGCAGGCGGACTTACTGGTACATTTATTATTTACAATAATTCTGCAACCGCTACGTTTACATTTGCAAACGATTACTTAACCGAAGGTACTGAAATATTTAAGCTAAGTCTAGACGGCATGTCGCAGTTTATAGATATAACAGTTGCAGACACTAGTACAAGTGCTTCATACAGTTGGTCAACTCCTGGAGCCGTAAACGAAGGCTCAACAGGTTTTACTACTTTTAATGCTACAGGTGCTAACGGCAAAACTGTGCTTTTTTCAGTAGTAGGACCTAGTGCTGGATTAACGAGTATTTCTGGTTCAAGTGACGGAGCGTTATTAACAGGCAGTTGGGTAGTTAGCGGTAATGCTGCAACATCTATAAATGTACAATACTCGGCAGTTGCTGATGCGGCGACGGAAGGCCCGGAAGCATTTCGTCTTATTGCAACAGTAGATGGAATACAGGTAGGCGGAACTAGCGGCGATATCATTGTAAATGATACTAGTAAAGCTGCTGGTTATTCTTTAGCAGCTACAGACAATTGGAATGAATCAGAATCATACCCTGTAACTGTTAGTGCTAATAATGTAAATGGTACGACGCTTTATTTAACAACAGACAACGCTTTAGTAACGCCTAGTTCAAGTACCGTAAGCGTAACTTCAGACACTTTTATTAGCAATGTAAGTTTTACAGCAGGCATAGCTACAGCCAATACTGCAGTAAGAATAAGTCTTAGAACCGGAAGTACTAGTGGAACTGAAGTAGCATTTAAAACAATTACTTTAGTTAATGTTGCCTCCTCTTATAGTTTTGGAACAACATCAGCATTTAATGAGGGTGCAAGTGGTTCAGTACAGTTTAATTATAGCTATGCAGCAAATAAGTCTGTAAGTTTTTCAGTAGTTGCACCCACTAGTGGCTTAAGTGGAGTATCTGATGTTACCTTAAACACTACTAGTTTTGCTATAGGTGCAACAAATTCTGCGGGAAATGTAAGTGTTACATACTCAGCAGCGGCTGATACTACAACTGAAGGTGCTGAATATTTTAGAATTGCAGCAACAGTTGATGGTAGTACTTACTATAGTGGTGATATAACCATTAACGACACTTCTTTAGCAGCACCTACCTATTCATTTACACGATCCGTAGCTAGTGTAAATGAAGGAGGTACTTTTACAATTACTTTTAATAGTAATCTAGCAAGTAGTTTTGGTTATACTATAACAGGTATTGAATCAGCTGATATAGGCGGAGCAGGCCTAACAGGCAATGTTAGTAACGGCAGTATATTAAGTTTTACCGTAACAGAAGATAGTGCTACTGAAGGTCCACAGTATTTTAATATTGCATTAAATAACGGACTTGCTTCAACAAGTGTTACATTCAACGATACTTCATTAACACCGTCGTATTCATTTACACGATCCGTAACTAGTGTAAATGAAGGAAGTAGTTTTTCAGTTACTTTTAATACCAATCAAGCAGGTAATTTTGGTTATACTATAACAGGTATTGAATCAGCGGATATAGGCGGAGCTGGTCTAACAGGATTAGTTACTAATGGTAGTGTGTTGAGTTACAGTGTAACAGCAGATAGTGTTACTGAAGGTACACAATATTTTAATATTGCATTAAATAACGGACAAGCTTCCACAACTGTTACATTCAATGATACTTCTTTAACACCTCCCACATACTCACTAACTACTTCAGTAGGTAGTGTAAATGAGGGAGGCAGCTTTTCAGTTACTTTTAGTACCAATCAAGCAGGTAGTTTTGGATATACTATAACAGGTATTGAATCAGCGGATATTAGTGGTGCTAGCTTAACAGGTACTGTTAGTAATGGTAGTGTACTAAGCTACAGTGTAACAGCAGACTCAAGTACTGAAGGTACGCAGTATTTTAATATTTCACTAAATAATGGACAAGCATCTACAAGTGTTACATTCAATGATACTTCTTTAACGCCAGCAACGTATTCACTAACAAGATCTGTATCAAGTGTAAATGAAGGCGGCAGTTTTTCAATTACTTTTAGTACCAATCAAGGTGGAAGTTTTAGCTATAATATTTCAGGTGTTGCCTCTGCTGACATTGCCGGCGCTAGTTTAACAGGTACTATTAGTAATGGCAGTGTACTGAATTATAGCGTAACCGCAGACTCAAGTACTGAAGGTACAGAATATTTTACTATTGCACTAAATAACGGACAAGCATCTACAAGTGTTACGTTCAATGATACTTCAAGATCGCCTCCATCATACTTTCTTGGTAATACTTGGTCTGGTACTGTTAATAATGGTGTAGGACTCAATTTTTATCTTAATTCAACTAATGCTAATGGAGTATTTGTATCTGTATACGCAACTGGTGCAGGAGCAGGTCGTGTAAGTATAAGCCCTTCTAGTTTTACTATTAATACCGATGCTAGTACTCAGAATTGGATAGGTGTTACAACAAGTTTTCCAACAACTACTGTTCCGGCACAAGATGTAACTATTAATGTAAGTACTGGACAAAGTTTTAGTTTTACAATAGCTGGTTATACAGTTGCTGGACCAGCACCAACAATTACATCAGTTGTTATGACTAGCGGAGAGTATTATCCTGGAGAAACCGTTGACGCCGTTATTAACTTTAGTGGACCAATAACTTCAGATACTTATGTTAATACAAGGTTAACTGCTGGAGCATACGGTAGTTTTTATATAACCTCTACTACTGGGGCTGTTGGACCTCCGGGCGGAAATGGTACAGGGGGTGAAAATATTCAATTGATAATAGGCACAAATAGTGCATACTACACAGGACCTGCAAATCCAGGACAATTAAATGTCTTGAATGCAACTTTATCTGCTAGAACTATGACGGGAACTGCTACAGGAAGTCAAAGACAACCATACGTTACTACACCGACTTTTAAAGTATACACATAAAAAAACCTAAACCTTCGCAAAAACTATACCCTGTCCATTCTTTGGGCAGGGTATTTTTTTGCATTGACAATACCCCGCCCTTGTGGTATAATATACCAAAATGTCAGAACGTTTCAATATTTTTTCTTGACAAGCTTTTACCTAGATCTAAAAGGCAGACTTCCCGTTTAGATTATAATTAAATATACAACCCCCTGCTAATAAGGAGATCTGATTATGGTGGAGATAGATAACCACAGTTTCATACAGACCGTTTCACTAGTTGCGTTAGCAGTTGTTGCTTTCTCAGTTGGAATTCAGAAATTGTTAAAAGACTGGAAAAGTACTAATGCGGAAACTAGCGTCATTACATTAATGCATACAGAGCTAGAGCGCATGAGTGAACAAAACGGCTTACTGGCAACCGAATTAAACCGCTTGCAACAAGAAATGATTCTTTTAAATTCTCAACTAGCACAGCTATGCCTTGAGAATCAGCAACTACAAACCGAAGTTGTAGCTCTAACAGAAGAAGTAAATAAATTTAGAGTGTCGGCTACTCTTGCAGCAGCAAAGAAAGTAAGGTAATATAATGGAACCAGCAAAGATTAATTATAAAATTTACCAAGGTAGTACCTTTGAAGAGACTCTTCGCTGGGAGTCCGAAACAAAACAATATATGCCCATTTCAGGTATTACTCTAGCAGCTCCATGTGTAATTACTACTAGTGGAACTCATAGCGTGCCAATAAATTGGCGAGTACGTGTAACTGGTGTTAACGGTATGAAAGATATTAACACCATTGCAGATGATGCATACTATCTAGTAACTAGCAAGACTTCTAACTCGGTAACTCTAAACCAAGTAAATTCGGCAGGATATGGGGCATATACTAGTGGAGGTATTTTATCTTGGAATACCCCTATACCCTTAACTGGATATACTGCACTAATGCAGATTCGTGAAACTTTAGAGTCTACAGAAATTATTGCTGAACTATCCACGGCAAATAATCGGATTGTTATTGATCCAGTAAATTTTACTATTTCAATAAAATTACCCTCAACAATCACAGGCACATTTAATTTTGATGCCGCAGTATACTCAATGGAGTTAACTGATAACCAAAATAATGTAATACCTTTCTTAAGCGGAAGTATTAGTCTAGTGAAAGAGGTTACAAGATGACAACTGAAATAATTGTAACTGAAATTAATAATACAGTTATTATAGAAAAGAAGGAACCTGTTGTTGTTTCTTCGCAATCGCAAACTAAAGTAGTTGTAGGCGGCATGATTGGCCCAACCCCCACTACTATAAAAGGGTTATCAGATATAGATCTAACCCAATTAGCGGCAGGAAGCTTATTAGTTTACAATGCCGGAACAGAAAAATGGCACGCAACAAACAAGCTGGAACAGCAAGTTTTTGAGTCCGGTCAGTTTTAAAGGAATATAATTATGGCTTCTATTTTACGAATTAAACGTAGTGAGACCAGTGGAAACCCCGCGGTACTTGCAGCAGGTGAGCTTGCATACTCAGCTTTATTAGATAATGGATCAAATGGCGGTGACCGACTTTATATTGGTACTGGTACAGAAAGTGCTGGAAATGCTGTAAACCACATTATCATTGGTGGTAAACGTTATACTGATATGGTTGACGCAGCTACTAGTGTTGGCACAAATAGTACTATCGTCAAGCGTGATGGCAGTAATACTGCATATTTAAACATTATTGGTAATGTTACTGGTAGTGTTACTGGTGGAATTAGCGGAGATGTAACAGGTAATCTAACAGGTAATGTAACAGGTAATGTAACAGGTAATACTGCTGGCGTTCATACAGGTAATGTAACTGGTAATGTAACTGGTGATCTTACAGGCAATAGTGCTGGTATTCATACAGGCAACGTAACTGGTAATGTAACTGGTAATGTAACTGGTAATGTAACTGGTAATTTAACAGGTAACGCAGATACTGCAACTAGTTGGTTAAACTCTCGTAATCTTAGCTTGACTGGCGATGGTACTGCTACTCTTGCAAGCGTTAACGGTGCAGCAAATGTTTCAGCAGCACTTACATTAGCAACTGTTAATACTAATATTGGCAGTTTTGGTTCTGCAACAGCAATCCCAATAGTTACAGTTAATGAAAAAGGTTTAGTAACTGCTGTAACAACAGCTAATATTGCTACGACACTTAATATTGCTGGAACAACAGGAGCAGCAGGCAGTTTAAGTTTACTAACAGATACTTTAAACATTAGTGCTGGATCAGGTTTAAAAACTTCTTTTAACGATACTACAAATTCTTTACTTATTGAACTTGAAGGTTCCGCACAACTTAGCGCACTTACACTTACAGGTGCTTTATCTGCAAATGCATTAACAATTAGCACTACTCTTAGCGCTGGCAATACTACTGTTAACGATATTTCTGTAAACGGTAATGCAATTGTTACTGGTAACTTAACAGTTAATGGTACTGTAACTACTGTAAGTTCTACAACAGTTACAATTGCTGATAAAAATTTACAATTAGCACCAGCTGCAAATACAGCAATTTTGAGTGATGGTGGCGGATTAACAGTAGGCACTTCTCTAGATGCATTTGCAGCGGCAAGCTTAACATATTCAGCTATTGATAATCGCTGGAATATGAACAAAGATCTTACGGTTGCCAATGTTTATGGTGCTTTGGTTGGTAATGCTTCAACAGCTACTACATGGGCTACTGCTCGCGATTTAAGCTTAAGTGGCGATGCATCAGCAACATTAACAGGTGTTAATGGTTCAGCGAATGTTTCAGGAGCACTTACATTAGCAACTGTTAATAGTAATGTTGGAAGTTACGGAAATTCAGTAACAGTTCCTAATTTTACTGTAAATGCTAAGGGTTTGGTTACTGCTGCTGGATCTACAGCAATCCCTTTTGCTTCTACTAGCGTAAAAGGTTTGGCAAGTTTTGATTCTACTCAATTTACAATTACTTCAGGTGCAGTAACTTTAACAGCAATTGACGGCGGATCGTTTTAATAAAAGGGAAACTTCTATAAGTTTCCCTATCCTTTTTAGGGCTAACTATGGCAAATAAGATTATTCTTAAGAAATCGTCGGTAGTGGACAAAGTCCCACTCGCTGGTGATCTCGACTATGGCGAGTTAGCCATTAACTATGCAGATGGTAAGATATATTTTAAAGCATCTAACAACTCAGTTAAATATTTTAAAGATATACTTCGACTAGATGATTTACTAGACGTAAACATCGTAAATCCAGTAGTAGGACAATCACTACAATATACTGGTACTGAATGGATTAATAGTAATAATAGCGGAAATATTCCTTTTAGTGCAACTACAAGACAATATATAGCGGACGGATCGAATGTTACTTTTGCAATTAGTAGTGGTTTAGGTGCTAGTAATGTTTTAGTGTTTATGGGCGGAATTGCCCAATCTACTACTGATTATGCAGTATTAAATAGTAATGTAATATTTAATACTGCTCCTCCAGTAGGACTGCAAGTAGTAATCAGAGAAATATCTGGGTATGGAGAAGTAGGACCTACTGGTGCTGCATCTACTGTTGTAGGACCTACAGGTCCAACAGGTGCTCAAGGTATTCAAGGTGCTGACTCAACAGTAGTAGGCCCTACAGGAGCTCAAGGTGTTACAGGCCCCACAGGTGCTCAGGGTATACAAGGTCCTACAGGTGCTCAGGGTATACAAGGTATCCAAGGTATTGCAGGTGTTACAGGACCTACTGGTGATCAGGGAATTCAAGGCGTTACAGGTCCTACAGGTGCTCAAGGAGTACAAGGCGTTACAGGCTCTACAGGTGCTCAGGGAATTCAAGGAATTCAAGGCGTTACCGGACCTACAGGCGCTCAGGGAATTCAAGGTATACAGGGCGTTACAGGTCCTACAGGTGCTCAGGGAATTCAAGGAATTCAAGGCGTTACCGGACCTACAGGTGCTCAAGGCGTACAAGGTATTCAAGGTATTCAAGGCGTTACAGGTCCTACAGGGTCTACAGGTCTTGGATTTGCAATAGCAAAAATATATTCAACAGTAGCTGCGTTAACAGCAGATACTGCACCTACCGGAATTGTAGCCGGACAATTTGCCATTATTGATACAGGTAATGTAGATAATCCAGACGATTCAAAACTGTATTTATGGAATGGTACAACATATACATATACAACTGATCTTAGCGGTGCTAGTGGACTTCAAGGTCCTCAAGGCCCTACAGGATCTCAAGGAGCCGCCTCAACAGTTGCAGGTCCTACAGGTGCTCAAGGTATTCAAGGTATTCAAGGTAATGCAGGTCCTACAGGTATTCAAGGTACTGCAGGTAATACAGGTCCTACGGGCCCCACAGGTATTCAAGGTCCTGTAGGAACTGGATATCCTTTTATTATACAAACAGAAAGTTTTACTGGAAACGGCACTACAACTGCGTTTACTATAGCCCCCGGCTATGGAATCGATAACTTATTAGTAGTTGTAAACGGTATTTTGCTAAAACCAGGAACAGATTATACTTTATCTGGAAACAACTTAGTATTTACAGTAGCTCCTGACAATACAAGTCAAATTGTAGTTAGAGAGATGCTTGGTGATGGTCCTACAGGTGCTCAAGGTGTTACTGGCCCCACAGGTCCACAAGGTATTCAAGGATCAACAGGAGCTGCATCAACAGTTGCTGGTCCTACAGGTCCAACTGGAGCTCAAGGAGCTGCATCAACAGTTGCTGGTCCTACAGGTGCTCAAGGTATTCAAGGTTCACAAGGTGTTCAAGGTGTTCAAGGTACTCAAGGTATTCAAGGTACTGCAGGCCCAACAGGTGCTACAGGTATTCAAGGCCCTATAGGAACTGGATATCCTTTTATTATACAAACAGAGAGTTTTACTGGAAACGGTACTACAACTGCATTTGCTATAAATCCTGGATATGGAATTGATAACTTATTAGTAGTTGTCAACGGTATTTTGCTAAAGCCAGTAACAGACTATACTTTATCTGGAAACAACTTAGTATTTACAATAGCTCCTGACAATACAAGTCAAATTGTAGTTAGAGAGATGCTTGGCGACGGGGCTACAGGCCCAACAGGCCCCTCAATTGATTTAACTAGCATTAGTAGCCATATTATACCTGCATTAGATCAAGTATATAATATTGGTTCTCCAACAAAGCGTTGGAAAACTGGTTACTTTGCTGCTGATACTATTGACTTAGGCGGTACGCCAATTAGTGTTAGTGATGGATTTTTATCTGTTGGTGGTACAAGTATTGGTTATGGTGCTACCGGTCCAACAGGTCCAACAGGTCCACAAGGTATTCAAGGAGCTGCATCAACAGTAGCAGGTCCTACAGGCTCTACAGGTGTTCAAGGTATTCAGGGTCTTCAAGGCGACGCAGGACCTACAGGATCACAAGGCATTCAGGGTATTCAAGGTACTCAAGGTATTCAGGGAGCAACAGGTCCTACAGGATCCACAGGATCTACAGGTACTCAAGGTATTACAGGTCCCACAGGTGCACAAGGCACTACAGGACCAACAGGTTCTACTGGTTTAGGCTTTACAATTGCAAAAATATATGCAAGCATATCAGCATTAACTGCTGATACTGCACCTACTGGAATTGTAGCAGGACAATTTGCGGTTATAGATACCGGCAATCCTGAAAACCCTGAAGATTCTAGACTGTATTTGTGGAACGGCACAGTCTACACGTATATTACAGACCTTAGCGGTGCTAGTGGTATTCAAGGTCCTCAAGGTGCTCAAGGTGTTGCAGGTCCAACTGGCACTCAAGGTATTCAGGGTATTCAAGGTATTCAAGGCCCTACAGGTGCACAAGGTATTCAAGGTGTTGCAGGTCCTACAGGTTCTCAAGGTATACAAGGTATACAAGGTACGCAAGGCACACAAGGTATTCAAGGAGCAACAGGTTCAGCAGGTGCTCAAGGTGATACTGGCGCTATAGGTCCTACAGGTGTTCCAGGAGCTGACTCAACAGTAGCCGGTCCAACAGGCTCACAAGGTATAACAGGACCAACAGGTGCTCAAGGTATTCAAGGCCCTAGCGGTATTGGATCACCATTTCTAATAGAAACACAAAATTTCACTGGAAATGGAACTACCACAACATTTACAATCAACAGTGGCTATACAACTGATAGTGTTATCGTTGTAGCTAATGGTGTTATTTTAGTACCAACTGTAGATTACACTGTTAGTGGTACAACACTGACATTTGTTACTGCTCCTGAAAATCTTCAAGAAATTGTAGTTCGCGAATTAAAAGGCGATGGACCAACAGGTCCTGTAGGTAGTGCTGGTAGTCAAGGTGATACAGGTCCTACAGGTGCTCAAGGACCAACAGGTGCTCAAGGTATTGCAGGTGCTGCAGGACCTACAGGTTCGCAAGGTACTGCAGGTCCAACAGGTGCTCAGGGAGCTGACTCAATAGTAGCAGGTCCTACAGGTGCTCAAGGCGTACAAGGTATTCAAGGTATTCAAGGTACTGTAGGGCCAACTGGTGCTCAAGGTGCTGCAGGTGTTGCAGGTGTTGCAGGTGTTACAGGCCCCACAGGTGCTCAAGGAGCTGACTCAACAGTAGCCGGTCCTACAGGCTCACCAGGTACTCAAGGTCCTACAGGTTCTTCGGGTCCTACAGGTGCTCAAGGTACACAGGGTATACAGGGTCTAACAGGTCCTACAGGTGCTCAAGGTATTGCAGGTCCGGCAGGTATTGGTTTTGCTTTTGATATTCAAACAGAAAGCTTTACAGGTAACGGTACTACCACAACATTTACAATTAATAGTGGATATGCTACTAATAATCTTTTAGTAGTTATTAATGGTGTACTACTAAAACCAGTTGTTGACTACTCAGTTAGCGGAACTACCTTAACATTTACTACTCCTCCAGGTAATGGCAGTGATATTGTTGTAAGAGAATTATTAGGTGATGGAGCTACAGGTCCTACAGGTACAGCAGGTACAGCAGGTCCCACAGGTGCTCAAGGTATACAAGGTGTTCAAGGTACACAAGGAAACGCAGGCCCTACAGGTTCACAAGGTATTGTAGGACCTACAGGTATTCAAGGTATTGTAGGACCTACAGGTTCACAAGGTATTCAAGGTGTTACAGGCCCTACAGGTATTGCAGGAGCCCCTGGTACTTCGGTAAATATACGCGGAGAAGTTGCTACAGTAGGTGCTTTACCTACTACTCCTACTCCTAGTATAGGCGATGCTTATATTGTTATTGCCGATGGTAATTTATATACTTGGACAGGTAGTTCTTACTTAGACGTCGGACAGATTGTAGGGCCCACAGGTTCGCAAGGTACTGCAGGACCCACAGGTGTTCAAGGCGTTGCAGGTACACAAGGTATTGTAGGACCTACAGGTTCACAAGGTATTGTAGGTCCTACAGGATCGCAAGGCGATACAGGACCAACAGGTTCGCAAGGTATTCAAGGTGTTCAAGGTACTGCAGGTACTCAGGGTAATACAGGTCCTACAGGTGCTCAAGGCCCAGTAGGTAATGGCTATCCTTTTATTATACAAACAGAAAACTTTACTGGAAACGGAACTACAACTGCGTTTACTATAGCTTCTGGCTATGGAATTGATAACTTATTAGTAGTTGTCAATGGTATTATGCTAAAGCCCGTAACAGATTATACTTTATCTGGTACTAGTTTAATATTTACAGCAGCTCCAGATAATACAAGTCAAATCGTAGTCAGAGAGATGCTTGGTGATGGACCTACAGGTCCACAAGGTATTGTAGGTCCAACAGGTCCACAAGGTATCCAAGGATCAACAGGAGCTGATTCAGTAGTAGCAGGTCCCACAGGTGCTCAAGGCGTTGCAGGTATTACAGGACCCACAGGTGCTAATGGACTTACAGGACCAACAGGTTCACAAGGTATTGTAGGACCAACAGGTATTCAAGGTGCACAAGGACCAACAGGTTCACAGGGTGTTCAAGGCTTACAAGGTACTGCAGGTGCTCAAGGACCAACAGGTGCTGCATCAACAGTAGTTGGACCTACAGGTTCACAAGGTTTAATAGGCCCAACTGGACCTACAGGAGTTGGTTTTGCGTTTGATATTCAAACTGAGACTTTTACTGGTAATGGTACTACTACAGCATTTACAATCAATAGTGGTTATGCTACTAATAATCTTTTAGTAGTTATTAATGGCGTGTTATTAAAACCAGTAACGGATTACTCAGTTACTGGAAATACTCTAACATTGACAAGTGCTCCAGGTAATGGTAGTGATATTGTTGTAAGAGAATTACTTGGTGACGGTACTACAGGACCCACAGGTTCCGCAGGCTCTGCAGGTGCTCAAGGACCAACAGGTGCTCAAGGCTCTGCAGGTGTTCAAGGACCAACAGGTTCACAGGGTATTCAAGGTGAAGTAGGGCCAACAGGTTCACAAGGTACCCAAGGACCCACAGGTTCAGCAGGTATTCAAGGTCAAGTAGGTCCTACTGGTATTCAAGGTATAACAGGTCCTACAGGTGCTGCAGGTGCTCAAGGTATTCAAGGACCCACAGGTTCAGCAGGTGCTGCAGGTGTTGCAGGTATTGTAGGTGAAGCAGGACCAACAGGTGCTCAAGGCCCAACAGGACCCACAGGATCTATTGGTATACAAGGTATCCAAGGTCCAACAGGTATCCAAGGTCCAACAGGCAATGATGGACTTATAGGACCAACAGGTGCTCAAGGTGTTCAAGGTATTCAAGGCAATGCTGGTGTTACAGGACCTACAGGTAATGATTCAATAGTCCCAGGACCCACAGGTCCACAAGGGCCAACTGGATCCGCAGGTGCTGCATCTACATTAGCTGGGCCAACAGGTGCTCAAGGACCAACAGGTCCACAAGGACCAGTTGGTGCAGACTCTACAGTAGTAGGTCCTACAGGTCCCTCAGGCACTCAAGGTACTACTCCTTACAGTATGGTAACTGAAGTTTTTACAGCAAATGGAATTACAAATACGTTTACAATTAATAGTGGATGTACTATTAATACTATTTTTGTGGTAGTTAATGGTGTAATATTAACACCTACTACTGATTACACCGTTTCTGGAACTACTTTAACAATTACTGCACCAACATTGGATAACGGAGATGAAATCGTTGTAAGAGAGCTACTAGGAGATACTGCTGGTGGTGGTGAAAGTGCCGAACAGGTAGCACAAACTGCATCTGATATAGCAACCGTCTTCTCAATAGCGTTAGGATAAAAAAATATGGCAACAATATTTATAAATACAATTTCAACAAATGTAGGCACTACAGAAGTAGTAGCCTTTACCGCTACTGAAAAATCAATGTTAGTTGGAGGTACAGTGGTTAATCTCATAGGGAGCACTGTACCTTTTAATTTAAAGTTGCGAAGAGGTGCAACAGATGTTTATCTACATAAAGGTAAACGAGTAGAAGTAGGAGAAACTTTTGCTTTAGATGCCAGTCGAAAAACAGTTTTATCTACTGGAGATAAACTAGTTGTTTCTGCGGATGCAGACACTAGTGTAGACATAGTTTTTTCAATACTACAAGGAGTGTCATAATGACAATCGGATCATTAGAAACAATTGCCGCTACGGATACCATAGAAGACATAGTTAATAAAACTTTTTATGGATTCAGAGTTGATGGTCAAAGTGGTAAACTATATTTGGAATGTTTAACAGGTGATACTCCAGTTAGCTTGCCAGCAACTAATCCTACAACAGAAGTAGGAATTAAAAATGACAGTTACCAACAATGGTTTTGGTCAAAAAGTCTTGTTAAACTATATTGGGGCGATAATGCCACAAACTGGAAAAATCGCTTACTTATGAAAGTATTATAATATGAGCCAAATTATTGATTTAGGAAAACTGCGCTTATCCTTCATGGGTGTATGGAGTAGCAGCACAACATATGAATATAATGATGTTGTAAAATATGGTGGAAATTTATATGTGTATATAAGTCCACTTAATACTGCAAATAATTTAACAACTAATACATTGTATTGGTCGTTGTTGTTAGAAGGTGTAAATCTTCGCGGCGAGTATGCGGCTGGAACGACTTATGCTATTGGTGAAGGCGTTATTTATAACACAAAAGTATATATATCTACTCAAAATAGTAATACTGGTAATACTCCCACACAAACTTCTGCTTTTTGGGCAATGTATGCTGGTAATGTTCTACCAGATCAAAGCACCACTAATCAAGGCAAAGCCTTAACAGTACCTTATGACAATGCTAGTCCAGTATGGTTAAGTGCTACCGCTAGTGCTCAAGTCCGTTATGTAGCACCACACGGTCAAGATACTGCAGCCAGCGGAAAAAGTTTAGCTACTCCATATGCAAGTATTAAATATGCTTGTTTAGATCTTGCTACGGGCGGTCAAGGTGGTACTATTAAAGTTTCAAACGGTACTTACCTAGAGCAGTTACCTATTGTAGTTCCTCCAAATGTAGCTATTGTTGGTGATAATCAACGTACAGTAACTGTACAACCAAAAACTGGTTTAAGCGACGATGGTACTAACTTAAATGTTAATAGTACGATGTTTAAGATGAGCGATGGCTCAATTCTTAACAAAATGACTTTTAAGGGTATGACTGGCTGGACATATGGATTAAGTCCTGCAGATATTACTAGTTCAACAGCTAGAGGTATTGTTGTAGCATTTAATGAAAATAGTCCTGTAACTGTGCGCAGTCCTTATATACTAGAATGCTCGGCAATTCTTAGTGGAGGTATTGGAGCTTATGTAAATGGTAGTGCACATGCTACTGGATACAAGTCAATGCTTTTCCATCAATATACTGTAATTAGCGACAATGGTGTTGGATTTTGGGTCCACAATAATGCTAAATCAGAAATTGTAAGTTGTTTTACTTATTATTGTTATTTTGGATACTCAGCAAGTGCTGGTGGATACATTAGGTCACTTAATGGTAATAACAGCTATGGTACTTGGGGTTCAACAGCTACTGGATTTGACTCCACAGAATCTACTACAAGCGGTACAATATTTGGAAAACAATTAAATTGTATTACGACAGGTACTATTAATGCTGGTGATACAGTAACAAGCAGCGCAGGCGGCACAGCTATAGTTCGCAGTGTGCAACAAAGTGCTAATAAAGTTTATGTTACAGATATTGTTGGTGATTTTAATCTTACTAACACACTTACATTTACAAGCGGTGGAACAGGTACTGTTAGTGCTGGAGCTTTAGAAAATCAAAAAGGTCTAGTATTAGTTCTTAAGAATTTAACTGCACGACCAATTGCTGGTGGTAGTATTACTATAACTGGTGATGCTTATAGTTATGTTATTCAAAGTGTTAGTGGTGCTTGGACTAATGCTAATAGTGTTATTACAGTTATCCTTACGCAAGAAAAATTAACAGGATCTGCTGACGGTACTACATTTGTTGTTAGATATAAATATTCACAAGTTCGCTTAACTGCTCATGACTTTTTAAGTATAGGTACTGGTGGTGTTACAACTACAAATTATCCAGGTACTCCAACACAAGCGCCTGTTCAAGGTCAAGAAGTTGATGAAACAATTCCTGGACGCGTATTCTATGTTTCTACCGATCAAGATGGCAATTTCCGTGTAGGCGACTACTTTAAAATTGATCAAGCAACTGGACGCGCTACACTTAATGCTAACGCCTTTGATCTTAGTGGACTAACAAGCTTGAAGCTTGGTTCTATTGGCGCACAATTAGGTGAATTAATTAGCGAGTTCTCTTCAGACGCTACATTAAGTGGTAATTCAAATGTTGCTGTTCCTACTGAATTTGCCGTAAAACAATACTTTACTCAGATAGCTACTGAAACTAAACCAGCAACTGATGCAACTTATGACTTAGGTACTGTAACTAAAAAATGGAATAATATTCACGGTACTACACTATTTGAAGCAGGCAATCGAGTAGCAACAAGAACCGTAGCCCAAACTTTTACTGATAAACAAACATTTGAAGGTAATACTGGAGCAATGGGAGTTAAGCTAGTAAATGCACTAGAAGCTATTACGCTTACTGGCACAGGCTCTGGTGGAACAATTAACATTGACGCTACTACTCAGTCAATTGTATATGTTACTGCTAATGCTACAGGTAATTTTATTTTAAATGTACGTGCTAATTCAACTACTCCTTTAAATACTTTAATGGCTGCAGGTGAGACTTATACGTTTGTATATATGAATACAAATGGCGGCACCGCTTATTATGCAACAGCTATTCAAGTTGATGGTGTAGCAATAACTCCTAAATGGTCAGGCGGAACAGCTCCTACTGGTGGTAATGCTAGTTCTATAGATATATACACATATACAGTTATTAAAACAGCTAACACTACATTTACAGTACTAGCTCAACAAACTAAATTTGTATAAGGAACAACTATGCCTATTTTACAAACTTTTTCTAACGGATCTAGTCGAAGATTTAAAGGTGCGGGCGGTGGTGCTGAGTGGGTCCTAAATACAATATATTCCTTTTTTGGATATAGCTCAGGTAACCAAAATGTGGGATATATAAGTGGGATGTCTTCTTCAGCACTTTCCACTTCCCTCACCAATGGAGGCGGTGTGGAAGTCTTAGATTGGACTTTTAGTGTACCGGCTTTAGGTATTGTTCAATTTGTTATACCAAGTACTGGTGTTTATAGAATTGTATGTGCAGGAGGTCGTGGCGGTGGAAACGCTGTTGGATTAGCTGCAGGTACATCGACAGGTGGAGGTTACGGAGCAATAATTACATCAAATATATCCTTAACTAAAGATACATTTATTAACATACTATGTGGATCTAGAGGCGGAGATTATACCGGTTCTCAATGTGGTGGTGGTGGTGGTGGTAGTTTTGTATCTACTGGTGCTACATTCTCCGCAAGTACTATAATTATAGCTGCCGGCGGTGGCGGTGGTGGTGGTAATGGAGGCGGTGTCAATTCTGCCATGAACGCTCAAACCGGTACAACCGGCGGAGGATGGGGCGGAGGTACTTCAGGAAATGGTGGTACACAAGGCTCAGGATCAGAAAATGGTGCATCTGGTGGTGGATGGTTAAGTAATGGTACTGGAG
>ENA-OSIY01000464-OSIY01000464.1-marine-metagenome-genome-assembly--contig:-NODE-464-length-22729-cov-5.710445_pt1 | contig 22729 bp, 32 predicted proteins | sample MGYA00237884_ERZ534233 | MGnify/ENA primary metagenome ERZ534233 (study PRJEB26412, sample SAMN06343840) | marine metagenome | isolation source: estuarine water | place: USA: Columbia River Estuary... | reverse complement strand
ACGGCGACCACCGAGATCTACACCTCTCTATTCGTCGGCAGCGTCAGATGTGTATAAGAGACAGCTCTTGAATACCGTGATTATGTTCGAGAGATGGTTGCACTGCGTAAACAGGCTGATCTGCTGAAGGTGAAACTGGAGTGGGTTAGGATGAGGTTTCAGGAATGGAACTCGGCTGAAGCCAGCAAACGAGCGGAAATGAAATTATGAAAAGACAACACACAATGGCTGACAGGGGAGATGATCTTTATGAGACTCATCCTGTCGCAATCAACGCATTTCTCAAGCATCACGCAGATCAAATACCTCAAACTGTTTGGGAGTGCTGTGCTGGCAGAGGTGCGATCACTAGGTGCATAAACGCAACTGGTCGCAATGTTATATCGACTGATTTGAATGCCCATGAAGGTGCAGATAAAGGCATTGAAACGGGTAGAGATTTCTTGATGGAGTATATGCCTCTTGCAGATATGATCGTGACCAACCCACCATATAAGTTAGCTAATCAGTTTATCAGGCATTCGCTATCTCTTGGATGCGTGTTTGCTGGGTTAATGCCTTTGTCATATCTGTCTGGAGCAAATCGTCACGACATCTTGCGGCATTGCAAAATTGTTTATGCTTTTATTGAGAGGCTTCCAATGATGCACCGAGAAGGATGGGACGGCCCTCGTAACGAATCGTCTGCAATTCCGTTTGCTTGGTTTGTTTTTGACGTTGATCATCGTAGCGATATTATACCTGTTAAAAGGATTTCTTATCGTGACTCGTCGATCAATCAGTAAAAAAGAACGGATGGAGTTGTTCAATGATCGGAAAGGCATCTGCCATATCTGTGGCGATAAAATCTACGCTGGGCAAGATTGGGAAGTGGAACACATTATTCCAGTGGCCCTCGGTGGAGATGACCGAGGTAAGAACCTCGATCTGGCTCACATCGAATGCCATCGCGGCAAAACCAAAACAGATGTTGGACGCATCGCTAAAGCTAAACGGCAAGCCGCTCGTCATGTTGGAAAGAAGATATCGCGAAACCCTCTGCCTTGTGGTAAAGGATCGAAAATGAAGAAGAAGCTATCAGGAGAAGTTGTGCTGCGTGGCGAAAAGACAAGAACATCTTCGTCAGATGGCGTGGGCTGAATATCTTAAAATTCGGTCAGCGACTCGCGTTGCTGAAAATCTTGGAATTCCACCGACAACAGTTAGGTCTTGGATAAGAGATTATAAACAAATGAATAATGAACTGCCGCCGACACTACGATATCAAAATGAAATGACTTGGCGTGAACAAACAGAAAGGATTAGAAAAGAATCAACAAGCGATATTCATGTAACTCACTATGGAAAGCCACCAGCAGGGCGATCTGCCCTAGATCAAAAACAGAAAGAACAATCAAATGACGAACGCAAAGCAAATCCTTACAACATCAATCGATATTATCGGAAGCCGTGCTGAAGAATATGGTGATGCTTCTCAATCCTTCTCCAGAGCCTCCACAATCGCCTCGACGATGCTCGATAAGACAATCACAGCCTATGATGTCAGTATCGTCCTGATGGCTGTTAAAATGGCTAGGATTGCACAGAACAAAACTCACATGGATTCTTATGTCGATCTTGCGGCATATACAGCATTTGCGGCTCAGTTCTCGAATGCAAAGGCAACAGAGGCTGTCGAGGCTCATCGATTGCAGATTACATCGTTAAAATTAACAGACGAAATGACAAGCCAGATTGATGAGCAAGTCGCTAATCTGGTCAAACGAAAGTGATCGATCCGATCAATGTGTTCACACCGATAGTGGCATTAATTATCGGGGTAGCATTAGCAATAATGATTAACTCAATGAGGTAAATAAATGGACGATTTAGTTTCAAGATTACGCACTTTGAATTTTATGGGGCCGTGGACAGAGGCAGCAGATGTCATTGAACATTTGGAGGAAAAATTAAGAATGATAAATCAATGGCAACCAATAGAGACAGCACCCAAAGACAATACTGTTTTGTTGTTATGCAACAATACGGATGATGACTTGCCTTTTATTGAAGTTGGATACTGGGAAACATATAAATGTTGGACTGGCCCGATTCCAGAAGAAGGGCCGGGATGGGAATGGAATCTTATTGGGGCAGACCCTACTCATTGGATGTATATGCCGCTGGGGCCGAAATGACAGACATTGTTGAGAGATTAAGAACTGTTGACATCAGTTGGAGCCAAGAAGGTGAATGGTGTGCCGAGGCAGCAGATGAGATCATCAAGCTACGGGAAGTATTAGGAATGTGGTTTCGCTACAGCAAATCTGATTATGATGACCACGCACAGATGATTATTGATTGGTCTGAAGCAGAGGCCGCCACAAAGGCCGCACTGAAGGAGAAAGAGTGATGACAGTAAGTGACTTCCTAGCAATAAGTTTTTTAGGTATTTTCCCGTTGCTACTTGCCATTGTAGTGGGGAAAGAGTGATGGATATCGTTGAACACAGCACAGATTGGATCGAGTTTGATGCAGAAAATGATGAAGTACCGTTTCTGCATATGCACGACATGATCGAGGTTAAATACATAAACGGTTATCAGTCTCCGCCAGTGCCAGCTTGGTCAGTTGACTTCGACGGTTCACGCTATCCCGTGACTGCTTACCGTGTGATCAAAAAGGCGGAAGCCTCCGAGATCGAGCAACTGAGGAAAGACAAACAACTAGGGTTTGAATTGATGGACGTATTTATAATACGGATTCATCGGCTAAGGCAAAGTCTATACCGGATTGCCAATATAGAAAACGATCCTGAATTTGGTCTCCCACCTATAACAAATTCAATTAAAATCGCACAAGACGCATTGGAGGAAGAGTGATGGATGAAGATATCATTGTGACGTTGAAGCGGAGCAACGACCTGTTGATGACGTTCGGCAACGACTATTCTGACGTTTTCTTGCCAGCGATTGACGAGATTGAACTGTTAAGAACTAAACAGAAAATAGCCGTTGGAATGATCAAGGAACTGTTGGATTTCCTTGAGTTTATTTACAATCACCCAGAGTTTGAGAATAGTTTGAAGGCATATGAGTGGATCATGTTCCAGATTGAAATGATCATGGCTAAATACAATGAACCCGTTGAGGAGGAGCGGTGATGGATGCCATTAAAGAACTCAAAGAATATGATGGATACATATTGTCTGAACAATACAAGATCAGGCATCGTGTGATCCAAGAAGTCAAACAACTAAGGTTAGCTAACTCAGACCTCCAAATGCACTATGATTATGCCAGAACTGAATGCGATAAGTTGCGATCTGAAGTTTTAAGACTGCGTGCATCGTTGGTATCAAAGGAGAAAGAGTGATGGGTGACGCGATGATCGAAATTGAAGAACTGGATTTGTTCAACAATCTGGTTGAGACAGACGTAATTATTGAGAATGTCAAAGCGTATATCGTGTTTGACCGAGAAGAAGAATCTTTGTGGTATCTGTCGGCTGTCCAATGGGACGGTAATACTCTCGAATGGGATCAAGCACGGGAATTAAAATCATTCGAAATGAGCAAAATGATCTGGGAAAGTGTCCTGCTGGCTATCAACGACAAAGCATCCGAGATAGCAGAGGATCACTTCCTAGATGAGGTGCATGATTACTGAGCCATCTTCAACGCAGTTTCTTCAGTCTCTTTGACTCGACGGCCCCAACCTTTGCCAAAAGTATCCCAAGTCGGGAGAGCCTGAAGAAACGCTAAACGCTTCTCACAGATAGCAACAATCAATTCTTTTGGATCAGCTTCTGCTACCAGTTTCATGGTTGCTGGCCCGATAGCACCGTCAGGATTAGCACCGACAACGCTTTGTAAAAACTTGGAGGCACGACCACTACCGCTATTAATAGCAAAATCGAATAGACAAAAATCTGCACCTCTCGGTATTTCATCGCCTTTTACCTTGTCCCAATAGCGTGATTTATAAAGCGGAGCGACATCAGCAACCGTTAATGCCTTGATGTCATCTTTAGTCACCTCACGACCAACCCACTCCTCCCAGACTTTCTTAGTGCATCCGAGGTTGGTTGCACCGCCGGGGTCTTTTGGATGATCGACATAGCCACCTTCATGTTTCAAAACATGAGCCAATGATTCTTCAAAATTGTCTTTCATAGATCACTCCTTTGGCGTTGAGTTGTAGATCATGGAATCCTTTTTCTGGCTTCCCGATGATGAGCCAAAATAAAATGCCATCACGCCTGTCCACCCAGCCGACAAAGTGCCGAGCAACATGAGCAGAACTTCCGAACCGTTCATTGGCAAGCCGCTTATCAAGACAAAAGCTATAATGGAAAAATAGCCCAGCGTTACGCTCACCGCTAATGCCCTCGGTATCCAATCTTTCGTTTCCGTCTGCATTGATCTAGCGGACTTTCGATCATCAACAGCGAGAGCCTCCAAATCAATGTCCAAAGACTTCATTTGAACTTTGAAATCAGCATCAATCTTTTTCAAGACTGACAACTGTTCAGGACTAGCATTGCTCATAGCGGCCCTCAGATCATCCTCAGAGCCATTCTCGTTGCCTAGCAGTGCCTGAGATAGTGCCTTAGTCGCCATCCCTGCCAATGGGCCTCCTAGAGCCGTTGCGATGCTAGGTGCAACTGATCCGATTAATGGCCCGAACACTTTAAGAAGTTCCATCTTTGCCTCCTGTTGATTTACTGCCGAGCATAATACCAGACAGCGTGCCTGTTAGAAATGTCGCGATTGGTGCAATTAGTTTGAAGAATTCTTGGTCGTTTGGAGCCTGTCCGTCGATGGGCTGCACGACGAATATCAAGCTATACAGCACTGCAAATACCGTCCCTGTCAGTGTCAGACATAGGCTGATCCCGATAATGAACTGTAGCAGAGCGTGGAGTTCATCTTCTTTAATTCTCATCTTGCAACCGATCCACATGGATTTTGTTTCAAAGTATCAGCAGTACACGTCCCTGATGCTGTGCAGATCGGAGGATTGCACTCAGCACTGTCCCAGTTCGCAGGGTCTTGGCATGGGTATCGATAGCGATCCTCGCACCCAGTTAAGACAATCAACATGGTTATGATGAGATATTTCATTTGCTTGTAAACAAAACCATGCCGATGCCAACACAAGCGGCAAATAATATAACCGCACCGATTAGCCAAGCACCCATGATGAGGTCTTTCCTGTTTTCTTCAGCCTCTTTCATAGCAATAGCAGCCTGACGAGCCGCTTCTTTTCTCATTTCCGTCACTTCTTTTTGGATCGACGTCCATGCTGCGATACCGTATGCACCCACGAATAAATTCCGAGTGTCTAATTGAAGCTGTTGAGCCTTAGCTTTCAGAGTGTAAAGTTTGATTGCCTCTGCCTCAAACTCAGCTTGGCTCTGGAAAAGCCGTTTATTTCTTTTGCCGCTGGTGAGTTGAGTTATCTGGGCAATACGACCGAATAACGACCCGACTTTTTCGGCAACATCCATCATCTCATGGCCCGAATCAACCGCACCTTTGATGCCGTTGTATAAAGCAGTCGCCCCGGCAATCAAGGTGAATGGATCAAGCATTTATTTCTCAAACAATCTGTAGACCAGATCAACGACATATCCGAGTAGCATACCGACGATTACCAGTACGGCTCCAGCACCTTTCCAACGATTAACCGAGTTTGATATAACCTTTATGTCAGCTTTCAACTCAGCCATATCGGCATGGAGCCGCTCGACGTTAGCTTCCAAGCGACCGATCTGCTGGTTCAAATCATCTGACATTCTAGGTTCCTCAATCGTCGATTAATAAAGCGTTGATGTAACAACCGATCTCATTCGTGGTCGCAGAACTTTTGCATTCGATAGCAAAATCACATTTCTCAGGAACCTTGAACGGAACTGGTGGTTCGTATTTCAACTGAGATGTCACGAATGTTGATTCAAAAAACCGCAATGTCGGGCCACCGAACAATTTCAGATATGCTCTAGCAAACCCGTATTTGTTTGATCCGATTGTGCCGCTCGTCCAGTCAATCTGAGTGATGTACAATGATTGACCAGCAGGAACAGAAAACACGGAAGATTGCTGAACGCCGTTTCCGACAGATATGTGACCGTAAACTGTACCAGTATGACTAATATCAATTTCACCGACATTGCTGCCAGTAGCGATCTGAGCGTAGTTGATTCTGAGGAATGATTTTGTGGTTGATACTGGTGTTACACCTGTCAGCGTAACCGTTTCGCTGATCTCTTTGTAATCCGCATCTAGGCCAGTAATCACTAGTCCCATTGTATCGCTTGCAGAGGTCGATACACACGACATAATGACTGCCGTGGATGGGAATGCGTAGATTCCTGCTACACCGTCCCAGATCGTCGCGTAGGACGTTCCAACAGACGCATTAAATGAGAATCGATGGACGGCTGTGCAGTCTGGATGAATGCCGCGAGGAGCATCCAGATAGACGTTTCGGCTAGATGATGAATTTAACCGCTGAACCGACATTGCTGATCCTCTTCTCGATGTACTTCTACATCAAAAAGATGATCGTCAAAAGACAGATTCTTCGCCCCAATTTTGTGAACCAACCACAACAATCAAAGCAGCAACATCAGTTGCACTAGTGATAGCTGTTTCCAGTCTGGCACATTCAGCCACAACAGATGCACGATATGTTGCAGTCTCATCAGGAACATCAATAGACCGTTCCATCTTGCGAACGATCATCCAATCTGTCTGGGCAAGGAGTTGCCCTGCTGTGTCTTTGAACTGGCTGACCCAATAAGCCTTTAAGCCATCCAAGTCTTTTGGGTTGTCTAAGCCCCAATAGAACCTGTCGTCGTATGGTTCAGGATCGGCAACCTCTGTGATACCGATAGCAGAGCGATCTTTGGATGAAGCAAGACGCAACCAGTTGTTTGGGTACTGAATGCCGTTATGGGTAAACCCAATGTCTAGCGGCAGTGACCGATTGTCTAACATGAACATAATTTTTACCTCGCTAAAGAGTACTTGAATGGATTTTCGGCGAATGCGGCGTAAACGTAAGTTTGTGAGGCGTTAATCGTTCCAGCGGAAGTCCCTCTAATTTTAAAACCATTAGAAAGAAAATCTAAATAGTTTGCTGATTGAGTACTTTCAGCACCAGACGTATTTGCTCGTAGATTTAAGTTTGTAACATTGTATGTATCCCGTGAAGAATCAAACAATATCCAGTCATCACCCGCAGAAGATGAATTTTTAATCATTAGCCAACGTGGCCTAAATCCGGTAAACACAAACGGCCCATCAGTAGAAGCATTGCCTGTGTAGGAGCCGAATGCAGAGTATCCTGCTACTGCGGAAAAACAGTAGGCGACGTGTTGACCACCACCTGTAGTTTGGTTGGTATCCATTGACGCACCAGTACCAACCGAGAATACTGTGGAAGATGGCGTAGCCGTAAATCCTTGGGTATCCGCAGAGATAGCATTGGTTGAATTTAAAAGAAGTTGTTGGTTTGCTCCTACCGACACATGGTAAACGGCCCATGAAGTAGTAGTTTGTCTATTTTTAATAATAATCATGCTAGGTGCAACACCCAATCCATGACCAATCGTTGCCGCTGCACCCGTACCCGTATAAGTAACAATGCTGAAACCAGCCGTAGGATTAGCCCTTACTTGTGCTGAGATTGAACCGCTAGTGTTGGTTACAGTTGAGCCACCAGCGTTCCATTGCCAACCGACATAGGTAGCCGCACTGGTGTTAACTTTAGCTAATGCACCAATGGTAAACCCAGTTGAACCAAATGCTGTCAAACCAGTTGCCTGAGTAGTTTCAGCGGCGGTTGAGTTACTCACCAAATCTTTTGTAGTGCCACGCACAGCGTCATATAAAGCATGGTCGGTCGCACCAGAACGGCCTTTTATCCACACCCAGTCAGGCTGAAACGTAGTGCCAATCGTATTGTTAGCACTATTTGCAATGGTTAATGATGCACCCGTACCCGTATAGGTAGTAGCCGCCATATAACTAGCACCATTCTTGATCGTCGCATCAGGAAGGTTCTGTGTATTTAGAGCAAGGAACCCCGATGGTGGCGTGTAGGTAAATGGACGTTGACCAGCATTAAAAGCCCACGATTCTGTAGTGGTATAGCCACCAACCCATGGCAAATTAGCTTCAAGATTTATGCTTGTAGCAGTGGTAACTAAGGTATTGTTTTTATAAAAAGCTAATGTCTGAGCTGAATAGTCATACGCAATCCCGATAACATCATTAGTAGTGTAAGTGGTTAAACCTGTTGTTGATGTGCCGTATTTAAGAACAGCACCGTCTCCACGATAATAAACTCTGTTTGCATTGCTATCTGCTGTACCTGCCGTCTTTACAATACCAACATAACTGTTACTTCCGGCAGCAGTTGCCGTGACAGTGCATTCCCAATACCATTTCCCAGAAGACATAGAAATGGTTGCTGCCCTTCCCTTGTCAGCACTAGCAGCACCCGTCCAATTTAAATTACCGCCAGCAGCAGTGCCTGTGTTGTAGGGAACACCAATAGGATTAAGAACAGCATAATTCCCTCGACCAGTGCTGCCATCAGGAAATGATGTTGGGCTATCAATCATGGAATCGTATGTCACACCAGCAGTTACGCTAATGTTGTTTGGCGTCCAGTTATTGCCGTTGCCAGAATAATCTTTGCCAATGGTTGCGGCTGTTGATGCTGAGTTATCGCTGAAGTTCAGATAGAAACCGTTCGTGCCGTATGTGCCTGTGTACTTCTTTGGCTTCCATACGCCAGTGATAGAATCATATTCACCAAAGCTAGATGGAGTTAATGCTTGTCCATCAACAAAGTTGGTTTCTGTAAGGTAGCCGTCATAGTAATTACTAGAAAAACCACCTAGCGAACCTATGTAGCCAACTGTGCCAGATGCGTTCCAATAAGAAGTTGTCAAGTTATTTGTGGTAGAATTTGTTGTGACTACGCCGTTGACATAAACTTGCAGTGCAGAACCAGAACCATTTGCTCTAACAACAATGTGATACCAAGCGGAAGGGTCACGAAAAACTGCATTTGTGGTAATAAAAGTTGTAGATGCGTCTGCAATTTGAAATGTATTAGTTGTAGCAAACAAAAACTCAAGTCGATTAGCTGTACCCGCAGAAAACACATCAACTTGCGTTCCAAGAGTACCCCGTTTAGTCCAAAAAGATAATGTCCATGTGTTTTGACTTGTTGGTGTGCCAAACGTCCTATTAAAATAAGCTGTCGCAGATGATCTAAACCGCACGGAACGGCTGATCTGGTATCCCGATACACTACCTAGCATTAGATTGTTGATTTCGACAGGAACTGCCATGAATTATCCGATGTTGGTTATAAGTTGCGAGGCAATCGAGGTTGATGTTCTTACTGTGTAAACCAAAACATCAATCGCATTAGCAGTCGTTGTTAATGTTGGAGCAGTTGAATTTGGGAAGTCATAAAAAGATGAATATGCTAGTGTTCTTGAACCAGTTGCATCCTGAGTAATAAAAATCACACCAGATTGACCAGCAGTTAAATTCGTCGGATTGCCGAGAGTTCTACTGCCGCCAAGAGTGACTGAAAAATTATTACCAACCGACATATCAACCGCAATCGTCGCAGCGTCAGTTAAAGTATCAATCGCCATGTAAGCATTCGCTGTTGCAGATATCGCTCCAGCGAATGTGTTAGTTGCAGAGAATGTATTTGTTCCAGCAAGGGATGCAGAACTTTCAACACTCGTAACAACATTAGTCGATTGATTCAGTGTTAGGATGCTGATCCAAGCGGAGTTTGCTTCATTCCTAATTTTAAGAATGTTGTTAGCGTCATCGTACCAAAGCTGATTTGCAAAAGTCGTTGATGGTGCAGTTGATCCAGAGGAGGTACTAGCCAAGGCTTGCAATGCAGAATTGATATCTGATCTTGTTGCTGGGAACCCTTGATTGGCGATTGTCATATCATTTTGAGACATCAGATGACCTTTCCGTATCCTTTGGCTACATAATCAAATGTTCGACTTATAGCAACATTCGCAGAATTTCTGAAAACGATAGTGAATCCAGTTTCTGATTTTGCAGTTATAACATAATAATCGCCCGACGCCAGATTTTGTGCTGCAATACCAATCCCAGATAATCCTTTGAATGCCTGAGAGAATGTCACAACATATGAGCCAGCCCCTGAAACTAAATCTGAACCTGAAATAACACGATCAGGCATATCAACTGTAACCGCAAGATCAGTAACGCTCGGAGTCGAGCCGCCATATAACGATGTCAAATGTGCTCGATATTTAAATGCCCTTGCCGAATAATCTCCAACGACGAACGATCTAAAATCAGACCAAGCAGGAGATGCTGACGGATCATCATCCGTTGTAGCAATTTCTAAATTGACACTGGTATCATCAAAAGCAGTTGCAGTTCCTTCGAACAGACCTTCTCGATCATCAAAATTACCAGATGCAGAATCGAACAGATCAACATAATCAATTCGGATATTGTTGAAATTAGCCGTCACTCTGCTGGTGTATTTATCTCCGAGATCAACATACGTTGAAAAATCATAATAGCCAGATGTTGCGATGGTATTTAGGCCACTATCGAAAAGACCAGCGGCATCATCAAAATCACCTGAAACACTGTCAAAATTAGTTGATGTGTCTAACTGGATAAATGATGTTCCACCTTCAGTAATTTTTACAACATTTGTTTTTGACCCAGAAAATGCAGGATTCTCTGTTAATGTTATAATTGCATTTAAATCTTCAACATCAGTGATATTTGTTTGCAGTACAATCTCAGCAGGATTCGCTGAAACATAATTCAACTTATCAACCGCCTTTACAAAGTATGTCCCTGTTTTAGATGGAACAATAACCGAGTTAGCTGGTCGTGAAACCTTATCGACAAGATCAACAGCATTTTGATATGTCGCCCCAGTTGTTGCTTGTGAATAGCGAACTTTGTAATGAGACAAATCAAGATCAGTAACAGGAGTCCAAGTCAGAATAGATGAGCCACCGATTGAATTAATTGACAGATCAGTAATATCACTTGGAACGGCAGTTTTGCCAACAATCTGATAAATAGCTTCAGAATAAGCAGATAAGACACCAAGAGCCGATATTGCTCTTGATCTCACATTATATGAAGTTCCATCTTCCACCTTCAGGACTTCAAATTTAGTTCCTGAAGATTTCCCTGCTGTTGTGTAGTCAGTATCGGCTTGCTTCTTAAAATCAACCTCATATTCAGTTATGAATTGATTATTGCTCGTTAGATTTATCAATAAAACCGTTATCACGTCTTGATTAATTGCTCTCAATTCATCGCTGATTGTCATTACAGGTGGATCAATCAATGAGTAATTAGGCAAAGATGTATTATCTAATTCGATTGCTGTTTCTTCAGCATTCCAATCATAGACAGATGAACTTGTTTCTTGAAGCATCAGATCGACACCGTAAATCGGAGCGTCATTACTGCCTTCAACTGCAAATTGATAATTCATAATCTCGAATGGTTTTGAGACGAACCCATATCGAGTATTAGTCAGCATAATGACATCGCCAACTTCAATTTTAAAGGCAGTCAATTTGCATTTCAGATTTAAGCTGATCTGCTGCCGTTGACGATACAAAGCTATCTTTGCAATTCGCTGTGCCATAGGTGACGATATCGTAAATGGCAGAACTAAATCCAATGCACTTTCAACATTATTATCATCAGCCTTAAAGACAGATGACACTATCGGTGGGAAATCCGTTGCTTGCCAGTTCTGATCTGGAGAAACGAAAACACCTTTCACATAGTTAAAATTATCACGCCTTGAGTGCTTAGTCGTGACATCAATCGGGCCACGCATATCATCATCAGTGATTGTAATCGTCGGACTAGAATATGCCGCAACTTTCATATTCCAGATGCCAGATGAATAGAAAATTGTTCCTGCACACGATGTTAACAAATTTTCAAGAATGTTTTTTGGAGATGCGTCAGTTAAAACAACACCATGCGTTTCGTATCTGTTTTCAGTTCCACCAGCCGCTAGTGTAACATCTTCATCGCAGATGTTCGCGGCAGCCGAGAAGCTAGTCAGATTCACTTCAGACGCAGATGCACCAAGACCATAGGTAGAATTCTGTAAATAATCTAACAAACACAATGCAGTGTTTGAGGAAAATGCAGTTGTTGTTGTTCTAGGATCATAAACTTTTTTACCCTTGATCACCGTTTTGATTACAGGACGACCATTCGGAAAAGCATTTTGATCAAACGTCAATCGAACATAAAAATAAGCGATGCCTGATAATGTATGGTTTGCAGTCCATAACCCATTAGACTCGGCAATCAATGTTGCATCAGCCGCTTGGGTCGTTGCTCCGAGATGAGTTATAATTCTGGCTTTATTAGCAAACTTACTTGGAGCCGTGACATTGCCACTTCCATCAAGTGTCAGCAATTCATCATCAAAATAAAATTCATCGAAAGATTCGATCTCATGCCCAGCAACAGGCACAATCATATGCAGATACTGATTTGAATTTGTAGTTTCAGCATAAATAATTGGCCCAGTTGTTTGCACCCGACCATAAACAATGTTTCGAACTGCTAAATTATCTGGGAAGTTTTCTTCTCTGCCTTGGATGCCGTCCATACTCGACATTTTAGGTTTTGGCATTAGGGCATTGGATACAAGAGCCAACCCTGCTGTGATTATTAATCGTCCAGCGAACGATCCAAGAAATGCAAGCGTTGATGAACCCGCTCCAAAATAACTTGCCCCGGCAATAATTAATGAAACAGGATCAGCAGCCGCTGGTTGAGCAAATACAAGTGTTGTTAGAAATGTCGATGCAAGAAGGAATTTCCTCATTCAAACCCTCCAAGCAATCCTTGCTTGTGTGAAACTGACAAAAACTAAACCGCTGATCGATACACAAGCGATCTTGTCTCCAATACATACTCCAAGAGACGCTCCAACGCCATCAATCTGATCAATGATATTTCCTTCCACAAGAGCAATATCACCACGCCTGATTAAGTTAGGATTGATCCTTGTTAAAAATTGATCAACGCTCTCAGCTAGATCAGTTGTTTTGCAGATTTTCTTTAGTGCTTTTAATGCAGATTTTGCATCCGAATATTCATCTGTTTGAACACATTTAAACCCGTACTGTACCTTGAACGCTCCATTTGCAAACGAAACGCAATCAAAAGAACCCCATTTGAATGAATGATTAATATTAGTTTGAATGTAATTATCTAACAACCGTTCCCAGTGAGGTAGCTTATTTGCGGCCCCAGAGAATTTGTTTTGTTTGGAGATCGTTGACAAAATCAAACCCCTTATCATTTGGATACAACCGTTTTTGATCCTCAGATGTATATCTTGAGGTTCTAGCTCTTTCTAAATCAATCAGCCGCGATTCAACTGTTAAAGATATTGTGATTTGTTCACCAGTATCACTAATCGACATCTGATCAATTAAACCAGAAAAAATCTTAATTGCATCAGCAACAATGCCGCTTAATGCAAAATATAAATTACAAGTTCGATTTTGATATTTCTCAGTCAGAGCAAGTGAAATTGCCTGAGCCGATATACCAGATAATGAAATTGTAATGCCTCTTGCAGCAATATCGGCTGTTTCTTCTATGCTGGAAATGCCTAGCAACATTCCAACGCCTGTATAAGTGTTGCCACCATAAGTAAGGTTATCGAGTCCGCTCCACAACCTGACAGAGCCTGTATCGAATAACAATTCAACTAGCGTCAACGGCTGAACAGTTGAAGCCTGTAGACCAGTTGCAAAACTAGCTGAAATTGATCTCGTCATAGTGATTCAACCGCTGCAAAAGCTAGACCGTAAAAAGAAGCAGTATCAATAGAAAAGCTGCTTTCAGGAGTTGTTAAGCGAAACAACCCTTTTGCAGATGAGACAACCACTGTGCTGTTATCCGTTGGGGATGATCTTAGTGCTGGCCAAATATCAACGCTTACTTCACCAGAACCATTTGAATTTGCATCAGCAAGAACCTTATAAAGTTGTGATGTCGATGCCGATCCTAATTGTATGTAATCCCCCGCCTTGAGATAGCCAGTTGCACTATTCGGAGCACCATCAATATTTAAGGTGTTCCCAGTTTGAGATGCACCGTTCACCAAAGGAGTGCCGGGCGTTGTAGCAGCCGATCCTCTAGCAGTTGCACCGATTGGATCACCGAGAAGAAAAGTTCCATATTGACCGTAAAGAGAAATCAAAAAACTAATCCAAGTTTCTGCGTTCGCTCTTTGCATTGGAGGCAAAGTAACGGTTGCTTCCCATCTCGAACCTTGATGTTGAAGAATCTGTTGCTTGAATGTGAATGGTGAACTGGTTACAGCGACAGAATTTCGAGCAGTCAATGTGATCTGAGCAATGCCTGTAACTGTCGGTAATGCCAGAGGATATGTTATTGCCATGTCTTATCCCCCGAACGCATTTGCAAACTGACCGCCTCGACGTTTTGTATCAAGGATAGCATTCTTAGCGGCATTCGAGATTTGCGGCAACAACTGCTGAATCTCAGCACGAACTGTCTGCTGAACGCCTGTAGAGATATTGATTGTTTGATTGATAGTCACACCGTCTGAGCCGCCACCAAGTCTATTATTTGGCACGATAGAACCACTGCTTCCAGACATGAACAGTTCTGGCCCCTTCTCACCGACGATGTATTGCCGATTAGCGGAGACTGGGCCACCATTTGCCCTCAGACCGCCTAAAGCACCGCCAGCTATTGTTGTACGGCTTCCAATGCCACCACCAAGTCCTAATAAAGAAAAGAAATTAAACCCGCCTCCACCACCTGTGAACATACCCTTCAAAAGGTTTTGGTAGATCATCATAGAGATCATTTCTTTGATCATTGTTTGAATCAAATCTCTAAAATCCATTTTGCCGCTGACAACAAACTCTGCAATCGCATCCGCTGATTTTTTACCAAAACCGTCAAATGCTCGCTCAAGTTCTTTCAACTGATCTTTCATTGGATCAGACTTCTCAATAAAATCTTGTTTTGCCTTGTTGATGTTAGCTACTGCATTTGAATATGTATTTGCTCCAATAGCACCTTTTTTATAAAGCATTTCAACTTCAGCAAGATCGTCATTGAATTTCTTCAACGGGTCGGCAACATTTTCATATTTTTCTTTTAATTTTTCTAATGTTTTGGCTTGATCTTCGCCACTTTTAGAAGCGTCTTTTATGGTCTTTTCATATTTTGCCGTCGCCAAAGCTGATTCATAGGTTACAGATATTCCTTTAGATTTTGCATCCGAAAGAATTTGCTCTGTCCTAGAAACAATGTCTGACATAGATGCTTGACCGTACAATGCAGTTACATAAGCATTTGTCGCTTGCGTCTGTTCAATTAAACGTCCTTCAATATTATACCGATCTACTGTCGCGCTAGTATCAAATTGAGGAGTAACAGGCCTTAATTGGCCCATAGGCATTGTACTAGCCCCGTGCAATTCTGCTCTAAGTTGTGCAGCTTTCGCTGTGGCCTCTGCCATTTTTGTTATTAATGCAGTCAATCCTTCAATAGCTTTGAAATTAACAGCACCAGCAGCAGCTTCTTCAATGCGTAATTTTAATTCGATAAAATCATCACTTGCTTTCTGAGTTTTCTTAAATTCGGCAAAAGCGTCCCTCATCAAATTAAATTGGGCCGGAGTTATTACTTCGATGCGCGTTTGCCCTTTTTGTGTAACAGTTTGATTTGTTTGAAAATTACGAGCCATTTTGGTCAATTCATCGTTTAATTTTTGTATATTTTGTATTTCTTCATCATACATTTTTTTTCTATCATCCATTGCTTTTTTTACTGGGTCTTCTGTAGTCTCGACAGGTCTTGCTCCACGACCAGCTTCGCGCAAAAGTTTTTCTTGTTCGGCTACATTTTTCATAGCCATGACAGATTCATTTGATGCAAAAACAAAATCTTGTACTGATGCAACTGCCCTTTGAAAAAAGTTTGATATTGCGATCCCATAATCTTCAAAAGTTGATCTGGTTTGTGCAAATCTTTGTTCAATTTTGTCACTAGCACCCAAGATAGCAGGGATAATTTTATCCGCTGTAAGTTGCCCATCAGCACCAAGTTTTTTCAATTCACCGACAGTTACGCCAAAGGCATCCGCGATGGCCCTAGCTACTTCAGGAGCATTTTCACGCAATGATCTAAGTTCGTCGCCCTGCAATACCCCAGATGCCAACGCCTGTGTTAACTGCGTGATAGCAGACTGCGATTCAAGAGCGGTTTTACCAGATAACTTGAACGCTTTAGAAAGAGTCTCGGTTATTTTTGCTACATCAGCTTGCGATGTTCCAAGTGCTTCAGTGGCGAATGCAACACGAGCATACAAGTTGCCAACTTCTGCTAATGATGATCTTGACTTAGTTGCGATATCAACAATCTTTGCTTGAGCAACCGCGGCTTCTCCAGAAGCTAAACCAGCAGATTTCAAACGATTTTGCATCATCGTCCACGCATCAGCGTATTCACGGACGGCTCCGATTGCCTCGCCAAGGCTGCCAGCAGCGAGCAACCCAAGGCTACCTTTTACAACTCCTTGAAAGGTAGAAAACATTTTTGATGTATTTAAGCTATTTCTTTGCAATGCGGCAAATGCCGCACCAGTGCTGTCGGAGGCTTTAAGGTCAATTTTGAGAACTTCACTTGCCACTTTTTGACCTTTCCGACAGATATTCTAAGTATGCAATCCATTCGTGAAACTCAGAGACAGACATTTCCTCAATCTCTGAGATTGTCTTGTGCAGCCGATCAGCAAGAGCAATGATGCAAAATCTCTCGTTGTCGGCTTTTAGTTTTTTAAGTGGTCATCAACTGATGGCTCAGTCAGTATCAGATTAGCCACCCGTCCAATAACTTCAGGGTCAGCCGCATTCATCAAGTCGCGCTTATGCTCCAAAGTGAATATTGCATCGCCCTTTTCGTCCCGGCACTTCAAGATAAGAACATCTACTAAAACCCCGATGTCAGCATCTTTTGACGTATTGAATAACCTTTTTTTCTCGGCAAGCGTCATTGGTTTTGCATAAACCATCAAAGATTTACCTTCGTCACCCCATTCAGGCACTTCGATAACTTTGATTTCCTTTGCAGAAAAATGCGCTTTAGCCCGATCAATAACACTCATTTTTATTCCTTATGCTAATGTTGATTCTGTAAGCGTGCCTGTGCCTTGGAACGAGAATGTGGCTTCGACCATTCCGTCAAATGCAGCAGAGCGTTCGATACTAGTGACTAAAACCGTTCCAGTGTAATATTTATCCGTTGATGCGTTGCCTTCTGGATAAAGATTCAAAGTGACACTTGCACCAGCCGTCAATGCCGATTGTGCTGATTCTGTTTCGTCCCAGAAACAAACAACCGAACCCGTCCAGCTTTTCATACCAGTTTTGAATGTGCGGTATGAATCGCCCATGATCGAATCCTCAATCGTGTCTCCCGTTTCCGTGAGTGTGTACGACCGAGTTTCTGCCATCGTATATGTGCCGATCTTAACGACACCTTCAGAACCTGAATGATTTGCCATGTTGAATTATCCTTATGCCGCAGTGCCAGTCGTCAAAGCACCAGTGCCTTGGAACGAATATGTCGCCTCAACCATGCCATCGAACGCGGCTGACCGTTCAACGCTCGTTACAAGAGCCGAGCCATAGTAGTATATGTCTCCAGCAGTTGCACCTTCAGCATAGAACTTGATGGTGATGCTTGAGCCGATGGTAAAAGTCCCCTGACCAGTTGTGTCAGTCTCGTCCCAATATGCGACGACAGAACCAGTCCAACTTTTCATGCCAGCCTTAAAAGTGCGATAAGAATCGCCCATGATGCTGTCTTCGATGGTGTCGCCTGTCTCTGTAAGCGTCCATGAACGTACTTCTGCAACCGCATTAGTTCCGCTGTGAATGACGCCTTCGCTGCCTGTATGGTTAGCCATTAGTTTCTCCTCAAGCTGGTGACTCAGATTCGGTTTCAGTTGTTCGATAAGTGACCTGAAACGTCATCTTCACCGAGCCAACAGGTTGTTCGCCTGACGCATTATAATCTATTTCCGTTCCCGTCAAAACCGTATCTTTTGCAAGAGCATTACAAGTAGGATCGGCTAAAATAGCTTCTTCAACGTCCTTGGCAATCGCGTCCAAACTATCGTCTAATCCGCTTGTTCCGTTAACCATGCCCTCAAGAGCAAAATCAACCCGGCGAATGATCTTCCTTGGTCGTGACATTGTTTCTGGTTCAGATGTTTCTGATACCGTGTAGACGAGCAATGTCGGGAGCGAGACTGAAGCGACTGGATACAATCTGGTCTGATAAACACGAGATCCTGTGCTGGTCAAATTTGTTACATTCGTAATGATGCGATCTCTGATTTGCTTTCTGAGATGAGACATTACTGCTTCTCCAGAATCAATGTTGTCATTCCAGTACCGTCTGACTGAACAACGCGAACTTTATATGTCGATGCGTTGATTACCGCAGTATCATTATATCCTGCTGTCGCTGGCAATGAGGCTGATGTGCAGACAAACCTCGGTTGCGTCGAGACAAAGCCGACATTCGTATTCGCATCCGCTTCAAAATATTCGTTGTCGAATATCCCGACCACAGATGACACGCCGCCAGCCACAAGTGTGTAAGTAGCAGTCGTGCCAAAATCTGTCGTATTGATCATAAAGAGTCGGTCAGCTTCCGTCTCAACACCCATTACTCACCTCTAGGCGTTCTGCCCTTGCGTTTCGTGAACTCAGGAGCGTCACTGAGGCCGATTGACCGATCTGAGACTTCCTGATCAACCTCAACAATGGATGCCTTCTTGGCCCGTCCCATGTTGATCAAATCCTGTGCCTCGCGATCACTCATTTCAATGATTGTGCCAGCATCGCAGAAATCGCCTTTTACAAATGTCGCAGTTGTTATCTCGATCTTCATTTCCACTTCTCCGTCATTGGCCCAGACATAAACTTGATCCGCTCTGGATATTTCAGATGAGTGCGAACCAAATCCCAAATCCGTATATCATTCTGATATGCGTTTGCCTTAAAATTTTCATCCACAGGTGAGTGCCAATATCGACGCTTCTGTGCATAGCAATCAAAGCCGCATACCTTGATTTCGTTATATCCTAAAAACTCCGCAATCCAAAGTGCCGCTGCACCAGATAATCCGTAGTCAGGACAAACACCTGACCAAACCATCTTTGGATGATCGATCTTGTGGTGCGATACTTTTAAGCATGGATGATCTTTGACTAGTTCCCAGATTGCATGATCGAGGAACACAACAAAATCCAAAGGCAATAGCAATGCGTGTTGGTTCACCCCGATCAGGTCTATATCCTCTGGCAATCGATATATGTCTTGGAGGAGTGATGGTCCACCGCCGAGGATGGCAACCGAGCGTCCTGATCTTGATCCTTCGATCTGTCGAATATCGATCATTTTGCTTCCAAATTAAATTGTTAAAAAAAAGGGACGGTGTGAACCGCCCCTGATCTTCGTTATGTCAGACCGATTAGGTCGTTGTGATATCTTGGCAAGCCGCGAACGACTCAGCATGACGAACACCAACATCAACGTCTTGGAAGAATGCGAGACGCAGACCACCAGCCGTCGAAAGCGATGCAGTATCGACAACGATGTCCACCCCTGACCACATTCCGATAACCAACTCATTGAAGTTACCATAAATGAGAGCCGAGCAAACGCTTGTGCTGCTTCCTTTGGTGAGTGTCGATGGCACAAGGTTCGTGGAAGCAATGCCATAGCCGAGGAGCGTGTTCAACTCACCGAGGATGAAGTTGCCTTCAACGCCAGACGACTGCTTGGCAGTTGTGCGGAGTTTTGCGGTAACCTTTGGATTGGTGAGGTAAGATAATGCACCCGTGTTTGCATTGGCAATATCAACAGCACGCTGAATATTGTTGACCATTGCCCACGTTGGAGCACCACCGTTCGTGCCGATTGCAACTGCACCGATGCCGCTTGTTCCAAGGATACCAGTTGGCTCGTTAGAACCACCGCCCTTGATTGCAACGTCATCGATCTTAGCCGCGATCTGGTTGATGATATCGTTGCGGAGCACCATTTCGACCGATGGGTCGGACTGGATGATCATACGACGAGAAATATCAACATAACCAGCGACAGTCCTTGGCTGCATTGTAAGCTGACCGAAAACAGGAGCACCTTCAGTTGGTGCAGATGTTTCAGCAACAAACGCAACAGTCGTCTTGGTGGCAAGTTTTGGAATCGCTACGTTGCCCTGAAGGCCAGTCAACATTGTTGCACCGAGGCCAGCAGTGACGAGAGTGTCACGCAGAGCATCAATGAACAGATCGCCACGCTGATCAGTACCGATCATGTAGCCGCCCTTGGATGTGCTGGTTGCTGTGCCAGAGATAACATCACGCTTCGACCAAGCCATGTCCGATGGAACGTAGAAACCACGGGCAGTGCGGCCTACACGCTTGCCGATTTCGTCGGACAGTTCACGCTCAAAACCAGCCTCAGACCAATCCTGACGAGCCTGAGCATTGATTGCACGCATAAGCGAATAAGAAGAACGCTCACGCTTGTTCAAGCCAACTTCGTGTGTGCCATTGCCAAGTGCTGTGCTGCCGAAAGATTCGATCAATTCACCACGGAACTGCTCAAGCGACAGACCGCGGGCGATTGCCTTTTCAGCAATGTCACGCTTGTTGAGACGAGCACCTGTCTCAATGATTTCTGCATTCTGCTTTACAATAGCGGAACGCATTTCGTCCTGATTAACTTCACTCATTTTAATCTCCTGAATTGGGGTTGAGATAATTTCAATAGACCGACCAACACCAACAGATGAATCTGCTGGCAGTGATACAATAGACGCTTCGATTGGAGTCCATTTGTTAACGCGAAAGACCGTCCCGTCTCCCCCATCTTCACGAACCATTTTGTTAACTTGATACCCGACAGAAATGTTCTGCCTGATACCGTCAACCACATCGTTGAATACCTCGGTGGCAAGACCGCCTTTTCCAAAGCGGACTGTCGCTCGCATCACACGAGCCGAGCCATCGATTCGTACTTCTTCGATGATTCCGATTTGCTTCTCAGGATCATGGTCGAGCAACAATGGTGCTCTGCCTGAATTGAGAAACGAAACATCAATGGAACTTGGATCATGATCCAAAACTTCCATACCAAACGAACGAGCAACTGGCTTTTCAGATGACATTGCAATCTGAACTCGCCGCTCATCCTTATTAACTGGATTTGCACCCATCTCATAGCCGCGATGACGTACTTCAGTTGGCGATCCAGAAGCCTTCTGCATATTGTTGTTATCAATCATTGGCTCCTGAACATCTTCCATTGATGGAACTTCTGGCTGTGCTTCTTCAGCCATTGCTGGCTCATCTTCATATTCAGCATCTGCCTTTGCAAAAGTAATGACATAAGCCTTGTCACTTTCTGCAACATCAATGATGTGTCGTTTTTCAAGTTCCATCGTGCCATGCCTCATTTGTACATCTTTTTGATATACCTCAGCTTCATAAACGACAAAATCACTATTTTTGAGTTCATCTGGTGCCGCTCTGTCCTGTTGATCAATCTTGTCCATCTTACTAGCCTTTCCTTCAGCCCATGATTTACCAGCATCACCGCCCCATAATGCCCATGCGATCCGACCGTTTGACGGATAACCATCTTCACCTTGCCTGAATCCTTCAGCCTTTTTATCGACTTCATGCCGAGCAAAGAAAGAAGTCATGCGACGAATTGTGTCTGGCGAAAGATCAACCTTGTTCGAGATATCCCTTGCCCTTGCAATGCCGACCTCAGTGCCACCTCGACCAAATTCCTTACGCCAAGCAAGAGCGCGTTCAGCCTCGCTGACCATCGCATCAGTAGGAACTAAATTGATCTCAATCCCCTTGTATTGAGCCATTTTCGCCATCCACTAACGGTGTTGCAGGGAGTTTATCTCCAAAAGGTTGGAACGCTGTTTTGATTCCATACTGAGTGGCAAGTTCACCTTCGGCTTGAATCTGTTCAAAGACTTCTTCAACGTCTCGACCGTAATTTGCGGCGATGTCTTGCAGCGTGATGATGCCGTTCTGTAGACCGATGACATGAGCGTTGATTTCCCTCTGAGGATCAATCCAGTTCCAGCCTCTTGCACGATAGACAAGATTATCAGCAAACTTGTCGAACTTTGTGATCGGCAATGGAATAGCACCAGTAGCCATCGCCATCGCCATCCACTTCTTGTAAATTGGATCAATGAAGTGTTCGATCATGAATTGTTGAAGAACTTTATAATGATCCCGATCTTCCATCGTGCCTTGTCGTATTGACGAGTAAGATACGCCTTCAAGATTGTTAGCCAGTGAGACATACGAAACTCCTAGCCCAGAAGCGATTCCTCGCAACACAGCCTTTTCAAATTCAGCAAATGCCGAGACTGGATGCTGTGGGTCGAATGGTGTGAATTCCATTCCCTTTGGCAACTGCTCAAAAGTCCCCGGCGATGCTTCCATGATCGGCGTGTTATAATCTTCCGTATCCACACCAGAATATCCATCACCATCAGGAGATGTGAAGAAACCCATCTTGGCCGCGCCGACACGGGCAGCAACCAGTTCAGCTT
>ENA-OSIY01000458-OSIY01000458.1-marine-metagenome-genome-assembly--contig:-NODE-458-length-22873-cov-10.282988_pt1 | contig 22873 bp, 28 predicted proteins | sample MGYA00237884_ERZ534233 | MGnify/ENA primary metagenome ERZ534233 (study PRJEB26412, sample SAMN06343840) | marine metagenome | isolation source: estuarine water | place: USA: Columbia River Estuary... | reverse complement strand
AATATGTAATTTGTTAATAATTTTTTCATTTAAGCTAAGTTAAATTTTCTCAAAAAATCTCTAAGAAATACATTTTTATCACCACCAATTTTCTTTTTCCAATTTTGATAGTTTATATCAAAATTCCTTCCCATTATTTTAGATATATAATTATCTTTATAATCAGGATATTTTTTCTTATTGAAAACCCTTTCATCAACAATAAAGGAAATTGCCGTTAATTGATCACCCAAATCAGGTTCATAAAAATCGGCACATATAATACCATTATCATTTAATGTTTTTAAATGTTGATTTAATGTTCCTAAACTTATTTGATTTATATTTGTAGTTCCACCATTTAATATAATGAATGTTTGATATTCATTTGCCCATTTATCATATACTTTTGATTGGTCATAATAGTCAGATTTTTTCATCATCTGTCCATATTTAACAACTGCGTGTCCAAATTGAATACCTTTCTGAATTCCAGTTAATTGATAATTAACTAAACCATACATTCTTAGTTCTAGTTTTTTCATATTTTATTTTTCTGCCTTTTTTTTCCTACATATTTTTTCATAATAATAATTCTATCAGAATCACTAATCTTATTTCCAGATAGGCTTCTTATCAAATCAATATCAATAACTGGAGTCAATATTCTATCTATTGGTAAGTTTGCTTTACCACGAATGTCATAATAATTACCACATATTTTAGTCCATACATGATTACCATCAAAATAAGCTTCAGCATTAGGAAATACAACTTTAAGTATTTCATAGAACTGATAACAATTACCCATAGTATAAACAGCTATAGAACCACCAAAAGATGATCTAACTGCTGTTATGAATTCTTCCACATTTATTTTTATATTTTCCATTTTTACTTTACTTTTTCATCACTTAATAGATAAAAAAGTGCTATTGAAAATGGAATAATTATAAATCCCATTCCGATAAAAATTCCAATTAGACTTAAAAATATACTATTATAAATGTTTTCTACTTTAACTTTATTTTTTAGATAAAAAATAGAACCTATCATACTAAATGACAAAATACCACTTGCAATTATGATACTTGGATCAACTATTGGTATAGTATCATTGATATAAAATGATACAGAGGTTAGGATGGTCATTGATGAACATATAATAACATTCAATTTAAAATGTCCCATATTTTTAATGGACATTATAAATACAGTTAATATACTAAATAATAATTTAGTTAGAAAAAATGGAATTACTGTTGTAAGTTCGTAATATAAATTTGACATATATTTACATTTTATATTAATTTAAAAAATAAAAGACCGAATATTATTCGGTCTTTTTTACTAAAGAACTTCTTCTACGCCATTTTCGCCATCAAGAACTTCTTCACCATTTACCAATCTTCCTAACTTAGTGCCTGATTTAAATCTAGCAACTTTCTTTTCTGGAATGGTAATCTCAACACCAGTTTTAGGATTACGACCTTTTCTTTCTTTTCTTGTTGCTACATCCCAAGAACCGAATCCGATGAGGGTTACTTTTTCACCTTTTGAAAGGCCATTTTGGATTGCATTAACGATAGCATCAATTACTTCGTTAGTTTTTACCTTTGTCATACCTGTTGCAAATGCAACTTCTTTAATCAAATCTGCTTTGTTCATTTTTTTTAAGATTTTTGTTGTTTATGAATTTTATAATTATGAATGTTATATAAAGTATAACGGATAATGTTTTAAAAAAGTTTAAAATTTTTAAGATTTCTTTTTAAAAGTTAAAAATTTATAATTGTATTCGTTTGTCTTACCAAGTTCTTCTTTTTCTATAAACCATTCCGAACCTATTTTTGGGAAAAATGTATCACCTTCAAATTCCGATTCAACCAATGTTATTTCTAATCTATCTGCTATCTTTATGAATTGCTTGTAGATTTCACCACCACCTATAATATATAGATTATTTCTTTCATATAGTGATAAGACATCTTCTACTTTATTATAGACCAAACAACCATCTGCTTTATAGTTCTTATCTTTTGTTAAGATAATATTCGTTCTATATGGTAATGGTTTTCCAATTGATTCAAATGTTTTCCTACCCATTAAGATTGGATTACCTGATGTTAATCTTTTAAATCTTTTTAAGTCTTCTGATATATGCCACAATAATTTATTATCTTTTCCAATGGCATTGTTTTTAGATATTGCTGCTATTATTGTTATCATCTAATTTTATTATTTTATTGAATCCTTCTGATTTATCAATTGGTTGATATGAGGCTATCATTGATTTTATTACATGTTCAGGAATTGTTTTGTTTTCTTCTGATTTTCTTTTTATATTTCTGGATTTATATTCTTCCCAATCCAATATAGTAAATATAATAGCTATTTTAGTATAATCAGAATCAAAATAACTTAGATTTTGTTTTCTTCTTTTAGTTGTCATATTAGTCATATTAACAACTACATTTTCTTTGTTTTTAGAACAACTTCTAAATTTGTTAGAAAGTTCCTTATCAACATTTTTTTGATCAACATTTTTAAATGCCATATCATAATCATCAGAACCATATACATCCATAACAATTTGATCTCTTGATATCATTGATAAATCAAGATTAAGATTTCTCAGAAATGTGTCTTTTCCTGATAATGGTGGTCCAATTAACACCAATACAAAAGGTGTTTCTAATTCGCTTAGATATTTCTTTATTTCTTGTGTAGTCATTTTTAATGATTTATTTTGCTGTTATTACTAAAACTTCATCTAATTTAGTTTCTGATAATCTATGATAACCATCAATTACCTTCCATTTGTCACCACATTTTAATACTAATCCTCTTATAGTGTTGTATTTATCATCTGAGTAGTGTGATAAATCTTTTTTATCTACATTGTTTTTGTGGTTTTCAGCTGGGAATATTATATCTTTTTTATTTACATATTCAACTTCAAATTCTTTATCAAGCAATTTTTCAAGAATGTTGTCATATTCTAATTCTAAAAGATACAATTGTATATCTTTCATAGATGACAATGATAAAGCGTGTTCAATATTATTGATTATTTTATTAAATACATCACAATCCATTTGGACAGAATCAATTTCTTGTCCATAATATCCACCAGTTATTTCTATTGTATAAAGTTCTTTGTCCCAAGCTTTATTAATAGTTAATATACGATTGATAATATAATCAGTCATATCAAATCCGATTAAGATAGATTTTATCTTTTCTTCACGAATTCCATCTTTTGTTGTTGACTTATAATTTTGCTTTATGTTATTTACAAGGTTGTTTATGTCAATTGAAATTATTTTAGTATTTACAATTGTGCCACATCTGCAAATGTCATCACAATAGTTAGTTTCTTCATCATAAGAATTACATTCATACTCATAATTATAATCTATTTCAATGCAATAGTTAAAGTCATTCTTCATATTATTTGTCCGTTTATAAACCCGCTATTATAGTATTTAAAATCTAATTTGTTATTTTCAATATGTTTTAGATAGTTCAAAATTGAACTGATTATATTAGGTCTTCCTGAAACATTTGCTGTATGAACAAAAAAGTCAGGAAATGAAATTTGTCCATCCAAACATTTATTGATAAGATAATCAGCAGCATCTTTTCCTGTCCATTCTTTTCCGGTTTCATCAAATGAAGAAATGTCATGATCAAATGATACTAATTTTATTTTATTTATATTAGAATCAACAAATTTAACAAAGTCAAAGTAGTTTGTTATTACAACCCAATCAATTGGGTAAAAATTTTGCAATTTATCTTTAATAAATGTTGGATTTCTTTCATCATCTAAAAATACATTTATTTTTTTCATTAATATTCTTCTTTTAAGTATTCAAAGAAATTATATGCTGCGAATTGGTCAGAAAATAAATAAAACCCATCAATGTTATCTTGAATCATATGGGAATGATAGTCATCAACATCAAAAAATCCATCTATGTATGGTTCTATATCAGGAATCTGAATTCCAGTTTTACCTGATGTAGTTATATTTTTTGTACATTCAATTACTCCAGTTTTAGACCAATCTGACCAAATTTCTGGTGATTTTATAACCCATAGTTTTTTTATAGGTAGATTGTTAAATAAATCACCAAAAGTAGTTTTATCATTAAATTTATTTATTCTATTCATTTTATTTATATTTTTTTCAAATAGTCTATATCAATTTGTCTTAAATGTTTTATTCCTTTTTCGTTTATAATATCTAAAACAATATCTAAGTCTAAATTGTTCCCAATCCATTCATTTATTTTTTTAAAAAATGAATTATATATCATTTTATTACTTTTATTGACATATTTTTTCATTTTTTCAGCCAAGTCATATCTATTTCTTATTATGTGATCACTTATATCTTTACATATATATGGTATTGCGTTATTGTATAGTAACTCTTTGAATTTCTCTATTTCGGATTTAGAACTTAATATATAGTTATTATAACCATGTATTTTATCATCATAGTCAAATGAAGTATAAATATCAAAATTTATTAATTTTTCTTTATCAACATCTGATAAATTAGTATAATCAATTGATACATCCAATAAGCTTCTATGGAATTCGAATAAATATAGTCGTTTTTTCATATATTGATTTTTTTGTGCAACATCATGATATATATAAATAATATAATATTACTAAATGAAATACATAAAATTATTTAGTAATATTAATATAAAAAATTAAAATTAAATGAAACACCTAATACTTTTTGAAAACTTTGACCCAGAAAACATAATCAATTCAACATTCGAAGACTTAGTAAATCAAGAAAGTCTTAACTATCTTTATGCTTGCTTAGATAAAGTAGCTAAAGCTTGTGCAAAAGAAAGTAAATTTCTTCCCACAAGAGAACCTATTGATGAAATATTAAGAGTAATAAAAGAATATGCTAATTTCTATAGCATAAATATAACAGGTAGATACCAATCAAAAAAAGGTTATTTAGATCTTCAAACATGTTTAAAAGATTCATATGACTATCTAAAAGCACTTGATAAACACTTATACTTTACAAGTGATGTAAATAATACACCATCAAATATAATCAAACCAACTGGCTATTTAAAAAATAGTTTTGAAAACGGATTTAATCTAATACAAAATATACTTGATGAATTCAAAATTCATTGGACCGGTAAAGTTGGTGAAGCACCCATAACAAAAGGTGGTGGTCAATCAACTAATAATTCAAATCCAGGATGGGCTTAAATTACATATATTTATGTAAAATCTAACTGGCTTATATATGAAATAGATTAATCAAGCAGTTTATTGATTTTATTAATACGATTTTTTATAATTAAATATTCTTCTTCTTCAATTATATCTTCTTCAGTTATTAACTTATATGAGAATTTATTTTTATCATCATAATAACTAACAAGCCATTTATCATCTTTATCAATCTTTTTAATGATTGATGCAATTTTAAAACAATCTCTTAATAAGACAGATTTTTTAGGATATAGTTTCATATAAAATATATATTAAAATAAATGAAATACATAAAACTATTTGAAAACTTTGATGATAAAGATTATACTGAACAGCTATTATCTTTAATAAACTCTAATAATGAAACTAACCTTTCTATGGTTAAAGAAATGGCTTCTGGTTTGGGAATTGACTTGTTTGAATTTATCAAAGATAATATTGATAGAGTTGAACCACCTTATTTTTATAAATTCCAAAAATTAGGTATGAAGTTGGGTTTTAGAAATATAAAGAAAATTGATAATATAACTGAAAAATCTAAGAATGTAAGTTCTTTCAAAAATGGAATTTCTGTTAAAAATAATAAAGGTGATATTATTTATAGCGAACTTTGGGATGGTAGTTGGATGAATATAAAATATAACGAAAGTGGTAAGAAAATATATAAAGAGTTTAGTGATGGGGTATGGTATAAATGGGAATATGATGAAGCTGGAAATGAAATCTATTGTAGTGATAGTTATGGGGATTGGATTAAAAGAGAATATGATGAAGATGGTAATATAATATATTATTTGGATAATTATGGTAAAACATTTAAAAAATAAAAAAAAGCCTATCAAATTTGATAGGCTTTTTTTTAATCTAAAAATTCAAAATCTAAGAATAAATCATCATCTGTTATAGAATCATCTTTTAGATATTTTTCCCAAAAATTTAATTCAGGTAGATATTCAGATAACTCATTTCTATCACAAGATGACATATGACCACCGGATTCAACAGGATATTCAACTACTAAAGTAAAACCATCCCATTCTAATGATTTATATTCTAAATCAATTGACATTATAAATTGTGATAATATTTCAGATTCTTCTGATATTCTATTTGCGTGTAAATCAACAGCTACTAAAATTCCATTTTTATCAAAAGAAACATTAGAAAGATAGTCATATTTTTTATCAACAAACCAATCTTTCTTTGATTTAGTTACTTTTGGTTTATCATATACTGGATATTCCCAATCCCAACCACCATAACAATAGTTATCAACTTTAGAATATTCTACAACCTTTTGATCTCTTTCAATTGGTAATTGTTCCCAATCTATTTTGATAACGGCATTTGCAAGTAATATTAGGTGATTTATATCTTGTTGTTCTTTAAAAGTGTGTTCGTTTTTATATCCAACAGATATATTAGTACATTCTTGATATATGGTAACGAATTTAGCAGAGTCTGTATATATTCCAGTTGGATCTAAATCATATTTGAATAATGATTCATTTTTATTTAACTCATTTGCTAAAGCCTTTCCAAAAGTATCTGAACAACATCTTTTTGATGATTGGAAAGTAATAACTGAATCGTAATCTCTTCTATCAAAAGAAATTACTTTTTTAATATTAGGTAATGGTTCTGTTTTATGTTTGTCTGCTAATTTTGTTGATCCTATACAACCAACTTCTTCACCTAAGAAAAAGTAGTATAAACCCGGTATATTATGTTCTATCATATAAAGCATAATAGTTACACCTGCTTTATCGTCTGCACCTAATATAGATAATCCATCAGTTTTAATTATACCATCCTTAATAAGATGATTTACTTGACATAATGCTTTTGTAGCTGTATCTAAGTGGGATGTAAACATAGTAGATGGTGATGAACCAATTTCAATATATAGATTACCAAATTCATCAGTATTTAGATTACTTGGTAATAGATGATATAGTTCTGATTCAGTTCCGTGTGGATAAGTTCTTGTAGTAAGAGCTATAAATGTTTCTTTAATGTCCATATTTTTATGATTTGGTACAAAGATAATAAATAATATTGGTATAAACAAATAAATACATATAAAAGTTTTAATATATATTATATATGAGTGTAACTAGTGACATAACAACAGGTATATTAACAATTAATGAATCTTGGTCTGTAACAGCAACGGGTTCAAATGCAGCACCGATTTTTTTAGGACAGGATGCTGAAATAATCTTTTCGTATACTAATTTAGATTTAGTTGAAGCTTTAAAAACTTTCAATTATGATTATATAGGCAAAACCGAAAATAGATATCTTGAAACTTATTATAGGATAAGTAGAGATAGTAATAGTTGGACAAATTGGTTTGAATTAAACTCACCAAATATAGATAATTTCCCACCATATAGTTCAAGATTTCCAATGTTTTTGGATATAAAATTTGTAAGAGGTGGTTCATCAGAAATAGGAACTATTAAATTATTGGAATTTACTTTAACTGCTGCATTAGAAAGAATAATTTATAGTGGTGAATCAGTAGTTCCTTTAAATCAAACACAAGATACTGTTATTATAAAACCACCTTATATATATAAGGTATTTAAAATAAGAGATATTGAAGTTTTATCAAGTGGAACAATGAGTATGGATTTTGATATAAAATATCGTTATTCACAGGATTATGGTAGAACTGTAACAGATTGGGAATATTTCACAAAAGAAAATATTATAAGTGTTAGAATAAGTCCAATAAGATTTTTCCAAATAGAATATTTAGTTGAATTGAAATCTACACAAGCAAAAATTTATGATATAAATTTAATTGGTGACTTTCAAAATGTTTCATTAGATTATTTTAAGACTAATTTATATGGTGTTAGGGCTGATTGTAATTGTTTGAAATTAGGTATAGTTAATGACCCATCAACATTTCCTGGTGAATATCCTGGTGATAATACAGAAATCGAAACTATTCCTCATAATACTTCTATTTTACCAATATTATCACAAGAACAGATTGATGGATTATTTAAACCATATAGTTTAGATGCTGCAACTGCACTATTGGATAAGATGAGTAATGATGCTAATCAAATGTTTGGGCATGAAATAGTATATTTCTTAACAGATCCAGATAAAAAAGGAATAGATTATACATTTCATGAGTATCAATTATATAATTATGTTTCTAATTGTTTAATAAAAGCTTCTGTTGAAGGTAATCAATTTCCTGAAAATAATGGTGCAATAAACCAATTTGATTTATCATTATTTGATTCATTTGAAATACATATACCAAAACAAATATTTAAAAATGCATTTGGTGTAGATAAAAGACCATCAAAAGAAGATTTCTTATGGTTTTGTGAAATAAATAAGATGTTTACTGTTGAACATTCCCAAGCATTTAGGGGATTTAATAATAACGCAATATATTATAAACTTATGTTGAAAAAATACAATCAAAAAGCAAATGTTATTGGTGTTAATCAGACAATCACTGATAAGCTTAGGGATCTTACAAGAAACTCTACTATTGATGAATTATTTGGATTAGAAAATATTCAGGATAAACAAGCTGTTGCGAATAAAGATCAACATAAACCATTAACAATTGATCCAATAAGAACTGAAATAACGGTAAGAATAGTTAAAGAATTAATTGAAAATGCAGAAGTTATAATATCTACTACACATTATGATATGTCATCAGTTGACTTTGGTTTAACTTATTCATTAGATGGTGTTGTATATAAAAATATGAAAAATAATTTTGAAAAGGGTGATAATATATCATATATGTGTTGGTTTAATATAAATAATTATACAATAAATGATACTTATAATTTATTCAATTATTATGATTCTGTAAATAATTTAGGTTTAGATATTAATATAAATAATAATTTAGTAACATTAGATTGGTCAGATACCGCTTATGGTTTAACATTATCTTCTGCATTAGAAGAAGAAGTATGGTATGCTTATTTAGTTAATATAAACCAAAGACAAAGAAAAATAGAACAATATATTTATAAAAGAAATGTTGATGATGAAAGTGAAGCATCAAGTTTAAATTCAACTATATTGAAAAAAGTATATTATAATAGTTTAGATTTAACACCAATTGAGTTTGAATTAGAAAATATAAATGCTAAAATATTAAGTGGGGATTTTAAAATAACTAATATTAGATTATTTAATGATGTTGTTCCAGAAGATCAACACAATAAAATATTGAATCAAGCTATAATAAGAGATGATGCTAAATATTTAATATTTGCAGATAACGCAAATCAACGTCTGGTTTTGCCCAATCATTGGATATAAAAACTAAAATATATAAAATGAAATACTATGTTTATGCTTATTTGGATCTAAAAATAGAAGAAAATATTTTATTTGAAGATATTTTGTTTAAAAATAGACCTATTTATATAGGTAAAGGTAAAAATAATAGAATATTTAGTCATTTTAATGATAGAAAAAGATATAATACTTATTTTTATAATAAATTAAATAAAATGATATTGGAAGAAAATAAGCCAAATGCTATTAAATTAAAGGAATTTGATAGTGAAGAGGAAGCACTAAAAATGGAAATTGATTTAATTTATTTTTTGGGTAGAAAGAAATATGGTGGTATGTTGTATAATATGACAAATGGTGGTGAAGGTATATCTGGTTATAGACATACAAATGATCAAAGAGAAAAGATGAGAAATCGTTGTATAAAAAATGAATCATATAAATATTTTCCTAATACAAAGGGCGTTAATCACCCAATGTTTGGTAAAAAACATAGACAATCAAGTATTGATAAGATGATTAAAAGTAAACTTGGAACTAAACAAAATAAAGATTGGATTGAAAAAAGAGTATCTAAGCTTAGGGGAATTCCATTATCGGATGAACACAAAAATAAACTATCTTTGTTTAGAATAGGTAAAAAAGCATCTGATGAAACTAGAAAGAAACAATCATTAGCAAAAATAGGAAAAGAACCACATAATAAGGGTAAAATAAAAGATATTATTCTACAAATTGATATCAACAGAAATATAATAAAAGAATGGAATAATTTGAATGATTTATATGATAGTGGATTTGAAAAGAGTAATGTTATAAATGTTTGTACAGGAAAGAGAAAATCACATTGTGGTTTTATATGGAAATATAAAAATGATTATGAAAATGGAACATATTAAAGGTTAACAAAAAGATTTGGGTATGAATAAACCAGGTGGTGTATAAATTATGATATAATTTAACAATTATTTAATATTGAAGAAAAAGTGTGTAAATACTATATTTACACACTTTTCTTGTTTATGTATATAAATTTATTATGATATATAAAAATAAAAACTTATGAAAAATTTAATTTTATTTATTGTAATTCTATTTACATTTAATTCTTGTGTAGAAAAAGATAAATGTTTGGGTGTAGTGTGTCAAAATGGACAAATATGTTTTGATGGGACTTGTTTAGGTTCACAAACAAATGTTTTAGTTAATTCAAATATTAGTGAAAATACAACTTGGACTAATAATAATGTTTATGAATTATCAGGAAGAATTGTAGTTGAAGCTGGTGTTATATTAACTATTGAAGCGGGTACTATAATAAAAGGTCAAGCGGGAACCGGAAATAATTCAAGTGTTTTAATAGTATCGAGAAATGCTAAATTAAATGCTATTGGTAGTCAAACATTGCCAATTATATTTACATCTATTGCTGATGAAATAACAACAGAGCAAGTTAATAATGGTAATTTTGTAAGTCCAAATTTAGGAAATGATGCTTCTGGTTTATGGGGCGGTTTAATTATATTAGGTAATGCTCCTATATCAGCATCATCTAATGAAATACAAATAGAAGGTATACCAACTACTGATCCAAATGGATTATATGGTGGTAATATATCCAATGATAATTCTGGTATAATAAAATATGTATCAATAAGACATGGTGGTACTAATATAGGAAATGGTAATGAAATTAATGGGTTAACATTAGGTGGTGTTGGTTCAGAAACTATAATAGATAATATAGAAATAATTGCTAATCAAGATGATGGTATTGAGTTTTTTGGAGGAACAGTTAATGTTAGTAATTTAATAGTTGTTAATTCAAGTGATGATGCTATTGATACAGATCAATCTTGGTCAGGAACATTGGATAATTTTATTGTAATTTGTGGTGCAGCAACTGATCATTCTTTAGAAATAGATGGTGCGGAAGGTGTTATGATAGCATCCAATAATATAAAAAATGGTTCTATAAAAGGTTCATCAAGTGCAGAGTTGGCTGATTTTAGATCTTGTGCAGTTGGTACATTTGAAAATATATTCTTTTTTGGATTTACTGATCCTACTACTGATGGTAGATGTGATTTTTCTACATCAGATCAATGTTCTATTGATAATTTAAATAACAATTTAATTTTTAATAATTTAGAAATAAAAACAACATTTAGTCTATCAACCATTTTTAAAAATGGAACTGATGTTTTTGCAACAATAGTTAATAATAGAACTGTTGGTGCTAATAAATCTAATTTTAGTTGGACATCATCGTATTCGTTATTAGGTGATTTTTAAAAACTTAACATTAAGTTAATATATAATTAATAACATTTTTACTTTTCATTTGATATATACTATATCAAATGAAAAGTAATTTTTTTTAATGAAAAAAACATATATGAAAAAGATTTTATTTACAGCATTTATACTTTTTTTAAGTATAATATCTTTCGGACAAAAAGGAATAATAAGAGGATTTGTAGTTGATGATGTTACAGGTGAACCAATGATTGGATCAACAGTAATGATTATTGGAACTACAAGTGGTTCACTAACTGATTTTGATGGTTCTTATATTATAGAAGTTGATAGTGGGACATATAATCTACAATATACTTATATATCATATAAGAAATATATAAGAAATAATGTAGTTGTAAAATATGATGAAGAAACAGTTATAGAAAATATAGTCTTAAAAGAAGATTTATTAGAAATGGCAGAAGTTTTAGTTATAGGTGAAGCAATAAAAACATCTGAATCAAGTATAATAAATATGAAAATGAAATCATCTAATATGATAGATGGAATTTCTTCTGAAAAGATAAGTAAAACTGGTGATGGTAATGTTGCAGAAGCAAGTAAACGAGTTTCTGGTGTTAATATTGAAAATGGAAAATATGTTTTTGTTAGGGGATTGGGTGATCGTTATGTAAAAACTACATTGAATGGTGTAGATATTCCTGGTTTAGATCCTGATAAAAACACTATACAACTTGATATATTTCCAACAAATTTAATAAATAATGTAATTGTAAGTAAAACATTTATGCCTGATTTACCAGGTGATTTCACGGGTGGATTAATTAATATAGAAACAAAATTTGCACCTGAAAAACTATTTAGATCTATATCTTTTGGTACTTCTTATAATCCACAATATCATTTTAATAAAAATTTTCTTACATATAAAGGTAGTAAAACTGATTTTCTTGGATTTGATGGTGGTGTTAGATCATTACCAAGAATGGCTTATGGTCAAATATTACCAACTCCATATAATAATATTCCAACAGAACATGTTATTAAATTTATTAATAGTTTTAGTAAAACAATGGGTGTTGATAGAAAGATGAGTTTAATAGATTTTAATGCGAGTTTTTCAATTGGAAATCAAATAAAACTAAAAAAAGGGAATCTTGGTTATATATTTTCAACATCTTATAAATCAGATTATGTATATTATGGTGATGTTATATATGGGGAATATCAAAGAAATGCAAATAATTCAATAAATGAACTTACTTATGCTACAAAGACAATTGGTGAATTATCAGAAAGAAATTTCTTACTAAGTGGATTGGGTAGTATTAATTATTCAACAGTAAATTCAAAATATAAATTATCATTGATACATTTACAAAATGGTGAAAGTAGAACAGGAAAATTTAATATTATAAATAATTCATCTGCTGTTGGTCAATCAGGTTATGAAGCTATTTCAGATAATTTGGAGTATAATCAAAGATCATTAACTAATATAATGATTAGTGGTAATAATAGATTAAAAAATAAATGGGAAATTGATTATTTAACATCCACAACATATTCTTCATCAATTGATCCTGATATAAGAAAGACAGCATTTAGTTATGATGGTAGTTATTCTTTTGCAAGTGGTGAAGCAGGAAATCCAAATAGAATATGGAGATCACTTAATGAACTTAATATTGTATCTAAAATTGATTTTACGAAACGATATAAGGCATTTAATAAAGATGCTAAAATAAAATTTGGTATATCTAATGTTTATAAGAATAGAAATTATAATATAAAATTATATGAAATTTTATTTTCAAGACAGCAATATTGGGAATCACCTGATGCGTCACAAGTACTATCAAGTAACAATATATATGGCAACAGTTTAAATGGTTCTTATATACAATCAGGTAATGCAAATCCAAATCCAAATCAATATAGTTCTGATGTAAATAATAATTCTTTTTATGTTTTAAATGAATTATCTTATAAAAAGATTAAAACGATTATTGGTGTTAGAGGTGAATATTTTTTACAAAGACATACAGGTAGAGATATAGCTTTTTCTGGTGGTGATAGTATAAATGGTAAGAACCTTGTTAATACTAAAGTATTAGAATCATTTAATTTCTTCCCATCGGTTAATATGGTTTATTCAATTACATCTAAAATTAATTTAAGAACATCATATACAAGAACAATAGCAAGACCATCATTTAAGGAATTGTCTTTTGCTCAAATTCTTGATCCAATAACAAATAGAATATTTAATGGTAGTTTGTTTTCATATTATAAAATTGTTGAAGGTAAGATGGTTTATTCTTGGGATGGTAATCTTAAAGAAACGAATATTGATAATGTTGATATTAGATATGAAATGTCATTTAAAAATGAACAAAATTTATCAATAAGTGGATTTTATAAGCATTTTAAAAATCCAATTGAATTAGTTAGAATACCTGAACAACAAACAAGTACAGAATACCAAACTAGAAATATGGACAATGGCTATTTATTAGGATTAGAATTTGATATTAAAAAGAATATTTTTAAAAATTTATATGTAAGTTCAAATATAACCATAGTTAAATCACAAATTTCTATGACAGATTTAGAATATAATTCAAGGAAATCCTATGAAAGAATAGGAGAAATTATAGACAATAAGAGAACTATGGTTGATCAATCACCATATGTTTTAAATTGTGGTGTGAATTATAATAATGATAAAATTGGAATTGATGTTGGTGTATATTATAATGTTAAAGGTAGAACTTTAAATATTGTTGGGACTGGTTTAGTTCCGGATATTTACACAGAACCATTTAATAGTTTGAATTTTAGTATAATTAAAAAATTCAAAAAGACTTCAATTGATTTTAAGGTGGTTAATATATTGAATGAAAAAGTTGAAGTTTATTATCACTCATATAATGCTGATAAACAAATTTTTTCCAGTAGAAACCCAGGTATTAATTTTAATTTTAGTGTTAAACATAATTTTTAAATTTTTATTTTAATATATAGAATTATGAAATATATAAAAAGTTATATTGGTTTTAATGAAGCATTAAAACCATCCCAATTTAGGAAGTATGTAGATGCTTTTGATAAGGAAAGATATGCTGATATTTTTAAAGAATTAGGTTATTTATATAGTAGTGATAGAAATTATTATAGAATATATATTCCGTTGATTAAAGAAGAAGTTACTGGATATATTTCAACAACCCATGAATTAATAGATAAATTTTTGGCTGAAAATGATTGTGAAATTGTAGATTATGTAAAAGGTGTAGCTAAATTTAGAAGTGCTAAAAATACATCTACGATTGGTAAATTATTAAACAAATTTAAAAATGAAGAATTGTCTAAACAATTTGTATCAGATGAAAAAAGAAAGACATTAGTGTCAACTGATAAAGATGATTTAATGGTTGTTATTTCAAGACATCCATATGATATTGCTGGTTCTGATACCGATAGGGATTGGACTAATTGTATGACCATTGGAACTGATAAATCGAATAGATTAACTAAGCTAATGGATGAATTGGAAAAAATTAAATTTTCTGATGATCAAAATAAAATTAAAGATTTAAAAGATAAAATATATGATTATAAAGAAGATGGTAAAAATATTAAATATCTTATTGAAGAAGTAAAAGAAGGTTCTTTAATATCTTATTTAATAAGATCGAATGATAGAAATATTGAATCACCATTAGCAGTTTTAAATATTAAGCCTTTTGTTGGTGAAAATGAAGATGTAATATTATTACCAAGTAAAAATATGTATGGAACGAAAAGACCAGAATTTAAAAAAACTGTTGAAAATATATTAGATCAGCATTTTAATAAAGATTTGAAAAGTGTAAAATATGGCATTCATAAGAATGTTTATGATGATAAAGAAAACAATTATTATAATTATAATTTTGATAAATTATCAGTTGAAGAAATATTAAAATTGTTAAATATTAAAAATTATACAATTAATCCAGATGAAACAATTGACGTTGATGGAAATGTCAATTTAGCATATAAAGGTTTAACTATTATTCCATTGAAATTTAATAAAGTAACTGGTTCTTTTAGTTGCAAAAATAATGAACTTGTCAGTTTAGAAGGTTGTCCAAATTATGTAGGTGGGGATTTTTATTGTTCTTATAATCAATTAACTAGTTTGGAAGGTTGTCCTAAAGAAGTAGGTGGTGATTTTTGGTTTGAATCTAATAAATTAACCAGTTTAAATGGATATCCTAAAAAAATAGGTGGTTCTGATATTAGATATAGGGAAAATCCAATAGAACCAATAATAGATTTATTTAAAAGTATTAAAATATATTTGAAATATCAAAAAAAATATAATTTTTTAAGAGATGAAAGTAAAATAGATAAAAACTTATTAGAGGAAGCTTTGAAAGATTATAATGATTTGTATAATAAAAATATAAAATTACCTGAAAAAATTGAAGGATATACTTATATATAATAAGTTAAAAAACCGATAGAATTATCTATCGGTTTTTTAATTTTTCTATTTCATCATAGATATAATCTGGAATATTATCATCTATACTATGATTATTTTGAACTGAATCGTCTATCCAAGATGATATGTCAACTAATGTTTCTATATCTATATTATTTATTTTATTGTCTATAATGTCATTTTTGAAAGCTTTTAAAGTGTTTTTTATACCATATTCACAGATGTTATCTAATACAGTTATTATTAATTGATTATTTATACTTTTAAATAAATCTTTTCTATTTAAAAAGTTTGATTGTTTTTTAAAATTATATAAATCATTTAAATCATCCATCATTTTTTGACCAGCTTTAGTTAATACTTTTGTGATGATGTTATCATATCCATATTCTTCTATTAAATGAAGCATTAATATTTTTCCATATCCTCTTGCATATGATTCTATCATACTGATACTAATCTTATCATCAATTTTATCATATATTACTTTAGCTAATAAGGTAGAGTCTTTTTTTAATAAAACAGTTTTTCCATTATCTATTGTTATTAGATTTTCATTATTTATATTTATATTTCTTTTTTTAACATTATCAAATTTGAAAATATCAGAAAACCCTTTAAATGGAACATTATTAAAGTTTTCAAATAATTTTAAGTATTTCATATTGTATATATTAAAACAAAGATGATTATTTTTTATATATTAATAAAATAGTATAAATATAAAATGAATTTTTCATATATTATTGCTTATCGACATTCAGAAGATAGAGCAATTAATTTAAAAACAATATTAAAATGGGTTTCACAATTTGATTGTGAAATAATTATTGTTGAAAGTGATATATCATCAAAAATTGATATCTTTAAAGAATTTAAATTAAAACATATTTTTTTAGAAAATAATTATCCCTTTAATAAATCTTGGTGCTTTAATGTTGGCTTCAAAAATGCTATAAATGATAAAATAGTATTTGGTGATGCTGATTTAATAATGGATTCTAAATCATTTTTATCATCAGTTGAATTATTAAATAGTTTTGAATGTGTTAATCCTTATTCATCTGTATTAGATTTATCCCCACAAGAAACATCAAATTTCATTAATAATTTTGATATGGATAATTTATATTCAATATCAAGATCGGGTAGAGGTGAAAATGATCATCAAAAAGTTCCTATGTGTGGTGGTATAATTATGTTCCAAAAACAATCTTTAGAAAAATTAGTAGGATGGAATGAAGATTTTTGGGGATGGGGTGCAGAAGATGATTTTATGTCAAATAAAGCAAAATTATTTTTAAATTGTGAAGATGTAAAAGATAAATGTTATCATCTATATCATGAAAAAGCTCAAATAGATAGGAATCTATATTATAGAAATCTAAATATCTATAATTATTTCTTAAATGTTACAAAAGAACAATATATACCATATTTTGAATCTATAAAAGATAAAATTGGAAAAATTGATAAAAAAATACAATAATTAAATGATTCATCTATTATGGGCTACAATTCGTCCAAATGCTTTTATTCACACGCATTCTTTTTGGTTAAATAATGCTGAAAATAAAGAAAATATAAAAACTTATGTTTGTGTTGATAAACAAATTGATGCTGATATAATACAAAGTAAAGTATCAAATATTAATATGATAATATCAGACCAACCAAATAGAATTGGTGTTTGTTATCCTTGTTATTTGTTATCATCTAATTTAATAGGAAATAATGATGATATAGTTGTTTTTGCTTCTGATGATTTTACACCACCAAAAGATTGGGATACATATCTCTTAAATAAATTAAAAGATAAAGATGGTGTTCTCATGGTATTCGATGGGTATCAAAAACCTGATTCATCGAATATGTTACACCCTGTTGTAACTGTACCAATAATGACATATTCTGCTTTAGTTAAAATGAATATGGTTATATACCACCCAAGTTACAATCATATGTTTAGTGATTGTGAGTTATATCTAACTGCTAAAGATTTGGGATTATTAATTGATGATAGAATGAATGATTTGACCGAATTCACCCATCATCACTATGCGAATGGTAAAAGACCAGCTGATGCTGCGGATAAAGGTTATCAGACAAAATGGAAAAGTGATGAAGTTAACTGGAATAATAGAAAGAATCTTCCGGTAGAAGAAAGAATTAAAGTTTAAAATGAAAAAGAAGATTAAAATAGATTTTAGTGACTTTTGGGGTGGTTATAATAAAACGGATAATTATTTTTATAATCTATTAGTAGAAGAATTTGATGTTGAAATAAGTGATAAACCTGATTATTTATTCTTTTCGGTATTTGGTAATCAGCATCAAAATTATAATTGTATTAAAATTTTCTATACAGGTGAAAATTTTGCACCGCCATTAGGATATTGTCAATATTCATTTTCGTTTGATTATTTAGATGATGATAGAAATTATAGATTGCCACATTATTTGTTATATGATGGTTATTATGATTTGGTAAATAAAAAGGTTGATGATAGTTTATTAAATAGAAAATTCTGTAATTTTGTTGTTTCTAATGGAAATTGTTCAGAAAGAAATGAATTTTTTAAAGAATTATCAAAATATAAAAAGGTAGATTCTGGCGGGTCATTTATGAATAACATTGGATATAAATTAGTTGATAAAAATAAATGGTTAAGTGAATACAAGTTTAACATTTGTTTTGAAAACGATGCTCATCGGGGATATAATCAACACTATACAACTGAAAAATTACCACAAGCTATGCAATCAAATACTGTTGGTATTTATAAGGGAAATACTCAAATTGGATTGGAATTTAATAAAAAATCATTTATTGATATAAGAAATTTTAAGTCTGGTGAGGAAGCTATTGAATATATAATAGAATTGGATAAGAATGATGATAAATATATGGAAGTTTTGAATCAGCCTTGGTTTGTCGATAATTTGATACCAGAAAATAATAAGATAGAAAATATAAAATCTTTCTTATATAAAATATTTAAATAGAATTTAAAATACTTGTCAACTTCTTCAAGTAGAAGATTATATTGGTGATATTATTAAAAATTATAAATTATAAAATGGAACATAATAGATTTTTTCACCATAGAAAGGATGGTGAATTTAAAGGGCAATTATTGCAGGATAAATATTTGGATGAAAATGTCTTTAATGGCAAAGAAAATGGTATATTTGTTGAAGTAGGTGCGCTTGATGGAATTGGTGCTTCAAATACATTATTTTTTGAACAAAAAAGAAATTGGACTGGTATTTTAATAGAGCCAAATCCGGTTGAATATGTTAGATTAGTTGATAGTAAAAGGAATTCTATTTTTGAAAATTGTGCTATTTCAAATTTTGAAGGTGATGTTAATTTCTTATCTATTTCTGGTCCTTGTAATGTACTTAGTGGTATTATGGAATTTTATGATCCAAGACACTTACAAAGAATTAAGTATGAATTAAGTCAATATTCAAACTATAAAATAGACCATGAATTATATTCAACATCTGAAATTGTTATGATTAAATCAAAAAAACTTTCAACAATATTTAAGGAAAATAATTATACAACAATAGATTTATTATCAGTTGATGTAGAAGGTGCTGAATTAGAAGTACTTAAATCAATTGACTTCAATGAAGTAAACATAGAATGTATATTATTGGAAAATAATTATGGCATAGAAAAAGAAACAGAATTCCTTATTGCGAATGGTTATATAGTTTTAACTAATATTCAATGGGATGTTGTATTCGTTAAAAATAAATAAATTATATGATAACACATATTAATACAATGGTTAAAAATGAGGGATTGTTATTAGATAAGATTCTTCCTATTTGGAAAACTTATCCAGTTGACTTCTTTGTTTTTTATAACGATAATTCGACTGATGATACTTGTAAGATAATAGGTAAGCATTTAGATGCTGATAAATTCATCATATTAAATGATGAATTAATTGACTTTAATGAATCACATAATAGATCCAGAATGTCTGAATATTCAAGGGATAAATGTGATTATATAATATTTTTAGATGCAGATGAGTTACTCTCTTCAAACATCGTTGAGAATTATTCCGAATTTATTAAATTATATGATACTTCAAATTTACAACTGTATTGGTATAATGTTGTCGATTCTTTAAATACTTATAGATATGATAGTCAATATAGAAATGCCTTCGGTGGATTTATAACAAAATCAGAAAACTTAGGTAGTATGAATTTATCACAAGCTAAGTATCACACTTGTCCTAGATATGTAAACAATACTTTACCAGCCGCTTATACAAATCAATTTGGTATAATACACCTACAATCCTTAAATAAGAAATATTATGCACTTAAACAATTATGGTATAAGCATTTTGAATTTAAAACTTGGGGTCATAGTGTTCAGTCATTAAATTCCAAATATGATCCGGTTGTTAATAATTTTGAATTTAATTTACAGGAAACACCTCTATCAATTATTGGTAATATAAATTTTGATATTAGTGTATTTGATGAATTAGCCGAAAAAAAGGGATATTTGGCATATGTTAGAGATAACTACAATGATGAATTGGTTACATTTGGTAAGCAATATTTATAAAAAATAATAATAAAAATGAACAATTATACAATAGCTATAACTACCTTCTCACTTAGATTGAATATGATAGAGAGTTTGGTTGGTCAGATAAGAAATCAGACTGATAGACGAATACTGATATGTGTTAATGGTGAAAAAGATGGAAACTTCACTGATGTGTATAGGAAAAAGATACTTGAACTCTGTATGTCATATACAGAGGTATATCCAATATTCTTCATAGAAATTCGTGGTTTGGCTAAGATGTGGAATACACTACTTAGTCACTCAAATGAACATCACGTTATGTTATTAAATGATGATGTGTCGATATTAAATAATGATATTTTTGATAAGACACAATATCATATAAACTCAGCCGACTTTAGTGGATTAACTTTAATAAATAGTTCTTTCTCACATTACATAGTTGATAGAAGGTTCATTGATAAACTAGGATATTTTGACGAAAGATTACTTGGATTTGGTGAGGAAGATGGTGATATTATTTTTAGAATGTCAAAATATGGATATAAACATTCATTATTATGGGTGAGTGGTTTAGTTAATATGATATCTCAGATTAGACATGAACATGTTAAGAAAGGATCTATTAATAATGTTGAGCATAAATATTCACACTTCAATAGAGACTTTATATACGGTAAAAAATATAAAACAGATTTTAATAGTCCAAACAAGGGAATGTTTGATACACCAATGGAACAAGTAATAGAAGATATAAAGGTATATCCATATGAATCATTCTTCTGGGATAATAAAAATAATTTATAAAATGGAAAATATTTGTTTCATAATAGCACATAAATGGATTAGAGGACCTTATACATCGTATCTTAAATATTATATTGATAATATAAATTCTTTCTATACAGATGCTTTGATAATAGTAGTTGATAATAATTCTGCACATATGGAGGATATATTCGATACATTGGATGGTTATACTAATCTTGTGTTACTTGATAATAATATCGAATCTAAGTTTGAATTGGGTGCTTATCAAGTAGGTGTTCAATATATAATTGATAATAACTTAGTAGATAAGTATGAGTATTATGTACTCACACAGGATAATTTTATAATTAAAAATAAATACGATTTTAATATACTAAAGAAGAATAGTGTTGATGCTTGTACTATAAATAGCTATTATCAAGATGGGGCAACTAACGATGTTTTAGTTCCTATTTTAAATAGTCTTGGGTTAAATGATAACTTGGACAAGATAACATTTTGTTGGTGTTCAAGTTTTACAGTATCTAAGAATAAAATAAATAATTTACAAAATGACTATCTTAAAAAAATAGTTATGAAGGTTAGGTGGGATAGTTGTGGTGCTGAAAGATATCTAGCTAGAATATTATATGAACTAAACGACCATAAAAATTTTGATATAGATGGTGACATAAGAGAACTTAAGTATGATTGTTGGAAGGTTGATTTATTTGGTGAAGTTCCAACATACTTTGCTAAGAAAGTTCAACAAAAAAACGAAAACACAAAGGATGCTTATTAATATTTATAATTCAAGTATTTTATATAACGAGGAGCATGATATTCATGTAAGAGAATATTATCTTTATTGTGTGTGTCTATTAAAAAGAAATATTTCTAACGAAAGTTATAATTTCATTTTTGGTAACTACAATGCTGATTTTAATAACTCAAACACACCATTCCGAATTGATATACAATATGAACACACACTTGTTAAGCCGGGTGGTAGGGGAGCTGATGGATATCCAATTGGTAATATAAGACTAAATGATAATAGTAACTACTTGGTTAGAATACAGAGTTTTAATTACCTATCAACATTAGATATGATTATGGAGTATAGTCTTCCAAATATTGAGAATATAAAACTAGGTAATGCTACGTATAGTAGTAAGAAACCTACTATTTCTTTCATCAATTCCATGCTCTTATTTTCTCATTAAACATTAATATTTATGTATAAGTAT
>ENA-OSIY01000457-OSIY01000457.1-marine-metagenome-genome-assembly--contig:-NODE-457-length-22875-cov-9.076893_pt1 | contig 22875 bp, 20 predicted proteins | sample MGYA00237884_ERZ534233 | MGnify/ENA primary metagenome ERZ534233 (study PRJEB26412, sample SAMN06343840) | marine metagenome | isolation source: estuarine water | place: USA: Columbia River Estuary... | reverse complement strand
TTTTTCAAGCAGAAGACGGCATACGAGATTTCTGCCTGTCTCGTGGGCTCGGAGATGTGTATAAGAGACAGTACAGAGTCTAACCAACTTAATCACAGTTTAAGATAAATATTACATAAAGCGGAGCAACACAGAATGGCTTATACAATTATTAGAAGTAATGGAACAACACTGACTACGATTCAGGATGGAACCATTAACACAACTAGCACATCATTGGGACTACCCGGTAGGAATTATGCAGGTTACGGACAAACTCTTAACACTAACTTTGTCAGATTGACAGAGAATTTTGCATACGACACTCCACCTGCTAACCCTTTAAAGGGACAGTTATGGTTTAATACTACTGCAGGTACATTAAATGTATGTCCCGCAGACGGAACAACTACTATTTCTAGTTGGTTGACTCTTACAAGTACGAATTCAGGCGGGAATACAACATTAGGAAATCTTGTTGTTACCGGAAATGTATCTGCTAATAACTTTATTGCATCAAGTACTATTGTCGGAGACAGTATTACGGTACGTTTAGCAACAGTATCGGGTACTTTAACAGCGGCAGCAGGAACTATTACAACGGCTTCTATTCCCAGCTTAAATTCACAATCTATTACAACTGGTGCTCAAACTACTTCGGGTACATTGACTGGAAGTTGGACTGTAGTAGGTAACAACGCTTCTGGTGGAAATGCATTCAGTGTTACTGCTGGTAACGTTTCTTTCCCGTCATCTAGTACACATGGTATTAAGTGCGACAATTACATGTATGCAAACGGCGCAACATTCAATCCAGCTGGATCATATAATAGTGCAAATGTATTTGATTATCTAACTGGCGGAAATGCAGTATCACAGTTTACTGGAAATATTGCCCCAACAAAAATCACAACATCAACAATTGCTGGTGGTGGAAACATTGCTGGTATTTGGACTCTAGACGCAGGCGCAAGATTTCAAGCAACTTATGCTGACTTGGCAGAACGCTTTGAAGCTGATGCGGAATACGAGCCCGGAACTGTAGTTGAACTAGGCGGAGAAAAAGAAGTTACTGCTGTAGTAGCTGATTTATCTGACACCGTATTTGGTGTAGTAAGTAACACAGCGGCTCTTATGATGAACAGTGTAGCAGGTAACGACAAGACTCACCCTCCAATCGCTATGAGTGGCAGGGTACTTGTTAATGTTATTGGCACAGTCAAAAAGGGTGAGCGACTTGTTAGTGCAGGAAACGGCAGAGCACGTGTTGCACGACCAGGAGAAATCACTTCATTCAACGTAGTTGGAAGAGCACTTGCAAACAAACTAGATGATGGTGTAGGCAAAGTAGAAGCTGTCGTAACTATTATTTAAGGATTAGCAATGGCATATTCTAAATATGGTAAGATAGAAGCAGACGACTTAAATGCTACCCTAATAGGTCCGGCAAATAGTTCTTCTCCTTCAAATATCAACTCAGTGTGGGCAACTGGTTTCGGTAAAGGTGGTTACGGGCAAACAGTTTCAGTTCTGGCACCGGGATACGCCGGAGGCGGTACAGCCCGCCCAGTACTGGCTTCACAATGGGCTAGTTTAATTAATACTATTAGTGCTGTTGCAAATCATCAAGGTACTGCAATCACTGCAATTACTGCCCCTACTACAGGTTCGCCGGTACTGCATTATTCTTCATTACCTACTAACATTACTAACGTATATAACGGTAGAAATAATGCGGCCGTTCAAGGGTCATCTTCAACTACTAATACAGTTAACTCATCTACTTGGTTCAATGCTATAACATTTACTCAAACTGTCACGTTTGCATCCGGTAATGCCGCACGTTATTTCTTTAACGCAGGCGGACAACTTGCATTAACATTCACGCACCCAACTGGAAGTGGTATTAATGGTTTGTTTAATGCATTGGGTACAGCATGCGGTACATTAGTTATCAGTAGTCCAAATAGCGGAACAGTAAGTATTGCGTCAACTGGATATAATGGAATACAAAAGATAGGCGGATCAGGCTCAACTACTACGCTATTACCTAATGTGGGTTATTGGGGAATGACAGGTACTAATCAAGAAGTCTTCAAACAATTTGGTGGATCATTCACGGGCGGTAGTGGAGCTAGTTATAGTCAAAACTATTTGTCAGTAAACGTTAGAACAAATGGATCACAAGGCGCTGATGGAGATAATGGTTCAACTATTACTATTACAACATTGTGGGATGAATCTCCCAATGGACTTACTGCTCAAGCAGGTACTACTGTATCACTAACTGTTCGACCTCCGTCAACAACATACTTGACAAACAGTTGGGGTACACCTTCTGTCTCTGGATCAGTTTCCGGTCAATAAAATATAACGGGTAGTGTAGTATCTAGTAAATACTTTTAGGAGTATTTATGGATACTAAACAACTTATCACTGAAGCCAAAGCTCGCTTCAATCACAACTCAGCAAAAATTTATCTAAAAGACAAGTACGAAAGTAAATTGTCTATAGCCTACCAGGGTGGACTATGGGTAGCTAACATTGAATTAATATCGTTTTTAAAAGCTAGCACTCAAGACCAAATTGTAGTTTTGGATATGTACTCTAATCCCATCAAAGTCAATCGTATAGAACTATTAACTAAACTAGAAAAAACCTATCATTATGTTATGGATCAATGGCATATTGAATGGGCATCATTAGAGAAAAAACGATGACTAGAGGTGTTCTTCTATTTGCTTTCAATAACGACAAAGTAGATTACTATGCAATGGCAATCGCTACTGCTAAACGTGCGAACAAATTTTTAAATTTACCAGTAACTGTCGTAACTGACAAGACTACGGATTTGTCAAATTACACCTACCAGTTCGACAATGTTATTATAGTAGAAGCTGACAGAAATAACCTCAACGCATCCAATGAAGTCTGGATCAACAAGGGTCGCTTTCAAGCATACTCACTGAGCCCGTATGATGAAACACTATTATTAGACACTGATTATCTAATCAATAGCGATACGTTACTAAAACCTTTTGACTTATATGACGACTTCATGTGTCATAACCGTACTAGCTTTTTAATGAATACTTTGCATGGTCAGGAGTTAATCAGCGAACATACTTATCCTACTCTGTGGGCTACAGTAATCTACTTCAAAAAGACTGAAAAAGCTAAACAAATTTTTGAATGTATGGAAATGGTTCAGAAGAACTATAGCCATTATACACAATTATATAACATGACAGTAGGTAACTATAGGAATGATTTCTCTCTTACAATTGCACTACGAATTGTATGTGGTCAAACAGAAGACCACATACACTATATCCCGTGGAATCTAGTTCATGTAGGTAAGAATACCATAGTTCATAAAGATACTGACACTTCTTATACAGTAATATACGACAACTGGCAGCGTGGAAAAATACGTAAAGAATATTGTACAGTATCAGACATGGATTTTCATATGATGAACAAAGAAAACTTTATGGAGTTGGTAAATGAATAAAGGTTTTGTCATCATGGCACAAAATACTGAAACAACTGACTATGTAAAATGTGCTGAAGTGTTAAAGAAAAGCATTAAGCAAGTAATGCCTGATGCCAACGTAACTATTATAACTGATCTTCCATTAAAACTTGAAGGATTTGCTAATGATTGGCAGGTATACAATGCCACCCCTTACGAGTATACAATAAAACTAGAAGCGGATATGATTATTCCTGCTGACATAACTTACTGGTGGGATATATTACAAGACCGTGATCTAGTACTATGTACCACGATACGTAATTTCAAGGGAGAAATCTCAGATGTTATGGCATACCGTAAGTTCGTAACTGACAATGAACTACCTAACGTTTATAACGCCATAACTTATTTTAAGAAATCCAATGTGGCAGAACATTTCTTTAACTTAGTTAAGGAAATCTTCACGAACTGGGAAGAGTACAAGAAAATCTTAAAATGTGATATTAACGAACCTGCATCTACTGATTGGGTATATAGCATTGCTTCACACTTGATGGGTGTAGAACAGACAACACTCCCCACGTTCACTCAAATGAGCATGGTGCATATGAAGCAACATATCAATGGGTTATTGACTGAAGACTGGACAACTGAACTGGTTACAGAATATCACAATGATGTTTTGAAAGTAAACACTATCGTACAGCGACACCCATTCCATTATCATATCAAATCATTTAATGAGGTATTAGCATGAATGATAATATAGAAGAAATGTTCTGGGAATATGTTCCCCCAGAACCAACTGAATTTAGGTTGTATTATGATGACAAAGGTAGTATAATAACATACACTTGTGAAAAACTTACGGGTAATTATATTGTTATCGATGCCCAAGTATTTGCTGAAGGCAGACCTGATCTTATAGTAGTTGATGGTAAGTTAGTCAAGCCTGCATTAGAAGTGTTTCTCTCATTATTATCTAAGTCTGAATCAGGTGCTAGATGTGCAAGTGAAGATGTAACAATTTTAGTATCAGATGAATATGAAGGTGAAGTAACACATTGGGAATTAAAAAAATATGAGTACAAATATAGTTGACATTGCAGATTTAGATTGTGTTTATCTAAGCTACGATGAACCACAGAAGGAAGAATTCTGGGTCAAGATTAAAAACATGGTTCCATGGGCTGTGCGTGTAGATGGTGTCAAGGGTAGTGATGCCGCACACAAAGCCGCTGCCGAAGCATCTACTACCGAAAGATTCATATTGATTGACGGCGATAACATGCCCAATGAATCGTTTTTCAATATGCAATTAGACTTTACTGATAAAGATAAGAACTATGAATTAGCACAGTATCGTTGGAAAGCAATCAACAGCATCAACGGTCTACGCTATGGTAATGGTGGAATGAGTTCATGGACAAAATCATATGTGATGAATATGAAAACTCACGAACATAGTGATGGCAACGATACTACTACGGTTGATTTCTGCTTAGATAGTAATGACAACTTATACTGGTCTATGCATGACTGCTATTCTACTACCTACCCTAACATGACCTCATTCCAAGCATGGCGTGCCGGATTCCGTGAAGGGGTTAAGATGTGCCTAGTCAACGGAGTAAAACCCTCTGCAGAGGAGTTTAAAGACAGCGTAGCTAATCGTAACATGAACAACTTGACGATCTGGCACAACATTGGGCGTGATGTAGAGAACGGAGAGTGGGCTATCTATGGTGCACGACTTGGTACGTATATGACTATGCTTACTGAATGGGATCCAAAAAACGTTCAATGGTTTGATAACTATACTGTATTGTGGGAAGAACATGAACTTAGGGATCCTGATCGTGAATCAGCATTACTCGGAGCCGCATTACATGACAAACTAGGACTACCTATGAACCACTTTGATGGGGGTCAAAGCAAGTTCTTCAAGCGTCACTATAACAGCGACAAATACAATTTAGGTCCTCTTGTAAGAGAGATGGATGTGATTAGAAACATAGAGGGCTGGTAATGTCACAATACGATATTGAATATAAAGAGTATCTTAAAAAAGTAAAAGCAGAGATGGACACAATAAGTCCATCTATTTGCCTTGCTAAATGGAAACAAGTGACATTACACTTGCATAACGGACATAATCATAGTTGTCACCATCCCAAGACTCATAAAAGTCCATTAGAAGAAGTTGAAATTGATTGTACTGCACTGCACAATACAAAATTCAAAAAACAACAACGGCAATTAATGATGGAAGGTGCTAGACCTAGTGAGTGTGATTACTGCTGGCGTGTAGAAGATGCTACACAAGGTAAAGATGTGTATAGTGATAGAGTAACTAAGACCAGCGCGGCGTGGGCAAAAGACTTCAAAGATGAAGTATTAGCTAATCCGTTAGGAAATACAAACCCTAGTCACTTAGAAATCAACTTCAGTAATACATGCAATCTAAGATGTAGTTATTGTAGTCCAGAAGTTAGCAGTCGATGGATGGAAGAAGTTCGTCAGCATGGTGGGTACCCCACATCAACTAATTTCAACAACTTACAAAACATCATAGACCAAGATAAGATGCCTATTCTTGAGAGAGAATATAACCCTTATGTAGAAGCGTTTTGGAAGTGGTGGCCGGATTTATACAAAGACTTAAGAGTGTTTAGAGTTACCGGTGGCGAGCCATTACTTACTAAGAATACTTTCAAAGTATTGGATTACATTATTGAGCACCCTAATCCAGAACTTGAATTAAACATTAACAGCAACCTATGCGTACCGGACGAATTACTCAATAAATTTATTGAGAAAGTCAAACGCATTCAAGGTGAGGGAATGGTTAAAGAATTCGTAATATACACTAGCGCAGAAGCACACGGTAAACGTGCTGAGTATATACGTGACGGACTTGATTATAACAAGTGGTATGATAACTGTAACCGTATTCTAAGTGAGATTCCAAATAGCAGATTGTCATTAATGGCTACATACAATGCATTAAGCGTTAGTAGTTTCATTCCAATGCTAGATGATATGCTCAAATTAAGAAGCACTTATAACACGGGACCAGAACGCAGAAACCCGATCGGTATTGACGTATCATATCTACGCTGGCCATGGCATCAAACTGTGTTCATATTAACACCTGATTACTTTAAGCAATTAGAAGAACAAGTGACATACATGTATAGAAACAAAGAACATGCATATTGGGCTCCTCTTTGTGGATACGGGTTCTACGAACATGAAATCAATAAGATGCAACGTTTATACTATGTTGCCAAAGATGAGCCTAGAGATCCTAAAGAAACATTAAGAAACAGAAAAGACTTTGCATCATTTGTAGATGAACATGATAAGCGTAGGGGCACAAACTTCTTGGGTACTTTTCCTGAGATGGAAGAATTTTATAGAATGTGTAAAGAACTAAAATGAGTAAAGAACTATTTCAGTGGCGAAAGACAGTATTAGATAGCGTTAGCCCTAGTTTCTGTGCTGCCAAGTGGCTCAATGCTACGATTCACTTGGGTCATGGATATACTCATTCATGTCATCTACCTGTACCCCATCCTATTCCATTAGAAGAATTGAAAGACAATCCTTCAGCAATACATAATACTACTCACAAAAAAGAGCAACGTGCTAAGATGCTAACGGGTGAAAGACCTAAAGAGTGTGATTACTGCTGGCGTATTGAAGACATTGGTCGTGAGAATATTAGCGATAGAGTATACAAAAGTAAAGTATACAATATCAAAGACATTACACGTATTAGTAGAATGGATCCTAACGAGAACGTTAACCTAAAGACGGTTGAGTTAAGTTTTGACCGCATCTGTAACTTTGCATGTAGTTATTGTAATGCTGGTTACTCAACCACATGGGCCAATGATATAAAAAACAATGGTATCTATCAGGGCATGAAAAGTGATGGCGCAGGTGCATACCAAAACGATGGGTCATGGACAGAACCATATGGTAAATTCAACGAAGATAATCCCTATGTCGAAGCATTCTTCAAATGGTGGCCGGAGTTATCTAAAGAATTAGAAGAACTACGCATCACCGGTGGTGAAGCTACCATGAGTCATAACTTCTGGAAACTATGTGAACAAATTAAACAACAGGATTTGCCTCACATGCGTTTTGCCGCTAATAGTAATCTAGGAATGAAAAAGGAATTATTAGATGATTTAGTTACGTTTACTAAAGAAGCAAGAATTAAAGACTTTGATTTGTATACTAGTAATGAAGCATATGGAAAGCAAGCTGAGTATATACGTGATGGACTTGATTATCAACAATGGCGTGATAACCTAGTTTACTTTATTGAGAATGCTAAATTTAGATCCGTTATCATTATGATGACTATTACTAGCGTGAGCCTATTCTCAATCACAGAGTTCATGGATGATATGATTACATTAAAAAAGAAGTATGGTCATAATAAACCTATGCTAGATTTGAATATCTTACGTTGGCCTAGCTTTATGAGTCCATTAGCTTTCCCCGATCATATCAAAGAACATTGCAGAACAAATCTATTGAATTGGTTTACTGTTAATAAAGTTCATTTGACTGATGGTGAGTCAGCACAGGTTCAACGATTGATTGATTATATTGAAGTAGTAGTATCCCCTCATCATCGTGCATCTGATGATAAAGAAGTACTACACCATGACATTAAGAGTTTTTATCAACAATACGATTTGCGTAGAAACAAAGACATTAACGTGTTCCCTGCAATATTTACTGATTGGTTGAAGACAATAGAGATTGATAAAACAATTCCCATACGTATTGTGGGAAAGGGAGAAATCACTAACTATGACAGATAAAAAGTTATTATTAACTTTTTCAGAGGAAGCTTTTCCTGCCAATTATTGGTTTAATGGACAAAGTATTGATAGATTCAGAAAGGCTCCGAACTGGATAAAAGTTTTATTACCTAAGGTTCCGTATATGCCCTTAAAGGTAGCACTCAATCTACCTAATAAATCTAATAAATTTCTTATATTATTTGAAGTGGGAACCGTAGGTACACCATTATGGTGGACCGGTCTACTCCATACTGAGTATAAAGATTCCGGTGTTGTTCCTAATGTAGTTGAAATGCTACCTGAGAAACTAAAAGAACAGCTTAGAGATAGAACTGCTATAGTACATTATGAACAATCTTGGGAGGGTTTTCCAATGATTGGTAGTGTCAACTATTTTAAAAAGTTCTATAAAAATTTTGCAAAATTTCAATTACCACCATCACAGTTTATATTAACTACTAGCAATCTATTAGAATCTGCGCTACACGATGAATGGTGTAATCAAAATTCAATAACAGATAGAATGACTATAGTTTCAGCAAACTTTTTTGCGGCACTAAGCGCAGAAACTACGTTTTTTGGTAAAGGAAAACATGATATAAATTTTGATGAACAGCTTCAATATAAATTGTCGAACTATATTGTCTTGTTTAACTGCTTGAATAGAGTTATGAGAGACCATAGAATTTGCTTTATAGCAATGTTGAATCATTATAATCTACTAGAGTCCAATAAAGTAAGTCATAATAAATTTCCAGATCACTTTAACACTGAGATAAAAATACAAAACTTCCGGCACCATAACGCATATGAAAATAACAATGTATTAGATGTTAATACGAAATTGCCACTTATATTAGATTCTACTGAGTTTGAAGTAAACAAAGCACAGAACTTTTTCAAAGAAGTATACTTAGATTCTTGGGTAACAGTAGTAACTGAAACATTAGCTACAGAAACTAATACTATGTTCTTTAGCGAAAAAATTTATAAACCAATGCGAGCTAGACACCCTTTCATTCTACTAGGTATCCGAGGAAGTTTACGTGAACTGAAACGACTGGGGTTCAAAACGTTTGATAATTGGTGGGACGAGAGCTACGATGATATAGAAAACATCACTGATAGGATGGAAGCAATCTGTAAGTTATTGCTATCTCTGCAAATAAAAACAAAAGACGAATGGATTGCTATATATAAAGATATGCAAACAGTACTAGAACATAACTATAATCATTTACATTCACAAGACTGGGTTAAACCACTCTCGTCATATGTAGCCGGTATTAACAATGAGTAAAAAATTAAATTTATTGTATGAATGGATAGGGCCCAAAGGCCCTTTAACCAATAAACGACCACCTACTCTTTATGACTTTGCTAATAGTCAGAATGATTGTCACGTTGACTCTCCTGTTACTAATGGCACAAAACCTTTGTATTATGAGGTAATACAATCCTTTCCCAGTCAGAATATTATTAATTTAAAAACACCCTCAGAAATAACAAACGATAGTAAGTTTATATATGAAATTGAATATATTCCGGGTACTCCGGAGTTTGATTCATTTTTTGTTCCGGGTAATGGCATATTAGATAGAACAACAATCAGTCCTAACGTACTAGATGCTATACGTAACGGTAAGGGGTATATCTGTATATCAACTATATATGAAAGTTTTTTGGAAGATAAAGTAATAGACCAAATGAATCATTACTTTAATGTAAATCATATACCGTTTAACAAGGTCATATATCTGACTAACTGTATTAATGGGGATGAGGTGTACAAAAACTACTGTGCTCGTTATGAGAAACAGCCGGTACTTAATGTAGAGTATGCTGGTGTTTGGATGAAAGCATTACGTGTACAATCCGGTGCTATTGAATTAAAAGAGCTTAGTTATAAAGTTGAATTAAAGAATAAAACATTCCTGCAATTTAATCGTAGATATAGAGAACAACGTTTGCTATTTTTAATGAATCTATACAAAAGAGATTTGTTAAAAGATTTTCATATTAGCTTTTCAGACACTCAGCCTGAGGGTAATGATACATTTCATCGTAGCGCAACAGAACTTAACCATAAACATAATATAGGTCTTACTATTAATCAGATTGATGAGCTATCTAGTAAGTTACCTCTAGTATTAGATACCCCTGATTTTTCTAAGTTCCCAATGGAATTGTCGGTAAGTGATACTATTAGATTTTACAATGATTCACTCATTCATGTTATAGCTGAAACTAACTTCTATACTAATATAATACATATTACTGAAAAGACAATGAAACCCATCATGTATAAACAACCCTTTATATTCGTTGGTCCTGCCCACAGTATTAGATGTTTAAAAAGTATGGGATTCAAAACCTTTAGTGATTTATGGGATGAAAGTTACGATGATGAAGAAGATCATGGCAAACGAATGAACATGGTTCTTGATCTTTTGGAAAGATTAAATAATTTATCTGATAAAGAAAAGCTAACGATTAGCATGATGTGCTACTCGATAGTCAAACATAATTATAATCTAATACAAGACCAATATTGGGTAGAGTTAACAAATTTAGTAGAAAAATACGGTGAATAAAATGAAAAAGATATTAGTATGTGGGGCCGGGGGATTTATAGGAACTCATCTAGTGAATAGTTTTGTTAAGCAGGGCTATTATGTGATCGGTGCCGATTTAAAGTACCCTGAATTCAGTGATAGTACAGCAAATGAATTTCATATTGTTGACTTAAGGGACCAAAACTCAGTGTCTAACTTAATAACAGAAGATATCTATGAGATATATCAACTGGCCGCAGACATGGGAGGCGCCGGGTATATATTTACTGGTGCTAATGATGCAGATATTATGCATAACTCAGCAATGATTAATTTGAACATATTACACGAAATGAATATTAAGGGGGTTAAAAGAATCTTCTATAGTTCAAGTGCATGTATGTATCCTAGCCACAATCAATCAGACCCCAACAATCCACTACTCAGTGAAGATAGTGCATACCCTGCAAATCCAGATAGTGAATATGGTTGGGAGAAGTTATTCAGCGAAAGATTGTATATGTCGTTTGCACGTAATTATGGTATTCGTGTTCGTATTGCTAGATTTCATAATATATTCGGACCATTGGGGTCATGGAATAACGGAAAAGAAAAGGCGCCTGCGGCATTATGTCGTAAGGTTGCTATGTGCAAAGATGGAGATACAGTTGAAGTATGGGGTCCGGGTACGCAAACTCGTAGTTTCTTGTATATTGATGAATGTATTGAGGGTATACATAAGATTATGTCTAGTGATTGTGAAGTTCCATTAAACTTGGGAAGTGAACGCATGATTAGCATTAATGATCTGGTTCTATTGATTGCTAAACTACATGATAAAAATGTATACATAAAAAATGTAGAAGGACCACTAGGAGTTATGGGACGCAATAGTCATAACAAACTAATCAGACTAGCAATTAGTTGGGCTCCCGGTGAAGATTTAGAATATGGATTGGAACAGACCTATAGGTGGATAGATGACAGACTCAAAGTATAAACGATTTTTTGCATTTGGTTGCTCTTGGACACACTTTGTATGGCCAACGTGGGCTAGAATTATAGCAGATGATTTGGCTATACCATTTGAAAATTGGGGGATTACCGGAGCCGGTAATCAAGTTATTCAATCTAGATTAGTTGAATGTGACTTGAGAAATAACTTAACCGATTCAGATTTGGTCATAGTCGAGTGGACTAGTTGGTCTAGGGAAGATCGTTACTTAGATGGTCAATGGAAATGCGGTGGGAATATATTTAACACACGTTATTTTGATGATGATTTCGTTAAAAAATATTGGTCTTGGGAGAACGATGTAATACGAAATTCAACTATAATTCACACTACAGACAGGGCTTATAAAGACATTATGACGTATCAAATGTCAATGTATGAGTATCCTAAATTTGATTTAAATGACCCTGAATTTTCATTTTGGTTGCAGAAATTAATAAACAAAGTTCCTAAAAACGAAACAATAGAACAGTTTTACATGAAAAAATTAGTAATGCCACCGGTAATGAACATGGGTAACAATTCTCGGTTCAATGGAACTTGTATGGACATTCATCCAGATATTATATCTCATTTACATGTAATAGAGAATCAAATATACCCTAAGTTAGGGCTAACATTAAAGCAATCTACTAAGGACAAATACCTAGATATGTCAGACAGGATAACCAATATATTGAATAAAAATGATGAGTACAACATTATGGTTAAAAAAGTTCACGGTGTCTTAACTAGCATGAATATTGATTTAGACGAACATATAAAGCATCATGGATTTTAAACATTATCATCTTTGGGGAAATTTTTCTATGGAAAGAATCATAGAAGATAACCCTTCACGTGCTATTATATTTGCAGCCGAAGAATGGAATATATCTGGTTTTTTACACATGCACCCGTTATTTCACCGTCTTTCGACTATAGACTTAGACATAGTGTACGGATCATTCAACTCACCTGATTTAAAAAACACACCGCGGCATGCAAGAGTGCATCATTGGCCAACATTATGGTGCAATCGTACATATACAGAATTTAACCATCATCCACACAATATTGAACACACTGATATAACAACTCTATATCTTTGTCTGAATAATAAAGCACATCCGCATAGATGTATGCTTTTAGATCATTTATCAAAACATGATTTGTTAAAACATGGTAGTGTAACATGGCATGAACCAGAGACAAACTTTAAGTGGAATCATTGGAATCCAACTCGCTTAGTTTTAGATGAGACTTATATTGAGTTTATGGACAGTTACAAAACATTACCTAAGGAATTTAGTAATACTTTATTCAGTTTGGTAGCGGAATCGACTCCTGATACTCTTTTTATCACTGAAAAGACTTGGACACCCATTCTTTTTAATAAGCCGGTCCTACTACTAGGAGCTAAAGACATACATAAACATTTAGAAAGTCTTGGAATAGAATTGTATAATGAATTATTTGACTATAGTTTTGATAGCTGTACTGATATGCAAGATAGAATTGATGGAATAATAGCCAATATTCAACGTTTATCACATATGAATTTGCAGGAATTGAGAAATCGTATAGCTGAGAAAGCAACACGTAACCGTAACCGAATGATTGAAATAACCACTAGTAAACAATTCATTCCAAATATTGTTTATAACCACATGCAAGCGTTAGAATGCGACCCTGATCTTGGACATACAAATGACTTCCGATATTTGGAAATGTACAACCTATTGAAATAAAAGTTATTGAGATAGTCCGATAAATCTAAATAGTCAATAAGGAATATATATGAATATTGGATTTATTGGAATAGGTAAATTGGGAATGGATGCTGCCGAGGTCATGGCTACAAAACACAAAGTATGTGGTTACGATATAGCCCCAAGAACTAGTGACACTGTATGTGTCGTACCTACAATCAAAGATGTGGTAGAAGGTAACGACATTGTGTTTATTGCAGTACCTACACCTCATAGTAAAGAGTATGATGGCTCTATACCCTGTGCTCATTTAGATCCAAAAGACTTTAACTACGATATTGTTAAAGACTGTATTACTGAAGCGAACAAATACATGAATAAGGATCAATTATTGGTTCTTATTAGTACTGTATTACCTGGCACTACACGTAGGGAGTTTGTGCCATTAATCACTAACACACGATTCATTTATAATCCATACTTAATTGCTATGGGTAGTGTTAAATGGGACATGGTTAACCCTGAAATGGTAATGATCGGTACAGAAGACGGTAGTCTGACTGGTGACGCTAAGATGCTAACAGACTTCTATAACACAATCATGGAGAACAATCCACGCACAGTCATTGGAACATGGGATGAATGTGAATGCATTAAGGTGTTTTACAATACATTTATCAGCACAAAGATTGGTTTAGTCAACATGATACAAGATGTTGCAGAGAAACAAGGTAATATCAATGTTGATGTTGTTACTGATGCATTAGCTAAGTCAACAATGCGTATCATGGGACCTAAATACATGACTGCGGGTATGGGAGATGCTGGTGGTTGTCACCCTAGAGATAACATTGCACTACGATACATGGCTCAGAGCTTGGGTTTAGAATATGACTTGTTTGATTCAATCATGAATGCCCGTGAAATACAAGCTAAGAACATTGCTAAACGATTAGTGACTGAAGCTGAGTTACATGGACTGTCCATATGGATTCATGGTAAATCATTTAAACCCAACGTTAGCTATATTGATGGAAGCTATAGTACATTGATAGGACATTACGTGAAAGAAATGGGTCATATCGTACATTATATCGACCCATTGGCTGAAGATAATAACCCCACACATGTACACGGAGTTATATTATTAGCACACTGTGCGGAAATTACATATGATTATGCTGAGATTAAAAAAGCACAAGAATTATATTGTGTAATTCAAGATTTTAGTATTGTAGTTGATCCATGGCGTAGATACACAACTGATAACAAGAACATAAAAGTTATACATTATGGCAACACTAGACCTCGATAAGAAGGGTTACTATCTTGTTGGATGGAAAAAGTTCTATAATAAGACTGAGGCTGTAACTTACGCTACTAAAAACAGTTTCGAAGTTCGCTGGGTATTCAATGATAATATATATTCTAAAATAGATTGGTCTACACCCATCGAAGTCTCATTGAAACAGTTATATAGGTTGAGAGCACAACAGTTAAGGGACAAGTATGACTATGTTATACTGCACTATAGTGGCGGGCAAGATAGTAATAATGTACTGCATAGCTTTATTGATAACAATATCAAAGTAGACCACATTGTTATTCAAGTCCCGGAACCTCAACGTAAACACAGTATTAGTAATGATACAGACTGGAGTAATTATTGGGCAGAAATAGACTATCAAGCTATACCATATTTACGTAGTTTGGGTAGTAAATTAGATGGAATTAAAATAACAATTCAGGATATGTCCTCGACTCCTATTGAGTTACTTTCTAATGATAACTGGACTGAGAAATTGTTGCCCAGTGCTAGTTTTAATCTAGGGGTTATAGCTAGGGCAATGGGTCAATATAAAACAAAGGATATATTAAACGTATCGGAGCAGGGTAAAACAAGCTGTCAAGTACTTGGAATAGATAAGCCGCTGATATACTTTGATGGAATAGATTATTATTCATTCTTTGTTGACCAAAGTGCATATCATATGCAACCATTAGATAGTACAATGAATGATTTGTTTCATTATTCTGTTACAGAATTCTTTTATTGGACACCTGACTTACCGGAGATTGTAGTTAAACAAGCACAGGAAATTAAAAAGGCTTGTATGTCAAACAATACTGTCAAAGACTTGTTTACAAAAACAACTAAAAGTGAAGTGGGGATATTTCGTACTGTGATGCAGTCAATAATATACGACATGAATCATGCACCATTATTTCAGACTGGTAAGCCAAAAGCTGACGCCGGAGAAGTATTGAACAAATGGTTCTTTGAGGGACAAGATAAAAGGATAGTTGACAACTATACATATGCATTAGAACACATAGGTAAATCAATCAATGTCAAGTTCTTTACTAATAAGGTGATGCACAATGGTTACCAATCGATAACAAGCAAATTCTATAAACTATGAAAAAACTATTAACTTCACTGATATTAACTTTAACTTTAACCGCAAACGCACAATTAACTGTAGTCTCCCCGTTCTCTGCTGGATCAATAGTAGATATAACATGCAGAAAAATATTTGATATTTACGATTCAATGAATGGTTCTTCTACTGTGTTTATAGTGATGCCCGGCGCCGATCATATGATAGCGCATAGGCATTTCATTACTATGACAGAACACAGTGTGTTTTGTGCAGGGTCGGGAGTAGGAGGGTTTAATCAACACACCAGTCCTAAAATTAGTCCACCGGTCGACACATTAAAGCCTATCATTGATGTATATTCATTAAACCATTTTATATTAGCTCCGGCTAAAAGTCCGTCATTAGAAGAACTAATGATTAATAGTAAACGCACTGGCAAAACAATATTAGTAGGTGCTCCTAGCTCTAATGCAGCCTTAGTCTTAACTCATGTGTTAGAAAAAAACAATGCAAAGTTTGAGGTTGTGGTATATAAAAGACCCACAGATGCTGTTGTTAGCTTAGTAGACGGTTCATTAGACACATATGTAGATGGTGGCTCTATCAAGTTGTTAGGTGATATTGCTGGGATTAAAGAAATCGCACACGTGAGTATTGGATCTGACAAAACAACCACAGTAAACCTACATAAGAAGTACAGAGATTTGGAAAACATAGTGTCAAAAGTAACCATATATGCTAGGGCTAATATTTCAGACAATGAAATTCAATTATTAAATACAAGACTAAACACTATTATTAATTCAGACCAATTTCAAATCTTTAGAAAAGAACGTTTGAGTATGGTTCAAATGACAAATGGTACAGTAAAGCAGGCCAATCAAACCATAACTAACATCGGAGTGTACTTAAAAAATGTTCATAATTAATTTCTTTAAAAAACTCGTCAGAGAATATAAGTACCGTAAACGGTTAAAAGAATTACGCAAAAACGATCCATTCATCTATAAATGAATTATATAGGGATTAGCTCTGGATTTCACGATGCCGCTGTCAGTGTTGTAAACAATCACGGCGATATACTGTTTGCTGGACATGGTGAAAGATATAGTAAACATAAACACGACAAACATTTATCAATGGGCATTGTCGAAGATGCGCTAACATATTGTGACAGCGGTGATGTAGAGATTCACTATTATGAAAGACCATGGATGAAGTTCCTACGTCAACTACGTTCAGGCGAAAATCCTAAACTAGCTAGTTTGTCTGTTAAAGAAACAATAGGCACGGGACTATTACATAAACTACAAGATGGTCGCGGTGGCAAAGTTCATACACATAATCATCACTTAAGTCATGCGGCAGCCGGCTTTCAAACAAGTCCTTATGATGATGCTACTGTAGTTGTTATTGATGCTATAGGTGAGTTTGATACTATTAGTATTTATAATGCTTGGTATGACAAGAACGGTGTAGCACAATATAAGAAACTATGGGGTCAAAGTTATCCTGATAGTATTGGATTGTTCTATTCAGCAATGACTAAAAGAGTAGGGCTACGCCCATTAGACGAAGAATATATTCTGATGGGTATGGCAGCTTACGGCAAATCTAACCTATCAAAAGAATTAAAAGAAATGTCAGATACACTGATACAGTCATATAAAGATATTACTTTTAAAGACAACTTGCAAATAGGTGTACCTGATGATTTCTTAGAAGGTGCAGATGAAATGGACATTGCATGTAGCGCACAATTAATCGCTGAACAATTAATCACTAATGTTATTAGTAAAGCAAAAATGTTAGGTGGTAGCAAGAACTTAGTATACGGCGGTGGTGTAGCATTAAATTGTTTAGCAAATAGATTATTAGGAAACTTTTATGACAACATTTGGATTATGCCTAATCCTGGCGATGCTGGTTCTAGTCTTGGAGCGGCCTGTCTTGGCTATGGTAAACGTGTTAATTGGACTAACGCTTTTCTCGGCTATAATATTAGTGGGGACTATCCTACCAATCGTATCCTTGATTGTTTACTCAGTGATAAGATTGTGGGAGTTGCTAGTGGGAGAGCAGAGTTCGGTCCGAGAGCATTAGGCAATAGAAGTTTATTAGCAGACCCAAGAGGTCAAGAAATTAAGGATAAAGTAAATGAAATTAAACGCAGACAGAAGTTCAGACCTTTCGCCCCAGTCATTTTGGAGGAGTATGCTGATATGTATTTTGATATGCCTCGTGGCTTCAATAACAGTAGGTATATGCAAGTCATCAGTCGCTGTAGGCATCCTGACTTATTTCCTGCTATCATTCATAGGGACGGTACTAGTCGTGTCCAGACAGTACCAAAAGATGGTTCGGGAATCAGAGAGTTACTAGAAAAGTGGTATGTATTAACTGGTTGTCCCATGTTACTTAACACTAGCTTAAACGTTAGGGGTGAGCCTATGGTTAATGACCGTACTGATGCAGATAGATTTGAAAACTTATATGGGGTTAAAGTATTGTCATGATTAAACCCGGCGATAAGATATTAATTGCAGGCGACAGTTGGGCCTGCGGTGAATGGGGTTTTGTAAACAACGATAGAGGCCACGGGATAATACATACTGGACTGGAACAGTATCTTACTGATTACGGGTGTGAAGTATATAATGTAGGTTTAGGCGGCGGTTGCAATAAAGGCTCGGTCAATAATATAATATCTAGTCTGACATCACTGTCACCTGATAAAATCTTTTGGTTTCAAACAGACCCTATGCGGGATCTTAGGCCGTATGATACTAAATCATTTCCTAAATCAATTAATGAAATGCTTATCTGTCAACAAGAGTTATTAAAAAAAACATATGAAGATTTGAATAATATAGGACTTACCATCTACTGTTTAGGTGGGGTTACTAAATTGAGTAGTTCAATTATTTCTTATCCAAATTTAATTCCAGTTATTGAAAGCATTGTTGAATTCTTTGGTGCTGAATCTATAGATATTTGGATATCTGAATGGATACATTATGATAATCTTAGTTCTCCTGAACTAATAGAAGAAGTATATGATATGCCTGATCCAAAAACTATTTTGCCGCAGACTTTGTTTTATCCAGATGGTTACCATCCAAATAGAATTGCCCATCAAAAGATATTTGAACATATACTAAATTTTAAAGAACCATGCTAAGAGATGTATTTTATTTTGGCAATAAGCCAAACAGTCACCCAAGAGAACAACATGCAAATGACTTAGCACAAGCTAGGTCATTATCCACTACAGAACACTTTTGGGTAATCACAGAATATAGTGACTACAAGAACTTTGATTGGGACTGGGACTTTGATTTCTTACCCGATGAAGATGTTTGGACTAAAGACTTCAACAATGTATGGCCAAGTGAATATGACAAAGACAGTGGTACATGGTTATGCACAGAATTAGATGTTGATACCTTTATCTATCGTACTGATGTTAGCCCAATCAAATTAAAGAAGGATGAATCTTGGAAGTTTTTATCGCCGATTGATCCGACTAGTATTGATTTGTCATGGGCACCTGACCCATCCGAACCTCCATATATCTATACATGGGGAAACAAATATATACCTGCAGAAATAGAACCCACATTAGAGTATCATGTAGATGGAGCTACTGATAGAAAGTATATGGGTGATGTACGTGTTTTCCCTCAATTGAATCGATGGACAGAACATGTCAAGGTAGATGAAACTAAATTTGATTTTAACTGGAGACCTGATCCACGTGAGCCTGCATTCATATATGTATGGGGCAACAAATATCATGCCGCCGAGATTAAACCAACTGTAGAATATACTGTACCGGGTGCTACTGAAAAGAAGTACATGGGGATAGTAGACTTAGCTCCTGAATGGGATAGATGGAAACAAAATACTAAAGTCTGTGATTTTGATTTCTCATGGAGACCTGATCCTAATTTGCATGAGCCTCCGTTTATATATGTATGGGGTAACAAATACATTCCGGCAGAAGTACAACCTACGCTAGAATATACTGTACCGGGTGCTACTGAAAAGAAGTACCTAGGTAACGTATCAGTTGAGCCTGAATATGAAAAATGGAAAGAATTTGTTAAAGTAACTAGTGAGTTTGACAAATCATGGAGACCTGATCCACGTGAGCCTGCATTCATATATGTATGGGGTAATGAATATGAACCGGCAGAAATTAAACCTACTATTCAGTATACTGTTCCCGGGGCAATAGATGTAAAATATATGGGTGATGCACCCGTTGAACCTGAGTGGGACAAATGGCAAGAATACATTTCGGTAGATAGAACTTCATTCAACTTAAACTGGAGACCTGATCCACGTGAGCCTGCATTCATATATGTATGGGGCAACAAGTTTCACCCTGCCGAACAAAAAACAACAATAGAATACAAAGTACCGGGTGCTACTGAAAAGAAGTACATGGGAATAGTAGACTTAGCTCCTGAATGGGATAGATGGAATATAATAGTTCCTATAGACATGAATAGTTTTGACTTCAGGTGGAGACCCGATCCCAATCTACATGAGCCAGCCATGGTATATGTTTTTGGTAACAAGTGGAACGATAGTAAAACAGAACCTACTATAGAGTATGTAGCACCGGGCGCAACAGTTAAGAAGTACATGGATTATCCGGTAGCAATACCAAAAAGTGACATGTCAATGTGGACTGTTAACAACAAAGAAGACTTGGAAACATTTGACTTTAGTTGGAGACCCAATCCACACAGTCCTGCTCAAATATATCAATGGGTAGACAATGGTCCTAGATACAATCAACTAGGTGCTACAGAAGTTGTATTGATGGAATATGTTGATGGCAATAGAAAAGTCTCTGTCAATAGATATCCAATTAAAACAACATTGGAAGCACTGATTGAAGAACATATTGAAGAAGTGTTCTGGGCATTGAATCCCGATCTAACTTATGATAGATTTGATTTCAATTGGAGACCTACAAACGAAAACTTCCGACATATCAACGTATTCGGTAATGAATACAGTAAGAACACACAGACATATTATATCAATGGACCTATGTATAAACTAGGTCATCGTGAGATGAATTATGTAGTAGACCAAACAGTTGACATTGAATCCAATCTAACTATGTTCTATATCGATAGGGGGCGTGGCGTTGATAGATATGACGCATTAAAACTACGTTACCCGCAATTACAAAAGACTCGCTATCTTAACAGTTGGGTAGAGACTATGCAACGTTGCTGTAATAAGAGTGAGACTAAGTTGTTCTGGGTATTGAACAGTGAATTAGATTATAGTGAGTTTATGTTTGACTTCTATCCCAGCCCATGGCAAATGGATATGGTTCATGTGTTTGGAACACAGTGGAGTCACTGGGGTAATACATATCTAGTAAACAAAGAAACGTTTGAAGAATCTACTAAGTACGTGAAAGTCATTGAGCATTTGAATATTCTAAACTTTGTTAAGAACAAACGTACTAAAGCAGTTGAAACATTATATGATATTGTCTATATAGATCACGGTAACGTTGAACTTAAACCAGAAATGAATGTAGTCAAGTATGAAGAAAGCTATTTGAAAACATTTACGAATATGCTAGCAACATTACCTTCGAAGAAGGAACATCATGTATGGGTATGTAGTACAATTTGCGACTACAACAATTTTGACTTTACCTATATCTGCGATCCTTATGCCAAAGATCAATTACATGTATTCCCTAGTGACAAGCAAAAGTTTGGGGATACGTTCTTAATTGATGTAAACAAATTAAGAACATTAATTGATACTATGGTTGTGTTAGAAGACTATGTAAAAATTAACTACAACCAACATCAAACGGCTAAAAGATTGCCTGCCCCGATATTTATAAATGAAAGCGATACACATGTCTCTATTAACGATTTTGATTTTAATTGGCCTTATGCTACGATACTCTCGTCAGACAACAAAGAAATAAAAGTAATTGACAATGAACCTATGAGTTTATGGTCACTTGAAACTAAAAACATCATTGTTCAAAGTGCAGGTGGAACTTGTGTTACTGTACCGCGTGAAGCTAAGAACTATGTAAAGAAAGAACTATACGACTATCCATATATTAAACGTGTAGATAAACTTGCACACAGTAACCCATTAGATATTATATTCTTCAGTAACGGTGAAGCTAATGCTGATGATAACTATGAACATTTGTTGTTTACTACCGCTGGCTTATCTAATAGAGTTATAAGAGTTGATGGCATTAACGGTCGTGTTGCTAGTCAACACGCGGCCGCAAATGCAAGTAACACGCCGTGGTATTTCTTAGTCAATGCTAAACTTAAAGTTAATACAAAGTTTGATTGGGATTGGCAACCCGATAGATTACAGATACCTAAACATTATATCTTTACTGCCACTAACCCTGTCAATCATTTAGAGTATGGTCATCAAGCTATTGTTGCTAATAATAAGAAGCTAACATTGAACACTGTAGTAAAAGGCTTAGACTTTACTATGGATAGTGAGCATGAAGTTGTCAACATCAACTGTGGTATAGGTATGTATAATACCAGTGTGTGGGATACGTGGCGTACAGCCTTCCGTGAAGTATTAAAGTTAAAATATTATACTGAACGCAATGATGACTTAGAAGCCAAATTTAGATTAAGCTCATGGCTCAATTTAGGTGATGGTGAATTTGGAAAATACAGCACTATAGCGGCATTGGATGCTTGTCGCTATTATGAATCAGTAAACGGTGAACTAGATAAGCTACGACTCAGCTACGACTGGGAATGGTTACGTACACACTACGAAAGATTGTATCCAAAATGATTGCCCTTAACTAAATACTCTGTTATAATGTAAGTTATTGCTGTATGAAGCAAAGAGAAAAGTGTTCTGGACGGGGGTGCGAATCCCCCCAGGTCCACCATAAGTAT
>ENA-OSIY01000456-OSIY01000456.1-marine-metagenome-genome-assembly--contig:-NODE-456-length-22890-cov-5.263096_pt1 | contig 22890 bp, 18 predicted proteins | sample MGYA00237884_ERZ534233 | MGnify/ENA primary metagenome ERZ534233 (study PRJEB26412, sample SAMN06343840) | marine metagenome | isolation source: estuarine water | place: USA: Columbia River Estuary... | reverse complement strand
TTCAAGCAGAAGACGGCATACGAGATTTCTGCCTGTCTCGTGGGCTCGGAGATGTGTATAAGAGACAGAAGTAACACTGCTTGGCTGCCATTAAACTGGAGCCAAGGTAGCAGTGCAAAACCACTTAAAAAAAACAGTCCAAAAAAGCGCCGTATATTTTCCAACATGCCTGTGACCGCTCGTACGTATATCCTGCTGCGAGGAGTATAGGCATTGCCATGTTTGTTTTTATCTGGGTAGTGTACTTTTACGGGTGAGATGTTTTTTACGGGAATTCGCTCACTCATGGTATGTCCTTGGTATATCAAAAAGACAGATGTTGAGAGTTCAACAGACTGATAGCTTGAAGAGTATATCAGCATGTTTACTGCCGTGCTTGATCCCAGTCAGTCTTTCTTATACTCATATCATAACTCAAGGATGGTTATTCGTGGTTATCCGAGGGTATAACTCTGGGGGATGTTTACGGTGCCATCATCACGTAATGTATAAAATCCTTATATCAGTAGATGGTTTTTGAGACATAATATATGTTACGTTTTTTTATAGTGATGTTCGAAATTTTGGCTTTGATCATGATTTTGCGCAGTGCGTTGGTACAACTTTGGTTGTCGGATATGCAAACGACGACTTCACAGTGGATGCATGGCATATCTATGACCATTGATAATCAGCAACTCGCCAAATTTAGAAATGAAATTTCGGGGCAGGTTCAGGGTTTTACCGAGTCGCAAACTGCATATTTATATAAAATCACCAGCACAAAAACTGAACTAAAAAACTTTAATCTGCATTATTGTTATGCTGGAGATAAAAACCCATATATTTATGGATTCAATTTACGTCACGTCTGCGGTGAAATTAGTCGTAAAGGTATTCTTAATAATTTTAGTTAATAAGGGTTGGGCAGGCTAATAATAAATTTAGCGCCACCCAACGTCCCATCAGTCACATAACACTCTCCTTGATGCCACTCGACAATTCTTTTTACGATAGCTAAACCGAGACCCGCCCCCCCTTTTTGTCTATCTCGACTTTCATCAGGACGAAAGAAAGGTGAGAATATCTTTTCACGCATTCCGTGAGGAACACCAATGCCGTCATCTTCTATGCCTATATGAATAATATCTTTTTGTTTGATGATTTGTATTTCTAGTACCTTATTCGCATAACGTTTGCCATTTAAAACCAAGTTTTCAATGGCTCTTTCAATAAAATGTTCATCGGCCAATACATGAGCGTCATCACCATAAACCCGTACGTTAAAGTCAGAAAAATGACTGCCTTTCAAGCGATTAATCAATTGCTGACATAATTGCTTAATTGGGATTTCAGCTAAGTTCATCTCGGGTATTCGTGCGTCTGTGCTAGCGTAATCAAGCATTTCTTGAACAAGATTTTCCAATTCATTGACGTCTTGTTGCATATCTAGCCAAGGTTTGCTCTGTACTGATGGATTCATCGCAAGAGCAAACTTTAATCTGGCAAGAGGAGTACGGAACTCGTGTGTTACCGCACCACTTAGTTCTCGCTGATTTTGCATAAGTTCAGTAATTTGCCGGCCCATATTGTTGAGGGATTTTGCTATAGGGTAAATTAGAGATGTTTGACTAATATTGTTTTGCACAATACTGCCATCGGGCTTGACGTCTGAAACCGTTTTTTCAAGATTTGATAAGTCACGCCATAATGGCCAAATCCAAAAAGCTATAACGCCACCTAACAACAAAAAGAATAAAACGCTGTATAACAAAAACCTACCGGAGTCGGGTCTGTTAATGGGCAATGATATTTCTAACAACTGTGTTTTATTATCAAGTATGTAAATTTGCTCTGTTATATTAGGATCGCTGAGTACTATTGCTTGGCCATTGTGCAATTTTTTTAAATTACTATCTGACCATGCAATATCGCCTAAAGTCCGTGTATTATATGTGCCTCCTAAACTCTGAATAAAGCTTGGCATATCGACACCTTGCTGTTTGACTGCTTCGAATACGGGTCCTAAAAGTTGCGTATTTGATGTCCCTGACTGAGTAAAAAATATGCTTTCAAGGCCAGCACTTAAACCCACCAACGATAAGGCAATAAATAGATACAAACTTATAAATAGGCGCGCCATGAAATGTTAATCGTCCCACGCGTCTGCGACAAAAAAGAATCCCTTGCCCCAAATGGTTTTTATTCTGTAAGGATGTTGGCTATTGTCTTGTAGTTTTTTACGCAAACGGGATATGCGTACGTCGGCACTGCGATCTAACCCATCATATTCGCGCCCAATGACCTCGGTATACAAAGTCTCTCGGTCAACAAGCGTTGATGGGCTTTCTGCTAGTTTCCACAACATATCAAATTCGTGGCTGGTTAATTGTATATCTTCGCCTTTTAGTTTTACCGAGCGAGTCGAGCGGTCAATAGTGAGTTGTCCATATTGTAATTTTTGAAGTGAATTGCCAGAAACGACTGGATCCCTATTGCGCCTTAATAAGGCGTTAACCCGAGCCAGTAAAACCCTTGGCTCAACAGGTTTAATAATATAATCGTCAGCGCCAATCTCTAAACCAAACACGTGATCGAAATCATCGTTCTTTGCGGTCATAAACAATAAAGGGCCGGGGTAATAAGGCCTAATCTTGTTACATAAAGTAAAGCCATTTTCACCTGGTAGCATGACGTCTAACAGTAATATGTCTGGAGGCGAATTTTGAATATACTGTAGCAGCTTTTTGCCACTGGCCAAGCGGCGAACTATAAAATCATGTTCAGTTAAATATTGACTAATGAGACGGCTTAAACGTTCGTCATCTTCTACTAGTAATACTTGTCTCATCAAAACAGACTCCATGGTGGACGAATTCTCCTGCGATGTTCATGTGGCTCAAGGTATTTGATAAGTAATTTTTTAGCAAGTATGGTTTTTTGAGCTTTATTTTTTAATTCAATCAATACATTTTGCTTAATAGTGATGGGTACTTTTTTGAAGAAATAAGCCTGTTTCGAACAACTTAACAATTGTCCGTCAAGAAAAAGGCAGAGTAGCTCACTAGGCATGTTGTGTGTCTCAATACTAAAATTCAATTGGCACTCGTCCCCCACTTTTTGAGCAACACATATATTGGGTTGTATAGTCCACGCAGGAGCTTGGGCAGAGACATCGCTACTGCAAAAAAAGACGCCTGCGACTAATACAGCTTTTCTCAATTCTATTGCCTACTAAAAACGATACGCTACACCTAAGAATACATTACAAATACTATTTTGGTCTATCAGAGGACTACTTGTTAGCGAGTTTGGTAGCCTTCTATAACCAATATTTGCCAACCATGACCAATTCTTATTAATAGGTTTTTGTGCGTTAATTGACATGTAAGTTTGCCATCCAGATTTACCCTTAAAATGGAATTCAGAGAGGTCGGTGTCTCTTTGTGAAACGCCATAATAATAGTCAATTAAACGGGCACTTTTCCAGTCAGTGCCAATACGTAATCCCAATCGAAAATCATGCCATTGCCAACTATGACTATATTCAAGTCCTACCTGATGGCCTTTGTGCATCTTGCTTATGTCTTGTTGAAACGTTAATTGCCATTCGCCATCTAATAAAAAATAATGCCCCCGAACACCTCCATTAACCGCCCACTTTCGATTCGCTATCTTGTCAATAGATAGATTGGTCAGAGGCCCTTGTATATTCTCGTTTAAAGGTTCACCAGCAGAGTTGTTAGGGTAGTTATCAGTTGAACTATCAGAAGGAGCAGAAATGAAACGACCACTGGAACCCTCCGTTGGAGCTAGGATGTTGGCCGGATGCAAAAACCTAAAAAAAGCACTTTCGCGTTCAAGGGTTAGAAAAGTTTCAAATGCAAATTTGGGTTGGTTTAGCCATTGATAACCCAGTTCGCCATTGTCGAAGTATGCTTTATCTGCATACCAAGCGATGTCTGGCAAGATCACTAGTGGAAGATCATCTCCATCTACCAATGGATTGGTTTTAACGCCTACACCCAATGCTATACCAAGTTGCCAGCTACTTTTTTCGATGCATGTTTCACTTCCAGAACAAGCTAGTATTGTGCTGGAGACGAACATAGATAGCAGAATGAGTAAACGAAGAAACTCAGTGTACAAAGACAAATTCCTCAACATAAATAATGTGCGTAGCCTAGCAGAGTTTTTGTGTTACTGATTGCTGGGTTACAAATATTCACAATTAGATCCAAATTTACGCACAACAAATAAGTTGAAATAATTATAATAAATTTATAAATCTATATAGAAGGTATTTTACTATGTTCCAAACCAAAAATAAAAATGTTGGAGCTCTGAGGGGGGGGGCGATTATCCCTTTGACTATTTTTGTTTTAACAGCATGTTCAGATAGTACTGACCAAGTTATTGTTGAAACTATAAATGAAAGGCCTACTGAACCTCCACAACTGAATTCAGCTACTTCTTTTGATGGCCCGCTGGTTAAGGCAGGCCAAGTGCTAGTGAGCCGTTTTATTAAAAATGGGATTTACTCAGCAGCGTTTGATTATGATAATAGTAATAAAGACGGGTTTCCTGTAGCGGCTGCGAGTGAAGATAGTGCTAGTTCAAATGCTGGTTTTTCAAGTACCAATACTCAAGAGTCAGGGGTCGATGAAGCTGACCGTATAGAATACGATGGCAACATATTGTATTTGGCTGCGCATCAGCAATGGCTTCAGGAAGGCGTTTCTCAGTCAAAGGTGAGAGTGTTAGAGAGGCAAAATGATTTTTCGTTAAATTCAGTGGCTGAATTACCTCTTTTAGATGAAAATTCTGATATAGGAAGCATGTATCAACATGATGACAGGTTAGCAGTATTGAGTACTAATGCTCAAATTTATGCTAATGATGCTATCTCCATTTCCACAGAGCCTTGGTCGCCAAATGAGCAGAAATTAATTTTAGATATATATGACACTTCTTTACCCAGTAGTCCTTCCACAGTGAGCAATATTAAGATAGATGGTGCGATGGTATCCAGTCGTCGTATAGGCGACGCTCTCTACCTAGTGACTAGTTATACCGCCTATGTTGAGGGGCTTAACCCAGAAGCGAGCACGGAAGAAGAGTTACTGGCCAACTATTTGACTATTTTGGATACACCGGATTCAGAACTCATGCCAAAAATTTATCAGAATGGCGACGAAGGCACACCTTTAAACTCAACCGAAGACTGTGTCATACCAGCTCAGGCTACCGAAAAAGATGGGTATGGCCAACTTTTGACTGTAAGCAGAATTAGTTTAGCTGACCCGAATGACATTCAGTCAAGCTGCATTATCTCTGTAGCAAATATGTTATATGTGTCAGAGGCAAACTTGTATCTAAGTGCATCTGTGGATAATCAAACTGTTTTGCATAAAGTGTCGTTAGACGCAAATTTGACGTATCAGGCAACAGGTAACGTAGGCGGTATTATTGGTTGGCGAGGAGCGGCTAATCTGCGTTTAAGTGAACAAAAGGGTCATTTACGTATTGTGACCAGTGATTACACTTCTGGTGAGCCTGAACATAAACTTTCAATCTTAAATCAGCAAGGTAATGAGTTAGCTATTTTGGCTACATTGCCCAATGATACATCCCCAGAGCCTATCGGTAAGCCCGGTGAAGATATCTATGCCGTCAGATTTTTGGGTGACAGAGGTTATATTGTCACCTTTGAAAGAATAGATCCGCTTTATGTAATCGATTTAGAGGATCCTAACGCCCCAAGCGTGTTGGGTGCATTAGAAATCCCTGGCGTTTCTAACTATTTACATCCTTTAGATAATGGCTATTTAATTGGAGTAGGTCAGCAGGCTAATGTTAACAATATTCCTGAAAGTGGAGTGGTAACTGACGAACCTGTGACTCAAGAAGGTATGAAAATTAGTTTGTTTAATGTATCCGATCCAACCAACCCTGTTGAAGTGAACAGTATCATTAAGCCCAGTAGTTATACGCCAGTCGAATATGATTATCGGGCATTGACAGTGCTAAATAGTAATGGCAATTACCAATTCGCACTACCTATTGAAAGTTGGAACATGTCTATCGATGAACGTTTAGGTTTTGGTTCATCTAATAGTTTGTTGTTGCTCGAAGTGGATACCACATCTAACAATGTGGAGTTAATTCAAAGGAGTGAGGTACGGCCTGATGTAAGTGAAAAACATTATGCTAGTGGATGGGATGACAGAAGTATTATTCATGGTGACAACGTGTATTACATCCACGGCAATCAAGTTTGGCATACCAGTTGGGCTGAAGACGCCGAAGTATTTGGACCTTTTTAATCAGTGCTGACTATTTAGTGTCATTGCATTTTTTGACGGTTCGGCATGAGTTGTCATTCTAGGTCTGTGAAAACCGACCTTTTTTTTAGATTTGGCTCTGTAAATGGAAGATAAATTGACCTATTGCAACATATTTAAATTAGATTCAGTATATATTCAGGTGTCAGGGTAATACTGACAGTTACCTTAATGCAGGAGATTTATGATGAAAATATTAAGCGGATTGATTATTTTTGCAGTGATATTAGGTTTTTCTAATCAAGCTTTGGCTCAAGCCAAAGTCGAAATTGAATGGGACAAGCCAGAAAAATACCGTGATGTAAAGCCTAACAATCAGTCGCGAAAAAGATTTAGAGACGCGACTTTTGAAGATATTAACGAATATATGAATGAGTTATCGTTGGCGTTACCTGAGAACCAAAAATTACTAATGAAAGTCACTGATCTTGATCTGGCTGGACAAGTATGGCCTGCCTCCCATCTTGGTTTAGGGCAGGGTACATCGGATGTGCGGATCGTCAAGAATATTGATATACCAAGGATAAATTTTAGTTATAAATTGTTGGATGAGTCTGGTGAAGTAGTGCAACAGGCCGAAGTGAAACTCAAAGATATGTCTTTTCTGGACCGCACTCATCACTTGTTCAAAAGTGAGTCATTGCGTTACGAGAAAAGCATGTTGCAACGTTGGTTTAAACAAGAATTCGCTACGCATATAAATCAGAAGGTTACCCCAAAATAGCTTGCTAATACCAAGGTTTGACAGAGGAATAATGGCGATATGAGTGTTTGCCTTTTTTTAGCCAACACTCATTAACGACCTCTTTATCGTAAACGTTATCTATTCAATTGCACCCCAGCACTAAAAATAACTAGAAAGTGTCACCAATATTGATAACACTTTCCCTCATCACCACTTCATCCTATAACGAAGCAATGGTGCTGCGCTGTTCATGTAGTTTACCCATTTGCATGGTAAAGTCAGCCAGCTTCGCTTTTTCTTTCTGAATCACCACGTCAGGCGCATTACTCACAAACTTTTCATTGGCGAGTTTTCCTTGAGTTCGAGCATAGTCTTTTTCTAATTTATCCAAAGCTTTAGCAACCCTAGCCAATTCAGCATCTTTATCAATTAAGCCTGCCATGGGGATCATAATTTCAAGTGAGCCCAATAACGATGTAGCACAAGCGGGTGATGTATCATCTTCGCTTAATGCTGTCACTGTTTCTAACTTGGCAATTGAATGTAAGAATATGACGTTTTCTTCAAGCCGCCTAATATCCTCTGGTGAGGCATTGCGTAGTAACACCGATAAAGGTTTATTTGGCGAGATGTCCATTTCACCACGAATAGAACGAATAGATAAAACAAAACCTTTTACCCATTCCAAATCTGCCATCGCTGTGGCATCAACTTTGGCAACATCATATTCAGGGTACACCTGATCCATGATGGTGGCGCTATGACAGTTAGCGATAGGCGATACATCTTGCCAGATAGTTTCTGTGATAAACGGCATGATAGGATGCATCAATCGTAGCAAAGACTCTAAGACGGTAACTAGGGTATGCCTAGTACCGCGTTGCTGCTCATCAGTACCTTGCAATAAAATAGGTTTGGTTAATTCTATATACCAACCACAAAACTGGTCCCATGTGAATTCGTATAATGTGTGTGCGGCAATATCAAAACGATAGGTATCCATCGCATCGCGATAAGCTTTTATGGTGTTTTGGTATTGCCCCATGATCCACTTGTCTGCAAGTGAAAAAGTCATACTCGAATCTGAATTAAACCCACAATCATGTTCTTGGGTATTCATCAGCACAAAGTTACTGGCGTTCCATAACTTGTTGCAGAAGTTTCTGTAGCCTTCTAAACGCTTCATGTCCCAACTGATATCACGGCCAGTAGAAGCGACTGCTGCTAGGGTAAAACGCAGTGCATCTGTGCCATGGGACTCTATGCCATGAGGGAACTGCTTCGCCGTTTGTTTCTTAATTTTCTCAGCCATTTTAGGCTGCATCATATTACCGGTACGTTTTTCGAGTAAATCTTCCAGAGAAATACCGTCAATCATATCCAAGGGGTCAATGACGTTACCTTTAGACTTAGACATTTTATGCCCGTCATCATCACGAATAAGACCTGTTACATATACTGTTTTAAAAGGTACTTGTGGTTTGCCGTTTTCATCTTTAATAAAATGCATAGTCATCATGATCATTCTGGCTACCCAGAAGAAAATAATGTCAAAACCAGTGACCAATACATCGCTAGGATGGAACGTTTTTAAGTCTTCAGTATTTTCAGGCCAACCCAATGTAGAAAACGTCCACAGCGCAGAGGAGAACCAAGTGTCTAATACATCGTCATCCTGTCTGAGTACCACATCAGCGCCCAAGCCATTTTCTGCACGAGCTTGTGCTTCGTTGCGGCCCACATATACATTTCCTTGTTCATCGTACCAAGCGGGTATTCTATGGCCCCACCACAATTGACGTGAAATACACCAGTCTTGGATATCATTCATCCAAGAAAAATACATGTTTTCATATTGTTTAGGTACAAATTCAATCTCGCCATTGGTGACGGCATCGGCTGCGACTTTGGCCAGAGGCGCGGCACGTACATACCATTGGTCGGTCAACATAGGTTCAATCACCACACCACTTCTATCACCATAAGGCACAGTTAGGTCGTGGTCTTTTACTTTTTCTAAGAAGTCTATTTCATCAAATTTGGCCACTATGGCTTTGCGAGCGGCAAAACAGTCTAAGTTTTGAAATTCTTCAGGTATGGTTGAATTTACGGTATCGGTTGCTTCACCATTTGTATCGAATATTTCAGCTTGCTGGCGAATCTCACCAGAGAAATTCAAAATATTGATCATTGGTAATTGATGACGTTTACCGACTTCATAATCGTTAAAGTCATGAGCTGGCGTAATTTTTACGCAGCCGGTGCCTTTTTCTATATCTGCATGTTCGTCACCCACAATAGGAATACGACGATTCGCTACAGGTAAATCGATAAACTTACCAATCAAATCTTTATATCTGGGATCTTCTGGATTAACGGCTACACCTGTATCACCTAGCACTGTCTCAGGTCGGGTGGTTGCGACTACAAGGTAATCTTTGCCATCAGTTGTTTTAACCCCATCAGCCAAGGGATAACGAAAGTGCCACATGTGACCTTTTTTGTCTTTACTTTCGACTTCCAGATCAGAGATGGCGGTATGTAACTTAGGATCCCAGTTAACAAGACGTTTACCGCGATAGATCAAGTCTTCTGAATGCAGGCGCACAAAGACTTCATTGACTGCGTTTGAAAGTCCCTTATCCATAGTGAAACGCTCACGTTCCCAATCAACTGAAGCCCCTAATCGACGCATTTGGTTGGTAATAGTATTACCTGATTCGGCTTTCCATTCCCAAATTTTGTCGATAAAAGCATCGCGGCCCAATTCTTTACGAGTGGGTCCATTTTCTGCTGCTAACTTTCGCTCCACTACCATTTGAGTCGCAATGCCAGCGTGATCAGTACCCACTTGCCATAAGGTATTATTGCCTGACATACGTTTGTATCGGGTTAAGGCATCCATAATGGTTTGTTGAAACGCATGACCCATATGTAGGCTGCCCGTCACGTTTGGTGGCGGTATCATGATGCTGTAGGGCTCACCTTCTCCAGAAGGTTTAAATTGACCGCTCTCTTCCCATTTTTGGTATATGTCGTGTTCTATGTTTTGTGGATTAAATGTCTTATCCATTATTTTGTGCCTCGTGAATGCTTGAGGCGGGTAGGGTATCGAGTTGATTACCTGCCGCTCTGTATTGTTTATATCGTTCTCTGGCCTGAGGTTTGAGTTGCTCTTTTGCAGGCACAAAATCAATGACTTGTCTAAATCGTTGATGAAAATCGGGAATTTTGTCTGCTAAATTAATCAGTAAGGGTCGATTAAATTGGCTGGGTGTTTGCCAACATATTTCAACAGGTGCGCCGCCCACCGGACCTTCTCCGGCTAAATTGTGAGGAACAAAGGCATCGTTGGGCAGTTGCCATAGTAATTCGTCAAATTGCTCGGCTTGGCTTTGGTCTTGACAATAAACTAAACATTTTTGTTTGTGCCGATAACTACGGGTCGACAATAAACAAGCCAACGCAAAGTGCGCTGGCTGTTGGTGTGTGTCATCTGTTTCATCAAGCAGATAAAACGTTACATTAGACATATACGAAGTGGTTCCTAAAGGGCGTGATTAATCTTCTGTTTCAATACCAGCACGGTTCATTAAGAACTGAGACAACATAGGCACAGGCCGACCAGTAGAACCTTTTTCTTTACCTCCAACCCAAGCTGTGCCCGCAATATCCATATGGGCCCAGTTATATTTACGAGTAAAACGAGACAAAAAGCAGGCTGCAGTGATTGCGCCTGCAGGACGGCCACCAAGATTGCTCATATCGGCAAAAGGGCTTTCAATTTGATCTTGATATTCATCCCATAAAGGTAAACGCCAAGCTTTATCGCCACTTTGTTCAGATGCATTGATCAATTCATGAGCAAGAGGGTTATGGTTACTGAATACTGCGCTAGCGTGTTTGCCTAAAGCCACAACACAAGCACCCGTTAATGTAGCAACATCTACTACCAACTCAGGATCGAAACGTTCTACATAAGTTAAGGCATCACATAATACTAATCGCCCTTCTGCATCGGTATTGAGCACTTCAACTGTTTGGCCTGACATAGTGGTTAAAATATCACCAGGTCGGTATGCATTTGCATCGGGCATGTTTTCACAACCCGCTAAAATACCTACAATATTAATCGGCAGATTCAGAGCGCTAATGGTATGCATGGCCCCTAACACTCCAGCTGCACCACCCATATCATATTTCATTTCATCCATGGCTTCGCCTGGCTTGATAGAAATACCACCTGAATCGAAGGTTAATCCCTTACCGACTAAAACGATTGGCGCTTGATCTGATGGGCCCCCTTTATGTTCCATAATAGTCATGATTGACTCATTGACGGAGCCTCGGCCCACAGCCAAGTAAGTGTGCATACCTAATTCGTCCATCTGTTTCTCATTGACTGAGCTAACATGCAGATTTTCATAAGTAACGGCTAACATTTCTGCTTGTTCAAGTAGATATTTGGGATTACAAATATTCGGGGGCATATTGGCTACATCTTTAGCCGTTTTAGCGCCTTGCGCGACGGCTAAACCATGCCCAAGTGCTCGTTCGCCAATGGATAACTCGCGACGTGTGGATACATTAAAAACGATTTTTCGTAGTGGTCTGCGTAATTCACCTTTTTTGGTTTTAAGCTGTAAAAAAGTGTAAAGCGAGTCTTGTGTGGCTTCTACAGCTTGGCGCACTTTCCAATATGTATCGCGACCTTTAACATGTAATTCAGTCAAGAAACTAACCGCTTCCATTGAACCTGTTTCATTTAACGTTTTAATAGTTTTGGAGATGATTTGTTTGTATTGGCGCTCGTCTAGTTCGCGCTCTTTGCCGCATCCAACCAACAATACTCGCTCACTTAAGATATTAGGTACATGGTGAAGTAATAACATTTGACCGGCTTGACCTTCCAAATCCCCTCTTCTTAGTAGGTTACTAATATAGCCTTCACTAATAATATCGAGCTGTTCGGCCACAGATGTTAGACGCCTAGGCTCAAACACACCTACCACAATACAGGCGCTGCGTTGTTTTTCTGGACTGCCACTTTTTACGCTAAATTCCACTTTGAATCCTCGCTACATGATGAATAATACTGCAACCATTTTGCCTTTTAATTCATAATTGAAAGGTGACGTTGGGTAATACAGCTATATTATTGTAAGATTAACCTCAGCCGGACATAATCTGTAAATAAGATCATGGCTGAGTGCATTAAATATGCACACTTTATAAATTAAACTTGTGAAAACGTTAAGTTTACTTAAAATTTCCCATAGTGCCACTAAAAATACTACTTTCCCTTGGATGTGTTGTGCTGATTTTCCGCTATTTAGTAAAAGAAACTTTGAAGTCTCAACTGGCAATTTTTATGTTGTTGATGGCGATTTTTATTACACAAAAATTCGTCAAAGTATTAGCTGATGCGTCTGAAGGAGAAATACCTGCTGGTTTAGTATTAGGTTTTTTAGCTTTGCATACGCCGGTTTTAGCGTCAATAGTGTTACCACTGAGCCTTTTTTTGGGCATTATGTTGGCACATGGCCGATTGTACGTCGACAGCGAGATCAGTGTCATGCGGGCATGTGGCATCAGTGAGTGGTATATCACCCGTGTTATGCTTATCCTTGCTTTTTTTATGTCTTTATTTACAGGAGGACTCACTCTGTGGCTAACGCCTTTATCCATTGAAAGTACTTACCAACTAGAAGAAAAGGTCGGTGCACAAAGTGGCTTAACAAGCTTGATCCCTGGACGTTTTCAACAAACTGCCAATCAGCAAGCCGTAATATTTGTACATGATATCGATAATAGTCAGAACCCCTTAAGAAAGGTTTTTCTAGCACAAAGAGATGCAGACTCCGATTCTGAAGATGTGCGAATTGTGTATGCAACCAGTGGTGGCATAAAAGAGCAAGTAAATGGCGCCCAAAAATTGATGCTGAATCAAGGCAAACAATATGAGGGTGAAGTGGGTAGGCAAGATTATCGGGTTGTTGAGTTTGAAGAGTATCAAATTCAAATTGCTGAACAACAGCCTGAAAAAAAACGTAGAAAATTAAGTGCATATCCAACCGCAGACCTCATAACTGATCCATCATTAGATGCGCTAGCAGAACTTCATTGGCGCATTGCTATTCCTTTATCGCTTCCATTTTTGGTACTGATTGCAGTGCCCCTCAGTGCCGCTGATCCTAGACAAGGTCGCTTTGGAAAAATGTTTCCTGCATTGTTGCTGTACCTAGGCTACTTCATGCTGCTAATGGCGGGGAGGAAGGCATTAGAAGATGGCAACATACCTGAGCAATTAGGATTATGGTGGGTGCATGCCGTGTTGTTATCCATTGGAGCGGTATTATTGCTAAAAGGTCGTCCTTTTGGTGTAAAACTGCGTGCTCGATTAAAAGGTGATGTCCATGCTTAAAATACTCGATGTATATATTGCTAAGACTTTGCTGGCAACAACTGCACTGAGTTTGAGTGTGTTGATAGGATTAAGCGCCTTAATTAAATTTATCGAGCAGATGAAACAAGTAGGGCGTGGCAGTTATGATATGACAGTCGCATTAGTGTATGTCTTACTTAGTTTACCCAGAGAGGTTGAGCAATTTTTCCCTATGGCTACCTTGATTGGAGGACTAATTGGTATGGGGATTTTGGCTAGCAATAGCGAATTGGTTGTGATGCAAGCAGCCGGTCAAAGCCGCTGGAATATTATTACTTCTGCTATGAAGTCCGCTTTGTTAATGATGTTATTTGTGATGTTCATAGGTGAATGGGTTGCCCCTGTTACTGAAACAAAAGCCAAAGAAATACGTACTCAGGCTATTTCTGGCGGTAGCTTATTTGCTTCTGACAGAATAACCTGGGCAAAAGATGGTGATAACTTTGTGAGTATCGGTGAAGTGGTCGATACCAATACCTTGCGTAAAGTCAATGTATACGAGTTCGATGAGAATCTGGTACTAAGGCAAATTACCAGTGCTTTGCAAGCGAATTATAGCGAAGAGGGTTGGCAATTAGAGCAAGTCAAATACACCTTTATTGGCGATCAGAGGATCCGTTATCAACAGCTTGAAAAAGGTGTGTGGTTGTCAACTCTCACTCCAGACAAGCTAGGCGTCGTCACAGTCAAACCTGAAGCTTTGTCGATTCGGGGGTTAGTTGAGTATGTTAACTATCGTAATAATAACAGTCTAGATCCTAGTCGCTACGAGTTAGCCTTATGGCGAAAAGTACTGCAACCTTTGTCAGTCGGTGTGATGTTGTTAATGGCATTGTCATTTATTTTTGGGCCGCTTCGCAGTGTTACTATGGGGGCGCGGGTGATAATGGGGGTGTTAACAGGCTTTGGCTTTTTTGTGAGCAACGAAGTATTTGGTGCTTTAAGCTTGGTTTACCAACTTCCACCGTTTATAGGTGCGGCTTTGCCCAGTATAGTTTTTGCTGCTTTTTCAATGTATTTGCTACACAGGAAAGGATAGTGCTTGGTTACTCTTGTATTTTACCCCAAGAAGAATGATGGTTATCTTCTTTGCTTAACACCAATATTTCAGTGTTGGCGATCCTGTCTTGCAATGATTGTTTTGATTTGAAATCTAACAACACTAAAATAGTGCCTAATCCGCCAAATGAACATACTAAACGCAAAAGTGCGCGTCTATAGCCAAAAGGTTTCTCATTGGTACTAAATAAGCGTAAGCGCCACGCTCTCATACCTATAGTTTGGCCGCCATTTCGCCAAAACCAAAGAAAAAAACCAACAACCCACAAGGCTACCCATGCTTGTAAAGTCAATTGATAGCTAAAAGACTGTTGAATGAGATCACTAAAGTGCTCATAACCTTGATTGTCCAGCACATTGTTTTCAACTAGCAACAACATTGTCAGTAACATTATCATTGCCGCACACATGCCGACAGCAACCGCCACTAATATGTCGTATACCATGGCAGCTAGTCTACGTAAGAAATTGGCTCGGATGTGTTGTGGGTGCGAAGAGCTCACAATATACCTTGATAGAAATAAAGTAAGAGCTTATCAGTAAAATCACAGAAATATACATTTTGAGATGACTTAATATTGAAATTTTTATTAGCCATCAGGTTTTGATCATCAGCGTTCAGTAGTATGTTAAAAAAACATGTGTTTGCAGGCTCATGAAGTTTCTATAAGCCGATCTTCTTGCGGTGCTGAAAAAATAAAAGCAATAAAGTGTAGATTGAGTAAAAATTTTATACCCATGCAGCGCCAAAGTGGCAAACCATGCTTCAGCTTTTGCGGGTATTGTGATCCAACGCTCTAAGAGCGATTGCTTTAAATAATGCTTTCGACAGTCTGCATCTATTATTATCCGAGTTTAGGTTAACTATTTTGATACAGCCAATCTGTTTTTTAATGCAAATCGATCAGTATTTTCTTTTTTTTTGCTAAAAACCAGGCAATATCATACCCACTATAAATACTGTGAATTTTCATTTCACTCTTAAATAAGACATATTTATCCAACTCCATTAAATTTGAGGTTTCTATGACAATTCTTGGGTTCCCTGCTGAGATTAAGCCACAGGAAAAACGTTGTGCTGTTTTACCCGTAAACGTTAAAGCATACAAATTATTGGGTGCTACTGTGCATGTGCAAGCTGGTATCGGTCAACATATCCATGTGAGTGATGAGGAATACGCCGCTGCTGGAGCTGAGATTGTGGCTAGTCGCATTGATATATTAGCAAGTGCTGACATTGTGCCTAGTTTGCACAAGCTCAGTACAGATGAGCTTCGCCATTTAAAGCCCAATGCACTTGTTGTGAGTTATTTAGACCCATTTAATGAAAAGGGATTTGTAGCCAGTTTGTGTGACAATAATATCACCAGCATCAGTATGGAAATGATCCCGCGTATTAGTCGTTGTCAAAAGATGGATGCTCTCAGCTCTCAGGCTAGTTTGGCCGGCTATGTCATGATGATGCAAGCAGCTAATGCGCTTGAAAGAGTGTTACCCATGATGATGACACCAGCAGGCACCCTCAAGCCCGCTAAAGTATTTGTCATTGGTGCTGGCGTGGCAGGTTTACAAGCTATCGCCACAGCTAAACGTTTAGGTGCGAGTGTCACGGCATTTGATACCCGTACCGTGGTAGCCGAGCAGGTTCAATCTCTGGGAGCGAAGTTCTTAAATATCGATTTAGGTGAAACCGGTGAAACAGGTCAGGGTTATGCTCAGGCTTTAACGCCACAGCAAATGCAAATTCAGCAACGCGAACAAGCTAAATGTATTGCCGAGTCAGATATAGTGATCACCACCGCTCAGCTATTTGGGCGTAAGCCTCCCATGCTTATCGACATGAAAACGGTTGAATCGATGCAAGCGGGCAGTGTGATAGTTGATATGGCCGCTGAAAATGGTGGTAACGTTGAAGGCACCATATCGGGTGAAATTATCAAGCACGAAGGAGTGACTATTATTGGCACGGGTTATTGGGCAAATGGAGTAGCCAAACATGCCACACAAATGTATAGCAATAACTTGTTTAATTTAATCAGCGAATTTTGGCACAAAGAAGACAATATTTTTCAGCTCGATCTTAAAGACGAAGTCCAGTCTGGTTGTATCATTACTCATCAAGGACAAGTAGTGAATGCCATGCTTAAGTCTGTTTATGAGGCTAATAATCAATCCACAAGTGAAAAAGAGGATCAATGATGGACGCCATATACTTACTATTCATTTTATTACTGTCAATTTTTGTTGGTTTTGAACTTATTCAAAAAGTCCCTGCTACCTTACATACACCTTTGATGTCTGGAGCGAATGCCATCTCTGGTATCACGGTTGTGGGTGCGTTAGCCTTAGCTGGCAGTGACAGCATGGGTGAATATTCCACCTATCTTGGTGCATTCGCAGTCTTTTTAGCGACGATAAACGTTGTGGGGGGGTATTTGGTTACTGACCGAATGCTTGCCATGTTCAAGAAAAAGCAGTAGGAAAATATGATGATAGAAACTACCACAACCGATCTAGTAATCAACTTCAGTTATGTCCTTGCTGCTGCCTTATTTATTTTTGGATTAAAGCTACTTGGCCATCCATCTTCAGCTCGCAAGGGTAACTTGCTCTCTGCCATTGCGATGCTGATTGCGATTGTTGTCACCATGTTCGATAACAACATTGTTAGTTTTCAGATGATAGCTATTGCGATGTTAGCAGGCAGTATTATAGGGATCCTCGCCGCGAGGATGATAGCCATGACTGCCATGCCAGAAATGGTGTCATTGTTGAATGGTATCGGTGGCCTTGCCAGCTTCTTTGTTGCTTGGGCGACGGTTGAAGCTAATAGTGAGTTTACAGCTTTCACCATGATAGTGACATTTTTGGCCCTTTTAATCGGCGGTGTGACCTTCTCAGGAAGTCTGATTGCCTGGGCAAAACTGAGTGAACGCATTTCTGGTCGTTCGATAACGTTCGCAGGTCAGTCGGTGTTTAATAGCCTGTTGGTACTGGCTATTATATTTACCGCTTATCTGTTTGTTGCCCAGCCCACAATGCTGGCTGATATACCCATTGACTTGAATATGGTGTTGTACACAGCCATGGGTTTTGCTCTGTTGTTTGGCATCATGTTGGTATTACCCATTGGTGGGGCAGACATGCCAGTGGTTATTTCACTACTGAATTCATACTCAGGACTAGCAGCTTGTGCTGCCGGTTTTGCTCTGCACAATAATATCCTGATAGTGGCTGGTTCGCTGGTAGGTGCTAGCGGTATTATCTTGACTAAGATCATGTGTAAAGCCATGAACCGCTCTTTAAGCAATGTGTTATTCAGTGGCTTTATGTCAGTGACTAAAACCGATATGGTAATAGAAGGGGAAGTAAAACCCTTATCGGCCGAAGATGCTTATTACGTGCTTGAAGCGTCGCAATCAGTGGTGGTCATTCCTGGTTATGGTATGGCAGTGGCGCAAGCGCAACACGCCATGAAAGAGCTGCAGCAACTACTAGAGGAAAACGGTGCTGAAGTCGCATATGCCATTCATCCGGTCGCGGGACGGATGCCTGGGCACATGAACGTATTGTTAGCGGAGGCTGATGTGTCTTATGAGCAGTTATTTGAAATGGACGAAATAAATAAGCGCATTCAAAACTTCGACGTGGCTATAGTCATTGGTGCCAACGATGTAGTCAATCCAGCTGCCCGAGAGATGAAAGGCAGCCCAATATATGGCATGCCGGTGATCAATGCGGATCTGGCAAAAAACGTGTTTGTGCTCAAACGCGGCATGGCCTCAGGTTTTGCAGGCATTGATAATCCGCTGTTTTTCAAACCCAACTGTCGAATGATATTTGGTGACGCCAAAGAAACTCTAAATGGCATCATCAGGCAGTTTTCAGACTAAGGCGTATCTAAAAATTAGTGAGCGCCTAGGTGTTTAAAAGTCAGTCAGTGGTGAGATGATTATAAATAAAACACTTACAAACAAATCTGCTTATTGGCGGGTTTGTTTTTTTGGTTGGCACCTTTCAATGCAGTGGTCCATCAAAATCATCCTAGCAGAGAGAGAATAGAGACATTTCTTCCGGACTTCATTGAACGTAACTCAGCGTCATTGTCTGTTTGAAAAGCTAGCTGATGACTCAGTAAAGTTGCCTGCATTGAGCGAATGTTCTATTTATGTTGGGTCATAAAGTCTTTAATGGATGTCAATCTATGTCAAATTCCTCTTAATTTTTCGCAGGCTTCTATTTTTACTAACCTTTCATATTTACATACCATTATCCTAGATTGTGTTATAAAAAATCTCTCCCAGGCCACTAATGCAATTTCGATATTTATGTTGGTAAGGCCAGTAGATTTATTAAATTCATTGCGACGTAAGTAAAATAGGTGCTACAAAGGACTTTACTTCCCATGTTAATAGATGCCCATATGCAATTAAATCAAGCTAAGCAGATCCTCAATGTAAGGTTGGGCAATTTAGTGATTTTGGTCCAATATAAAGTAGCCTTAAAGTCTGTCGATTAAAAAGTCGGCAAACTGTTATGATAGTGAACAAAATACTTGCAAGCAAAGCCTCTATGGCTATAATGCGTGTCACTTGGTGGTTGGTAGAGCAACCCCAAGTATTTGCAAGGCCAGTGTGGTGGAATTGGTAGACACGCTAGATTCAAAATCTGGTTTCTTCGGGAGTGGCGGTTCGAGTCCGCCCACTGGTACCATTTTCTAATTGTGAATATTAGAAAATAAAAAAAACCGACATCTCGTCGGTTTTTTTATATCTGAAATTTGAAGTGCGTATATATCACCTTTAGCGATAAGGTTAACTTTTCCATGTTTATCCGGTAAGCATTATCGTCTGCAAAAACGTTAACCCTACAAAATGGTCCTCACTACCTCATCAAAGCCAGACGGGAACAAAGATAATGACCGTGTAGGTATATTTTAAAGCGGAAAGAGCGCAGAACCGGGTACGGATTTTTTCAGGCCCTTTAGTTGTATTGATAAAGTCAATACAACTAAAGGGCCTGAATACATCTCAAAACGAAACCAACTGTAGGCAGTCTTCAACACAATGGACTAGTGGTAATACTACATTTAAGGGTAGTGTGTACTGAAAAGTAGCAATAAGAAGGCAAGTAGAGCGTCAGATTATATGAGCGCCCATTTAAAGACTGCTAATTGCTGGGTATGTTTCTTTGGATATAACATTAAACCGACCTATGTCGGTCTAATGTGTCTGTTAATCTTTATAGCGTAATTTCAGGTATTAGCATTTAAAATTTTGTGACGACACTTAGTCGGTTTCAGACGATTTAACTAAAATTGAGCTCAATGTACTCCCTGCGTTGCGGTGCTTTAAAATTCGTTGATAGGCATCAGATTGCATCCATGCAAATGCTTCTTCTTTTGAGGGAAATTCCATAAGAACGGAACGTGTAGCTTCCCATTCACCAGCTAGGACAAGAGGCTCTTCATCGACACTTAACCGTTTGCCGCTAAAGTGAGTGAATACCTCATTAAATTGATTTTCATATTTTTAATATTCTGCACGGTCATGAATAGTGAGTCTTGAAAGAATGTATACGGTCATAATGGTCCAGCCTGTAGGATTTTAAGAGATTTTTTTACTAAAAATCGCGTTATTATGTGGTTTTTGTAATGCTATTAAGATGTTGGACTCTAATTCAGGGTGGATATGGCTGACGAAAAAACTGACTTCATTGGCACCTTACTGGATTTGACTTACATCAATTGTCCATAAAATGTGCTATCTGAAGCTCAACATTTTGGCCAATAATCTGCTTGAAATGCTCATATATCCAAATGACCTTTTGCTCTCTATCTTGTCGTTGGTGCCAAAAGGATGAAATCTGCTGAGGCATTCATTCTATTAGTGGTTTGGAGGCAGAAATGCCACCCTCGATTACTCTCTAGCAAGGTATAAAGGCTGCTATAGATACTCTGAAAAACAAACAATTGTCGCCACAAATTCTAACTAGATCCGTCACGTTTTACCCAGTACGGTATTCAGTAGCTGTGTTGATTATTAGTTTGGATTTTTAAAATAGTGGGTGATAAAGAGAGAGGCGCAAAATAGTAGGCAATAAATTTTAATTAGATACTATGCTGGAGGTTGCACTAAGATGATGAATGATCTCACTTGGTGGTCATCTTTATCGGCATCCAACACCATTTCAGTTTATTTGGTAAAGGCGCTTCCGCCCAGTACAGTTGCTGCAAAGGCTATTACCATCTTCATGGTTAACTTGATTTCTAAGCAAAACCTGCAGAATCCAGTCATGACATTTAGCTTCAAATGGGAGCTAAAAGTATGTAATTTAAGAGCGAGTTATATATCATTAATATGGGCAGCCTAAAGTTGCAATCCTTTATTCATCGACGTTCATCAGGGGGGGGAATAGCCTATTGCTGTTAGATCATCTAAGCCACAGTAGCGTTTCTGCCAAGCCTGCAGTTGCTGATGTGCGCTGCGTCGCTATTTATCTCTGCTCTCGTGTGAGCAAGTATGTATGTGTTCATACTGTTGTTTTGGTTGGTGGACAAGTAGCCAATGCAGGTTGAACTTAGATAAGATATAGAATTGATTGTGTATTAATTTTATAAAAATACAGAGTTAAAGTGCTTTAGGTTGTGACATATTAATAAAAGAATACATTACATTACACTAGTGTGCACTTTTGATACTCAATCTTGGGTCTGAGCAGGATATAAAAACTGGTTATTGTAGACTGACTAAAATTGATGTTTCTGTTCTTATTTCATGCACTAAGTTTTGTTCAATTTATTAAGCTTGCCAAGCAGGGGCAGCCTGCCAGCTATTCAACCATGAAGGTAACTCAGCGGACGGCATAGGCCGAGCAATGCCGTAACCTTGGCCTATCGTACAGTTCATGGATAGTAGTTTGTCGGCATGAGCTGCAGACTCAACTCCTTCAGCAATGACGTTACGACCGAAAGCCTCTGCTAGACTAATTATTCCTTGCACAATGGCCAAATCATCTGGGTTGGTTAACATGTCCTTTACGAAACATTGGTCAATCTTGATCGAATCTGAAGGCAGGTTCTTAAGGTGAGATAAGGATGAGTAGCCGGTGCCAAAATCGTCTAGTGAAAAGTTTACACCTAGTTTTTTACAGTCGCTAATCAACGTCCTGACGTGAGTCATTGTATCTAGTCCAGAGGTCTCCAGTATCTCTAAGTCAAGTTGATTTGGTCGCACATTTTGATGAGATTTGAGTGCTGTAGTCAGTTGTTCAAGGAAATTTTTGTCGTTTAGCTGATAGGCACTCACATTAACACTGACGGGGAAATCTAACCCCTGTTCATTCCAATGACTAATCTGAGTCAGTGCCATATTGATTATACATGTACCTAGCTCAATGCGGATTGGGTGCCTCTCAATAAAAGGTAAAAATTCCCTTGGCTCTAATAGTCCTTTTTCTTGGTGTCGCCAGCGTATTAGGGCTTCCACACCCACTACTTTAAGAGTGCGCATATTAATCTTAGGCTGATAAAATAATTCGAACTGACCTTCGGCGATTGCATGGTGCACCGCATGTAGATTTTCGGATAGACTATTGGTTTCAATTCCGGAGTGTTCATCAAAAAAATGGTAGCGATTCTTGCCGTTCTCTTTGGCTGTGTACATGGCTTTATCAGCTTCGCGTATAAGTAAATCCGCATTAGTGCCATTTTGAGGGGATATCGCGATCCCCATACTGGCTGACACGTTTAATAAAGTATCATCAACAGAAATAGTTTGTGATGTGGCCTTCAGTAACCGCTTGAGTATCGGCTTACAATCGTTAGGGGTTTCCAAGTCATCTAATACCGCTACAAACTCATCGCCACCGATACGAGCTAAGGTATCGCATTCACGTAATGCATCCTTCATGTGCTGTGATATGGATATTAATAGTTTGTCTCCCGTATCATGGCTATAAGTGTCATTCACTTGTTTAAAACCGTCCAAGTCTATATACACGACGGCTAAGACTTTCGAGTGCCGCTGACATTGAAGAAGTGTGACATGCAAGCGGTCAAGTAACAGCAATCGATTAGGCAGGTTGGTTAATGCATCGTAATTAGCCGCGTATTCCAGTTGCTGCTGATGTGCTTTTGATTTCGTAATGTCGGTAAAGAGCAAAACATAATGTTGTATTTTATCTGAGATATCCCTAACGACACTGATGGCTTGCATCTCAAGATACACTTCGCCATTTTTTTTCTTGTTCCATATCTCACCGTACCAGTGATCTTTTTCAAGGAGTGCTTGTTGTCTGGCATTATGAAACTCAGGTGACTGTTTGTCAGATTTAAGCATATCTTGGTTTCTGCCGAGCACTTCTTTTCGGTCGAAGCC
>ENA-OSIY01000455-OSIY01000455.1-marine-metagenome-genome-assembly--contig:-NODE-455-length-22894-cov-13.549283_pt1 | contig 22894 bp, 41 predicted proteins | sample MGYA00237884_ERZ534233 | MGnify/ENA primary metagenome ERZ534233 (study PRJEB26412, sample SAMN06343840) | marine metagenome | isolation source: estuarine water | place: USA: Columbia River Estuary... | reverse complement strand
GGCAGCGTCAGATGTGTATAAGAGACAGATAGGGGGTGGTGCCAACCAATAATCAACCTGTGGACCTGGGTGGTGAAAATAAATTTGGTATAATAGAAATATCTTTTTATATTTGTATTGTCTACTAACCAATAGACACAAACATTATGGTAAAGTCATTTGAGTTCAGTTATTGTTTAGATGAAGTCGAGTATATCGAAGACAATGTAAACATCACTATTGATGAGGGTGTGGAGATTGTAAACAAGTTAATGAAGTCCGATGAGATATATGTCGGAGAGAGAACAAAGGGTAGTGTAACCTTTGATGATAGTATTCAACCTATCGTGTATGAAATCATCTACGAGTATTGTAGTGAAGTCGGAGAGGATTGGGATGAGGATGAGTGGGAGGAATTAAGTGTTCAAGTTCAGTTATAATATTAAGGGGGTACGAAAGTATCCCTTTTTTTATGTCCACAGATTTACCATCAGGGTTCGGGTGGAATTTTGATTGGCACCGACCATTACCTTACTACCAATGTCTATGTTGCCAAACAAATTATTTCCCGATGGTCAGGGTTCGGGGGTTCAAAATAGTGTGGATAAAAATGTTAATAACTTTTATAAAAATAATACTTTTTTATGTAGTATTAATCAATTTTTTTGTATCTTTGAATACCAAACAATTAAAAACATACAATTATGAACAAGGTAACTGAAAACATCACAAGACAAGAGTTAATCACTTTATTAAGTGAAATTGACAAACCAACATTTACTAATGTGGTTATGGAAACAATCGTTAGAATGAACAAAACTAACAATCCATACTACAACAAAGTAGTTAAAAAAAGTAAGTGTAACTATTCGTTAGGGGTAAACTACGAAAATCGTGTAAACAACAACTACACAAAAGAGGGTATCGAAAATACCTTTGAAACTGAAAAACCAAGTGGAAAAACCCACATTTCAAAATGTCTTTTAGTTAGTGATAAAGACAATTCAGTTCACTATGTAATGTTGGAACGATTTGACGAAATCAAACCTACAAACGAGTTTATCTTTGAGGGTAACGAAATTGACAAACAACTTTTTGAGGATTTTATGGTTAAGTACACCGAGAGTGTTAAACAAGAACAAGACCGAAAAGTATCAGTTATCACACCGAAAATTGAAAACATCAAAGAAATGTCAATCAACGGAACGAAGTACATCATTGGGGAATAACACCCCGACTATTGAAAACCGAAAGTCCCTACTCGAAAGAGTGGGGATTTTTTTTGTCCAAGAATTTTTTGGGACGAAGACGGATTTGAAAATTTGGTTGGCACCGTATTACACGGAAGGGGAACTCAGTCCCGTCGGATTATGAAATTTGATTGGCAACAATGGTATAAATAATTGTATTACATATACTACCCCTGCCAATCAAATTTCCGGATGGAGACTCGTCTGAGTGAAAAATAAATTTGGAGTATAAGAAAATTTGTTTTATATTTGTATAAACAATTAAATTAAACACTATGAAAGTTATCAATTCTCGTATTACGGAACAACCCAAAAGTTTCTTTGACCCGATACCACAAGTATTCGTTACTATGGAGAATGGGGAAGAACAATTCCTATTTGATTATTATCCCGATGAAATTAGTTTCACACCTAATGAGTTTATCGGTTTGACACTTGATGAGTGTAGACACTTAAAGTTCGTTAAGGATAAGAATTACCTAACAAGTTAGTATGGGTAAGTCATCTTATAAGGAAAGATTTAAAAGTTTGGGGGTACTGATATTGGTATCCCCTTTTTTGATTTTCTACTATATTAGATTTTACCTGAAGGGGAAGTGGTGAATCCACAAAATTGATTGGCATTTATCTCACATAGGTTTCATGGTGCCAAACAAATAATTTGATGGGACGGAGATGAAGTTGGTCAAAAATATTTTAAAAATAATTGAAAATAAATTTGGAATATCAAAATAAACATTGTATATTTGAATATTATTAATCACTAAAACAATTAACTATGTCATTAGAAACTAATCCAAATGCGAAAGACCATAAATTTTATGGTAAAACTATCGGAGAATTTACCGAAGAAGAAAAAGAGTTATTCCAAGTTGACCTTATGATGTCAATGGGGTTTTCATTCCTACTTATCATTGGAAAGGATAACAAGGAGTTAACCGACCGACTTAATGAATTGGGTATGGTAAGAACAACTATCATTATCGACCTATTGGAAATTCCCGAAGTGATGTACAAAACAATGGGGTTTGACAAACTAACTGAAATTATTGAAGATAGTCCGTATGGTTATTCTAAATTCTTAAAGTCCCAAGATGAGAATATTAAAGAACACCAAGAAGAAATGGATGAAGTAATTAACGATTTCAAACGTGAAAGTTTAATGGGTAATATCTCATACAACTAAAAACAATCGTACCGAAAAGACCTCCACAGAAATGTGGGGGTTTTTTTATGTCCACAGATTTTTGACCCGTGTCTCCAGTTGAAATTTGGTTGGCAACGTATTACATATGGTGGTGTGCCAATCAAATTGTTTCCGACGCAACATGGTGAAGTTCTCCTCAAGAAAAATAAATGAAAAAAAAGTGAAAATAAATTTGGTATAATGAAAATAACTTTATATATTTGTATTGTTATTAATCACTAAAACAAATATTATGTCAAATTTACTAAATGAATTTATGTCAATGACTACACTACAACAAAGTATGACTATCCTTTGGGGTGTATGTGTGGTATTATTTTATTCCTCACTTGTTTACATGTTGGGACTTGTATTGGTTAACCTAAATAAAAAATTAATCTAATGACAAGTAAATCAATTTTTGAAGTTTGTTTTCCATTATTGGAGAGAGAGTTCAACCTCAACGAAACTATGGAAGTTTTGACACATAACAAAACTATCTATTGGACTTGGGGAGTTAGTAAAAAACAAAATCTAAATGATAGAGGTTTGTTATTGGATGTCAGTGGTAACCACCACAAAGGGAGTGTGTTAATCACTTTAGGTTGGAACGACACTTATTGTGTTTACATTATCAACAATCGTGGTAAGATTTTAAACGAGTACAAAGAAGTTTATTTCGATGTGTTAACTGAAATTATTGACAATCGTATCGAGAAAATAAAAGAGTATTCATATTAAGTGTTAATAGTTGATTGGTTCGAAAGGGGGAGTGAGTAATCATTCCCTTTTTTGTGCGCCATTTCCACTGTATTTCAGGTACTGTGCGCTGGTCCATCAGGGTGGAATTTGGTTGGCAGAACGGGAACCCTTGCAAATAAAGGAAATGTAACATCTGGGCGCTGCGCTGGTTTAACAGCAACTGCTGCGTTTTTACCAGTAACAGCTGCTGGTCCACAGCTCGTGAATTTGATTGGCACGGATGATACAGATAAAAGTAAACATTTTTGCTTACAGAACTTGCCAATCAAATTGTTCCGACGCAGCATGGTGAATTCCCTTCAGTAAAAATATTTTAAAAATAAATGTAAATAAATTTGGATATTAAAATAAATGTCGTATATTCGTATAATCAAACAATAAAAACATATAACTATGATTAATGTAATTTTAGACACACGACCTAATGTGTACGGATTTGGACACGATTGGTTTTTGAATGTAGAAACTAATTCTTGTTCAAAAGAATTTAGACTTGGACAAGACGTAAAAGTTTGTTCACGAATTTTGGGAATGACACCAAAACAACTTACAACCGAAATTGGTAGTAATGATTTACGAAGAAAAAACACTCGTAGAAAAATTGGGGAGTATATCCTATACCGACTTGGTATTTGTTACGAAGAAGAAATTGAAACATTACAGAGTTGGGAACTTTCAGTTGATTAGTACTTTTTTCATTTTTTGTTAAACCCTCGGACTTAATTGTTCGGGGGTTTTTTTATGTCTGAAGAACTTGAGTCAGGGCTGCGTCTGAAATATTGATTGGCAACAAATCTTGCCGAACAAGTTTTACTGTGGGCCCTGAACCCTGATGGAACTTTATCCAAGTTGCCAATCAAATTTGTGGATACGACGACAGGTGAGATGGGTGGTCAAAAAAAAAATAAAAAAAAGTGAAAATAAATTTGGTGTATTAAAATAATTGTCTTATATTTGTTTATTATTAATCACTAAAACAAACACAATGTCTGAAAAAATCAAAATTCAAAGTACGGTAGAACCAACCGAAAGACTATCGTTTAACGAGTGGGCAGAACGAACTAATGTTTCATCATTATACATTGAACCCACAAATTTTTATAAGGGAAATTCTAAATCAATCGGAGTAACGTATTGTCAAGATGAACCAACTTTTTTAAGAAAACTTCTTAACTTTTTCACAGATGGAGAATAACCTAATAATCGGAAAACGAATCAAACTTATAACAATGTTTGATGACCCTCATCCTATCGAAAGTGGTAGTATGGGTACTATCTCTCACGTCGGAGGTGATGTGATAAACGTAACATGGGATAACGGAAGAAGTCTCGGTGTGGTAATGGGTGTAGATAAGTACGAAATTCTTGAAGACGACGACTTACCTCCAAACAACCAACTCATATTCTCGGGAAACGTCTGAAGGGGACACACGGGTGGAATTTGATTGGCAACAATAAAACTTTCACCCTATTGTATATCCAATAAATTGTTTGTATATTTGTACTACAATTAAAACAATCAACAAAAATAATCACTAACTATTAAATTATACGACTATGATTAGTATGTTAAAAGAATTTTACACTTTGAGTAAAGAAGTGTATTACACAGATAGAAAAGAATTTTGGGATTCGATATTAGGTATTGTATTAATAGTGGGAATGTTCTTATTGACATTCTATGTACTCATCCCTATTTTTACGGAAGGGCCGTCTTATCTCGATTAAGTTTGTTTTAGTTCAATTGGTTAATGTTTGGTTAGTAAGAATTCCCTCATCAGAAATGGTGGGGGTTTTTTCTGCTCTGAAGTTTCTGTTCCCGCGGTGGGAAGGTCCTCGAGGAATTTTGGTTGGCAAGGTGTGTGAATGTATTACACTTAAATAAATGTATGACACTTAATGGTGCCAATCAAATTTTACCCGGGCCCTGAATCTGACTCCAAAAAAATAAATAAAAAAAAGTGGAAATAAATTTGGTATAATGGAAATAACTTTATATATTTGTATCGAACATTAAAACATAAATCAAATGGCACACACTAATGAAACAATAGTAGACAATTTTATTGTCAGAACGTATCAAGATGAAAGTCCCGAAAGTCCACGTACTTGGGATAACTTAGGTACAATGGTATGTTTTCACGGACGTTACGACTTAGGTGATAAACATAACTATAATAGTAACGACTATAATAGTTTTGAAGAAATGGAAAAGGATATTATCAAAAACGAAAATGTTGGTGTTATCTTACCCTTGTATCTTTACGACCATAGTGGAATTACAATGAACACAACTGGTTTTAATTGTAGTTGGGATAGTGGTAAAGTTGGTTTTATCTTTATATCAAAGAAGAAAATGTTGGAGGAATACGGAGGAAAGGTTGTAACACAGAAGTTAAAAGATAGAGTTACAAAGTATCTTATCGGTGAAGTTGAAACTTACGACCAATATTTGACAGGTGATGTTTATGGATACAAAGTTTTCAAAGTAGAAACTTGTGATAAAGGTTGTGAACACGAAGAAGAGTTGGATAGTTGTTGGGGATATTATGGTGAAGATGAATGTATGAACGAAGGATTGGGAGTGTTGGAGTATTATAAAGAGAAAGTGAGTGTTTAATGATTGATTGGTTAGTGAAATTACCCTTTACGAAAGTAAGGGGTTTTTTTATGCCTGGATTTTTCACCAGGGCTGCGCAGCCCCTGATTTTGTTTGGCAGTGTGGTAACAGATAAACCCGTTGCCAATCAAATTCGTGGATACGACGACAGGTAGATGTCATCAAAAATAAATGAAAATAAATTTGGTATAATGGAAATTTCTTTTTACATTTGTATTGTCTACTAACCAATAGATATAAACACTATGTACAAATCAGTTAAAGAGTATTATTCCTTCTTGAAAAAACAAGAAACAGAAAAAGAAGAAAGACTTTCTCTTGTAAAGAGTGAAGTTAACAACCAAATGGATATGTATATGTCCGAACATGGTTGGGTACGAAAAGGTAAAGGTCAAAAAGTATCCTACACCAAAAAGTTCAATGGTAAAGATATCGTTATTGGATATCGTTGTATCTACCGAGATGATTTTGGTGATGGTGGTTTACCCGAGTTCACACATGACAAGTCAATCCCTCATAGTGTTGAGAAACTTCAAATGGGTTACTTTCATTGGAACGACCACGACACAAGTGGTTGGAGTTTGGATGTGGTAATGGAACGAATGGAAGTGTTCTATAACAAGTACACCTCGTAACAAATAACCCTCACAGAAATGTGGGGGTTTTTTTATGTCCACAGATTCTCATCGACGGTTCAGGTGGAATTTTGTTTGGCAGGGTAGGTGAATGTATTACAGTACCAATCAAATTCGTCCGAGAGCAGCATGGTGAATTTCCCTTCAGAAAAATAAATTTAAAATAAATGAAAATAAATTTGGATTATACCGAAAACTGTTTTATCTTTGTATAAACAAATCAAATAAAATATCATGACAGAACAATCAACACGCGTTCAAGATGTACTGAATCAGACAAACTTGAATTGGACAGTTAGAGAAGAATCTCTTACAACTGAAAGTGGAATTATTATCCCACAACAAAAGGCTATTATTCGTGATGACACTAACACTGTGTTATCTATTCATGGTGAGGGTTATTATCCTTATCAGAATCATCAACTTATCGAGTTACTTGATAAAGTATCTCAACAGGTAGGTTTACCTATTCACAAAGGTGGTATGTTTGGTGAGGGTAAAAAAGTGTTTATCCAATTAAAGTCAAATGACCTTAAGCTGGGAACAGATAGAGTAGAGGGTTTCATTACTGGTGTGAATTCGTTTGATGGTTCAACATCATTGGCATTCGGACCTAGTAACATTACTATCTCATGTCAGAACACATTTTACGCAGCGTTCCGTAACATGGACACTAAAGTTCGTCACACTAAAAACATGGTGATGAGAGTAGATGAAATTTGTAGAGGTTTAGAAAGAGTTATCGAAGAAGAAGCTGTTATGTTTGAAGATATCAAACAAATGGCAGACACTAAAATGACAAAAGAAAACCAAGAGTGGGTATCTCGTTTGTTATTCAACATTGAAAGAGAAGTAAACCTTAAAGATGAGAAGTCTTTATCAACGGTTACTCGTAACAAACTATCTCGTTTTGAAATTGACCTTAATGGTGAATTGAAACAAAAAGGTGATAGTCTTTGGGGATTGTTTAGTGGTGTAACGAAATATACTACACACTCAATGATTAAAGGTGACAATAGTGAGAATAAAATGTTCGGTGTTTACGGACAAAGAGAAAGACAGATATTCAAAAAACTTGTCGAGTTAGTGTAATACGTGGTTAGTGATAAAGAGCCCCTTACGAAAGTGAGGGGTTTTTTTATGCGCTGAACTGTGCACTGGAGCTGCACAGTCACAGCTCAGAATTTGATTGGCATAAAAAAATATAAAATAAATTTGGTTATATCAAATATTGTTTTATCTTTGTATTGTAATCAAAACATAAACACTATGAGTAGATATCTTATTAAAAGAGAATGTTGGAGTGAGAACACGTACAACGGGTACGAAGACAGTCCATATTGGAAAATAAACTTGTACGGTAACGAGTACGGTTTAACCGACAACGGTAAATTGTGGAGTATTAGTAATCTATTAATTACTGACCACACCAAAGAAGAAGTTCAAACTATTATTAACGAGTGTAAACTAAAAATCACATTACAATGATAAAATCTATTGATGAAAAAAGAAAAGGTAAGGTAGAGATTGACCTTACTGGTCCTGACGGAAACGCATTTGTACTATTAGGTCTTGCAAGTAAATGGTCTAAACAACTTGAATTGGATTCTAAAAAGATTCACGATGAGATGACAAGTGGAGATTATGAGAATTTAGTCGACACTCTCGAAAAGTATTTCGGAGATTACATTATCCTTTATCGTTAACAAACAACCCCGAGTAACATCGGGGTTTTTTTATGCTCTGAACTGTGCACTGGAGCTGCACAGGTAACAGCTCGTAATTTGTTTGGCATCACATATCATCTAAAAACCTATCTCTATTATCAGCTTCGTCTTGTTTTATTTCTTTATGTAGTCTATACATGTAATAGATAACAAAGACAAACAGCTCAACCCATATAGTATATAATATTCCTTCTTCCATGAGTAATAAATATGCCAACCAAAATCCGGAGTCGGACGACATCTGAGATGGTCTATCAAAAAAAATAAATTTGGTAAAAAGAAAAAACATTTATATCTTTACATTCTAAATTAAAAATCATGAAATATTCAGTAGAACCAAAAATGTTAAAAAGATGGACTGACTTATCGAAAGAAGTCCTTCAAGGTAAAACAATTACCGAAGTTCGTTATCTTAACGATGAAGAAATGAAGATGATGGGTTGGTACAAACGACCAATTTGTTTTTTCTTAAATGATGGTACAAGTTGTATTCTCTCTTGTGATGATGAGGGTAATGATGGTGGAGTTTTATTTTATGGAGCGGATGGGGTACTCCCCGTATTGTAAAGAAAGACCCCGAGTAATATCGGGGTTTTTTATTTCCCGTGGCGGGAAGGTTCAGGTGGGAATTTGATTGGCAAAAATAAATTAAAAAAAATATAAAATAAATTTGGTTATACGAAATATTGTTTTATCTTTGTATTGTAATCAAAACATAAAAACTATGGCAAAGTATCAAGTATTATCACCCGATGGTTTCACTATCGAAAGAGAACCATCTTACTACACAAGTAAAAAGAAGGCAATGGAGGCATTCTTAAAGTTTAAAGAAAATTACCAAAGACAAGGTTACTACTCATCTTCAAAGTATGGTAGAATTCATTTGTCTGATTTAGGTGATTATTGTCAATTAATAAAATCATAATCGTATGGAAACATTTAATTTCTACCTTGACCAAAAGGTAACAACATGGATGAGAACAAATTTCTCAGTCGAAGGTGAATCCCGCGAAGTTGCTCGGCAGATGGCAGTGGACTTTGTAAAGGAAGGTAACACATCGGAGTTACCTTGGGATGAAATAATGGACACCAAAGAAGTAATGTCATTAAAAGAGAATGATGGAATGTCTACCGAAGAAATCTTTGAAGAAGATGGAACTTATGTTTATGTAAATGGAAAAGACCATGAGTAATCTAATAGAATGTACCTTTTGTTATTGGGTGGGTGAGGAAGATGAACTCCTTACACAAATGGTAGATAATGAACACAATTCACAAGACCACACCTTGTACGAAGAAGTAGTATGTCCACAATGTAAAACCAAAGAAGACCTATCATGCAATACAAAGTAATAGTATCATCAAACCCATCGGAACTTTCCTCGAAGGTATCTGAGATGGTGAATTTAGGTTGGCAACCGATAGGTGGTCATCAAGTAACCACAACACGAGAGGTGAATCGTTATAGTGGACAACAACACATGGATACGATGTATCACACCGAGTACACCCAAACAATGGTAATCGATGTATTACACTTAAAGGATGAAGTTGTAAAAGTCCTCAATACATTAAAGACCGATGCTGAGATGGCATTAAGTGGTGAATGGGATTGTACTACATCAGAAGGAATAGAAAGTTTCAATGACCAAGTTGATTTAATTAATGTAATACTTGACAAATTGAAATAGGTTTCGTATTATTAAGATATATAAATTACATTTCATAGTTGTAGTTTGTGTTTGGTTGAACGGGGATAAGTTTTTTATCCCCTTTCTTTTTGCTCAAAATTCCCGATAGAATATACGCCAGGGGAAATTTCTGGGCCTCCAGTCGTCATTTTGCTTGGCAAGAATTAGTATATTGCCAACCAATATTTCCCCGTGACAGTGACTCAAGATGGGAGAAATAAAGTCAAAGTCATATGGTTGAAAACTTTTTTTAAAAAAAAGTGAAAATAAATTTGGTGGAACGAAATAAAGATTATATCTTTGTATTGTAATTAAAATATTATTCATTTAACTAAATCAAAAAAAAATGATTTCAAATTCAAAAAAAGTGAACCAAGTGTTCCAAACAAAAAACTACGGAATGTTTAAATTTCGTAATGACAACAGAGTGGTAAACCCTACTCATGTAAAAAGACTATCTGAAAAGATGAAGAACATTGGTTGGATTCCAGGTTCTTATGTGGTCATCAATGAAAAGGGTGAGATTATTGACGGACAACACAGAGTTACCGCAGCAATGAATGTAGGAGTTCCTATTTCATATACTGTTGAGAGAAAATCAAACTTCGATACTATTCGTAGTTTAAATCAGAACCAAAAGAATTGGGCGTTTACCGACTACATTCATGGTTATGTAAAAGAGAACAATCCACACTATATGGTATTGGATAAGTTCCTTAATGATTTCAAAGAGTTTAAACCAACAGAGGCGTTGATGTTCTTACAAAACAATGCGAACCCAGTACATCGTGATGTATTTGAAAGTGGTTCGTGGGTTTCAAAGGATGTGGCACTCGCTGAAGATTGGGCTAATAAAGTGGCATCACTTAAACCATTCTTTGAGAAAGGTTATAACAAATCAATCTTTGTGAGAGCAGTCATTAAGTTAATGGCGAGAAAACCCGAATTTGTATTTGAGGAATTTTTCCATAAAGTTCAACTACGACCTGGTATGATTCACCTTTGTGGTTCGGTTGAATTGTACACCGAAATGATTGAGGACATCTACAACTATCGTAGACGAAACAACGAGAAACTTAATCTTCGTTTTTGATTTAGGAACGATGAATAGGAAAGGGGCTAACCGAAAGGTTACGCCCTTTTTTTTATGTCATACATTTTTGAAGTTCATCTAGAAGGTGGTGAGATTTTGTTTGGCAGTCAAAGAATGTTTAAGTTCTTTTACCACTAAATTAAACAAATTAAAATATTTCTTGTTTATTAAAATATTTTTATTACCTTTGCTCTCGTAATCAACAAGATAACAAATATGGTTAAGAAACCGAAAAAGAATACGGCAATGTCATTAAAGAAATCTTTGAATGAAATCCGTGAATGTTTAAATGAAAGTGTACCCAATTTATCTAAAAAGGAATTGGTTGGTATTAAGTTCTCACGTATTGGTAATCGTTACCAAATTGAAAATGCACCAATCGCTCCAAGTGATAAAATAGGTTTACAACTTGAGAAGTCATTTAATGAGTTTATGTCTAAACTAGATGTAAACTATGATGGTGTTAAAATAGAAGGTTCAATGTTTTTAGGAACGGAATCAGATACATTTATGTTAGGTTATAACAATTACCAACGTAAAGGAAAAAACATAACCAAGAATGGTTATTCAATAGATGGAAGTTTATAGTTAAGTTTGATAATAATGTTTGGTTCAAGACCCCTCATCGGAAACGGTGGGGGTTTTTTATTGCCAGGTTTTTCTAGTATTGCATGCTGGTGGGCTGCGCGCAACCAGGGTCGATTTTGTTTGGCAGAACGTAAACCCTTATAAACAAAGGGATTCTCTTTTCCAGTTAAAACAGCGCTGTTACCAGTTATTTCAGCGCAACCTGGAGCTGTCACGCCAGGGGAATTTGTTCGGCAGTTGCCAACCAACTTTCACAGTGGGCCCCTGAAGACGACTCCAAAAAATAATTAAAAAAAAGTATAAAAATAATTTGGTTATATCGAATATTGTTTTAACTTTGTATTCTAAATCAAACATAGATATGAAGTACACAAATCGAGCACAAGCAAAAAGAGAATCGGGGGTTGGGTATTTGGGTTCAGTTAACCTTACTACTAAACATGCTAAGGCATATAAGTATGATGAGTTAACCTACAGTCTTTACCTTGCACCCGCAAAGTTAAGTGGTTACGAAGTATGTCCGATGAGAACGGATGAATGTACCGCACTTTGTTTAAACGAATCCGGAATGAATCGTATGAACATGAACGATGAGATGATTAACAATGGTAGAATTAAAAAAACTAAATTGTTTTTCGAAGAACGTGAGTTTTTTATGAGTTGGATGATTGATGAAATCATTGCGGCAAAAAAGAAGTCTGAGAAGTTGGGTTATAGATTTTCAGTCCGTTTGAATAACACCTCAGATATTTCGCCTGAATCTTTTTATAAGGATATCAACGGAGAAAAGAAAAACATTTTAGAATTGTTTCCCGATGTCACATTTTACGACTACACCAAAGTACCTAAGAGATATACATTAGTTAAGAAGTATACTAACTATGATTTAACTTTTTCGTATAGTGGTAGAAACTATGATGCATGTCAAGAGATGTTAGATAATGGAGTAAGAGTTGCAATTGTTTTCAAAAACAAATTACCTGATATGTTTTGGAATCGAAAAGTTATAGATGGTGACCTTTACGATATGAGATATAAGGATGACTCAGATGTTATTGTGGGATTAAAATATAAGATAACACGAAAACGACCTGATAAAAATAGTGAGTTTGTAGTAGACCCCTTTATATAAAGGGGTTTTTTTATGCCTGGATTTTTCACCCGGGCAGCACAGCTCCTGATTTTGTTTGGCAAGATTTATACAGATGTTTACCTGCCAACCAAAATTGTGGATGGGACCTGAATCTGACTCGAAAAAAAAAATAAAAAAAATATAAAAATAATTTGGTTATATCGAAAATTGTTTTATCTTTGTACTGTTATTAATCACTAAAACAAAAAATCATGGGTCAGTATTTTAAAGCAATCGTATTAGGTAACGAACCTAAAGAAGGAGAACAAGAAGTAGTAAAGTCGTGGGTATGTTCGCATGAATATGACAATGGACTTAAACTGATGGAACATTCCTATCAAGGAAACACTTACGTTTCTACATTTGAAAAGGAATTAACTCGTAGAGGTACAAACTATAAAAGTCGTGTAGTTTGGGCCGGTGATTACGCAGATGTAGAACCTGGAGTAAAAATCATTGACGAGGGCAAAGAGTACGATGCAAATTTGTATTCACTTTGTAATGATGAGAACGAGGTTAAACCTAACGTGGGGAATACTAAAGATTACCCGTACATTTTAAATCACTCTAAAAAATTATTCGTGGATAAAAACAAGGTTCCCGAAATTCAAGATTGGGAAGGTACGAAGATTCACCCTTTACCATTATTAACATGTGAAGGTAACGGACTGGGTGGCGGAGATTTTAGAGGTGAACATGTTTTAATTGGTTCATGGGCGAGAGATGTTATTTCTGTGGAAAAAGATAATCCCGTAATAACTCACGGAACTATGGACTACACCGAGATAATTTTTGATTTGAAAGAAGGATAGATAAATAATCCCCCCTAACAGGGGGGAATTTGTTTGGCAAAAATAAATAAAAATAAATTTGGTATAATGAAATAAACTTTATATCTTTGTACTATAAAACATAAAAACTATGGACAAGTATCAATGTACCGAATGTAAGTGGGAAGGAGTTGAGAACCAACGAAAAGAAGTAACGGTTACCAGTCACCACAACACAGTTTATCAAGATTACGCATGTCCCGAATGTGGGAATATCTTTTTGGTAAATGTATCAGAAGAAGAATATATTACTAATTGGGCTCGTACCATAAATCCAAATGACCTATGAAAAGTATTAAAGTTCGTTTCAATCTCGGTAGAGGAAAAAACTATTTGAAGTGGAAAGTAACCCATCCTGATAATTCAGTTATCTACTATAGTCCTGATGAAGTACAATTAGTAATGACCGAGTGTACGTTTAAGAACCACAAGTCAACAGCACAGAAAATTTACGACGGAGGAAATAAAACCGTATGTGCGTGGGTACTATGTAAGGACATTAAAATTTACACAGGTAAACCAATCACGGATGAAACAAAGAAAGTTCGATACAATCCAAGAGTTCAACCTAATTGGTTGTATGACGGTAAAGTGATGGACAACGAAACATCCATTCAACTTCACACAATCGACAGAGGAGTTTACATCTCCTGACGGTGACAGGTGGTCGATTTTGTTTGGCAAAGAAAAATAAAAAAAGTTTAAAAATAATTTGGTATAAAGAAATAAATGTTATACCTTTGTACCATAAACAAATCAAACAATGAAAAAGACAAAAGAACTTTATCGAAGTAAACTACACACAAGAGATAAATCTCACGATGTAGTAATCATCCAAGACACCACAAGAGTTAATGGATGTAAATTAAAAATGACCTATGATTGTTACAACGCAAATGAACGATTTACAGGTGAACGACTTGTAGGTGGTAAATGGGAGTTTAACTTTTCAATGTCAGATTTGGGTGTGTCATCCGAGAGTTCAATGTATGTGTGTAGTGAAGATAAACGACTATCACGAGCAGAGGACTTAATGAAAAAAGGAATAGAATTGTTTAACATTTTAAATCAATAAGAAAATGGGATTAGATATGTATTTGTCGAAAAAGACCTATGTTAAAAATTGGTCTCATCAATCTCCTGAAGAAACACATTCAGTTGAGGTTAAGAAGGGTGGTGTAATACACCCAAGTATCAAACCTGAAAGAGTTTCCTACATTACCGAGAGTATAATGGATTGGAGAAAGGCGAACCAAATTCACGGATGGTTCTGCAACAACACCCACGAATTAGTGGACAACATCAGATACGATGTAACAAGAGAAAATCTTGAACAATTACTCTCTGATTGTAAGAAGGTTTTAGAAATCCTAAACACTTCAACCAAATCAGTAACTCAAGTTGCGGGGGGTTGGAAAGATGGTAAGGAATTTATGGTGGATGTTGAAGTGTATGACAATGTGGATGAGGTGATGGAAATCTTACCACCAACACAGGGTTTCTTCTTCGGTTCAGACACCATTGATGAATGGTACAAAACGGACATCGAAAATACTATCGAAGTTCTCACCGCAGAATTGACAGATAACATAGAGGCGTATTCGGATTACGAATACTACGCATCTTGGTAAAATAAAATTAATGGGGATACCATTAGGAATAATGGTATTCTCTTTATATCTTTGTATCATATTAAAAAATAGAAATCATGCCAAACTGGTGTAACAATTACATAGAAATTCAAGGGGATAAGAAAACTATCCAAAAATTAAGTCGAATCATTGAGAGTTCAAAGATTCCAGGCGATGATAATCGTGGTGTGTTCTCTGCATTGATTGGTACTAAACCATTTGTTACAGCAGAGGATTATGATAAAGGTGAGTGGTATGATGCGAACAACTCTTGGTTCGGAACTAAATGGGATATCTCATATGATGAATGTAACTACACATTTGACGATGAATCCATTTCATTTAGTTGTGAAACGGCGTGGTCACCTCCAATTCCATTCCTTGCCACTTTATGTAAGATGTATGGTGTGTCGGGTGTGATAACATATGAAGAAGGTGGTTGTGACTTTGCGGGTAAGACCACAATAAACGAAGAAGGAGATATATTGGAGGAGGAAGATTACGGATACAATGAAGGGTTATATGTTCTTAATAACGAAGGTTTTTGGATGGAGTTGGAAAGTAACATTGAATACTACGCAGACGAGAATACTCCACCAGATGAATTTGTTTCCAATTATGATTATGTTTCCGACGAAGACAAAGTGGAGATTAAGAAATTATATGAGGAATACCTTGTAGATAACGATATCACAATAGAGAAAGAAGAAAATGCATAACACAAATTATAGTTCAGTAGTAGAACCTCCCGACCGAATGTCGTATGAGGAGTGGTCAAAAGAATTTAATGTTTCACGACTCCACAGAGCAAAGGGTATTGAACATCGAGTTCTATTAGATGAAACAGCGGCGTACATTAAAGAATACGAAAGAGAAACAGACGGGACAGCAGCAACCGATAATTTGCTTGGCAAACTTTTAAATTTTAAAATTAGAATACATGGGACGAGTAAATAAAACAATCGAAGGTGTTTTCACAAACATCGTAGGTACCTCAAGTGAAATCAGTACTTATAATCAATTCATCAATCAAGGTGAGGATTTAAATATTTCTAAGGAACTACAGGACCTCACTGACACATATGTGAAATTGGTCAATGACCACAAGAACACATTCGAACAGTTGGCATCATTGGAGGAGATAATCATGCAGATGAGAATCAAGGAGAACTTAGATGATATCAAATTATCATTGGTCCGTGAATACATCTACGCAAGAACCCCGTTCTATCGTAAGGATAAAAAGGCCAAAGATGTGAGAGTCATAGTTGACAAGATTGAATTCCATCCTGAGGTTGGGACCAACATCGAGATTTTGATTGGCAACGAGGACTTCATGGCAAGAGCAAAGGAGAAGTTGACTTCAGCAATGGACAGTGAGATAAAAGAAAATATTAGATTACTAAAACAAATGTTGAACAATTAAAATTTAGAATCATGAACGAGAGAGAACAATTTTTGAGAATCGCAATGGCAAGATTGAGATGTGTGTATATTTTTAAACCACAGAGGTTGGCGGTGGCAGCAAAGATGTACCGAAAGTACTTGGAACGGAAAGAACAGAGAAACAACTAACCGTCCTCAGGATGGTGACAGGTGGTCGATTTTGTTTGGCAAAAAAAATATACTAAAAGATTTGGAATATTCTAGAATTAATATTAACTTCGTACTCTAAAACCGATAACAATGGACAAGATTAAATTAAACAGTAAGGTCGTAGTATCCGACCCTTGTTACACAATTCCAACTTGGTGTCAGGCCGTAGTTGATGGTGTATTACCTGGTACCTATAATGTGTATTGTAAAAAACACGACTTAGGTGATTGGGGAGTTCGTAATTCTATGTTACTTGTAATACACGAGGACCATAACAACGACACTCTTGAGTGGGAGTCACATCCCGCAACAATCGGTGTTGACTCTGGTCAGTGTGGATTCTTCTCAAGTGAATCTTACCGTAACGACTCTCACCCAATTGAGAAAGGTGGGGCTGACTTCTCTTGTACTCGAGGTGAAGAAGGAGATGAGTTCTATGACAAGATGGGGCAGAGAACCTTAACTACAGAGTCGTATGGTGTGTATGACGAGGGTGCGGTATGTTCATCAGGAATTGGAGATGGTTCATATATGTTGTTCACAGCAGAAGATAGTGATGGTAACATCATTGGGATGGCCGTGGACTTCTTAATTGAAGGGGAGGATGATGAGGAGGATGATACCAACAACTTCATCGATTTCGAATTCTATAAAGAAGAACTTGTAAAATGATAGTAATAGGAATCATAATCATTATTGTACTTTTGGCAATACTAAAAGAAGTAAAGAAGAAATGAAAAATTTAATCATCATAGTGGGATTGGCAATCGTTGGTTGCCAATCACCACAAACATTAATCGTGAAGTCCGACTTCACTGTAATAAATCAGGACTCAACCAAGTTGTGGATTAAGGATACTGATTTCGGTAAGAACCTGTACAACACATGGAAGACAGGTATCTATGGGGACAACACAAAAGTTTACCTGTTGGACAGTGTCAGATTCGACATTTTGGTTGGCAACAAACAGAAGTCAAAGAACTCGACGGTGAGTCTTTAATCCGAGATTTTGTTTGGCAGTAAAGTAATAATTTAAATTTAATTCATATGGAACCAAAGATTATAGTAAAACCATCACAATGGGTGAACCTTGGGTGGTACGGTGCGGCAGTAGGAGGATTATACATCCATGAGTACTTAGGAATATTAATGTCAGTAATTCTGATTTATAAGGTCTTGGACATCTACTGTTGGAGTTACAGGTTCTATGATGACATCCTTGTGGAGAAGAGAGGAATCCTTTCTGTGACCCGAGAAGAAGTTCATTACTTCAGAATCAAGTCCATGATGGTAGAGGAACCATTCTTCTTGAGAATCTTGGACCTGTCGATTATAAACATGTCTACGTCGGAACAACTCAAACCTAACTTCAGTCTATACGGTATACTAAAGGCCGAGGAAGTAAAGGATGAGATTGCAAGAGTTACCAAGACTAAGAGACGTAGTAATGGAATCAGAGAATACGATATCACCTGAGGGAGATGACAGGTGAGGGATTTTGTTTGGCAAACTTTTAATATAGTACTATTATGAAAACGAATGATTTTATCGCAACAGAGATTGGACTCAGAATCTATAAGGATGACAATGGTTATATGATAACAGGTTTCCCTAAGAAGGAAATCATCAACCACGATTACGACTCCGCATATGACTTCGAAGAATGTGTTCAGAGAAATGTCAACTGCAAGGGTATCGAGTTCGATAGTGAGTTCTGTCAGTTTTGGGCGTACGCAAAGACCAAGACTCGTATAGAGAAGTTCGCCAAGGATATTCAGGCACATTACGAGAAGGCGAAGAAGATGTATTGATTACCGTCCGACGGGACCTGAGATGTTCGATTTTGTTTGGCAAGGATGACCTCCCTCAGGATGACCCCAGAATCCCGATTTTGTTTGGCAATAGTTCTTTGATTTATTTTTGTAACGGATTTGGTTTTGTCATGTTTATTGTTTATATTTTATATATAAAACAACTATTAATATGGCAAACAAGAAAATCACTCAGAAACTCCCAGGTAAGGTTACCGCATACGAACCTGTGGGTCATCACGTTTATCACGATGGTTATTCATATCGTGTACGTGTATCTAAGAACGGTACCCGTTACAGTCAGAACTTCTCTAGTAAGAAGAAGGCAATGGCGTTCCGCAAAGAGTTGTTATCTGCATAAGGTAACATGAAGTGGGACCATGTCACAGTGGGACCATCAAACCCGTGGTGACCCTACGGGTTTTTTTATTACCTGAAGGTTCTGACCCTAGACAGGTGGATTTTGTTTGGCAACGACACCGGTGTTGTAACATCTATCACTGTCGATTTTGTTTGGCAAGGGATGTATGACAGAAGTATTTATATGTATGACACAGAAACTAATAAACCTACTGAACGAGGATGACACTCAGAAGGTAGAACAAATGAAACAAGACTTCGAGGGATACAACCAAAACGGTATAGTAGTGGTCGGTATCAACACCTCAACGGTGGAGACCTCAGGAATAGAGACGGTGATGAACCTACACATAACATCGTCAACAATAAATGATGATACGGTGAACGAAAAGTTAAAGGTCATCTCAACGGACTTACAGTCCAAAGGATATGGTGACCTTAATATAAGTTTCACTATTAACGCAATATACTATACACCTGAAGGTGTGGATTTAAAAATGGATGTGATGAAATATCAACCACACCATATTAAACAGAACCTAAAATATGAGTACCCTTCAGTTCAGGATGTACTAATGGGTAATGTGAACATGTGGATAGTGAACGATGTAATACCTAAGGTTAATGAGGATACAGTAGAATGGATTCGTATTAAGAAGAAGAGATGTATGACGGCGTATCAGGTACTTAAAAAAGGTTCAGTTAATGGTGTGTCATACACACTAGGTCCTGTCCGTGGAATGAGTGAGGTGGAACCCACGGTTACTCCGAACTATAATAAGACCCTTCCGAAGGACACCATAAATCAACTTCAGTTATCCGTCGGATTATACGTACGTATGACAGAGGTCGGAGACCTCACTAAAAAGGACGAGGTCATCGACGGTATCAAAAATAAGTTCGATAAGTTCGGTGTCCACGTAGTCATCATGATGGACTAAATCACATATACATATTTACATATATAGACCCTGTCATACGACGGGGTTTTTTATTTTAGGACCGATATAACGATATCCATAGTATACATTTCCAGGAAATTTAAATTTATGTCCTTACTTCACACACGGGACAATCCCAGTCAATATGTCACGTTGTGGTAAAAAGTGGGGGAAAGTGGCATTGTAATACGCCCAGCCCAAAAACCGGTCATTTGTACTTAACAAAACGTATATATATCCGTTACGATAAAAAATGCACAGATAATAGGGTTAAAAACGGGGTTTTTTTAAGATATTGTACTTCGGATTCTTTTCCCTTATCCAATGAGTTTCCCTTAACAACCTCTGTGTTCTATCCTCAACATATTCAATAATATTAAACTCTAACACATCGGGGTCAATCTCACCTGATAGGATTAATTTCGAGATAGGTGATTTTGAATAGTCACAAAAGTGACGTTCTTTTCTGATTTCTGGGGTTTCGGTTTCCCCAATATAAAGTAACTCACCATTTGTTTTATTAGTGATACTATAAACCGCTGGGTTATAAAAATCACTTTTTATTTTTTTATAGTAAGGTTTTCTACATTCATTACAATGAGATTTCAATCCATTAGTACCTTTAGTATCTCTAGTGAAATCAATAAGGGGTTTTTCAATAAAACATCTACTACATACTTTTTTATTGTCCCTATAGAATGGGGAGGAATAGTCAAACATGTTTTTACGTGACATATCGTATTCATGTACACACAACTTACATTTATACCCGTATCCGTTTCTACCTCTTAAACATTTAGAGAAATCGGTGAGGGGTTTCTCTATTTTACAACATTTACACAATAAACTATCCATATACCTTATAATAAATCATATAAAGTATAAACAATTTATTTTACAATACCAAATAACTCTATTATATGGGTATCATTTGTAAACATCAATTTATAAGGTTCCACCTTTTAACAGATGTGATGTTGCGGGATACCCGATTTAAAATTCTATACTACGTAGTATTATTCCTTACCAATAACCTACATCCTTTTTAAAGTAATCTATATTGTTCCTATTAAGGAATCCTTTAACCAATAGAATAACCATAAACATATAACCCATCTTTTTAAACCTTCTATCATCTTGTCCAATATAATGGTTAGAGATTTTAAATTTATCTATAGGGTATTGTTTACTTAATAGATAATCCTCAGAGTGATTTACGGTTTCATCAAACATCCCATACATATAGAATAGATTTGTTCTTGTCATAAAGTAGGTTCCTACTGCGAATGGAGTTATCTTTGATATTAACCCATTAACCATATTGAATACTTTGAATATCATCTTTGTCCTTATATCCTTACCATAGGATTTAACCTTGGATGTTAATAGATTTAGATTATTATCTTCCATATCCTTTAAGGTATCATATATGTGATTTGGATTACTTAGTGTAACATCTCCATCCATGAATAGAACATATTCGGTATTGGTTTTCTTTGCACCATTATTTCTACCTCTACTTACATTACCACCATCTATTACCTCTATGTTGATAATATCCTTAAATTGTTCTTTTAGTTGATATATTATATTTCTAGTGTTATCCGTTGAATTATTATCTGAGATGATAACTCTAGTACCATATATATGATTTTGATTGATAATACTAATGATTACACCCGCGATGTATTTTTCCTCGTTATAGGTCGGGATTACTATGGTTAATTTATCCCTTATGTTCATGTAATGTGAATTTATCCTTCTTGTATATGATATACGTGTTATTTTCAATCCAATCCCCGCAGTTAATGTAAACCATATCATCCACCTCCTTTATTACCGGGAAATGTATATGTCCACATACAACATACTTGCAACCCCTCTTTTTTCCCTGATACATTATCTGGTCCTCAAATGAGGTAATGAAATTTATTGCCCCCTTTACCTTATCCTTTAGATATTTGGATAGAGAACGTTTATATCCCCACGATTTTAAGGTTCGGTCAATGGATATGGCCATATCATATCCAACACTCCCCAATATACCCAACCACTTTAGTTTAACCACACCGTCGTATAAATCCCCGTGGGTTATGAATATATCCTTATAAACATACTCATTGTGTACCTCTATATTACCAAAGGACAATTCAAGATAGTCCCTCATGAACTCATCATGGTTCCCCGGTATGTATATAACCTTGGTGCCATTCTTTGAATAGGACATTATCTTCCTTATAACATTCGTATGTGATTGTGGCCATCTGAACTTTCTCTTCAATAACCACCCGTCAATGATGTCCCCAACCAAGAATAGATACTCCGGTTGGTACATCTTTAATACCTCTAAAACCTCTGTTGCGTTGGAACCCTTGGAACCCAAATGAACATCTGAAATGAATAGTGCTTCTATCTTCATCTAGATAAATACCCGCCCAAAATTATGGAACACATTAAGAAATTATTAATCATCATCATAGTATAATATCTATTTCACCTATATTAATTCTAATACACCAAATCATTTTTTAGTTTTCAATAAAAGAAAGACTCTATTTGGGGGAATTGACAACTCATCGGCAATCCATTTTTGAGTTTTACCCTCGCTATGAAATTTCATAATCTCTTCTTCCTTTTCATGTATTAATAGGTGTTTATTAAAATTTGATTTTTGACCTATTAATTCTTTACAATAAGGACATTCATAATGTCCCCATGACTTGTTTGCGTTCTGTTCCGAATAAGTTGCCCATCTACAATTTGTTGGCTCGTACATCCCATTAGAATCTATTCTATCTATACTATGTCTATCCGAAGGACGTGGACCCATGTCGTCAAAAAAAGTTTTAAAGTTCTCCAACCACCGGTCACAAACTTTTATTCCCCTTTCTCCATACAAATAATAACGATTGGTTTTTGGATTATAACATCTTTGTTTCATTGCACCATAGATTTTATATTCCGATTTGTATTGTTTTGATAGAGCAGTACTTTCTTCAGAATATGTGGTAACTTTTGGTGTTATTGTTTTAATACTCCTTCTGGATAAATGATGATAATAT
>ENA-OSIY01000453-OSIY01000453.1-marine-metagenome-genome-assembly--contig:-NODE-453-length-22909-cov-6.561098_pt1 | contig 22909 bp, 23 predicted proteins | sample MGYA00237884_ERZ534233 | MGnify/ENA primary metagenome ERZ534233 (study PRJEB26412, sample SAMN06343840) | marine metagenome | isolation source: estuarine water | place: USA: Columbia River Estuary... | reverse complement strand
TCGTCGGCAGCGTCAGATGTGTATAAGAGACAGCTCATCATATTTCACATGACCTAGTTGAAGACTATCTTATCCCCGCACTGGATTTCATGGCAAGTCATTCTTCATGGGATTCTTGGAGCAACCATCAAGGATTTGAACGCCATGAGATTGATAAGTTGCGAAGAATAGTAGTTCACCGCATGTATTACAATCCCAAAAAAGACCCTAGGGATAAAGATTTTGAGATTATCAAACAACGTGCGATGTTCTATGATTTTGTCAACGAAAATGACCGCAGACGTGGAAGCAACTTTCTGTCGGTATTTCCAGAGATGGCAGCATTCTATCAAATCTGTAAAGACGCCAAAGCAGAAGCTATTCAGCTTCTAGGGGAAAATAAGTAATGTCAAAAACGCTTGGTGACTTCAATTGGCAAGTTGATATTGATACTCGTGTTCGTAATATGAAAGAGTTGTTGAATACAACTGGTTCTGGATTTTGCCTTGCAAAATTCAAACAAGTCACCATGCACTTGGCACTTGGAAAGGTTCATTCTTGCCATCACCCATCTGCACATAAGATTGATCCTACCTTGATTGAAAGTGATCCAAGTTTACTGTTCAATACTCCTGTGCTGAAAACTGCCCGCAAGCAGATGTTGAATGGAGATAGGCCGTCAGAGTGTAATTATTGTTGGAGAATTGAAGATTCCGACAAGAATAACATATCAGATCGTCACTTGAAAAGTGCGGAAACTTGGGCGCATAGTGACCATGATGTAATATCAAAGTTCACTGGGGATGAAACCATTTATCCTTCTTATTTGGAAGTCAGTTTCAACAATGCGTGTAACCTGAAATGCATGTATTGTGGACCTCAATTTAGTTCTAAATGGGCAGAAGAAATAAAAAACAACGGTCAAATTCGTCTATTGAATAAGACAGGACATGATTTTGTTCATAACTATTTTCATGAAAGTCAAGTAATAAAAAATAGAGACTACAATCCATATACCGAAGCATTTTGGAAGTGGTGGCCAGAACTATATAAGCATCTACAGGTATTCCGAATAACTGGCGGCGAACCACTTATGAGTAAAGACACATTCAGATCGCTGGATTGGTTCATTGCAAATCCAAGTCCAAATTTGGAATTGTGTATCAACAGTAATTTCAGTGTAGAAAATTCTTTATGGGAAAAATTTATTGATAAAATAACAACCCTGCAATCGTCTGGTAATGTAAAGAGCATAACTATATACACCAGTGTTGAAGCATGGGACGATAGAGCAGCCTATATTAGAACTGGACTTGATTTTGAATTGCTATTGGATCGCATTGACGAATGCCTATCTAAAGGAATACGAGTGGACATCATGGCGGCATTCAATATTCTATCAATGTCTTCTTATAAAACGTTGTTGGAGTGGGTGCTAACTAGAAAGAAAATTTACAACGTCAATAGAACGTTGATTGCGATAGACACTGCGTATGTAAGAGGACCAGACCACTTAGATGCAATTCATTCAACCTCTGATCTATTCAAATATTTGAAAAATGCCATGGATTACGTCAAGGATAACATCGGCTCTGATGGATTTCATACATACGAGCACGAAAAAATTTCCAGAATATATTCTGCATTGATTAACCGAAAAGTAACTAACGCAGATAAAATAAGATGCCGAGCAAAGTTTTATGACTATATAAATGAATTAGATGCTAGAAATAAGACAAACTTCATCTCAAATTTTCCAGAGTATTCAAAATACTATAGAACCGCCAAAAAAGCCAGAAAACGTTACAAGGATAAAAACAAACAATGAAGCGTGTAGCAGTCATAGGTTGCAGCCATAGTTCATATGACCAAGTTTTTCATGGTCCGAGTAGTGATGGCAAGGATTGGATACATCATATGTCTTCTATTGCACAAGATTATGAGTTTCATAGTTTTGCATGTGAGGGACATGGGCCAGCGTATTATGATTATGCATTGAAAGAGATAGCAGTTAAGTATGAACCTAAATATTTTGACACGTTGATCGTTCAATACACTGTTGGCGGCAGATGGATATTTCCATTGAACATAGGAAATATGTGGTCCCCGATACAAAACACGCATACCGATTTCAATCAAATATCCATAACTGAAAATTATCATTTTTACAGGTTGTTTCCTCAACGAGTTTTATTGACTAGAAACCGAGCAACTGCATGGCATGTAGATCGCAGTGAGTATTTCAATAAAAAGAAGATCAAGAACATAGAACAATACTTGGATGAAATTTATCAACCAGATGGGTTAGTAACTACATATGAATCAAACTTCGCTCATACCATGGTTCCGTTGTATGGACAATTCTTCAATCATGTATACTACTTTGATTTTAGTAATACAATGTTCAATGCCACGACGACTGATAAAGATTTTCAATATAGGAACAACATTGGATGGGACAAACCATTCAAAAATTATGTGACTGACAAGTATGGAATTGAATACGTAGCAGAGTTTTTGTTTGACAGTTCGTTCCATTGTTCCAAACTTGGGAATGAAGTATTAGTAAATGAATATCTAAATGACAGCCTACTTGGGGATCATTTAGGAACAAGAGGAAAACGAGTTTGACCGCCCTATCCGACAACAAGCATTTATGCGCCTTGGCTTGGAACCACCTGCATGTTACCATTGAAGGACGTGTTGCGCCATGTTGTGTGTATACATCATACACAGCGGAATCTGAAAAGCTATACAATCTAAAAACGCATTCGCTACATGAGGCCATAAACAGCCCAGGAATGAAAGAGATGCGAAAAGCTATGATTGATGGTAAGCCGCATGGATTGTGCTCTGTATGCGATTACAACCTCGCTAATGGCATTCGTTCTCCAAGGGATAAGTTCAATGATCGCTACTTACAGCAAACGATTGAATTGATAGAAAAGACAAATTCCGATGGTTCAATAGAGATTGATAATTTCAATCCAGTATATGTAGATTTCAGGTTCAGTAACTTATGCAATCTGCGATGCCGCATGTGTTCTATTCAGGCAAGTAGCGCATGGTATAATGAAACCGTTGAATACAACAAACTCACCAACGGCGGTCCTATTTACTATGACAAGAAATTTGAAAACAACAAAACCAGCGAACAGGTGAACCACCTTCTTGCGAATGTTGAACACATGTATTGGGCTGGCGGTGAACCATTGCTCTTAGATGAACATTATTCCATATTGAAGCATTTGATAGAAACCGACAGAGCGCAACACGTTAGTTTGGTATACAATACTAACATGACCATATCAAAATACAAGGGAACTCCCGTGGTAGAATACTGGAAACATTTCAAACATGTTTTCGTTGTTGGGAGTATTGACGGAATTGAGGAAGTATCTGACTACATCCGAACTGGATCGTCATGGGAAAAGACCAAAGAAGTTTTTGAGGAATTTAAGAACTCTGGATACGATAACATACAAGTTCATCCTTGTCTGACTGTTAGTATGCTGAATATACTTTATGTTCCATCGCTGATCAAGTGGTGTTACGAGAATATGTGGTTTGATAAGAATATGGCAGAGATTGCAATAAATTTTGTTGACTACCCGCCAGAAATGTGCATAAAGTATATGCCGAAAAATTACATTCCCATAGTGAATGAACTTTTTTCCGAACTATATGAATGGCTGACAGATAATGGACACCCAAGATCAATTCAGCCAATTGAAGCCATAATGAAATATATTGATGGGTCAGATTGCGATGAGCAAGAAATTACATCAAATCTTTCTGCTCTTTATAACAGACTTGAAGTTTATGATGTTACAGGAAAGTTGGATTGGAAATCTAGTTTGCCAGAGTTGGCGGCACTACTGAAAGAGTATGAAACCCCATAACAGGGTTTCATATGTTTATTAGGGCATGGTTTATATTATGCTTAAACATCCAAACCATGAGAAATTCTTCCACCTTCCATTCCTCGTGTTTCACATGATGTAATGGGGTATTAACCAGATTGTTGACGGAATGCAACCATCTTGAAAATGTTGTCATTTTCAAAAATGTCAAGAATGAATCTGCATAAAACGTATTGTAGTCATTTATAAAAATAACTGAATTTTTCTCTGCACCATCTATGTATTTTTTGCGATTATGGTAGTCAAGCTTATCTAATGAGAACCCATTGGGAGAACATAACACTCCTGAGTATGCTAGTTTATTTTTTAAGTTCTCGCTAGTTGTATCTTTCATTGCAAGTTGCCAAGATTTTTTGTAGTGAGCGGCATCAATGCGTGATGTTGGGATGACCCCAGATATGTATTCTTCAACCATTGTTCCAGTAGCTTCCTATCTTTATATAATCATCATTATTGTTTGGGTCAAGCCCTATTATTTCAGAATTTGGTCTTGCAACAATCATGTGTATTTCGTCATATATATCATTTATGAGACGTTCTTCAATATCATTCATAATGCCACCATCTTTCCATCTCTCTGAAATACTTGGACTTCTTATTATGGGAAGCGAAATTGGACTTCCTAACCTTCCGAACAATACATGGAAATTCATAAAATCCCGATACGCTTCGTATTTTGGCATAACAGTATTTCCATATATAGAAGTTTTTGTGTGCATGTATTCAATCATTTCGTAGCACATTCTATCGGCGGCAGAACCAGTGAACACTATGAGTAGATCGTTTATCATATTACTGAACATGGTATAACGACCCGGATCGTTTCCTACATAAGCATGATTGGATGCAGGACTAAGAATTGAATCTGGATCATTTGGCCATACTTTCAAATCGTCACTGTTTTTTATTTTGTCAATCAACTGAGGAATGTAATCAAGTGGTCTGAATATAACATCGTAACGTAACATTATCACTGCGTCATAATATACGCCTGTTTCTGCTTCATATTGTTGCTTTAGAAGTAGGCTGTCTATTACTCCTGCGGGCGAAAGAACCCCATGATGATTGAACTCTGTGTAATCTGAATTTTGATTTTGAGTTATCAATTCAAACGGATCGGTTACAAAATGAATGCTTTTTGGGTTCAAAACTTCTTTTAGTGAGTTCGTTATATGTTCTGCATCAGTGTCCGATAGAACTTCTACCCCCATATTCATCAATTTTCTTGATGCATGAAATGAAAGGCTATTTTTAGTTGAGCAAAAAATATCAATATTTTCAACATCAATCTTATCTATGATTGATTTCAAATGTGGAATGCAAACGTCTCCCGATCTATATTGACCATAAAAGCATATTGCTAAATTGAAAATGTTCATACAGTATTCTCCTTCGGGTTATTTATCGGTATGATGAATCCACACTGTGATGATCGTATCAAAATCATCATCTAAAGATGGATCAAGCCCTATAATATCTGGATGCGGTCTTGCAAGCGCAAACATGGGTTGAGTTTTCAAATTGCAATTTGCCTTATCATTTAGTTTTCCGATTTCGCCGCTGTATTGATTTTTTATTATTGGGTATTTGGTTATAGATGGAATGTCCATAATAGGTAATGAAATTCGGCTGGATAGATATGTTAGCATTGTATGGCAGTCATACATATGAGTGTAATTCAAATATTTTGATTTATTTTCACTGTAAAGTCCTGTAACTGAATTCACAAATGATATTAGTTCGTGGCATAATCTATCTGCACCGCAACCAGTGAATGCTATAAACAGATCATTTATTGGGTTGGGAAACAGACTATATGGATGAGTTATCTGCATAAGAAAGGCATCATTCACCATCGCAGCAAATATGGAATCTGGATCATTGGACCAAATTTTTATGTCGTCTTGATCTTGTAGGCTGTCAATGAATTTTTTTATGTAGTCCAATGGTCTTGCCATTACGTCATATCTCAACAACAATACTGCATCATAAAAAATTCCAGTTTCAGCTTCGTATTGCTGTTTTAGCATTATTGAATCTATGATGCCAGTGAATACAAAAAAGTCTGGGCGTATTCCATGTTGCATCTTTATGAATGATGGATCATCATTTATGAAATTCATCTTTTTTGGAGTTAGGTTATCTATCAATGAACTGGCAATGTGATCTTGATCATTATCCGATACCAAATACACATTTCTAATATCTTTATCATTTACCGATCCATCAGCGGTGTGATACGATACTGTATTTTTCACTGAACAAAAAATATCAATGTTGACATTTTCAATCATGTCAAGCATATGCTTTGTATGTGGAACGCATACATCACCCGTTCTATATTGACCGTAAAAGCATACTGCGAGATTTGAAATTTTCATATTATATCCATACATAACTACTGTCAAGGTATTTATGTGCATAAATACTTTATGAATGAGGATAGTTTAGATTGTCAAATAAAATAGATTACGACCAGAATAAGAGAGTATGTGCATTAGCATGGACCCATCTTCATATTACTACGACTGGAAAAGTTGCTCCGTGCGGTCAATATGTAAATGCCAAACTACCAGATGTGAAATTAGAAAACATTATGGATAAGAGCCTTGACGATTGCGTCAACAGTTCTGGGATGAAGTATATACGATCTTCTATGCTCAAAAATGAACCCAATAAAATGTGTGCATTGTGCGAGTATAAAATGGAGAACGGCATTGAATCCACCAAGGATAGGTTCAATGAGTTGTATCTTGAGAAAACAAAAGACCTAATAGAGTTGACTAACCCAGACGGCTCAATTGATATGGAAAATTTCAAACCAACATTTTTTGATGTGAGGTTTGGAAACCTGTGCAATCTACGGTGCAGAATGTGTAACTGGGAAGCTAGTAGTGCATGGTATGATGAAACAAAAGAGATAAACAAGCAAAACGATATTTCATTTGACGCGATCCAGTTGGATGAAACTACTCCAAAGTTCATAGCTAATGGTGCGTATGACAAGATAGAACATTTACTTGGATATGCAGAGAAGATGTATTTTGCTGGCGGCGAACCATTACTTATGGAAGATCACTATAAAGCCCTTTCGTATCTGATAAACGCTGGTAAAGCAAAAGATGTTGAACTTCATTACAGCACAAATTACACCATATCTAAATATAAGCATACGTTACTTGCCGATTACTGGAAGCACTTCAAGCAAGTGGTAGTGGCGGGAAGTGTTGATGGGATTGAGGAAGTTTCTGATTACATCCGAACTGGGTCATCATGGGAAAAAATGAAACAGGTTGTGTCTGATTTGAAGCCACATGGTGATGAATATAGTAATATCGTGTTGTCACCCTGCTTCTCTGTTAGTCTGATGAACATATATCATGCTCCTAGATTTTTCAAATGGTGCTTTGAGAATGGATGGCTTGAAAAAAACCTATCCGTGATTGCAATAAATTATGTTGATTACCCACCAGACCTGAGTATAAGAATGCTTCCTCCATCTGCAAAAGTTGAGATAGAAATGTTATTTGTAGAACTAACTGGTTGGCTAATTAAACACGGCCATCCAGACAGTGTTGACATGATCAATCAGATAGTAACATTCATGAATGGCAATCCGCCCGACCAAGATGAATTAGATATGAGGATGAACCAAGCAGTAAATCGTCTAGATACATATGACAAAACTTCAAATCTGAATTGGAAAATAACTCTTCCAGAATTAGCAAATGCGTTGAAAGAATACATACGCGAATAAACCCACTTGATTTATTATTGAATGAGTGCTATAATAATAAGATACTTTTGCAAAGGAATTAGCAATGAATACATATAGAGTAACGTATAACGTTGAAAGCCGCGACATAAAAAAAGCGGCAGATGCTATCGTTCTTGGACAGAGTGTTGGAAATCCTGACATACGAAGTTCATATGAAGAAGAAATCGGAATTCAGCAGAGTGCAGCAGAACTTGTTGAGATTGATGGAAATAAGGTAGTTATTGACTTCAAATGGCGAAATCTAAATGGACCAAAAGATATTGGGCAACTTCTCTGCACTATCAATGGGGGGCAGAGTGATATTGCAATATTTGATTCATGTAGAATTACCGACATTGATCTAAACGGTGAGTTTACAAAAAATGCACCAACTAAGAACTTGAAGATTAGAAACCGTCCGTTGATTGGTAGTATCGTAAAGCCAAAGGCTGGACTAACAGAAGCACAACTTATTGACATCACCCAGCAAATGGTTGACGGTGGCATTGACTTTATCAAGGAAGACGAGATTCTTGGCGATCCATCTTATCTGCCACTTGAGCGTAGATTGGAAATAATTCAGCCAATTATGGAACGATACCCAGACACAGTTTATACCTATTGCGTTAATGGCAACCCAGAGCATCTAACAAAGCAATTGGACTTGGTTGAGCAATACAATGGAGATGGCGTTCACATAAACTTCTGGAGTGGTCTAGGTGCTTATGCAGATAGCAACAAACGCAAACTGTTTACTCACTTTCAACGCAGTGGAATACGAGTGTTGACCGATCCACGTAATCCATGGGGATTTGATTGGACTGTCCTTACCAAACTTGCCATCTGGCAGGGCATAGACAGTATCCACGTGGGTATGATAGGTGGCTACTATCCTGGTGATCACCAAGAGGTTCGTGACGCTGTAAAGCTATGCCAGCAGCATAATGTATGGGCTACTTTGAGTTGTGGCATGACACCCGACATTGCAAAAACAATTCGGGATGAAATCGGAAACCATTGGTTGGCAAACGTTGGTGGATGGTTGCATACTGGCGAAAGCATTGAAAAGAACATCATAGAGTTTAGGAAAGCAATGGATGCTTAATGTTTTACAACTCTGTGCAGGAAAAGGATCACGTTTCGCAGAATACTCTAATACTGCGAAGCCATTTCTAAACGTAAAAGGCAACCCAATGTTTGTCGCTGCGATAGATTCTTTGAACTTGGGAAGTGATGTTCGCTATCACTTCCTATTTCAGGAACGTGCAATAAAACAGTATAATCCAAGCCAGTATGTTGATGGGATTATACACAAAATAGATCACTATACCGATGGTGCAGCAACAAGTGCGGCATACGTAATTCGCGACAGCGAATATCGTAATGAGCCTTGGCTTATTGTAGACTGTGACTTCATCGTATCATATGATTCTGAAAAATTCAAGAAGATGTGTGATACTAACAACTGTATATTTGTTCAGCATCGCCCATATGATGTAAAAAGTAGCTACAGTTGTGTGGATAAAGATATGAATGTTCTTGGCGTTGCTGAGAAGCAGATGATTAGTGAGTATAGAAATAGCGGGCAGTATCATTGGGTGTCTGGTGATGTGTTCATTGAATCCTATGATTTTTATAGTGATAATGGGTTGGTTTCACTTGGAGAATATTACACTGCACCATTGTATAATTATGCCATTCAGAAAGGTGTGCCAACAGTTGCCATTCCTGTTGACAGTTTCACACCTATTGGAACACCAATTGATTATGAAAGGTATATAAATGAGATTTGCTAAGTTAGAAGACTTTAAAGGCGGATGGATAATCGGTAACTTTGAACCAACTATGTTGAAAACCGAAGATTTTGAAGTCGCGGTTCTTCATCATAAAGCTGGAAAGGTGATAGAGAAGCATTACCAGGTCATTGCTACTGAATACAATGTGATGATAAGCGGTAAGATGAATGTTAATGGAACGATTGTAACCGCTGGCGATGTGTTCACATATGAACCGATGGAATTGACTGAAGTTGAAGTGCTGGAAGAAACCGTAGTGATATGCGTAAAGACACCGAGCATTCCAAGTGATAAAGTAGTGGTAGAATGAAACCACTATTTATTGCTCATAGAGGAAACTATGCGGGAATAGACATTGCCAGCGAAAACAAAATATCATATCTTAGAAACGCACTGTCTCTTGGATATGGCATAGAATGTGATGTCTGTTTCTGGAATGGTCAACATTATTTTGGACATGATGAGCCGCAAGAACCAGTAGACAAGAATATCCTTCTTGCTTCAAAATCATTCTGTCATGCCAAAGATATTGAATCGTTGGAATACTTAAATGCGATAGGTGCAAATTGCTTCTGGCATGAGAATGACAGAATGACATATACCAGTCACGGAAACTTGTGGTGCTATCCCGGCGTGTTCCCTGTGACCTCTAATGCAATATGGCTAGATTTATTGGGAATACCGTTGCCTGAAAAGATAAATCACACCATATTTGGCATATGCGGAGATAAGCATCCATAACTAATAAATACAGTATGGATGTAAATATAATAAGTGAGTTTTTATCTGGTAGAAGCAAGTCAAAAGTATATTTGGCCGAGCTAAATGGTATTGTCGGAGTGTATAAGACTAATATACGAGACACCGCTGGAATAGTTCATTTGTCTTCTCGCATCCCATTCCGAACCCCAGAAATATACGAAATTGATGAACACTCTATTTTCATGGAGTATATTCAAGGAAACTCAATGAAAGATGTATTGCAGAATGCAGACAATCACACAATTGATGTGGTAGCTGATTTTATACTTTCTTATATTGATTTTTCTTTATCATCGTCGTATGGTATGTTTGACTTTTCATTAGAAGTCAACGAAAAAATTTCGCAAGTTTCAAAATATGTTCCCAGTGATTTATTTACTGGAATTCGCACCTCATATCCTAGAACAATCGTTCATGGTGATTTCACGTTTGATAATTTGATTTATACTGACGGAAAAATATCCATGATTGATTTGTCTCCTAGCGTGTTTTCAAGCATTCACTTTGACATGAACAAGTTTCGGCAGGACATATCTGGGATGTGGTTTGTGAGAACTGAGGTTGATCGCACCCCGTGGGTGAATGCATGTAATAAAATTTACAATTCTATTCAGACTGCTTATCCTATGTTGCTGGATGATTCATTATACAAGTTAATGATTTCTAGAATTATTCCATATTGTGATAATCACGTTTCTGATCGTAACTATGTATTGGGGATGTTAGGGCTGGCGGAAGGTTAACTGTTGGTATTATACCTGTGTTTCTTTCCACAATAGTTTGTATTGACTCCAACTATGCTCATCTAATATATCTAGGTGTTCTAGACCATCTCGTATTATGGCGATGTCTATTTTTTCTATTAAATCTTCAATATTTCGCATCTCAACATTATTTTTAGAAAATATGTCAAATATTAGTGAATGAAAATTCATTATGAAATACACGGATGTTCTTTCTGAAATGAGTTTAGTGTGATACTGTCCGACATATCTGCATAGTTCACTCGCTAAAATATCAAGTGAGTTCCCAATAGAAATCAACACAATATCTTGCATATATTTTATAGTGTTGCCATTGTTATTATAATTGTCCATTCCGAAATGAAATATGTGATTAGGATTTGTGAATTTTTTCGCTTCTATTACGCTGTCTACTATGGAATTAAGTGTATGTTGCATTGGATATATTATAGAATCATATCTTTGTAGGATTGTAATATCGTAATGAAAGTTATTATTTGCCTCATATTCTGATTTTAGCAAAATACTATCCAAAAATGCCAAATGAACTTTTTGAATACGTTCGCACTCATGTAATAAATCAAATTCTTGTGGAATTAAATTTATTGCCTTTGGATTGTATGTTTTTATTATTTTGTCTCTTATAATATTTTCATCTGTTGTTTCTGTTATGTCTGTCTTTCGTCCATCACTGAACCATTCATAATATGATTTTGCACTACAAAAATAATCAATGTCATACATTTCATTACTGTAGTATTTTTTTATATAGGTTGATGTATATTCTAGGTTTCTTGGTTGCCCATAAAAACAAACTGCGATTCTAAATTTATTCATATACCACTTTAACTTTCATATTTGCTCCAAACACATAATTCATTATATCATATATGAAAGCAGAAGATTGTAAGTTTATATTAGTGGTTGATTTGAAATCAATAAAATATTTATAACATGACGAAAATTTAAGTAGTGTTGAATAACTGCAATAAAAATTTCTAAAGTTATTAATCTTTGGAGATTCCCCTTCTCTTATGTATATAAAGTTATCTTCTAGGTTTATATTGTTAAAATCGTATGACTTCATAAAAGAGTAATTCATAGAACCAGGATTTAGAGATAGGCATCCAATAGTTTTATCTGTGTTATCAAAGAATGATGTTCTGTAGAATGACAGCGCACGTTTGTAATGCAAATGAAACAATCTCAATAGAGTATCAATATCATGTTCACAATCAGGTATGACGATACTTGAATCTGATGATATTGCTTCGCTAATAAATAAAGGTTGATACATATCTTTATTTATACAAGGGAATATAATGAAAGTCATAATACCATGTGCTGGAAAAAGTTCGCGTTTTCCAAATACCCGCCCAAAATATCTATTGACAATGCCAGACGGTAGAATGATGCTACAACATGCGGCAGACAAGTATTTGGATGCTGGGCATGAAGTGACATTTGTCATTGTCAAAGAACACTCCGAAAAATACGAATCCGAGTATGCGATACGTCAAGCATATGGCGATGCGGTGAATATTTTTACATTAGACGACTTCACTAATGGTCCCGCCGACACAGTATATGAAGTCATGAAGGAATGGGAGGATACTGCGTTTGCTGTGAACGATTGTGATAGTTTCTTTGACTTTGAAATCCCAAATAACTCAACCTTTGCAGTTTACGCAGACTTGCATAACTATCCCAATCTATCTCATATTTACGCCAAGAGTTTCATATTGAAAAATGATAATACGGTTGTTGACATAATTGAAAAAAAGATTTCAAGTGAGTATATATGCATAGGGGGATATGGTTTCGCAAGTTCTGATCAATTCAAACGCCATTATCATAAAGTGAAAATTGCAGCGGTTTCCGAAGTGTTTATATCTCATGTAATGAAAAGCATGATTGATGAAGATATTAACATTTTGGCTATAGAAGGAAAGAACTACACTGATTGTGGAACGTATGATTCATACATTGATCATATGAAAAAGCATGTGACTATATTCTGCGACATTGATGGGGTCATATTCAAAAACCAATCCAGATATTTCAAGAATAGTCACCACCAGCCTCCAACATTCAATCAAAATGCCATTGATTTTATAAAGAACAAAATCTCCAACGGAGCGACTGTCATATTTACTACTGCCCGAAAAGAAGACGCTAGAGAGGCTACAGAAGCAGGGATCAGACTTGCTGGTATAGAGAACTTCCAAGTGATATATGGATTGCCACATGCACCACGCCTTCTGATAAATGATGTCCACTACTCAAACCCGTGGCCTACCGCGACTGCAATAAATGCGCCAAGAAATGACAATGATTTTTGGAAGATGTTTAGTTAATTTGGCGTATACCCATTATTTGCATGTTCTGGTCCGATCCATATAGAAAAGTTTTCTAATTCCGAATCTTGTTGATCTTTTGTCATTGATGTATATTCTTCATTGATAAGCATATTTTTTCGCATTATTCTTTCGGTGAATTGAACACTTACTCTAGTAAAATCTATACGATTTAATAGATTTAAAAATCCTTCTTCTACATATATTTCATTATCTGGATCACCATTGGTTTCAATAAAAATATCTCTATGAATAGTTTTAAGGTCGTTTACTAAGTTTGGAGTGAACCCAAACCATCTATCGTTATTGCCAAATTTTCCGTATCCACCACCGATCATGTGAATGTCTTTTGAGAAAAAATATCTATCTGTGTTATTAAGTTCACTGAGTGCGGTAAATAAATTATTTGAAAAATGATTATGATTTGCTAACAAATCATATCTCCATCTCACGATTAAATCATACTCGTCGTAGTTTGCAGAATTTAGAAGTTTTTCTAGAGCATAAAATTGACCTAGTGTATTTACATAAGATATGTATGATGGATAATCTTTATAATATGGTTTATTTGCAGTATCAGCGAAATCAGAATACACTATCATTTTTGGAGATATATGTTTTATCACTTGCTCATGTAATGATCTGTCTTCTGTTGGCAAATACTCGTAATACCCATTTTCATAATTTCGTATTTCTCTATCACCAGTAAATCCAACTGGAAATCTGTTTTCATCATTCCATAAGTGCATATAGAAGTCTACATCGGCGTCAAAGTTAGATGTAAGATATTTAAATGCGCCGAAAATTCCATCAATGTTTTTAGGATTGGTATTACATAGACCGCATAATAAAATTGCTATTTTCTTTTTCATAAAATTATTTATCTGCGTGAATAAATACAACATGATAGAATACGCATACATAGAAACTACCAATTATTGCAACCTACAATGCACCTTTTGTAATCGTCACGAGGTGATAGGCGCACTTCAACATATGTCTGTTGATCGCTTCACCGAGTTGATGGAGAGCATAAAGCATCACCCTATCCATACTGCAAAGTTGATGGGCATGGGCGAACCATTCATGCATCCTAAATTTGATCAGATATGTAAAATTTTCAAATCTTATTTTCCAAATGCTTTTCTCATAGTGGCAACAAATTGCCAATATAAGATGCGCCCTTGGTTTGAGACTTGCCTTGAGCACATAGATATGTTATATTTAAGTATTGATGGATATGAAGAAAGTTATGAGACATACCGACCACCAAGTAAATGGCCTAAGCTGCTTCAATTTCTAGAGGATTTGAAGCCACTAAACAGGCATGGGTGCAGGATCGTTTGCAACTATGTGGTGAACCCAGGAAACGTATCTGACATACAAAAGGTGCACGATCACATAGTCATTCCATATGGGCTAGAACAGCTTCGGCTAAATATTGCGCAAGATTGGAATGAAGATAAGTCAATGCCGGGTGGATACACACAAGATCAATTAGAATATTTGCGATCTAACTGGAAGTCCGATATTCAAGGTAAGAGTGATTGGCATTACTCCGATTGCTTCTGGGTCAAAAATGGATTATACGTAACTGTTGAAGGCCGAGTATTGGCTTGCTGTATGAACACCGCTGCTAAACAATTCGGAAATATTTTTGATGATGCAATTGAAAATATTCACAATGGGAAAGAATTTCAAGAAATGAAGAATGGGTGTAAGAGTAATACTCCAACCTCTCACTGCAAGAACTGTAGTTATAAAGAGTTGGTTCCTATGTTGAAAGAACTGGGAATTCAAAATGCCTAAAATAAATGCACATATTCTGCATGTTAGCAGAGTTACTCCGCCGTATTCTGAATCAACCAAAATCAGATTACATGCAAGTGAGAGAGATGACCCATACTCCAAAGAAGTGTGGGATGATTACATAAGTAGGATCAGTCCAAAAGACATCATGTATTACCCAAATATTGATGATGCGTATAACATATTGGAAAAGTTCACGGGAATATCAAAGTCAAACTTGACGCTATATGACGGCAGTTCAAACGGAATTAGAAACATATTTTCTGTTTTCGTTCAACCTGATTCAAAAGTCATAAGCACTAATCCATCATTCCCCATGTATAAGATATATGCCGAACTGTCACAAGCAGAGTATGTAGGGGTAGAATACACTGACGATTGCTTCCCAGAAGAACAGTTCATATCTGCGATAGATGAGAACACGTCTGTAGTCATAATAAGCAATCCATCCAGCCCAATCGGTGATACTATAGAAACTGATGTTATGAAATCCATCATTGACAAATGCAGTTACTATGGTGCTCTTCTTGTTATAGACGAAGCATATATTGAATTTAGCAATGCCACCTCATATGCCCATTATGCCACCAAACATGACAATGTGATCGTTCTTCGCACCTTCAGTAAGGCGTGTGGCAGTGCAGGAGCACGAATAGGATATTCAGTATCTACTGAACAACACTGTGATCTATTGAACCGTGTAAGAAGTATGAATGAGATTTCTGGCATGAGTGTAAAATGGATGGAAACCTTATGCGATCACAAAGACAGCATCACCTCGTATATTACCTCTGTGAAGCAGAACAGAGAGATGCTACAATTCCAATATAATATGCACGGACGATCAGTAATATGCAGCCAGACTAACTTCATTCACGTATCTGGACTAATACTTCCAGACGGGTATGTTTATAAAGTTTGTAAGATGCCTTGGTCTGATATTGAGTATACCAGAATAAGCATTCCTGCAAATCCAGATACGATAGGGAACCTATTATCGCTTTGATTGAAATATGTTTTCGCCTTTTATATTTGAATCATTTTCTGAGTTGAATTCTCCACGTCCATAATTCAACACATCGTCATATAGTTTATACCGACTTTCATGATCAACGTCCATATTGTTCAATTCGTCCATGGGGGAATTGTAATACAAATCTGATATGATATATGTCGGATGGATTATTCTCATATCATATGTTCCAATTTGACGAGTTATAAATTTTTCTTTATGCATTTTATTTAGAAATGACGCCTCCTCCATTGGGGCAGCGTGTGAATACTTGAAGAATGGTATGTTATTGGAATTTCTAAATAGTTTAGTTGCAATGTCAAAATCTATTATTGAAAAATCATGTATGCCATATGATAACTTTCTGAATACCTCATCATTGGCATACATGAACATATCCATTGCCCCATATACATACTCTTCATTTTTCGCAATAACACTTTTCAATTCTTCAATCTTGTGATCTTTCTTTTTTCTAAATATATGTGGAACGTATACCGTATTATTGGATGTTGAAAACTTTGAATCAAAATCATTGCATAGCATTTGGTAATTGCACAAAACATCATATCTCCATTTTAGTATAATATCATATGTATTTTTTGGAATTATTTTTACTATTTCTTCTAACGCATAAAATTGCGCACCGCGATTTACAAAGTTAACATAACTATTATGCCAAGCACACCAATTTCTTATATTTTGGCGGCTATCAAAGGTATTCACATCAATCATTGGTGGACCACCATATCTGTAAGACATGTGGTTATTCTCGTCTCTCACGTAAGAACCATCAGTTTTAAGAGTTGCTTTTGATACTACATCAGTGTAATTAAGCCCTAGAATATCTTTTGGCCTGATGTGTTCGATTAGTTCGGTGTGGTTAGAATACAGATAAGTTGGAACCTTATTAAACTCTGGCGAATTATATACCTCTTCCGAAATATCATAAAAATAATAATTACTCTTATTCCAAAATTGCATATAAAAGTCAAATTGAACATTTGACTTTTCTGCAATACTATCAAAAACTTTGAATATCTTCTTTATGTTGGCAGGATCAATGTTATATAACCCTGTTAAACAAACCGCAACTTTCATAGAAACTCCTCATTCGGAGTATTTATGACGGCTCACTTGATGATAGACACGTAATTTAATCGTGTCTCATTGAACTCTTTATACTTCCAATCTTTCTGGTGATCTTTTACTTTTGCATTGATGGCATAATACCCATCCTGCTTTGTAAGTTCCTCTTTGGAAGTAAAGAATGATACCAAATCGCCGTCACCTGTAACTGCCGTCACTGTCCATCCAGTGTAGTTGTCATTACGAATGTAACGTGCACTTACGTTTTCAACTGCCAGCCGAAGTTTATCATCTTTCTTACCAATATGTTTGCTTTTTGAAACTCGTTCTTTGAACTCAAGTTCCTTTTCGTAGTTTTCATAGTAGAACGGGGCATAAGCAATGACGCCATACTCTTCTATCTTCACAGTTTCGTGGGCAATAACCTTCAGCAACCCACCTTCGTATCCTTCAGCATCGTCAGTCAATGCCTTGAACATGAAATCTAACTGCAATGACGCAATCATTTTTTCTGCGTCTTCAACTTTTTCTCTGACGATTTCTGGATAGTATGCCAGCAAACCAATCATCACCTCGCGGTTTGATTGATTTACACACACGTGCCTTTCATGTTTGCTTCCATTGACATCTAACACTGTTACATATTCAAAGTTGCCTTCTTTTTTTATATATGTATTATTGTTGAGTTGTTTTGCCAGAATAGCCGCAGCAAAAACACGTGCCATCGGCACTTCATCTAGGCTGTTTCGGTAGTCAGAATTGTAATCAAACGTCAACCGTCTGCCATTATGAAAATACTTGGTGTGATTGTCCGACATGTCATTCTCCTGTTTACCACCAATCTTACGTTGATTCTGGCGCAGTGTCAAGCATAAATAAAGTTGGTAGTTTATAACTAGAAGGAAATATTGAATGCTATATGCAAACGGATGCAGTTTCACTGCTGGAACTGGATTAGAAGATGAAGAAAAATCATGGCCCTACATTCTTGGAGACTTGATGGGCATAGAAACTGACAAGGTATTGACCGAAGCAAACAAGGGTGTGAGCAATCAATATATCGTCCGATCTGCCATCACATCACTCAGTAATCTTATCGCAATAGGAGACAAGCCATTTGTTGCTATTGGTCTTACTGCTCCATCTCGCAGAGAGTTTTACTACAATGGTAATGGCGGCAAACTCATACATAACATTCCATCGCCAGAGTTTCAACCGATTGATGGTCTTGACGAAACATCTAATGTGGAACTGCACGTATTCAACAACTTGTATATCAAGTATTTATGGAACCCTGTATACGACTTCCATCTATATATGACCCACGTTCTTACGCTTCAAAACTTCTTGAAAGCAAATGATTTGGATTATGTGATATTCAACAGTTTGAATCTGACGCCAAATCTTACCGAAGAAAACAAGTTTGAAGATTTGTGTCATCAGGCAAATATGAGTGCAGTGTTCAAGCAGTTTGATATGAACCGAATATATGAAGATCAGACGTTTTTCAAATACATGTATGAAAGAGAACTCTATTTTTCTGATGAGAATACCGATGCATTTATGCATCCAAATGAGCAAGCACACAGAGAATGGGCAGGGGTGCTTATGAAAGACATAACTGCTACAATGATCAAGGAAAGAATGAAACGATGATAGGATTTCTAAAAGACGTTTGGGCGATAATAACATATCCATATAATGATTGGAAGCGTAGAAAAGAACTAAAGAGACGTATTGCAGAGTTGCGAAAACGCGATCCATTTATCTATAAATAAGGAATCTTATGAGAGTTTTAGGAATATCAGGTGCATTGAACCATGATGCGGCAGTATCCGTCATTGAAGATGGCAAGATACTGTATGCTTCTCACTCTGAGAGATACAGCAAGGTAAAGAATGACGCGAACCTAAATGCCGAAATAATACAAGATGCCTTGATGTTTGGAAAGCCAGATGTCATTTCTTGGTATGAACGCCCACTGCTAAAAAAACTTCGTCAATTACATGCGGGACAATATTCTCTTGCATTTGATAAAGCTGATATGCCGAGATATGCACTCTCATCATACTCTGAACTACAAGGCATACCGATTGAATATCAGTCGCATCATTACAATCATGCAGCTAGTGGATACTTCACTAGCCCCTTTCAAGATGCGTGTGTGATTGTTATTGATAGTATCGGTGAATGGGAGACAATGACAATATGGGAAGGAACTGGTGATAAACTTTCCAAACGATATGCACAGTCATATCCACATTCGGTAGGACTGTTCTATTCGGCTATGACACATCGTCTAGGGTTGAAACCACAAGAGGATGAATATATCCTTATGGGTATGGCGGCGTATGGAAATCCAAATCGTAGAGTGGCTGGAAAGAAGTTGTATGGCCATATTATAGACACTCTTGGCATACGTTTTCATCACAAAGGAAACATAATACATTTTGGTGAGAACCTTCATCGTGGATGCAAATGGTTTATGCCAGAATTGCAAACTGAGCAAGATCATTTTGATTTGGCAGCGGCAGTTCAGGCAGTATACGAGTATATGTTGTCAGTCATCGTATCATATTCAAACACTTTGGTAAAGAGTAAAAACCTTGTATTGATGGGTGGAAGTGCGCTGAACTGTTCTGCAAACTCTGGCATTACAATCGCATATGATAATGTTTGGATAATGCCAAACCCAGGAGATGCAGGATCATGTATAGGTGCATCACAAAAGTATTTTTCTAATCGCATACAATGGGAGACGCCTTACCTTGGACACGAAATCAAGGGCGAGTATCCCATTGAGCATGTCTTACGAGACATTCTGAAAGGAAACATATGCGGCATTGCATCTGGCAAAGCAGAGTTTGGTCCCAGAGCATTGGGAAACCGAACATTGACTTCTGACCCAAGAGGCAAAGAAATCAAAGATCGTATGAATGAAATAAAGCAACGTCAAAAGTTTAGACCATTTGCGCCGATGATATTAGAAGAAGATGTGCATGAATATTTTGAAATGCCACCAAATGTGAACTCTTCTCCGTATATGCAGTTTGTAGCTAAATGCAAATTTCCAGATGATTTTCCTGCGATCATACACAAAGATGGGACTTCAAGAGTGCAAACTGTAAACCATTCTCAGCATCCTCAACTGTATGAGTTATTGAAATCATTCAAGGACAAGACTGGATGCCCGATGCTAGTGAACACTTCGTTGAATATAAAGGGTATGCCGATAGTGAACGATGAAAACGATGCGAATAAGTTTCAATCTCACTATGGCATAAATGTCTTTACTTCTGTCTAAATCTTTGATATACTTACAGAAATAAGTTATAGTTGGAATAGGAGCAACCATGGCATACGATGGATTTTTTCTCACACATAAAAATGATGCTGATGCAAAAATGCGATTTCGCAAGTTGCAGGAAAAGTTGCCGGGGATGACAATGATTGTCATCAACAAGGATACATGGGAGAATAATACACTTGCGATTGCAGTCTTCGAAATCTCACAAACAGTCAATACTCGTTACTTTTGGATTGTTGACCCTGACACATTAGTGCATGAAGATTTTGATTTTTTGTATGAACCTACGGAATGGAATAAGGATATTCTTCATTATTGGAACTGCAATGAACGAAACGATGCTAACCGAGTAGTTGGTGTAAAACTATATCGCACTAAAAATGTTCTTATTGATGATGATGATTATGTAAACAAGTCATATTATCTTGATGTTCCAAATCATACCAATGAGACACATCTTCCGACATATTCTCCTATCCCAGAGAAGTATGATATATGCTATGCTAATGATGTAAAAGAATTAGATCGTTACGCCTCTATCATAGACACTACTATGTTCTGGATAGTTGATAGCCACGTATCCCCTTATCTGCATGAAATGGAAAAGTTTTTTCCTAGTATGTATGAACATGACATAATCCATAATTTCAGTGTTAAATTGCCTAGCGGAGTGACCGTTACAAACGGAATAAGGTTAGTCCCGAAAAAATACGATCTTTCTCTTCAAAAAGATATGGATTTCGTTATGGGAGAGTTAACCCAACATGAAATCGTATATGCACGAACAATAGAAGCCGCATTGGAAACTGCAACATCATACCCATTGTGGGTAGTAAATCCAGACTTGGATTTACTTGATACTAATGTCATGGGCAACTTCTATCCGAACATACACGATAATTTTAGTGCATACGTTTTCAAAATTCAATCTAACACGGGCAATGATCTTGGTCATGGTGGATTGATGTTTGTCACGAAAAACTATAACTCTGATTCAATAAATTGGGTTGACAGATTTGCAATGGTCCCGCCAAATGAATGCAGGATACCAATTTATCGTAGCAGAGACCCATATGACGTATACTGCAATAAATCAAAAAATGATTACTTTTATTGGTATGTTGATACTATCGTTTCACCTCTTGATACATTTAATTTTGATTTCTATCCTGATATACACAGTCTTGAAAATGTATTCATGTTTGATGGCGCTGGTGGTGGCTCTTCGGTATATCTAGTGAATAGACCCCATCTTGAAAAATTTGAACTAACAGAGGATGATTTTTCTTTTGATAGATTTAAAAACATAAAGCATGTTGAAACTGTTGTTAGTCGCCCAATCAGTCATCCTGTATTTTATTTTGATGAAGGAATGTATTCTGCTAATACTGAATACATGAGAACGATTCCAGACATTGAAATAATTGATGCATCTGATTTACAATCTGCATATCAGGAAGCGGCAACGAAAACTAAAACAGGACACTTTTGGGCAATTGATAATGATGTTTCATTGATTGACATAAATTTTTCACGGTCATACTTCGTTGATCGTCATAAAAAATCTCATTTTATGTTGTGGCCCAAAGAAAATCCATATACTGGATTAATATATCAGTTTGGGGGTGTTAAACTTTGCCCATCAGAGGCTATACTTCACTTGCAGCCAGACGCCCATAAGATAAGAACTACAAATTTTTCAAATAAAGTTCACGTAAAAACTACTATTGCAAGATCAAGAGATATACGATATGACACTATATTTCTAAGTTATAATGAACCATTCGCAGATGAGAACTATGAAAAATTACTAAAACGTATTCCAAATGCAAAGCGGGTTCACGGCGTTAAAGGTATATTCAACGCACACAAAAAAGCAGCAGAAGTAGCAGAAACTAAAATGTTCTATGTTGTTGATGCTGATGCAATATTACTGGATGAGTTTGAATTTGAATATTTTCCAAACTTCTGGGAAGAGGATATTGTTCATACGTGGCGTTCAAAAAATCCAATAAATGGATTAGTTTACGGGTATGGTGGGTTAAAACTATTCCCTACCATGCATCTTAGAAATGCGACAGATTGGAAAGTTGATTTCACCACATCCGTTTCTGAAAAGTTCAAACCTATGCAGATAGTTGCAAACTATACCGCCTTCAATACCGATCCATTTAACACATGGAAATCTGCATTCAGAGAATGCACTAAACTTTCTGCTAACATAATTCAGCGTGGAGATTCAATCGTAAATAATGAAAGATTGAATACGTGGTGTAATGTTGGCATAGAAAACCCATTCGGAGAATATGCTATTGCTGGTGCAAAAATGGGAAAAGCATATGGAACTAAATATTCAACAAGTGAAGTTGAAATAT
>ENA-OSIY01000452-OSIY01000452.1-marine-metagenome-genome-assembly--contig:-NODE-452-length-22964-cov-8.305064_pt1 | contig 22964 bp, 26 predicted proteins | sample MGYA00237884_ERZ534233 | MGnify/ENA primary metagenome ERZ534233 (study PRJEB26412, sample SAMN06343840) | marine metagenome | isolation source: estuarine water | place: USA: Columbia River Estuary... | reverse complement strand
AAGTTACAATGCACTTAAATATAAAAACTTTATGGAACACATTGAATATCATGACAAACATAGGAAATTAGAATGGCGTAAGATTTTTCCTGAAATACAGGAGTATTTCAAATAATGGCTAATTCATTTTGCAGGCTATTGAGTAACGGATACAAAATTAATGTATACGGTGATAAACTACAATGGAGCCCCTGCTGTTTCTATTCTAAGAAAACTGACATGTCGAATTCGGAAGAACTAAAAAGAGACATGGAATATGCACATAATGCAACCGGTTGGTTACCTGAATGCAGTACATGTAAAACTATGGAAGAATCAGGGGTAGATATATTAAAGCCTAGGTTGAATGCAAACTACAATATATCTGCTGACTCATCACCCGGTGATTGCGTCAATCTAGAAATTAGTTTCGATACTAAATGTAATGCAGCCTGCCTTAGTTGTGGTAGTTATTGTAGCACCACGTGGGCTAAGTTTGAAAAGAAACATAATATAAATCTCAATGGCATATCCAATAAGGCAATTAGCATAACCAATTCGTTTGAAAGAAAAATAGCAGAAGTTCGTTATAAAATAAAACTTACCGAAGATGATACTGATACCAGTGATGTACTATTTCGTAAACTGATAAACACAGTTCCCTTAGATAAACTAGAAACTATTTTCATTATGGGAGGGGAACCATTTTATACTAAATCACACGTTAAAATGCTTAGACATTTGAAAGAGATACATCCCGACTTGAGTAAAGTTAGTATTCGATATCAATCAAATGGAAGTATCTATCCAAGTGACGAAGTACTTAAATTATGGGAAGACTATAAGTTCATAGTGTACGGGGCAAGTTTAGATGGTGTTGGGGAAAGATTTAATTACTTACGTTGGCCACTTAAGTGGCATCGTTGTGATCCTATTATAAAAAGACTAATGAACGAAACTGATGCACGACTTCACGTAAATTGTACAATTAGCCCGTTGAATGTATTGTATATTAAAGAGTTAGAAGACTGGTTAACAGATAATATCCATTCTAGTAAATTTAAAACAGACCGTTCTATAGTAAGACCCAATGCATGTTTAGGTACAATGGATTTGAGATATACCAGTAATAAATTAAGAGAAAAAGTATTTCATACATATGGAGACAATCATGATATAAGCAAAATGTTTAGTAACATGGATGTTTATGATGATGCGTACCCAATGTTCAACTATATTGAACAGATGGATAAGATTCGCCGTTTAGATTGGCGAAAAACTTTCCCCGATATAGTTGATTGTTATTCGAACGTATAATTACCGGACGCAAGGTCTACTGCAAAAAGGTCTGCTACTTTTGCTTTGTCAGCTTCGGTATACAGTTCTTTGTAATTAGCACACATAGCCTGCGCTTCTGCTAGATATGATACATCTTCTATGTTAGCAAATTCTGGAATAGTTTTTACGTCAGTACTAAATGTATCAAACTCTAATAGATAACTGATTGATGCAGTGCTGATTGGTTCATACAAGGTAGAAACGTTTAGCGAATGTAAGTTAAAATTTGGGTTTGACGGGCTTAGATATAGGTCTAAGAATTCACTGAAGGTATTGCACACAGTATAATCTACATAGTTAGGACCAAGTTTACGTTCAGCATCTACTAACGGATTTATACTTTTTAAATAAGCCAATACTAGTCTTTTATAAGGATTGATACGTACAGCTATTGTCTTAAACTGAGGATCTGACAAATCAAATATGTCATTTATTTCAGATAATGAATGGGGTTCTGAATCCCCGAGTAAATCGTCCACAGTGACAAAATAGTCTAGATTATTGTTACAAGCTGTAATGAAAGAAATCATCTGTTCTTTTGGTATCGCACATTGCATTAAAGTATAATGGTTCATTGTTGTTTTCCTATTAGGGTACTCCAAAATCTATCAGAGTAATAAGTTCTTAATTTGCCCTCTTTGACAAAGGCAATATTTTTATCTATTCTGTATTTATGCTTCTTCCACAGTTCAATCATGTTTGAAGATGTTAAAATGTCTATATTTAAGTCAATTGCGGCGTTGATTCTTGCCGCCGGATCTTCTATCGTATCATATGAATGATTTATCAAATCATCAAACATATCTATCCCCATGTTTCTCAAGAAATCCACTGTTCCGGGGCTAGATATCATTATCGGGAGATTGGCTCCATATATAAAGTGTAATGTCTTTTCTGTAATGTTAAAACTACATTCGTTGTAACTGGTCTCAGACACAAGCTCAATTATACTGTTGTTGTACTTAGATTGTAAACTTTGCTTAAAGTTAGTCAGGTTATCATTCTGCACAGCGTAAATGTCTATGGAGTCTTCAACTTTCTGCTCTTTAGCAAGTGAATAACGTGCATGTCCATTATTAGCTATCGTGTACTTACTATCTGCTAGATAATCATATGGAATGATGTCTGACAATGAGCTTTGATTCACGTATGACAAATAACTAATGTTACCATACTCATCTAGACCGCGACCATAAAGAGCCGATACTGTATAGAGTCTATGATTCCGAGATCCCCTGTTTAATGAAACAAAGTTCTTTGCTTCTGTGTTCTTACTAACCTCCGGAATAAATTGCATATAACTATCTATTTGGTTTGTTATATCCCCTCCCATTGGGATTATAGTACAGTTATCATTAACAATTTCTTTGTGTAAGTTCTCTAACGATGTTACTAATATAAACCTCTTGTTAGGATAAAATGCGAATAAGTTAGTGAAATATTCACTAAGTTCGGGCATAGGGTTTATCCATGCATTATGGGTAGAAATTCTAAAATGATCCTTAACAAACAATACCACAACATCATTGATACAAGCCTCTTGTATCATATCTTCTATTGTACTGCGGTCTATTATACTTTCTGCATAACGAGAATAATAACGGTCAAACATTTCACGTGAAACATCTACTTTTATATATTCACGGTATAAAGAAAACATTTCATCCCGTGAATTAAAAAATCTTTTTTTGCCAGCTAACATCAGTGCATGGGCAGTTATAAAATCGACAAATCTGGGAAGCTCCGCGGGATTTATTTTAAACAACATTGAATTGATATGGGAATGAGTATTGTCATTACTCAAAGACCCGGTCCATAGGTAGACGAAACTAGCGGCGGACAAACCCAATTTATTCTTTTGCCCAAACATTTGATAAAATAGCTTTTTACTGTAATCGTCAAACGGGGGTGAACTAATAATCTTAAGCATGACATATTTACATTATAAATATAGTCATGCGATTTAATCCCTCAGACTATACCACAGTGTTTCTAAGCTATGACGAACCAAACTGTGAAGAAAACTATCAACATTTACTAACACTTAACCCAAATGCACTAAGAGTACATGGGGTAGAAGGTAGTGATACTGCACACAAAGAATGTGCTAAACTAGCAACAACTGACCGTGTTGTCATCATTGACGGAGACAATTGGGTCAGAGATGACTTCTATAAGACCGATATTGATATTGAATACACCGATGAAGATGTTATCAGCTATGCGGGCCATAACATTATTAATGGTACTAGTTATGGTAATGGTGGCATTAAATGCTGGCCCGTTAAACATATCCTGGAAATGCGTACACATGAAAACGGTGATGACGATAGTATTGACTTTGTATTAAACAAGTATATAGAACTAAACAACATAGGTAGTGACTTGCACATTAATGGTAGCCCACTACAAGCATGGCGTGCGGGTTTTCGTGAAATAATAAAACTCACACGTGATGATAACATAGACTGGCGTAACTATGACAGAGTATGGAGATGGATGCATATTGGTGAAGATGTAGAGAATGGATTATACTCTATCTATGGGGCAAGGCTAGCTTACTTCATGCTCAAAGTTAATTATTGGGACGGTTCAAACAACGTTAAGAATTTTTCATTCCTTGATAAATTGTTTGAGCATATGACAAATGTAATGCCCGGAACATTACTAGAAGAAGTGAATGTTTTAGGTGTATTAATTAAAGAAAAGACTAACGACAACAATATTGGAATAGCATTACAGGGCCAGTTGTCATCTGAATACAGAACTCGTATTAGCAATCCAACACGTAGCCCTATAAACTATACACCAGAGTATGATATTGTATTCATTCATAACAATGAGCTAGGTGCGGAAGAAAATTACAACAAAGTTAAAGAACGTTTCCATCGTACTAAAGTACTGAGTGGAGTTCAGGGTATACACAATGCGCATATACGTGCTGCCAAGATGTGTCAAACTGATTACTTTTGGGTAGTAGATGGTGATGCAATCATACATGATGATTTTAACTTTACGTACAATGATGTAAAATTCTACGAACAACCCACTGTTAGAGTCTTTCGTTCGTTAAACCCCGTTAACAAACTAGTATATGGTCACGGTGGAATTAAACTGCTTCCTCGTCTTGCTACTATGCGTATGGGTACTAATAAAGTAGATATGACTACCAGCATCAGTACACTGTATGAACCCATACACATTATAAGCAACATACATAAGTTTAACACAGATGCGTTCAGTGCATGGCGTACAAGTTTCCGTGAATGCGTCAAGCTGTCTAGCCAATTGATAGACAGACAGCAATCAAGTGAAACTCTAGATAGATTATTCACATGGTGTAGTGTAGGGGCTGAAGAACAGTACGGGAGTGAAACAATTCGCGGTGCATTGATGGGTAAATTGTACGGTGAGACAAATAAACACGATGACGAAAAACTAAAATTAATCAATAACTACGAATGGCTACATGATGCATACACAAAACAACTTCAGTGATATCCCGTTCGATAGGATAGTTAAGTTCGGGCAAGCAAATATGCTTGATATGAACTTGTTCACTGTTAGCTGGATACTTGGTCGCTTCTGTAACTATGCTTGTAGCTATTGCTGGCCATATGCTAATAGCAATGTTCCCGATCATCAAGAGTTATCTGTATACAAGAACAGTATTGACAGTATCAAACAACAAGCTAGACGTAATGGGTTCAATAAGTTTCATTGGAGCTTTAGCGGCGGCGAACCCACAGCATACAAGCATCTGCTAGAACTTACCCAACACTTAGATGAGGGCCCGGTAGAAGGCTATCAAAGTGTCCACATGACTACCAATCTGTCACCCAGTATTGCATGGTGGCTACGGTGGGATAAAGCCACTAACTTACTACAACGCAGAAGTCTTACTGCTAGCTACCATAGTGAGTTTGCTAAAGAGAACGAGTTTGGCGACAAGATTCTAGCATTGATGGGTGAACAAGTATATGTCACAGTGAATCAAGTTATGGTTCCTGAATTCTTTTGGGAAAGTTATGAACGACTGAATCGTTTTCATAAACGCGGGATTAATGTTACATTGAAGCCACAAAGTGATCCCACTGCTAGTTTTGTTGTCAATGGATACACTGATGAAATGATACAAATTATGCGTAACGGGTTCCCACAACAATCAAACGGTGAACCTGTACTACAAGTTAAACTGATAGATGAAACAAATAAAATATACTGGCTGGATCAAGCAGAACGCTTTAACAGCTTTGGGTTCAATAAGTTTGAAGGATGGATGTGCAATAGTGGGTATCAGGGCCTAGTGATACGCAGTGATGAAGTAAAACGTAGTTACAGTTGCGGAGACAAACCACTAGGATCATTGAGTAAAGGCTTTACTATCTTTGACAAACCTGTAGTCTGCACTACCCCATCATGTGTTAGTAGCGCAGACAGCAAGATTCCCAAGCAAAAGTTATGAAAAATTTAGTTACATTTGGATGTTCATATACATACGGTGACGCTTTAGAAGACTGTTGGGTAAAGCACGGAGATATTTATACTGCTGGCCCAGTACATAGTCAATACGCATGGCCAACATTGTTGGCAAATGATTTAGGATATAATTTGAAAAATTACAGTCAACCGGGACTTAGCAATCTTGCTATCTTACATAAAATACTTAACACTAAGTTTAATGAAGATTCCGTGTGTGTAATTATGTGGAGTTATTATAGTAGAGATATGATTTTTAATAAAAAATATATACCCATCAAAGAATTGTTCAATCGAAAAACAGATACCAGCGGTGATACAACGCACATTGGATCATGGACGAGGGGTGGGCTATCAAAAATTTGGATGCTTACACACAATGATACTGATTTAATAATGAGGTCTTGGCTTCAAATACATCATGCTAATTTATACTTAGATAGTTTAAATGTCCCCCATTATAATGTTTTTGTTAAGTATCCCATGTACAAAGAGTATAAACCTAAGTATTGCAATATACCATTTAGAGATATAAATGTACACCATTTTATAGATACCGCACTAGACGGAAATCACCCCGGTCCATTAACACAACAAAGAATAGCAAAAGATATTAAACAATGTTTAATTGAGGATTCAATTATATGATTATAGATACAGAACATTTGCACTATTGGATGCAAGCAATTAGACAAAGTAACGATCCAATGCGTACAATGGATTCATTCTGGAGTGGACAACTTAAAAGCAAAGAGTGGTTGATCGATTGTTTAGATGAACATGTACACTTTGCTTCTAGTATTGACATTCACGGTGGCTGGGTGGGTGTACTTGCTAGCATGATATTCCAAAGTAATATCCCGGTTACTACTATCCGTAGTATAGACATTGATCCATCATGTGAATCAATTGCTACTATGATGAACAAGGGTGAAGAAATTCAGGGTAGATTCAAAGCAATAACCAGCGACATGTGTACTATTCGTTCTGACAGTGATGTAATTATCAACACCTCATGTGAGCATATTACTCAGGATCAGTATGATTTATGGTTGTCTGGGCTACCGCATAACAGTTTGATAGTGTTGCAAAGTAATAACTATAAGATAGAAGAACACATAAGAGTTGCAAATGATATAGAGGAGTTCAAAAATCAATCTGATATTAATATATTATATCAGGGAGAGCTAGAACTACCTATGTACACTCGATATATGTTGATAGGTAAAAAATAACATGTTTAGATTTAATGAACTGAAGCAAGTACACTTGGAAATTACTAACAACTGTCAAGCCAGTTGCCCAATGTGCGCTAGAAACATTAACGGTGGATCGGTCAACCCATTATTGAAGTTAACTGACTGGACATTAGATGAATTTAAAATCATAATGAACGCAGAGTTGTTGACTCAAATACACGGGTTTTATTTTTGTGGTAATTACGGTGACCCCATAATAAACAGTGACCTACTTGAGATGTGTCGTTATGCAACATCTATAGCCCCGGAATGCAGTAATGTTATACATACGAATGGGGGTGCTAGAAACACTAAGTGGTGGAAAGAATTAGCTAGTGTTATGCCTAAAAATCATAGAGTTGTTTTTGCGTTAGATGGGTTAAGCGATACTCATAGTTTATACAGAGTGGGAACTAAATTTGAAACAGTTATTGAGAACGCCAGAGCCTTTATAGCTGGGGGAGGCAATGCAGAGTGGGTTTTCATTAGATTTAAACACAACCAACATCAGGTTAATGAAGCTGAAAAGATGTCCAAAGAATTGGGGTTCAATCAATTTACAGTAAAGAATAGCTCAAGGTTTCTATTAGAACCAAAAATAAACGTAGTTGACCGTAGGGGTGAATTTACACATATAATTGAACCAGCTTCTGATACCCCCATGACATTTATAGATAAAAAAACAATTGATAGTCTTAATACAATAATGGATGAAAGTGTTATTGATTGCAAGGTACAAAAGGACAAAGAGATATTCATTGATGCACATAAGATGTTATATCCTTGCTGTCATACCGGAGCTGTACCCAGTCTTTATCATACTCAAAGTGAATTACAATCAGTTTCAAAGAAAATAAATGACCAACATTATGATATGATTAGTACACTAGGAGAATTAGACACTACTAAAAAGAGTGTTAAAGATATAATAGAGTCACATGAATTTCAAACAGCATGGGATATATATTGGACTATTAAAAAACTAATCATTTGTGTCCGCACGTGCGGGGTAAGTAAGCATATAGATTTTAGCAGACCCAGAGACCAATGGAAAAAGTAAAAGTAGCACACGAATATTCTAGCGACTATTTAGAAATAGAGCGTCCATCACCTATGTCCGACTGTCATATTGAAAGTATGATTATGGATGTATTGTCCGGGAAATTAGACCGTGATATATCTGACAATGTGTACAGTAATTTCAAAATTGAGGTACATAATTATCTTAATAATAGTAATTTAAATACGTATAAAGGTTTAGATACATTTAATCGCACAGATATCATAAACGGTTGTACACAATATATAGACAATCTTTATATGCAGGGACCAGTGCAAACGTTACGAGGTGATTATAGATACCATGAACGATTAAATTTGTCATATATTAAAGATGTAGGATCATTAATTCCAAACATTCCGTTAATTATAGCAATGCCGTTTCCTAGTATCGGTGCAGTACATTCAGATATGGAGGAGATACTACATGAATGTAGTATTAAAAAGATTCCAGTACATTTAGACGGAGCCTGGATTACTTGCTGTAAAGATATAAGTTTTGATTTTAATCATAATAGTATTCAATCTGTGGGCATTAGCTTAAGCAAGGGTTTGGGTTTAGGATGGAATCGTGTTGGGTTACGCTATACTAAAGAGACTAAACCGGATAGTATTACTATAATGAATGACTTCCGTATGAATCTACGTGCTACAATAATGATCGGGTTACACTTTGTACGAAACTTACCCATAGATTATCTATGGAATAAGTACAGTGAATCGTATTACAAGATATGTAGAGATTTTGATTTAACTCCAACTAATAGCATCTATCTTGCACTAAGAGATAATCAGCCAGTGGGTGTCAGCCCCTTAATAAGGTATTTACATGAACGAATTTAATGTTGACGGGGTAGGTATACCCTTTGAAAACGATGTAGAATCTATCGCTATCAGCTTAAGTGGCGGTGCGGACTCAGCACTATTAGCATATCTACTGTGCGAACACATTGAATCAAACAAACTACCTATTGACGTATACATCATATCACATATACGCATGTGGAAGACTAGACCATGGCAGAAATACAATCAATTAGATGTTTATGGGTGGTTAACTAGACGTTTCCGCAGTATACATTTCACCCGTTATGAGAACTTCATTCCCCCGGACATTGAATGGGGTGACAAGGGTGCTACACTAATAGATGAATATGGTAAGGCTAGTTCCGGAGACATTATTGAGATACGTGCATTCGCAGAATATATCTGTCATCAGGAAGATATTGATGTATATTACAACGCAGTCACTCGCAACCCACGTAACACGGACTTCCATGGCATGGAAAAACGTGACATTGAACCAACAGAAGACAACAAGCATTTAAGACTAATGACACACATGGGTCGTATCGCTGTACATCCTTTTAGATTTATTGAAAAATCATGGGTAATTAAACAATATGTAGATAAAAATATACTTGATTTATTGAATAACACACGTAGCTGTGAGGGTGAATTTGAGGGTGTGAACTATATCACATACAATGTAGGAGATTATGTACCATTGTGTAATACATGCTTTTGGTGCAAAGAAAGACAATGGGCCTTAGAACAAAATGAGTTGTGATAGTAAAACATTCTGTATGCACCCATTTACGGGACTAGCTACACGTGAAGACGGTGCTATAACTGCATGTTGTCGCAGTCATCCTATAGGGTTTATTGACAAAGATAACTTAGAAACTATCTGGAATAATGACACAATGCGTAGAATACGCAAGCAAGTATTGAACAATGAACGTCCACCAGAGTGTGAGCCATGTTTCAGTTTAGAAGATCAGGGTGTTGAATCATTAAGACAAAGACACATTACCAATCGTATTCCAGAAAGCAGAATTAACTTATATCCCGATGCATTAAATGGTTTAAAAGAAGATTATTCTATGCCATTTGAAATACCTACAATGGAATTAAAATTAAACAACTTGTGTAATCTTAAATGCCGTATGTGTCACCCAATGGACAGCACCAGCTGGAATGATTGGAGTGAAGTTAAAGACTATTATAAGCGTGAAGGTAACATCATGTACGCTATAGTAGAAGAACATAACTTAGAAAACAAACCATTTTTAGATAAGTTTCAAGATAACCCTGAATGGTGGAACAGTTTAGAGAAACTATTACCGTACTTCCGTAGAGTAGAGTTTGCAGGGGGTGAACCATTAATGGACCCACAACATTATCGCATACTAGATATGATGAGTGAGTACGGAGATCAGATTGAAATTAAGTATGCAACCAATTTAAGTATGTTGGGCAAAGGATCACGCAATATATACGACTATTGGCCTAAGTTTAAAAGTATCGCAGTCAACGTTTCTATTGACGGGATGCGTGACAGTTATGAGTATATTCGTGGTAATGCTAATTGGGATGAAATGATTAGCAATATTAAAGAAATTCAAAGTATCAAAAACATTAGCCGTATCGTGGGTGCTGTAACAATACAAGTGTCTAATGTATTAGTGTTAGATAAGATTATTGAATACTTTTTAGATGACTTGGGTATTATCTTTCATACACATCGTGTTGAATATCCTAAACTACTAAGTGCGCAAGTAATGCCACTAGAGTTAAGACAATTAGCAGTAGAACGACTGGAAGCAGTTAAACTACGTGTTCCATTATTCAAATCATGTATAGAAGAACCTAGATTGATTCCATATACATTATTACAGATACAGGATAACATCAACTATCTACAAGCTAGAGATCAAAGTGAATTATGGCGTGAATGTGTTGAATTTAATCATAAATTAGATAAAAGCCGGAACCAATTAAGTTTTGAAACTGTAACACCGGAGTTTAAACAGTATGTATAAAGTTAAAAGTCGTTGGAATCATCAGGATAGTATTAAGGTTGAATGGAACTTAGGTAAACGTTGTAACTATGACTGTAGTTATTGTCCATCAGTTATACACGATAATACTAGCAAACATACTGATATTGAAATACTTAAGGCAACCGTAGATAAACTATGTGATTTAGAGAAGCCTATTCGCTTGAGTTTAACTGGTGGCGAGCCATGCGTACATCCTCATATAGAAGAATTGATATCATACATCAAAAGTAAGGGCTTTTGGCTTAGTATTACTACTAATGGAACTAGAAAACCCCAATGGTATATCAGTCAATCAACCGTTGACCAATGGGTGTTTTCACTACACTTTGAATATGAATGGTTAGACATACTGCACACTATCAAGTCAGTAGAGGAAAACGTTAATGCGCATGTACTAGTCAATGTCATGGCTCATCATAAACATATGATAAACGTTCGTACGGCGGCAGGATTATTAGACAGCCATGGCATTCATTACGGTATACGTAGAATACGTTGGACTGAGGGTGACCATGATTTGTTTGACGATATGAAGTATGACCAAAAGGATTTAGATTGGATACTAAGTATGACTAGCACAGTACAGCCAAATACTGTACTGATATATAAAGATAGTGAAGAAATGATGCATGCCAACGATGTGATTAAAAAGCATTTAAATCAATATAAGAATTGGCATTGCAATGCAGGGTTAGAAAGTTTAATGATTAACTGGGACGGTGACGTGCATCGGGCTACGTGTAGAGTCGGTGGAACATTGGGAAATATATATACCAGCTCGTTCGTTGCACCCACTGGACCCGTTATATGTGATAGAAACTATTGTACGTGTGCGGCAGATATCCCACTGTCAAAGGAGTTATTATGAAATTAATAACAAATATAAAAGATTGTTTCTCAACTGAATTAATCTCTTATATGCTAGAGAACGATGGAGTTGCAAGACCAGATAGTGACATGTTAGGATCCGGGGGTCTTGCAGAAAAATATTCCAGTAAGGGTTTTAAATTATCTAAGTTAAGTTGGGAAACTTTCAATAGTGACAATTTACCATATGATTTAGTATTACCATTTAAAAGTGTGGGGTCAATTAAATGGTGGTTTAGTAAATTAAACCCGGGAGACATGTTCCCATTACACTTAGATACATATTCAGAAGAAAAAGACTTTAAAAGATATTGGGTAGCATGTCAAGACCATAGCCCCGGCCATATCTTTATGTATGAAAAAGAAGTCTTGACTGGGTATAGTGCAGGTGATGTATTTGAATTTGATGCCGGACATATATGGCATGGTGCATGTAACTTAGGATTCACGCCTAAATTAGCATTACAGATTCAGTTTGTTTCTGCTTAATAGAATTCTAAGTGACCAAAGCCAGCACGGTCACGAAACTCATCAGTAAATTCCCCGTCAATTCTTATACTAAATGTTTGCGTGACACACTTTCCACCGTTATGCCAGTCTTGGTCATTAAAGAATATAGCATGTGATTCTGCTAATACTTGCTGGTCAGTTTCTTCATCCCATAAACAAAACGGTCTATCTAGTCTAGTTCTAATATGAATAAACTCATGTCTATGATTGAAGTAATCAGTCTCATCCGGCATGATTAAGTCTCTGTGAAAATGTGTGTTTAAATCATGTTCAGCTTTGAATATAATTACACGACCCAAGTGCTTTAGTACATTGCTAGTAACTAAGTTTTGTAGCCATAGTTTAAGTTCGGGAAAGTATTCACTGTCAGGAGTCCATGCTTTCTCCTCAAATCTACTTTGCCAACTACCTTCTTCTGTTTTTAGAAAGATAAACTGATAAGGATCATATGCACCTAGTGCTGATTTTAAGAACAATACAAATCTATCTCTATTATCAAACTCCCCGATCTCTCTACCCAATACACGTATCTCATGGTCTTCCGGCAATGCATAGTATTCTTCTAATGCTTGAAATGTGGGTTTGTATGGCCTAGCATAGTCTAAGTTATAGCCCCCAGGTCTTACTATATTACCCTCTTTTTTATGGTTAGATAGTGCCATACCCCTACATATTTTATAATGCATGTTGACAAATTCGTCAATATTTAAATATGGGTCTAGATTTATATAGGGTTTTCCGCCAATTCCTCTAATCATTATTTTATCTCCTACTGGTATTTAGTCACTAAATATTGTTAGGAGCTAAAACAATGTTTGATATATCAAAATGGGACTATTATTATAACATAGAAGAAACTGAATTAGTACGTGCTAATCTAGTGTACACACCCTATGTAAGTCCGGATAAAAAGATGTTCTGTATGAGTTTCAATAGAGACATAGGATATCACACTGACCCAGATGAAAACATATTATGGACAGAAGAACTACTAGCCGATCGTTTTAAACGTGAGATAATATTTCACGACAAAGCGTCAAAAATAATGCCTGTATTGAAGTTGATAACCATTGATTATGACAACAGAAGAATCTTCTTAGAATGGCACGGAGATGACTTTTTAATGCAGGGTATTAAAAATGACAGTTATGAACAAGTATTACCAGACTGGCAAGAACAGTGGACAGAACTACTGCACAAAATGTGGAGTATCGGTATCTACAAGATAAGTTTACACCCCAACAGTTGGACTGTACATAACGGGACTCTGATTCCTTTTAACTGGTTCTTCTGTTTTGATATTGATGAGCCACATGTCACTATTCGTTCATTGTTAGTGCAGATTAGTGCAGGAAGACAAGAAAAATTGGCAGCAGTATTAGAATCGAACAATATTGATTTAGACATACTAATGGCTCCGGTATCACTGCAAATAATAGCTTTTAATAGCTTTAGGCACAACTACCCACGAGACTTAATAGACAACATATTAAATGATTTAAATGTTTTACACAACTCTCGATGAACTTCAAATAGAGAATACCAGTATATGCAATGCATCATGTTCAATGTGTCTGCGTGAGCATACGCCTAATGACAAATCATGGTTTAGTGAGACATATTTAAATAACGATTTCTTTGAATATAATATACCTGATAAGATTTACAGTCAATTAAAATCTGTATTATTCAATGGGGTATTGGGTGACCCTGCCGCCGCACCTAACTTCATTGAAGTATGCAGAATCATTAAACAGAAATCATCTAATATTGCTATCACCATATCTACTAACGGCGGGTTACGTAGTACTGGATTCTGGAGTGAACTAGCGTCTGTATTAACACCCATAGATAAAGTTATATTCGCTATAGACGGGCTATCTGATACAAATGACATATATCGAGTGAATGTTAAGTGGGATAAAGTAATGGCTAATGCTAGTGCGTTTATTAATGCCGGCGGTAATAGTGAGTGGCAGTATATATCATTTCAACACAATCAACATCAGATTGAGGAAGCTAGAGTATTAGCTAATACTATGGGGTTTAACAGTTTCTTTGTAAAGCCCTCATATAGATTCATTTTAGATGAAATGACTAATACACAGCATTTTGGAAGTAATGGAGTACTATTGTCAGCACCCACAGATTCAACAAAGCATCACTTAATTCATGTACAAAAGAAAAGATTTAATATCGGTGAGTGGCAACAGTCTAGTAATAATAGTAAAATTAACTGCTATGTTAGACATGCTAAGAGTGCATATATAGACCATTTAGGTAGATTATATCCATGCTGTCCTATAGCGTCCGGACAAATGGTTCGAAGAACCGTCAAATTTTTTGACGGTTGGGATGAATTATGGGATAAACACGGCGGGGATAGTATCAATCTTAATATTACACCTTGGGATGACATAGTTAATGGTGGCTTTTTTATGGGTATTAAAGACAGTTGGGAAAAAGACTATGCGTCCGGAAGATTAGCTTCATGTGCAGGTACATGTAGCGACTCAGAATTAAAATTTAATCATAAACCCGTAACATAATATGGCAGCTATTAACCTACCCGATCATAAATTAACATTTGTACATATACCTAAGAACGGTGGTTCCAGTGTAGTACAATGGCTTAGAGAGAATTTCAATACTGAAATAATCAAGAATCACCCCTCAATGAGTATGATAAAGATTGAATGGGATGTGCATAGAAGTTTCGCTATAGTTAGAAACCCATGGGATAGAGTAGTTAGTGCTTATTTTTATCTAAAACAGTATGGATTTTACTGGGAGAACAACAACATTACCAGTGAAAGTGATTTCCCCTCGTTTGATTCATTTGTAAATAGCTTAAATTACAATCTTAATAGCTGGAATTCAATAGACACAAATCAATGTGAATGGTTAGACGGTAGTGATACATTGATACTAAGAGCAGAAACTCTTGACAATGATTTTAAACAAATACAAGATATGCTTAATTGCTATGTTCCTTTACCATATATCAATACATCAGAACACTTGGACTATAAATCATATTTTAACAGTAGTCAAATAGAACATGTTAGAAAAGTATTTGCTAAGGACATTGATATGTTTGGGTACACATATTGACATATAAATATATCAATGAATGATGAAAATAAAGTATTTTGGATGCAACCTGTTGAGACTCAATTAGGTCAATGGCAAGAACAAATTAAAGAAGTCTCCGGGTCACCCAGTTTTTGTGTCTTACCCTGGATACACTTAGCAACTAGACCCAATGGGGATATGCGTATCTGCTGTGTTGCTAACGCTAGTGGGGCGGATACAGGAGATTATACAGTAGGGTTAGTCAAGATGGAAGACGGAGAACCTGCTAACTTTGGACATAACTTACCCACTGAGGCATTTAACAACGACTACATGAAGTCTGTGCGTAAGACTATGTTAGCGGGCGAAGTTCCTGCAAGCTGTTTAAAATGCTATAAAGAAGAACAAGAAGGTATATCTAGTAAACGTATCTGGGAGACTGGAACGTGGCATTATAATGATGTAGATATTCCCAAACTAATAGAAGAAACAGAGGAAGATGGTAGTGTACCATATAAGTTACAATATCTGGACTTACGCTTAGGACATACTTGCAACCTGAAGTGCATTATGTGTAGCCCACATGATAGTAGTTTATGGGTTCCGGAGTTTAAAAAAGTATTTCCTATCTTTAAATCTCCATTAGTTCAGAAGCAATTAACATGGGATCCTGAATCGTTTAACAATCAATGGCATGAGAATCCAGAATTCTGGCGTGAGATATACGATCAAATCCCTAACATTAAAGAGTTATACTTTGCCGGCGGTGAGCCACTACTTATTAAAGAACATAAAGTATTCTTGTTAGAGATTATAGCTAGAGGTTATGCAGATAAGATTAGCTTACGCTATAATACAAACGGCTTATTAATCAATGAAGAAATCATTGGTATATGGGAACAATTTAAGAAAGTTAAAGTGGGTGTCAGCTTAGACGGTATGGGCGACAGAGTTAACTATATCAGATACCCTACCGAGTGGGAGATTATTGAAAAGAATCTTTGGAGATTAGAAAATACCAGTGATAAAATTCAATTTAATATTGCATTAGCTGTGCAGATATTAAACATTAAACATGTTCCAGACTTTATTAAATGGAAAATTTCGTCAGGGTTTAAGAAATTAAACTTTGAAAAGAATGTTATAGGGCAGACTAACGGTGGGGGAGTAATAGGTGTGCATCTATTATGGATCCCAACATGGTTAAGTCTAAGAGTATTACCCGCACAAGATAAACAACATGTAAGACAGTTATTCAATGAATTAAAACAATGGCTGTGGGATAACTATACACAGAGTGATGAGTTCTGGGAAAAGAACCCATATGGATGGAAACGTTGGGAGGGTATACTTGATTGGATGGACGCAGAAGACCATACTAATCTATTACCAGACTTTGCCGAGTATATCAATGTCATGGACAAGCAACGTAAGACAGACTTTAAAACTGTATTTCCTGAACTAAGCCACCTAATATAATGCTAACTAAAACAGAACTATACTTTGATATTGCTCCTATTGTTGAGCAAGTTAAAAGCATGGACTATTTTGACAGAAGCATTGTGTTGAACGAGACCAATGGAAATTTGTTATCAGGACATTATACAACTAAACCTGCATATATAGATACACCCTTAGGACATGTATTGACGGCTCTAGGAGATATCGGTGAGGCAAGATTATTAAAACTTAATCAAGAAGATGTTTATACTGCACACACTGACCCAGACGATAGATATCATTTAAGTATCATTACAACTCCATATAGCTATATAGCAGATTTAGATAGATGCACGTTACATCATTTGCCAGTCGACGGACATATATGGTATATGGATACTAGTATTATGCACAGTGCAATTAACTTGGGCGGAGGTGATGAACGTATTCATTTAAATGTCAGAGTACGATTACCTGCTATTACTAAGCCTTGTTACAGTATAAAATTCACTGATGAAGGCAACTATGACTGGAAGCAGATGCTATATAATACAATGATGAGTTATATCAATATAGCGATTAAGAACAAATATATAACCGGACTAGAACGAATTTCCGAAAAAGAAATGCTTATTAATTGTAATGTTGACGTACTTAACGTATTACGACAGCGAGTAGAGTCCGGCGGATTTAGATTAGTTATAGAAGAATGTCAATAATAAAAGTTCCAGAATCTTACAGTGAAACATATATTGAGACTAACAAATGTCGCCCATTTGTAGACAAACTGCAAGAACAATTAATACTTGAAGTTGGCAACACGCCGTACTATCCATTGGACGATTCATTTACTGTAGCGCAAGTTAATAAGACAGATGACATATTTGACAGTTTTAAGGGTTTATTCACAGACTATATAACCAGTTCAAAACTTAATAGTATTACTGGGTTGGACAAATCACTACGCAATGATGTCATTATAGGATGTACTCAGTATATTGATGATTTACATATTAGATATCCCGACATACAAGTATTAGAGCACGAATACAACTATCACATTAGATTAAAGCCAAATTTGGTACCATCTACTGTAGATACATTAAGACCTAACATCCCATTAATCATATCAATTCCATTTAGTTATTATGGTGGTATGCATCCTGCTATGTCTACTATTTTAGATAGATGCACAGAGTTAAACATCCCGGTACATTTAGACGGAGCATGGATTACTGCATCAAAGAATATTCATATAGACTTTATGCATCCAGCAGTAGTTAGTTTGGGTATTAGTTTAAGTAAGGGTTTAGGGCTAAGCGGATGGAATCGTATTGGTGTTAGATATACTAAAGATGTAACTGAAGATAGCATATCTGTTATGAACGACCATTTACAAATACCATCGGTCCCAGTACTAGTGGGTAGTTACTTTATTAAAAACGTGAGTATAGATTATCTGTGGAATAAACACGGAGAGAATCATTATAAGATATGCAGAGATTTTCAAGTAAATCCCACTGATACAATTCACATGGCTACCAAAGATAATAAGATACTAGGAATATGTAACCTACTTAGATACTTAGAATACCACCCAGATAACAACTAATATCTTCGTGTATCTTTTTACCAATATGTAAGTTGTCGGCGGCAGGATATTTTTTTATTAAGTCCCATCTGTTTAGTAAATCAAACATGATTAACTTAACATTGTTTGCCCTACATGCATATTGAATCAGATTGATATTGCGTTCAAACTCATATTCCTCAGTTACATGGTCTGTATATCTCCATACATCATTGTGTGGGAGCATATCACTAGTGAAGCTAGGCAGTACTAGTTGCTGAAAATCTTCAGTAATATATTCTTTACGTTCACGTGTAGTACCCTGTACTACGATATATTTGGGTTTATATTTTTTCAATCCAGACCCTATAATTCTACTAAACGTATCATAGCTACCACCAGCTACTCCCAGATTGATTGTTTTCATATTGGCTAACTGTGCTAATTTATAGCTCCATGTTTCATCATATTGAACACCCATGCCCATTGTATCTGAATGTCCGACACACCATATGCTATCATTCAAGTCTTGCTCAGTCCATTCAATGTCTCTATAACCATAACTGTTTAGTTTATATCTAATTTGGTTAGACATATCAGGTTTCATATTAATTGTATCTAGGTTGGGTAGCTGCCATGGAGCAACAATGCTAGCATTTGGAATGCCGTCAACGTACCAACTAGACGAGACTTTTAAGTTTTCAATCATTTTACCTACTAAATATCAGTATGCTATTACTCAATAACAAACCATTTATTACCCTTGACAACTATTTAGACATAGACCACTTCCTAAGTTTAAAAGATGAATTCTTCTTCATGTATGCAAAGAATTTACATCACACAAAAGCAAGTTGGAATGCAGCCGGTATACCCATGGATTGTAATTGGAAGTATCTAACTGAGAAACCATTGTTATACACTACATACCACAATATTGCATTGAAAGATCCTAGTGTTAAAGAGAAACTGGATTACTTTAATAATACAGGCGATAAAGATGGACTAGCAAAATTCTTACAACTTAAGTACGGTGCATTTAGCCCATATCGTATTCTACACTTAAGTACTAAAGATGAACCTTTACATGATTTTGTAGAGAAGCCAATACGTGAATGGATAGACACCTTACCGTTTGACAAAATTAACTTAGTATCTATATTTTGCAATGAACATCATTGTCCACTAAAATACCATCGTGACTACAACTTTGATCCAGTAAATGAAGGGGATAATAATCCTATACCATCAACACTGCAGGATGTGATATGGTTAAGATTTGATCTAAACCGACATTTATATCTATATGATTTTGATGCTGATGGTAACATCATTGACCAGTGCCAGTTTGAGGGTTACAGTGTTAATTTCAATCATTACAATTGGCATGGTAATACAGACTCTTTTGATACTGCTACTTTAACTGTTAAAGTAGAAGGTAAGTTCACTGAAGACTTTAAGAAGAAGATTTATGTATAAAATGATTCCCTGGACTAAAGAGTTGGATTTATCTGACTTTTATAGAATAGCAGACAGTAAAGGTTTTGCAAACAATAACAGTCAGAAATCTATGATTGATTGTTTTGACAAAGAGCCTGAAAAATGTGTATGGATATTATACAATGATGATGTTGCAGTTGGTAGTGTGGCTGCACATACGTTTGATATCATGGGAGAAAACTGTTATCGTATATGCGCTAGAACCTGTGTATTTACTGATATGTTACCCGGAACTTATGGAAGAGGCTTACGCACCTCACGTGTAATTACAGAATTACAAAATCCTACAGCACAATTTTTTATTCCCACTTGTATTGAATGGGCACCTAAAGGTAGTCGATTGTTTATTACTAGCACTGATAGTGATTTGGGTACGCAACGATTAGTGCATCGTATCTTTGGACCATTAATGGCTAGTAGGGGAATGATGCAACGAATTAGTGATGTTGTATATCGTAACACTAATCAAACTGTCTGGGAATTATTCCCGGACAAGTTTATGGAAGAATTAAGTAAATATCCTAGATGGAGTTAGGATAAGTGTTTCTTTTTGTAATCTTCTACAGCCGCTTTGATAGCATCTTCTGCTAGTATTGAGCAATGTATCTTAACCGGAGGAAGTGCTAGTTCTTCGGCGATTTCGGAGTTTTTAATTGATCCGGCTTCATCAAGGGTTTTTCCCTTGACCCATTCTGTGATAAGGCTCGAACTCGCAATAGCCGATCCGCAGCCATACGTTTTAAATTTCGCATCTGTAATAATACCTGTAACATTGTCAACCTTTATTTGTAGTTTCATCACATCGCCGCATGCAGGTGCGCCAACCATACCAGTACCAATATTATCATCAGTCTTATCAAAAGATCCGACATTCCGGGGATTTTCATAGTGATCGATTACCTTGTTTGAGTATGCCATAACGTATTTAGTATAATAGTTTCAGTTTCTTATAACGTTGGAAACATGTTATAAATCCCTCGCCCGGGACAACTTCGACTAAGTAATCTGGTTGTGATACTTCCGCCGGTACTGCTAAAATGTTAGCTACTGTACTATCTTCAAATGGGTTTTCATCATTATGCTTAAATGTTTCCGCAATTGGCTTAGTTCTACAAGCTACCCAATATTGCTTATATTTCCTAGCTTCTAAGAACTGTTGACAATTATTCCACACATCCCAATCCATTGCTTCATATAAGATAACAGGTCTATGCTTACTGATAGTTTTAACACAACCCTGTAATGCTTCAAACTCATGCCCCTCAACATCAATTTTGATAACATTGCACTTTTCAAGTTCGATGTTATCTAGTGTAAGCATTCTAACAACAATGCCATCGCCATTCGTGATATGAATGTCACCGTAGTTGGTTTTTTGTGTGTGGTCAAAGTCTTTTAAAATACGTTCGGATTTTTTATTACTAGCTCCGGCATTGATAATCTGAATTTTGGGATAGTCTTTTCCGTTGTAAGATGCTACTGCAAAATGCTTAGGATTAGGTTCAAATCCCAGGGCATTACAGTTTGTTTCTTTGTGCACCGCTATCAAATGATATCCGATATTAGTACCCATATCAATATATTGACTAAACTCATTTGGTAAATATTGTTTAATTATGTTAACTTCTGCGTGACAGTATTCCCCATACATGTCAATTGATTTACTTATTGTGGTATCATTTTTGTATACCAAAAAGACGCCCAATCTACTATCAGTAAGTAGCAGTGAATCTTTCATTGAATCGATGGTTTGTTGAATTTCTTCTTCTATGCTTGACATTAAAAATCTCTCAGTTATTATAATTTATAGCAAAGTGCGGTGACCAAAATATTTAGTAATCTTGCAATTCTGAATCTACAACAATCCACCCAATTGCCAATAAATCTCGTCTAATTTCATCAGTCACTACACTTTCAGATACTCTAGCTTTAGATTCTAAATATATTTCTTGTTCTTCTCTACTGAGTTGGTTATATTCTTCGTCGGTTAGGTCTTCATTGTTACGTATGCCTGAGCAGTACCAATCGATATAATCACCTTCTTGTCGTATATCAGCGATTATTCCACCGGAACTTCTCCAACTACAACTCCATCGTTTATCTGATAGTATAGGCCATACATCGTTCTTAGTGAATTCATTGTTACACATTGCGGCATATAGATGTTGTGCATAGATTCTATCTTTGCATTTCTCTATGATAAGTTCACTAGTACGCAAATCATATTCCATATTGTCAATTCGCCACTCATCAGTTTCTTCTAACTCTAACTTCATTTGCGTATGAGTTTTATAAAAATCTATCATATTCTTAGACGATTCGTCCGTAGGATCATCTATGAGGTTTTTCTCATAACGCTCCATACTAAATGTTCCCCGCTGAGGACTTCTTCTTATCATTTTGTTTTACTTTCTGTTTACTATAGAAAATATGATTACCTATTTTTGCTACTTGTTTATATGGCCAGAATGGGTCAACGGTCAAGTTATGAAAGAATAACGCACTACGAGGTAATACATCATGGTATGCATCATAAGCTAATACTTGATAAGCAATATCCATTGCTTGTATATATTTAGGGTCATTGACGTTTATTTTTTGTCTGTTCTCACACACCCAACTAAACTGGCACAATCTAACTTTGTACGTATCTAGTGTTTCTTCATTTACTTTGGTTACAGTTGTTACTTGATATATTACATTGCAAGGAGTACTAGCAAAGCCATGGTTTACTCTATTCATTACTACTCTGGCTACTGCTGCCTTTCCAGTAATACTTTCTCCACGTGCTTCATAGAATATATTTTCAGCTAAACATTTTAGTTGTTTGCTATCAACTGGTTTGGCTTCTACAACTTCTACAACTTCTTCTGGTTCAGTGTTTGTGTTATTAAGCACTGTAATAAGTGTAAACGCGGCTAATAATATTGAAAGTATCTTAGTGGCATTTAGGGCTATATTTTTCATATATACTCCTTTTCTGTACATAGTATACACCTGTCTCTTATACACATCTCCGAGCCCACGAGACAGGCAGAAATCTCGTATGCCGTCTTCTGCTTG
>ENA-OSIY01000451-OSIY01000451.1-marine-metagenome-genome-assembly--contig:-NODE-451-length-22989-cov-6.495243_pt1 | contig 22989 bp, 23 predicted proteins | sample MGYA00237884_ERZ534233 | MGnify/ENA primary metagenome ERZ534233 (study PRJEB26412, sample SAMN06343840) | marine metagenome | isolation source: estuarine water | place: USA: Columbia River Estuary... | reverse complement strand
AAGAGACAGCTACAGACGGTTTACGTCGTGGCCTGTCTGTTGAAAACAGTGGTGCTGCAATTCAGGTCCCAGTTGGTACAGCTACATTAGGCCGTATCATGGATGTTTTGGGTAACCCAATTGACGAAGCAGGTCCTATCGGTGAAGAAGAGCGTATGTCTATTCACCGCGAAGCGCCTACTTATGAAGAGCAATCAAGTTCAGTTGAACTACTAGAAACAGGCATCAAAGTTATTGACTTGGTTTGTCCTTTCGCTAAAGGTGGTAAAGTTGGATTGTTCGGTGGTGCCGGTGTTGGTAAAACTGTTAACATGATGGAACTCATTCGTAACATCGCTATCGAGCACAGCGGCTACTCAGTATTTGCTGGTGTAGGTGAGCGTACTCGTGAAGGTAACGATTTTTATCACGAAATGAGCGAATCAAACGTACTAGACAAAGTATCGCTAGTATACGGCCAAATGAATGAGCCTCCTGGAAACCGTTTACGTGTTGCCTTGACAGGTTTGACCATGGCGGAAAAATTCCGTGATGAAGGTCGTGACGTATTGTTCTTCGTAGATAACATCTACCGTTATACTCTAGCTGGTACAGAAGTATCTGCTCTACTAGGTCGTATGCCATCAGCCGTAGGTTATCAGCCTACCCTAGCTGAAGAGATGGGTGTGCTGCAAGAACGTATCGCATCAACTAAGACAGGTTCAATTACCTCAATCCAAGCGGTATACGTACCTGCGGATGATTTGACCGATCCCTCACCTGCAACCACCTTTGCTCACTTAGATGCAACAGTTGTATTGTCACGTGATATCGCGTCTTTGGGTATTTACCCAGCGGTTGACCCGCTTGATTCTACTTCACGTCAACTTGATCCACTGGTTATTGGTCAAGAACATTACGATACAGCTCGTGGTGTGCAATCTGTATTGCAACGTTATAAAGAATTGAAAGATATCATCGCTATCTTAGGTATGGATGAACTCTCTGAAGAAGATAAGCTATCAGTATCACGAGCTCGTAAAATTCAGCGTTTCTTGTCACAACCTTTCTTCGTAGCCGAAGTATTTACTGGTTCACCTGGTAAGTATGTTTCATTGAAAGACACCATCAGTGGTTTTAGTGGCATCTTGAACGGTGAGTTTGATCACCTTCCAGAGCAAGCTTTCTACATGGTTGGTTCTATCGAAGAAGCAAGCGAAAAAGCTAAAAACATGTAATTTTGGCTCATTTAGTCCGGATTCGTTGTCGGAAGTGCTCAGGTATATTTATATATTGTGCACTTCCTCCTAGACTCCAAACTAAATGGACCTGGATTTGTGTTTTAAGGATCCTATTTAGGAGATTTTTATGGCAATGACCGTACATCTAGACGTAGTAAGCGCTGAAACCAGTATTTTTTCTGGTTTGGTTGAAGCTATTCAGATTACGGGTAGCGAAGGTGAGCTAGGTATCCATCCTGGTCATGCACCTTTATTAACTACTCTATTACCTGGAATGGTACGTCTGGTTAAGCAATTTGGTGATGAAGAAAATATCTACATCAACGGTGGCGTGCTAGAGATACAGCCAGGCTCAGTGACTGTATTAGCTGATACCGCTATTCGTGCAGAAGACCTAGACGAACAAGCGGCACTTGATGCACAAAAACGTGCAGAAGAGCATATCGCCAACCCGACCGCTGATTTTGAATATGCAGAGGCTGCTGTCGAGTTAGCCGAAGCTATTGCACAGTTGAGGTTGATCCGAAAACTGCGTAAGTAATCTGGTTTGAAGTACTTAAAAATCCCAGCTTGGTTATATATCACGCTGGGTTTTTTGTTTTTATACATAGTTGAAATTTTATAGCAAAATATTGGTCTTTATATGGACCTTTATATTATTTAAACATGTCTAGTCGTTGAGGGAAGGTCATGAAAATACAAGTATTACTACCGTTAATCGCTGTTTTAGCTCTATATGCTTCCACAGCAACCGCAGACAAAGCTATTTTTGCTGGAGGGTGTTTTTGGTGTATGGAGTCAGACTTTGAAAAACTTGAAGGGGTGTCTGAGGTTATCTCTGGCTTTACTGGAGGTACGTTAGAAAACCCAACTTATGGTGGTAATCATACTGGTCATTATGAAGCGGTTGAAATCACTTACGACCCCAAAAAAGTGACGTACCAAGGTTTACTTGAACATTTTTGGGTAAACATCGACCCCTTTGATGATACAGGGCAATTCTGTGATAAAGGGTTTAGTTATTTGAGCGCTATTTTCGTGGCAGATGAAAAAGAACGTGAACTGGCTGAATTATCAAAACAAAATGTTATCACGCAATTTCCTAATCAAAAAATCGTGACCCCTATCCTACCCACAACCACTTTTTATCCCATAAAAGGTAATGAAAGTTATCACCAAGATTATTACAAAAATAATGCAGTTAGATATAAATTGTACCGTTGGAATTGTGGCCGTGACCAGCGCCTAAAAGAAATTTGGGGTGAAAAAGCAACACACTGATTACAGATGTATTGGAGCATAGGTTGGCTTAATTGCCCTTATCCAATCTTTCAAATCTTAAGCCCTTGGCGGTACGGTTTTTAAAACCTGCCCAATGGCTGTGATCGGTTTTTGGCTGGCCTTTGTCATCTTTGCTCCAAATGCCATCATTTGAATTGGTTTCTAAATCGAGATACTGGTCCATCTCAGCATTACCTTTTAAGTATTTTTCTAACCATGCGGTAACAAAGTGCTGTGATATGTTATTCATGCGTACGGTGTCCCAAACTGCGTCTGTGTAATGTTCACTGATATTGAAGCCAAGTGTTTTATCATAAACATAAGACTCCTTAGGCGCAGGCATAGGCGCTCCAACACCATGATTAGCATTCTCAAAGCTTAATAATGCTCGGTCTACCATTGTTGTACCCTGCCAGATAGCACGCACACCTTTTTTGTAGCCTGATACATCATCAACTGAACCTGCTATAAAAAATATAGGTATCTTCACCCCTTTTAGTGTTGTTGAGTCCCATATGCCATAATTCATCCCCCAAGGTGCAAAGGCGATGACGGTTTTAAGTCTCGGATCAGGGGTCGGGAGGGTTTCATTTATATTTTGGTGTATGGCTAGTGCTTCGTGTGGTAATCCCCATGGGTAATCTACCGCTTGCTGGGTAACCCCTCCACCCGCTGCAATGACAGCTCCATAGCCACCCATAGAATAACCAATCAAAGCAGTGTTTTGGGGATTGACCAGCCCATATAAAAAGGAGGTGTTATTTTTCGACATACGTTCTATTTGATTAAGGGTAAATAGTTGATCGATTGGACGATTGACTAAAGTCGAACCGAAGGCGGCTTGGGTTCGGTAGGTAGAGTCTGTATGATCGATAGACACCACCACATAACCCTTTGAAGCAATATTTTCAGCTAAATGAGACATTAAAAAACGATTGCCAGGATAACCGTGGGAGATTAATACCAAAGGATATTTTTGACTGCTAATGAATGGTTCGGCGTCACGTATTGCCTTACCTTGTATGCTGACTCTCGTTTTTCCATCACGTAAGTACACGTCGAGGCTAGTCTTACCTCGGCTGTCCTTTATGGCGGGGTACCAAATCTCAAGGGGCAAAGGGCGGTCATATTTTGGTGGGTTTTTCAGATTAGCTGGGTCAATTTTTACAATGTCAATCTGTTTGGTATTAACAATTTTTAAGGTTTTCACACCTATAGCATATTCACCATATGCAGCTAAATCAGGCGCATTAGGTCGCTGAGTATCAATTCGATTTTCTGCAAAAATTGTTAGGCTTAATCCACTAAACATCACCAATAACAAAGCTCTACTCGCAACATAACAAAACATAATTGGACTCTAACTAACAAAATATAGTGTGGTGGGTACAGTATGACGTTTTAATACGTTTTGCTAGTTTGAGTCAGTTAAATGCGAGCGATTAAACCACAAAATTGTTTTTCAAAGAGAAGCTAGAGATGAATCATCTTTTAAGAGCCTGTATGCCATTTGCCTCATGTTCTGCGACGTTAATGATGTGTGATGTAAGTATTATCCGTTTATAAGTCATAGGTGCAGAATATCCGCTAAGTAATGAAGGGAATGCCAAATGCTTTATCTACACTAAACGTACCTACTTAGTGCAGCGTGACATCATATGTCTGTAAATCTATACTTTGTATTTTTTTTGATAGTCCTTTGAGGATGCATAACCCCTTGGTCATGATGCATGGAACATAGCAATCATTCTTCCTGGTAAACCTAAATTTAGTCGGTGAGTTGATGAGGTTGATATAAATATGTTCTTTCTAAATGATTTATATACAGTCGAGGGCTTTGATTCGCTCATTCTATCGGTTGTGGTTTTCAAGAAAACATTTTTTCTGCATGCTTAAAAATAGGGTATGCATCGGTGTGCAATCAATGTTGTGAGTATGCTCTAGCACATAAACTACTGACTCAAGGGTTGATAGGCTACTTGCCTGAGTGGTATGTCTAATGTGGTATTGATTGTCAGGAGGGTTAGAAAAGTGCCAACTATTGCATTGTTGTAACCAAGGGTTAAGGTGCCATATTTTCAGTGCTTTGCGCCATGATGCATCAATGAATATTACGTTGTGATTGACTGGAAAATACTTTTTGTTATGTACTGGCGAGGAAATGGACTCAAGTGACATACTTTGTTCGTTAGGGTAAAATAAACAATAACTTTGCGGTTGGTTTGTCACCTTTTGGGCCAATTCTTTCCAGTCCTCGGGTTTTTCACCCTGCAATATTGTTATTGTTTTTAATCCTAACTTTAACAGCTTAACCGTGTTTTTTGCGTGTTTTGCCTCTTTTGGGTGTTGTAATATAATGATGTTGAGAGGTGTTGTAATGGGATTTACCCAAACACATAGACATGTGCTATGCGGGTAACCGCACTTAAAGCATATTAACCTTTTATTAATGTTTAACGTTGTCATGTTTTTTCAAGTTTATAATCTCACTATAACTTATACTTGTTGTTTTTGATGAGGATTGTTAAATTTTACCGGTGATCTTAATCGACTGCCTCAGTCTGAAAATATAAAGCAAAATGGATGTATATGCTCACCAAAAATTGTTTGAATGGATTCGCTCGCTGTTTAATGGACTTGGTTATTTTTTATGTTATTTGATAACAAAGTTGATTACATGCCAAATCATCCTTTTACCAATGCTGGTATAGACCCATCAGAATTCCAGCATAAAACCTTTCAAAAGCGCAAGTGGCAGATGTTGATTGCTACATTTTTGTTGATCCTGATTACTGCCAATGCGGTGATTTGGATTCAACCACCTTTATATCAAAGCCAAGCAATTTTACATTTTTCGTATGCATCTCAAACTAAACAAGAGTTTGCTGAATTAGCACAAAGGCAAATTACCTTGCATCAGCAAAGGATGAAAAGCAATAATGTGCTGAGCCTTGTTGCAAAAGAGCTTGAACAAAGCCAGATGTTAATCATTGATGTACATACACTTTTTGATACATTGGCAGTAGAAGCGAGTTTAACTGGGCGTATTATTACCTTAAAAGCCAACGGTAGCGATCCACAAATACTTAAACCAATAATAGATGCCTGGATAAAAGTGTATCTGCAGTTAGTTGCTTCTGAAACACAAATAAACAACACTGATGAACTACTAGTTGCAGACCAGCAATTGGAGTTGCTGGAATTAAAAATAACGGAACAAACACAACGGTTACAATCCTTTGCCGGTCAAAACAATATCACGTCATTAGAAAGAGATGAAAATCGAGTCTTAAGTCAGACCAAAAACTTGGGGGTTTACTTTGATCAAGCGATGGCCGAACAAGCACAAACACAAGCGTTGCTTGATAGTTTAGTTGAGTCCATTAATAATGGCGAATCGATTATTAGACCAATGGACAAGGCTCAAATTGATGCGATAAAGCTAAGTCTGCAAGAGGTTAATGCCAACCTGTCTGCTTTATCTGAAAAATATACGCAAGCCTATTTGGAGCGTGACCAAGCCATTGTGGCGCAACAGCAAAAATCTCTGCAACTTCAAGTTTTACTTGAAGAACAAATACAAACCAGCCAAGTGGATTATTTACTCGATGTAAAGCGCGAGCTCAGTGCTGCTAGAGGTAAAGTGGAGAAGTTGAATACCCAGCTAGTTGAGCAAAACAAACTAGCACAAGTGTTTAGCCAAAACCTTGAGCAATATAAAAGGCTAGACGACGCATTAAAGGCCTTGCAAACGCAAGCCCAAATGCTAAAAAATCAACAAGTAGCTCAACAGGTATCGAAACCTTTCGATGCTAATATTTCTCTGGTTGAGCCCGCCTTTATACCTGATTTTGCAATTGGCCCAAATTACTCACTTTATAGTCTTATCAGTTTAATAGCGGCAGTCATTGTGGCCGTATTAGCTTTGTTATTGTATGCTTTTATCTTCAAGCAAAAAGGGTCAGATTCATCTAGCCATTTTGTTTTAATACCTAGGCAAGCCAGAGCCAATGACTACCCAATCATTGGTCACTCTCAAAATGGCCAACTTGCAGCACCCGATCCTCGCTTATCATCTGCACCAGTTAAAATATCATCTGCATCCCAGTCTTTGCGTTTATTAAACATTGATGAATCTCAGATACTTTTTTCTGTTGCCAATAACCAAGGTAAAGCACTAGTAGGTTTGATTTTGAGTGGTGTAAGTGTTGATGAATTATCTTTCATAAAAAAAGGAGACTTCAGCCAAGACTATTCGATGTTGCAAATAAATAACCAGTGTTCTCGGATTATCAATATTCAAAAAAAACTGGCTGAAGTACTGCAAACACTGTGTAATAACTTAACCAATGAACAAACAGTTTGGTCGAATACCAAAAGCCAAGAAGACTTTGTGCAGTTGTTGGTAAATATAGGTCATGATGCTCAGATTGCCTTTCCTGAACAGCTTTCGCTTGACGTTTTAAGGCATGCTTATTTAACGTATTTAGCCAGTCAAGGAGCTAGGCTCAATGATATTGAACAGGTTGCTGGATATACTTCGCCAAGTGACTTAGCACTTTATCGAAATGTTAACCAACAAGGAAAACTGCTTGATTTAGAGCAAGTCCAAACACAATATCCTTTTGTTGTGTCAAGCTAAATTGTGGTTATGCCAATGTCTCCTCAATACGCCAAGATTTTGCGCACTGTTCAACTCATACCCACGGGCAAAGTAGCGAGTTATGGCCAAATTGCTGATCTGGCAGGATTACCTGGCCGGGCAAGGCTAGTCGGTAAGTCACTTGGTTTTTTGCCAAAAGATATGAACGTACCTTGGTACAAAGTGTTGCGTTCTAATGGACAAATTGCATTTCCAATAGGTTCTGAGCAATCACAAATACAAACTGGCTTACTGCAACAAGAAGGCATCGCTATTTTTAACAACAGAGTCAAGATGAGCCTTTTTCAATGGCAACCTGATTTGCCAGAAATGCTTTGGAAGATAGAGTTTTAGCCTTTATCTATAATAGTAGATGTTGCTCTTAAAAGAGAAATCAGATATTTTATCTGCCATTTTTAAATTTACTTACCAGGGATATTAGCAGTGTTAAAAACCTTTGATATAGACGACCTAAAAGAAGGGATGTTCGTTGACTCTATAGCAAACCAACAAGGCAAATTTAAGATCACTAGCCGAGGTAGGGTCGACTCTTTAGCCGTTATAAATCAATTAAAAAAGAAAGGGATTCTGTCAGTTGTTGTCGATATGGACAAACAAATCAAGCCAGATGTTGTTGAAATTGAAGAACCTGTTCCCATACCTGAAGTACTCGAATTACCTGAACCCGTGCCGTTTGAAGCAGAGCTAAGAGTGGCAAACAAACTTCACTTAAAAGGTAAAAATTTACAAAAAAGAATGTTAGATAGTATTGGTAAAAACTTACCCATCGATATTGCCATCACAGAGGCCTTCACTCAAGATCTTGTCTCGTCGATCAACCGTAATCCAAATGCTTTGATGTGCATGACAAAAATACGAGAAAAAGATACCTATCTTTTAGAGCATTCATTAAATGTGGCTATTTTGTTAGCCAAATTTGGTACTTATATTGATTTGGAAAAAGAACAAATACAAGAATTGGCACTGGCAGGTTTTCTTCATGACTTAGGCAAAGTTAAAATTCCTGATGAAATATTGCATAAAGCTGGGCGTTTGAACGAACAAGAAATGACGATTATGCGAGATCATGTGTATTACGTCACCAAAGAACTCGCTGACATGCAAGTTTCCAATTCAATTGTTAAAACAATAGGTCAACATCACGAAAGGCTTGATGGTTACGGTTACCCAGAAGGTTTACGAGGTGAAGAAATTACTCAATATGGTCGTATGATTGCAATCGTTGATACTTATGATGCGATAACTGCCGACAGATGTTACAAGGCTGCTAAGTCGTCTAGAAAAGCGCTACAAATTTTGTTGCAAGATGCACCTGAGAAGTTCGATGAGGTGTTAGTTGCACAATTTGTGCAATGTATTGGAATTTACCCCGTGGGCAGTTTAGTCAAACTAAGCAATCAAAAGGTTGCTATGGTGCTCAGGCAAAACCCTGCACATACCACTAAACCCGTTGTGAAAGTGTTTTATTCAGTTCGAAGCAACCATTATTTGGAGCCCAAGGAATTGGACTTGGCTGCGGTTAGTCATGACGTAAAAATTGTTGAAGCTGTTATCGCAAGAGACTTTAAGCTCGATTTCAATAAATACTTTAATGAAGCAATCGTCATCTAAATCAATAAACGTTAAGTTTTGAATCGGTTTTTAACGTTTGTTCATATCTTTTAATATTATCTTAAGCTGGTCAGTCGTGACATCAGAAGGATCTCTGGCTTTTGATCTAATTTTTATGAATACATAGTGGGAACTTGTGTCGAAAGACGAGAGCTGTTTTTTGGACATAACGGCTTTTTTTTGCTGCAATTTCCGAGTCAGATCAAACATCTGAACATAATAATCAGTTGAATGTGAACTTATGGCTATTTAATAGATACAAGAAACTTCTATTAAGCATCTTATATCTATGTTTTAAACGACAATCAAAGGTTAAGCAAAAATATTCAATTCAATAATACAGAAGATTTTACTTTTATTAAAAATTTGTTTTTGTAAAAAACCGACACTTAACCATAGTTATCTTATGGAGTGACGGAGTTATTTTAAATAAAATGGCCACCCTGTATTCATTTTCTATTATTCTATATTGGCGATCTGCTCACGCATTTGTTCAATTAATACTTTCAATTCAACGGCTGATTGGGTGATATCGCTATTAATAGACTTAGATCCTAGGGTATTCGACTCACGGTTAAACTCTTGCATCATAAAGTCCAGCCTACGACCCACTGCACCGCCTTTTTTAAGAATTTTCTGGGTTTCGCTTATGTGTGATATTAAGCGGTCTAGCTCTTCTGCTACATCTACTTTTTGTGCCAACATCACCATTTCTTGTTCTACACGAGCAGGGTCTAAGTCAATTTTGGCTTCTTCAAAGCGCCCTTGGATTTTTTCACGTTGCCATTTTATCACTTCTGGCATGTGGGCTGTGACTTTTTCAACTTCGCTGCTAATGCCATTTAAACGTTGCTCGATCATGGCTTTGAGGTTGTTGCCCTCGGTGGCGCGTGAGGCGATAAAATCTGTGAGTGTTAAGTCAAATTCAGCCAGTACTTCGGCTTGAATAGCATCCATATCAGTTTCTTCTGCTGAAATCACACCAGGCCAGCGCAATACATCAAGAGGGTTGACTCCAGCAGATTGGCCGTGGGATTGCACCCAATCCGCGGCTTTCATAACTTGTTTGGCTAAACTTTCGTTTAGGTTGAGCTTGCCTACTGCCGCATCATTCGCCACAAAACGCAATGAACACTCGACCTTGCCTCGTTGTAGTTGTTTGCGAAAACGTTCGCGCAACACCGGCTCCATGCTTTTAAATTGTTCAGGAAGACGGAAGTAGGTTTCAAGAAATCGCTGGTTAACGGAGCGCACTTCCCATACGGCTGTGCCCCACTGGGCTTTAAGTTCGCGGCGGGCAAAAGCAGTCATACTGTAAATCATTGAAATCTTCCTGTGTCTTATTTTACTGCATTATACCCCTGTTGTTACTTGGGGCGAGGGGCTAGGGCAATTAATTGCTTAAAACTTAAGATAATTTACACGGAAGCCTCTATAATTCCGCTCACTATTATTGAGGAGAGCATTATGCGTCCAAATGGAAGAACCGCCAGTCAAATACGCCCCGTTACTATTACCCGTAATTTTACCTGCCATGCAGAAGGCTCAGTATTGATTGAGTTTGGTAATACTAAAGTGTTGTGTAATGCCTCAGTAACCGAAGGTGTACCACGTTTTATGAAAGGTAAGGGTAAAGGCTGGGTGACGGCAGAATACAGTATGTTGCCCAGAGCGACTCATACTCGTTCCGACCGGGAAGCTGCTCGTGGTAAACAAGGTGGACGTACTCTTGAAATACAACGTTTAATCGCACGTTCTTTGCGAGCAGCGGTAGATTTAAAATTATTAGGTGAAAACACTATTATAGTGGATTGTGATGTTATCCAAGCTGATGGTGGTACACGAACAGCTTCGATTACCGGTGCTTGTGTGGCTTTGGCTGATGCACTGAGTTGGATGCGTGCTAAAGGCATTCTTAAAACGAATCCAATCAAACATATGATTGCGGCAATATCAGTAGGTGTTTATAAAGGAACAGCTATTACCGATTTAGAATATCTTGAAGATTCAGATGCTGAAACTGACATGAATGTAGTGATGACAGACACCGGAAAATTTATTGAGGTGCAAGGGACTGCTGAGGGCGAACCTTTTGATTTTAACGAGCTAAATGAGATGTTGGAATTGGCGAAAAATGGTATTCGTGAATTATTCGACGAGCAAAAATTGGCTTTGAACTAGGACGTTAACATGCAAGATTACCAACGTGATTTTATAGAATTTTCTTTAGCTCGCAAAGTATTGAAATTCGGTCAGTTTACCCTCAAATCTGGGCGAATTAGCCCTTATTTCTTTAATGCGGGTTTATTTAATACTGGTGGCGACTTAGCCAAACTTGGGCAGTTTTATGCGCAAACGTTGCAAACATCAGGTATTGATTACGATGTGTTATTTGGTCCTGCATACAAAGGTATTCCTATTGCCACCACTACTGCCGTGGCGTTAGCAGATAAACATAACGTTGATAAGCCATATTGTTTTAACCGTAAAGAAGCGAAAACCCATGGTGAAGGTGGCAATTTAGTCGGTAGCCCTCTTGCGGGTAAAATTATGCTGGTGGATGATGTGATTACCGCAGGTACCGCTATTCGTGAGTCTATGCAGTTGATTGAAGCAAATAATGCCTTGCTCGCAGGTGTGTTGATTGCTCTAGATAGGCAAGAAAAAGGTCAAGGAGAGCTATCGGCCATTCAAGAAGTTGAACGTGATTTTGATACCAAAGTGGTTTCTATTATTAGTTTGGCTGATTTGGTTGATTATCTGAGTGATAAAGCAGATATGGCAGAGCACTTAGTTAATATCAAGCAATATCGTTTGGACTACGGGATCTAGTTAGTACGTGAAAGATATAAGTCGATTCGAAACTGCGGATTATCAATTAAATGCTTTGAGCCTACGTTGCCCAGAGCCTGTGATGATGGTGCGTTTAAAAATTCGTGAGATGCAAATCGGCGAAACGGTGACAGTGACTGCCGACGATCATTCAACCACACGTGATATCCCTAGCTTTTGCCGATTTATGGAGCATGAGCTGGTGGATACTGATATTGAAAAGTCGCCGTATCGATTTGTGATCAAAAAAGGTAAATGACTCACTCGTCTATTGATGTGTTATGGGAAAGCATGTTGTCTAACATAGCCTGCAATAAATAGCGTCTATCTATCTCGCCGATTTTTGCTTGAATATAGCGATGCATGCTCTTGGTTTCTGTGTTGTCTCCTAACATCTGCCAAATATTGTCTACATAACCGATCGTTATCTGTGGTGTGTTTGGCAATTCTTGTTGAGCAAAACGAATGGCTAATAACTGCGACAATTTATCAATTAGCTCAGAAAACTGTTGGTCGATTTGTTCAACTTCTTCTCTAAGGGCTTGTTCTGCCTGATTGATAATATGTGCCGACAGGGCTCTTTTTGCTTTACGTTTACTGCGTGAGGAACCAGCAATCTCTGGACTTTGATAACCATCTTCGCTAGCAATCAATAAACCTCTTAAAGCGCTCAGCCGAGAGACTAAGGGCAAGCGCAAAGGCTCAAGTTGTTTTTCTGTGTTTACCAACCAAGTCAGACATTTTTGCGGATAGGTTGGGTCTAACTGCATGTATTTATCAGTTAAATTGGCCAACTGCATCAGTTGTTGAATGATCTTTTCTTTGGCAATCGCGCGCATGAGTTACTCTGGTTGTAGGCGGTTTTTAAGTTTTCCATCTTGACTACTGGTTGCCCATTCAAGTCCTTCTTCTCGCAGAGTGATTTGCAGGCGGACACTGTTCGCTGCGTTAGTCGTTTCTTTTACTGCACTCGTTGTTGCGTTAGTTATTAAGGCGCTAGGGTTGGAATTTGACTTGAGGGCAATTTGAGAGATTCGATGCCGAATAGCTTTACTTACCACTTGGGTTTTTTCAAAAGGCAGCTCTTTATTCGAAGGGTTTTTTTTCAATGCTTTCATAAAGGCATCGTCAATTCCCCTTAACAGTGCTTCTCTGGTTACCCTAGATGTACCAGTACGTTGAATTTCAACTAGTTTTTCCAAAGCTAACTTTGATTCTTTATCAAACGCAGATTGAAAATTTTTGGTTTTACTTAATATATCTTCATCATCTAAACTTTGTTTGAATTGCTCCATCAACGCTTTGTGAATGTTGGCTGTGGTATCAAGTTCAGCATCTTTGGCTGGCACATGTTGTTCGAAGGTAACAGGCATATCTATTGTTAACTCTGGCACTCTTACTCTGGGTAGACTCATTCCTTCTAATAAGGGATTGTCTTTGTAATATTCTGCAACCGCTGCGGTTTCCTCATCAGCGAGTCGCCTAGCGTGTACCAAACTGATCATCAAAGCACCCAGGACTTCACTTAATTCAGACATTATTTCCTCCTGACTTTTATTAAAAAAGGGGCGTAAGCGCCCCGATAAATTAAGCGGTTGATTCTACCTCTGATATTGAGTTTTCCAGAATGCCTAACAGTTTTTCAGTACCGGCTGGCAATTCGTCTTGCACGGCCCTGACATTGACTGACAAACTGTAAGTGCGTTCAATCTTAGACGAACTCGATTTAGCACTTTTGCTTGAATAACTCGCACTCAATTTCACCGAAACAGGCCCCCAACCACCTTTTGCCGATAAGGTGGCATTCAAACTTCTTGAGGATGATGTCGTGGACTCTTGCACAGAGTTAATTTTTGCGTTGAAACTTATTGTGGTTTCTTCCACCCGTATAAACGGAATGGGTAACATGGTTAATATAGGTACTGTGAGATCAAATTTTTTCGGTTCAATTCCAGTGACATTACCGTCGGCATCCTTAGTTTCTATAGCTTTCATATAGCTGAACGTGACCATAGTGGGTTCGTTACTGTCTTCATCAAAGCCAACTGCTTTTATAAAATCAACCGAGGTTTGTGCAGACTGAGCTTGTGCCCGCACCACTGCATCTAGAGGACCGCCAATCATTGATTGAAAATCAATGCTGGAAAGTTCTTCTCCTATAGCCATAACAATCTCCTTGGTTATACCTGAGACTGCAGATTCAGGTTAATGCATTACTAAACACCCTCTTTGCTTTTGCTAAAGAGGAAGAGCGTAAATGTTAAAAAATACGGTAAGACATGAACGCAGCACTGAACTATCTAGACTTCCCAAAAGGATTTCCAATCAAACAATAGTGCCTCCTGTTGTAAGCGACACTGCATCCTATCAGTACGTTAACTAGGTATAGCAGGATGGGCATATTTTTCCACTTGAATTAAAAACGGCTGTTGATGTAAATCAAAAAGCAAAAAGGCTGATACATGATCAGCCTTACATTTTTAAAGTTGCTAAGATTACCTTGGTTTACGGAATTTCATGGTCCAGCGATCTGTATTACCAGAGACAGATTTAACCCCTACTTCGTAACGCAATTCGTCATCAGCGCGGTAGTGGAGGTCTGTATAATCAACAAACTCAAAGCCTGCTTTTTGGATTTCTTTGATAGCAAGGACAGGATCAATACGGCGACGGTTAGCTGGGGTTTGCTCTTCCATATGGCGGGCTGTGTGATCCACGACAGCATAAACACCACCGGGCTTCAGCGCGTCAAAAGCTAGCTTATTCATGTTGCGGCGGCCTTCTTCACCAAAGTTGTGGTAGTTACGAAACGTCAACACCATATCAAGATCTTTAACCCCAAGAGAATCTGCTTCTAAAGAATAAAAGCGCTCACCCTCTTTACGATAAAGTTTAGCGTCTTGTGCAACAATTTTGATTTTTTCGAAACCAGACTTTTCAATTAAGCTTTTAATACGACCTGTACCAATGGCAGCATAATATTCACCTTTGTCACTGACTACCGGTGCTAAAATTTTGGTATACCAGCCGCCACCAGGAATAAGCTCAACAATTTTCATATTGTCGCGTAAATCGAAAAACTCCAATGTTTGTAGGGCTTTTCGGTTTATGTCTCGGTCGGTTTCAGCTTCGGTTCTGATTTCAGCGTTTAACGCCGATTTAATTTTTTCTGCTGTAGCATCAAAGCTATCTGCCGCAATTGAGTTGACACTCGCAGCTAGTAGCAATAGGGGTAGAATTTTTTTCACAGGTATATATCTCCATTTATAGTTTTAGAATTGTGAAAGTCTCTTGTTTCAACTCAGTAAAAGAATGTTGTAATAAAGTTTTAATTTCAGCCTACTGATGTTTGTAAACCACGCCGTCTTTCATCACAAAGTTAACATTTTGTAACAGTGTAATTTGTTTTAAAGGATCACCCTTTACCGCAACTAAATCTGCCATTTTGCCTACTTCTATAGTACCCACTGTGCTAGTGATTTGGAGCAAGTCAGCTGCACTTTGGGTGGCACTGCGTATTGCTTCAATGGGCTTCATGCCGGCTTCAACCATTAATGCAAACTCTAAGGCATTGTCACCGTGAGCCGAAACACCAGAGTCGGTACCAAAGGCAATTTTGATCCCTGCTTTATAGGCATTGGCAAAAGTCTGTTGAATAAGTGGCCCAATAGCGGCGGCTTTAGGCCTAACGAGTTCGGGGAAAAAGCCATCAATCTTGGCTTTCTCTGCCACCCAGTTACCAGCCATAATAGTTGGCACATAATAAGTGCCATACATTTTCATTTGCTTAAACACCTCTTCATCCATATAGGTGCCGTGTTCAATGGATGTCACACCTGCTTTAATGGCGCGCAACATGCCTTCTTTGCCATGAGCATGCACTGCGACTGTCATGCCATAATCTTTTGCTGTTTCAACAATGGCACTTAATTCATCATCCATAAACTGTGGGTTTTGACCACTTTTAGCCACACTTAATACACCCCCCGTAGCTGTGATTTTAATCAAGTCTGCGCCATCTTTATAACGTTGGCGAACAGCTTTACGCGCTTCGGCCTCGCCGTTTATTACGCCGTCGATAGGTCCTGGATCGCCCATAATTGAATTACTACGGCCATTTGTTGGATCGGCGTGCCCACCCGTTGTCGCAATCGCCTTAGCAGCAGTATATATGCGTGGTCCTTTAACTATTCCTTTGTTTATGGCATTACGAAGTGCCACGGTTACGTTGTAGCCGTCACCCAGATTACGCACAGTTGTAAAACCTGCCATCAAGGTTTTTTCAGCGTACATCACGCCTTTAATGGCATAGTCTGCTTCATTCAGAGTAAAGCCTTCTATGTAGCTTGCGGGGCCGTTATGTTGGCTGGATATATGGGTATGCATATCCATAAATCCTGGCATCAGGGTATAGTCTGATAAATCAATGATGGTATCTTCGCTACTGCCCTCAGTAAATCCTTTGTGAATAGCTGTTATTTTATTATCAGTGATAACCACAGTCGCTTTTTGTATCACTTTATCTGAGGTGCTATCGATTAGAGTGCCTGCGTGGATAATGGTGGCGGCCATGACGGCGCTAGCAAGAAAAGGTTGGGCTAATGTTGCCAAAAACAAGGTTGATTTTAAGATACTGTTTTTCATATTAAGTGTCCTGTTATAACTCGCCAAGGCTAAAGTGGTAGTCACTACTTTCAAGCATGAGATGGCGCTTACCATCTAAGACTCGCTCTTCCCCCAACTCTGCTAGTTGGTAAAATACATTTTGATGTAAACGCGCCCATAAGTTTCTGTGAACTAAAGCGTAGGGCAGGTATACACCTGTTTTTTTGTCTGAAAATATTTGTATGGGATTCTCTGAGCTAACTGATATAATATGCCCTGTATTGGTTGTAAGTACTAACTCACCGCTATCTTTCTGCCATTGCGTAATGATAAAAGGTACGTCCTCTACTTGAATGCCTACCTTTTCTACAGGTGTGACTAAAAAGTAATGATCGTCTTCACGTTTTAAAACACTGGCAAAAAGTTTGACCAAGGATTTACGACCAATGGGCGTTCCCATATAAAACCAGCTTCCGTCATGTTTTATTTGTATATCTATGTCACCGCAAAAGTCAGGATCCCATTTATCAACTGGAGGTAAAGCCACATTTTGTGTGCTTATTTGTTTTTGAAAATCACCTAAGTCGAAGGTTGTCATTACAGTGTTTCTTTTATCTCACGTAATTTTGCTTTGATACGGCGCATATTTTCAGGTCCTGTGCGTAATAATTGTTTTTGTGGAGCGCTTAAAGACTCTAGTCGTCTATCTGCAAACTTGTACATGACGCTATCGGTAAATACTTCGACTGGTGAAGGGACTTCAGGGGTATCTAGCAGTATATCAATTGCCTCTTCAAGTTTCTGGTCAAAGCTGTCAAATGGGTTACCTATTTCAGAAAATATGTTTTCAATAGCCGGTTTGTATTCTTGATATAGCTGCAATAATGATGCTGTTTCAAGGGATTCTAATACATCAACGTAAGGCGCATAACGTTTATAACTTGCAGGGTCTATCCACTCTTTATTGGCTTGCTTGTATGTGCGAAATGACTGTTCGGGCTGGATTAATACTCTATTGTTATCCGCTATATTTTCCTCAGCTAAGGCGATGGTCATTATTACAAAGCGCTCTAGTAGCGCTTCATTAATCAGTAAACGTGCAAACTCATTGTAGTCAGATAGAGCTAATAATTTAGTCTTTACTGTGCCGTCACTTATATCTAATGGCTGCGGCTCGGCAATAATAATGTCGGGCTCAGGTTGTTCTACTAATGTTTCAGGGATAAGTGTAGTAGGCTGCGCGTCAATCACAGGTTCGACTGTCGGCTCCATAACAACCGGAACTGGCGTTACTATCATTCGTTCAGGTTCGCTGGGCCAAAGTAACACTGCCAAAGCAATGGCCAATATAATTGCACTTATAATAAAATGCGGTACTAAGGTTTTTTTCGATTCTTCACTCATTATTTCCCCGTTAAGCAAATATCTGTGTTCATATTTGTAATTCAGCCTACTTAAAATTCCATCTAAATGATATGCGTAGATTGTAAATTACTGTAACTGTATTCTTATCTAGACTGTTCTTTAAGAGGCTATTAGACTGTAGACGTGATTTACCTACTTTAAGACGTGTGGGACCAGTATGAATATTATTTTATATGCAGTGCCGTTTTTTTTCCTATTAATTTTTATCGAACTGTTGTTAGAAAAAAGTAGAGGCACTGACTATTATCGTGTTAACGACAGTGTTAACAGCTTGACTGTAGGAGTGTTGAGTAGGATGACGGATATTGTTAAGCAGTTATTCCCGCTAACTATCTATGTCGTGGCTTATGATCATCTGGCTATGTTTCAAATGGAATCGAGCTGGTGGATATGGGTGATTGCGTTTGTACTTTTTGATTTTTGCTACTATTGGAAACACCGCTTTGGCCACGAAATGAACATTTTTTGGGCTGCTCATGTCGTACACCATTCAAGTGAAGAATATAATATGACAACAGCATTACGACAAAGTGGCAGTAGCTTTTTGAGTTGGATTTTTTACTTACCCATGGCGATATTGGGTTTTGACCCCCTTGTATTAATTACAGTCGGCTCTTTAAATCTTATTTATCAATTTTGGGTGCATACTCGGCATATTCCCAAGTTGGGTTGGTACGAATGGGTGTTTGTGACCCCTTCGAATCACCGTGTACATCATGCGCAAAACCAAATCTATATAGATCGTAATTATGGTGGCGTGTTTATTCTATGGGATCGGCTATTTGGTTCTTTCCAAGAAGAATTAGATGCAGAAAAACCTATATATGGTATTCGAAAAGCATTAAAAAGCTGGAATCCCATGTGGGCCAATATCCATGTTTATTCGCAGTTAGTTAAAGATTGTTGGCATGCAAAGCATTGGCAAGACAAGCTACTTATTTGGTTTAAACGTACAGGTTGGCGACCTGCTGATGTCGAACAAAATTATCCTCTAAGTAAGGTTGACCTCACGCAATTTAGAAAATTTGATATTCCGCTGACGCTAATCAATAAATTTTATAGTTTAATACAGTATTTATTGGTGGTCTTTGTTGGCTTATCACTGATGATGAATGTTTCTGCCTTTACTCTAACAGAGCAAGTGCTGATGGTATTGTTTGTTCTTTATGGCAGTATTTCTGCTGGATTGGTTTTGGAAAATAACCCCTTGGCTTTATATTTAGAATGGGTGAAATACTCTTTAATTATGGTAACGCTAATGATGTATACCTTACCGATATGGATTGAATGGGCATTAGGGATAAGTATACTGTTTAACGGCTCATTGTTGTTATTTAAAAGATCAAACATTTTTACTACAACAGTGCCAATGATAGAAGCTAATAATTGAAACCATCATTATGTTGTGTTTGAGGACCTGTGTCATACAACAAGCACCCCGTTAATAGTCAAATACTAATGAGAAGAATAATAAAATGAACATGCAACAATGGGTCTTAATTTTTTTGACTTTTTCCAGCAGTGCGACCTTTGCCAAGCAAGCCCCTTTGGTATCTATACCTACACATGATACTTTTTTCTCTAGCATCGCGCAGTACTGTGGCAAAGCCTTTGAGGGAAAAGTTGTGGTTGATAACCAGCCAAGCTCTGCATTTGAAAAAAAATTAGTCATGTTTGTACGCAAGTGCGACCAAGCTGAATTACAGATCCCATTCTATGTGGGAGACAATGCGTCGCGTACCTGGATAATTAAAAAAACGGGTAGTGGTCTAAGTCTAAAACATGATCACCGACATAAAGATGGCACCGATGACCCTGTGACTATGTATGGCGGGCATACACAGGGCGCAGGTTACAACCAAATCCAATCTTTTCCTGTTGACCAATACTCAAAAGAATTATTTACTCACCAAGGACTACCGCAATCTATTACTAATACTTGGCAAATCTATATTTATCCAGAAATGTTTTCATATCGTTTAGTGCGAGAAGGAAGAGAGTTTAGAGTGGATTTTGATCTAACCAAGCCTATATTACCCCCCACAGCGCCTTGGGGTTATGAGGATTAGAAAGTCAGTTTTACGTGGCTAGCTATATTTTTATAACGTTTCAAATCTGGGGTAGATACTGCTTAGGTGTTCTAAAAAGTTTGTTGGGTTTTCATTATTTGTGAGTTGACAGTGCATTCGGTATGTCTCAAATAGAAGCGGTAAAAAAACAACAAAATAGAACGTTAGGAATATATCCCCGTAGTTATAATCGCCACTCTTGTTGTAGTTATCTGTATCTTATCTCTTAGTAAAAAGTTTCTATTGTATTGAGGGCTATATAACTGATGTTTATAGCTGAACCAATTCACTACCTGTGGCGTATTTGATTTATGATAATTGATTTGTTTAGAGCAGGGTTTATGCAACAAACTAAATTTTGGATTAAGGGCATTAAATCACAATCTATCTCTGTGGATATGCTAACCGTGTGTTCATACGAGATGAACGTATACTTAGTCAAGCTTACCGTAGGTGGTAACACAGGTTTGGTTTATGAAGGTGAAAGCCCTAAACGTTTTCATAGCTCGCAATTCATCCGCGATGCGTTTGAGGGTTGTAATGTGTTAGCCGCACAAATGTTACACGAATCGCCTTATGACGAAATGATAGGTAATCCTGAGTCTGTTCAACGGGCGTGTACATTACCTTTTTCTATGGGGCAGCCTTACTAAATGGTGGTGCTAGATAATACGTTAAGATTCATAGATCATCTTTAGTATTGTGAACAAACAAATAGGCATAATAAGCGCCCATAACCACCATTATAAAAATGCCAAGGATAGAGCCCCAAGCCACGGGGTCGTGCAGTATTAAATCCCACATAATGATTCACCTCTGTTAGATAACGTTATCACTGAGGTGATTTTAGGTGATGAACATTAGCCCATATTGATCTAGATCAGCTTTGTTGCAAGGTTATTATTTAGTGTTCAAATGTGAGTGTTAACAGTTCGACTGAATCGGTAAAACTCAACGTTTGTAGTTTGCCTTTACCTTCAACGTTAATGGTATTGACCTGCTCTGGCCAAAGATCGCGTAGGGCGTCATGGCGGATTGTCATATTGTCTTGTTTGGTCGGTTGTGTGGTTTCTTGATATACCCAGAAAAACTTACCATCTAGTTCGACCCCTACCATTTTTAGTGGCAGGGGTTGCTGAGCACTATCAAACAAATTAAAGCGCTGATGAACATAGTTACCAAACTGAATTTGAGTATTTTTTGAGTCAATGATATCCGCGTCTTTACCCAATATTTGCTTCACTGCATGTTCCGCGTCGTGCACCCTAAAGCGGTGCATGATTTCGATATTTTCAGAGCGTGGATTAAACAAAACAGTGCTAAAAGCGGTTTTTTGCTGATGAGCCGAAACAAAGAACGCTGCATAGAGCAGCGTTCCTGCTAACCATTTCGATATGTTATTCATCGTTGTCCTGGTTGTCGTCATTATCACTGTCACCGTCTGTTTTTAGCTCAGTTTTGATATCTTGCATGATATCTCGATAAACTTTGGCCTTACGTTTTTTAGACTTATACGCTTCGATACGAGACGGGATAATCTGACGTGGATAATGATTATTATTAACCTCTACATCGGCTGTTTCCCAGCGCGGATCAACAGTGACACTTACCAATTCTTTATCTTTTTCAGTAATAATCATCTTATTTACTGCTTGAGGCGTACGGCGCCAAATTTCAGCAGGGATATATTGATTTTCTGTGCTGCCATCAGCAAAAGTGAGTTCTAGGATAATCGGCATAACCAGACCACCTTTATTAGAGAACTCCAAAACATAATAGTTTTTGTCTTCTTTTACCGCACGTTCAAAAGCCACTTTTTCCCAAGGTTTTAAGTCTTTGAAGAATTTATTATATTTGTTACGTTCTTTGTTAGTAACCGTAAAGCGGTCATTTTCGTCATAAAAATCAGTGATATCCGGAAAACGTTCTACCCAAAGCTCTTTACCTTCAGCTTTGTTGCGTTCGTCGGTAAAAGACATAGGTTTGTCTAGTTCTTCCTGGCGCAAACGATTGAAGTCAATATCAGGATCTTTAGTATCCAAACGTAATTTTGAGATTTTATCTATGGAGATATCTACATGATCAGTGCTGTAAAACCAGCCGCGCCAGAACCAATCTAAGTCTACCCCTGAGGCTTCTTCCATAGTGCGGAAAAAGTCTGAAGGTGTAGGGCGTTTATATTTCCAACGCTGTGCGTATTCTTTAAAGGCAAAATCGAATAACTCGCGTCCTAAAATAGTTTCGCGCAAAATATTTAATGCGGCAGCAGGTTTGGTGTAAGCATTCGGGCCTAAGCGTAATACGCTATCTGACTGCGTCATAATAGGTACTTGATTAGAAGATTTCATATAACTCACTATATCGCGAGGCTCTACGCCCCAAGGAATAGTTGGGTCCCATTCACGACCCGCCACACCATCTAAAAAGCTATTGAGGCCTTCATCCATCCAAGTCCATTGGCGTTCATCTGAGTTGACGATCATGGGAAAATAAATATGCCCCACTTCGTGGATAACCACCCCAATTAAGAAACGCTTTTCTGCTTGTGAATAGGTACGGCTACCATCATCTTGCAATTCGGTGCGAGGACCATTAAAGGTGATCATCGGATACTCCATGCCACCTACAGGACCGTTGACTGATTGCGCCACGGGATAAGGATAATCAAAGGAAAAACGGCTATACACTTCTAAGGTTTGGATTACCGCTTCAGTAGAATATTTCTTCCATAAATCGCCACCTTCTTTTGGATAAAAAGACATGGCCATAACCAGAGGTTGATCGTTACCACCTTGTTGATGGCCGCGAGCATCCCACATAAATTTACGGGAAGTTCCCCAGGCAAAATCTCTTACGCTATCAGCTTTAAAAACCCAAGTTTTAGTAGCAGAGCTTTTTGTTTTTTCAGCATTTGTGCATTCATCTAATGTTACAATTTCAGTTACATCAGTATAATTAGTGGATGCTTTTGTCCATCGCGTCATTTGCTTTGGAGTTAATACTTGTGCATAATTTTGACACTCGCCTGTTGAACAAACTAAATGATCAGCGGGGACAGTCATCTTTACCGTGTAATTTCCAAATGCTAAAGCAAATTCTCCACGCCCAGTGAACTGTTTATTTTGCCATCCCTGAAAATCACTATACACGCACATACGAGGATACCATTGAGTCATAGTAAATAGATAATTTCCATCTTCTTTAAAAAACTCATAACCACCACGGCCACCAATTTCCATGCGATTCCCCATTTTGTATTGCCATTTTACAATAAATTTTACTT
>ENA-OSIY01000449-OSIY01000449.1-marine-metagenome-genome-assembly--contig:-NODE-449-length-23010-cov-11.355732_pt1 | contig 23010 bp, 18 predicted proteins | sample MGYA00237884_ERZ534233 | MGnify/ENA primary metagenome ERZ534233 (study PRJEB26412, sample SAMN06343840) | marine metagenome | isolation source: estuarine water | place: USA: Columbia River Estuary... | reverse complement strand
ACCCAACCTTCTACGTTTGTAGGGGAGTCATTGTTGTCCAAAAAGAATGCTACCTTTTGGTCTTTTGCTTGTTTGTTAAGGGACTCAGCGAGTACTTCCGCCAAGTCTATTTCCTTAGTTGCTTTCGCCATATGTTAACTTATTTTATTAATTGAAAAGGTCATCAAATGCCGCTGCTACATCATCTAATTTCTTAGAAGGTGCTGCCGCTGGTTTTGATGGAGTTGTATCGAATGGTGCTTCATCTTCATCATTACTAGCCGTTGATGAAAGGGTTTCAGCTGATGCTGATTTTTCATCTTCGGAAGTTCCAGATGGATTTAACCAACCTTCTAATACATTTTTCAATTCTGCATAAGTTAATTCAGAATACAATTCAGTAATTTCTTTCTGATTTGCTAAGTACTTATCCGTATCTTCTTTAGTTGCTGCTAAAGGAGTTTCTTTTGGTTTAACACGGATTGTTGTTACAGGGTAAGAAGTACCACTGTCTTCAGCTGATACTACTTCAACAGTAATATCTCTACCTTCATTTGGGTCAGTAATATCACCATAATCAGGATCTGCCATATAACCAAGAATCTCTTGATATACAGTTTTACCAAAGCCCCAAAATTTTACACCTTCACCTTCTTCACCTCTTACCAATACTGGTACGAATGTTCTAAGTTTCGGCTCCATTTTTTTAGCAGCTTTCCAATCTTCCTTATCGCCCATTCTTTTAAGTTTGTCAGCAAACTCAACAATTGGGTCAGGTCTACCGAATGACATCGGAGATAGATAAGTTTTGTTGTTTACGTTGTAGTGAAAGTACAATTCAATGAAAGGATTCTCTTTGTTGAATTTGTAAGGGACCAAACGAATAGTGTGTTTGCCCGGTGCTGGTTTCCAAAGTTCTACAGTTGTTCTTTGGGTGTTTTGCAGTTTGTTAAGTCTGCTCTTAATTGCGTCTAAGTTAATAGCCATGTCTTTTAAGTTTTAAGAGTTTATGTTTTATGGTTTTATTTAGGTGAGTGTCCTTCACCTCCGTTACATTAATAAATATAATAGAAATACAAATATACGACAAATTATTCAGAATTCCAAATCTTTTTTTAAGTATATTTTATAGAGCTATTGGCATTTATATATGATTGTGGATATACACAAATATACGAAAAATAGTCGAGTATACCAAATAAAAAAGGGAGAATTTTTAGTTTCTCCCTTTTGTTTATTTTTTAATCATTGTAGTTAATTTCGTTGATTCCGTTTTCTTATCAGATGTCCAATCAGTATCTTCATCATCATACATGTTGTAATCCTGACTAAAGCGTATGTTATCATCCAATTGTAATTCGCTCTTATACTTCTTAGCAACCTTTACCGCAAATGCCATAGCTTCTTCTGCTGTTTCAAACGATTTATCAATCTTATTACGGAATCCACCGGGGTCTTGACGAGCAGTAGGTTCTAAAGTTACTCTAAATTGATTCGGCTTACCATAATCTTGATTACTACCAATGAATAATGTGTATGTTGGCTCATTACCTGGACTTGCAGTAAACGTAATAGCACCACTATTATCATCAATTTCAGCGAATCCATCAAGTCCTGTTTCTTTATTTAATGTATCTGCTACTGCATTTGCATGTTTATCACTCAATTGAGATGCTTTCTTTGGAAGTGAGGTAGCAGTTGATTGTGATTTACCTACTCTAAACTTTTTGATTAACTCCTTTTCATATTTATTACCCGGATTACCAACCATAGCTCTACCCACAGACAGTCTATCTTGTAGCGGACCCTTTTTTGTAAAGTTAGAAAGTGCAGCCGCATCTAATTTATGTTTGTTGATATAATCAGCTATGAATTTTTCTCTTACACCTGTGAGTTTAGCAATGGTTTGTACTTCTTCAGAATCAGGTTTAACTGATACATGTGCTGTATTAGATGTTGGGGTTTTACCGCCTCTATCTTTTGCATAATCTCCGCCAAACATATCATGTGGTTTTGCATCTACTTTAGCTTGTCCACCTTTTTGAGCGTTAGGGTCTTCATGAGTACCAGCCTTTAATGCAGCTTGATATGCATCTTTTGATTTGAAGTGTACCAGCTTTCCAGTTTCTTTACTTTTAGCTTTAAAATCTTCAGCTTCAAGTAATACTTTTAAACTTATATTTTTTATTTTATTTTCATTTGTTTTTCTAATCATTGATGTTAGTTTCGTTGATTCCGTTTTTCCTTTTGAAAATTTAGCTTTTAGCTTATCATATATCGGTTGGAATTCTTCTTTACTCATTTCACCTTTTAATAGTTTTTGAACTTCAGGCATTTTCATTAAAGCTTTTGTAACTTTATATGCTTGCTGTGGTTCTAAATCATTATCACCAGTTAATGCATCATAATCAGGTTCAAAATATGGTTCACCATTGTAATTTGCAAATACAATTGACATTTTGCCATCATTGTTTGAACTTCCCACAGATAAAGTAATATAATTATCTTCATCATCGAAGTCAGCATTTTTATCCATTATTTGCATAGGTCCTTCCCATCCACCCATACCACCACCGCTTTCACGTGTAGTTTCAAATCCGTTACCTCTTAAATCTAATTCATCTTCAAGAGCATCTTCTATTTTATTCAATCTATCGGATGTCAATTGAGGTCCTTCCCCCCAGCTATCATCATCATCCCAATCATCATCGGCACCCTGTCCTTGTCTTTCACGTTCTGTATCTTTCCAATATGATTTATCATCGTATTTAGATTTAGATGCTTTTGATGTATCAGCTTTAGGAGCCTCACCACCTCTATCTTTTGCATAATCACCACCAAACATATCATTTGGTTTTGTATCTGCCTTAGGTTGTCCATCTTTTTCAGCGTTAGGGTCTTCATGAGTACCAGCCTTTAATGCTGCATCGTATGAATCTTTTGATTTGAAGTGTACCAGCTTTCCAGTTTGTTTACTTTTAGCTTTAAAATCTTCAGCTTCAAATAGTCTTTTTAAACTTATATTTGCCATTTATGTTGTATTATATTCTATAAATATACGAATTTTTATTTACATTACCAAATTTTACGCTAGTAAATGATAATATTCTTTGAAATGTTTAATCCTGTCAGCCAATCCAATTGTACCACCATTTACTCTTTTAGTAATAGATGTTACAGTAGTATCAGTTGAACCGCCATCTGCTAATTTGTTCAATCCATTCTTAGACCAGAACCAAGCTGCTGATAATAGGGCGTATTTAGATGATACTGCATCTGGGTTAGATGTTATATCTTCACCAATTGCTTTACCGAATTGAGTGTAGTTATCTCTACCTGTTAATTGGATGTATCCTCTACCTCTGAATTTGTAGCCATCTCCACTTGCTTCCGAGCCATTAGCCATACGGTTTGCATATACTTTATTTGCAATCTTTTGTGGTTGTCTAGCATAAGGAGTTGCTGCTGCTTCAGTTGGAAAATATTTCTTAAAGATACCAGCCAATCCTTTAGCTGAGTAGTTTAGGTTTTCTTGTGTTACTCTAAATCCACCACTCTCATGTCCACATTGTGCTAAGAAGTGTGCTAATCTTAATGGAGTATTAATTTGGAATTTAGCTGCCGTATCAGGAATCATTTGGATAACCGCATCAGGAATATGTCCTCTCAATTTATCTAATTTCAATCCACCAACATTTGCCACAGGTTGAACTGGTGCTGCTGGTACTGGAGTTGATTCTCCCATAATTTTTGCCCAAGTTGCCGGTCCTACTATACCATCCGCAACTAAACCATTCTTTGCTTGCCATTCTTTTACAGCTGCTTCAGTTTTAGGTCCAAAATTAGTTACTGCTGGTTCAATTCCCAGCTTTTGTTGCATTAACTTAACATTTTCGTTGTTATCGCCTTTTTTAAGTATCATAATGTTAATATTTAAATTATTTGTTTTTTGTAAAATGCCCAGAATTTACTAATTCAAAGGTACTTCCGTTTCTATCTATAAACTGCCAATAGGCTTCTTTTAATTCAAACCATTCATCAATGTGGTCTAATACCTGTGTTGGTGTAAAATCCGAACAACTATATAAATCAAATTGGAACATAGCTGGATTTTCGTTATCCCAAACGTGAATACTAGCATGCGATGTTGCTAATGTTACAGTTCCAGTTATTCCTTCGTTACCCGGCTCATTCACATAAACCGATGTAGGTCCTGCCACTACTTTCATTCCTACATTAGTAACTAATTGCTTAAACCATTCGTTTAATACGTTTTCGGTTTGTGGTGGTGTTTTTATGTATCCTTTTACAAGTAAATGTAAATGATTTGGTATAAACATTTTTAATTATCCCTCACTATTTTTATTGTTATTTGTTTCAGCTTCACCAAATGACATCACTTCAAAAACTCTTGTCTGAATTTTCTTAGTTCCTTCCGCATTTGTTAGTATGATTGAATTTTTAAACTTCTGCCAATTAATGACAAAAGAAGAATCTAATACCCCACCATTTTCCTCTTTAACCAATTCGTTAAGAGCATTAATAGTATATAGTGAATTAGATTCCTTCTTTCTATGTATCAATATTGTATTTTCCAATGGAGTATCCGGTTGGAAAGCTGTATCTATATTATATGTAATAAACAACTCATCCAAATTAGATTTGTTTTGTAAAATATAAATGTAGTTATACACTATATGATACGTTTCTCTAATTTGTTGTAGAGTATTTTGTAACTCTCCTTTTGTTGTAAATGTACAAAGTAACTGTGTCTTCATCCTCTTTTCGTTTAATTAACTATAAATATTAAAAATCAAAAGGAAGGATAATTTTAACAATTATAATTACATACGCTTTTCTTCATTGTGGAATCTACCAGCACCAGGATTACTACTTCTACCATCTAAACTAAATCCAACATTAAATTCAGGTTTTGGATATGCTAATATAGTTACACCATTTGATGAATTAATACTTATTCTACGTTTTCTAGCCAATTCAGCACCACCCGTATCACCTTTTTGGGATAAAACGCTATCATTACTAAAATCTTGAACATCTACGTTGTGATTATATGATTCATGTGATAAGAATGTATAGTAATAATAATTATCTAATCTCATTCGTATCTTAGCCATAGTAGCTTCATCAACCGGTAATCCTTTCTCTTTTCTCTTTTGAATTAAAGTATTTACGGCTTCAGTAATTGATTGATGTGCCGCACCACAGGTATTACCCTTTGGTAATGGTTTTGGACAGTTTTTAGGGTCTGTCATTCGATTTTCTATATTTTTTATAAATGTATCGGATACTCCTAAATTCTTAGCCTTATCAATAATATCTTTTCTATATTGTTTGTGATGAGATTGGTGTTGCTTCATATCCGCTTCAAGTGATAAATCATATATAGCAGAATGTGATTCTGATATTTCAATTATCGCTTGTTTCTTTTTACCATCTTTATCATTTTTATATGTAGATTTATTACATTTAGATGTTAATGCACTTGCACCACCTACACCTTTTTTAACACTTCTACCATCCAATGTTACAACTTTTCTTTCATTATTACCATCCGAAATTGTAATCACATCTACGGTTTCCAATGTTGTACTTTGTGGTAATAACGCACATTTACCATTTTGAGTACCTTTACCACCATCGTGCATTTCAACAATAGCGGTATAAACTTCTGCAAAATTTGCCCATGCTTCTTTTAATGAAGGGTCTCCCTCGTGATTGGCAATATCAGAAAATATACCCTGATATTCCGTAAACCATTCTTCTGGATTTTTGTTAGGGTCTTTTTTTGAAAAATCACTCAATTTTTGAATAAGTGCTAAAGTTTGTTCATCCGCTATATAATATCTATCTGCCAAACTTTTTAATCTGTTTGCCATACCATCGATAGCCTGTTGAATAACGATTACTCTATTTTTAGGATTATCTGGAATTACACCGGTATCCATATCAATGAAGTCCATATCTCCTGCATCAATTTTAGATGCGTACTCATTAAGATTTCGATTATTTCTCATTCTAAGTTCTCTTTCTTCTTTGGATATGCCTTTTTCATTAGTATCCTGTTTTTGTATAACTAATCCTCCGATGGTTACACTACTTACTTTATTATTACTATCCTTTTGAACACTTGCTATATTTTCTCCTTTCTTTGTTTTAAGTATTTTTGTTTTTCCACCCTCATCAACAAACGTTTGATTTGCAGTTGATTTTTTTCCACCAAATGTAGTTGCGGATACTTGAACCAATCCTGCATTTTCCATAAATTTTCTAAATTCGGAAAATACAACGTTAGCAGCTCCTTTACCACCAGTTTCTTCTTTTACTCTTTTCTTAAAATTGTTTGGTTCAAGAGCTATATAATATTTTGAAGTATCAGGGTTTGCTTCAGTTGGTTCAGCAACTCTTACCCATCTCGCTACAAGTTTCTTTTCAGCTGCATTAAGTTTTTCTCCGTTGAAAACTTTTTGCATAATAAGATTAACTTTTCCTAATTCATTTGCATGTGGATTTTTTTTGTTATTAGATTCTTTTTGAAGGTAATCTAATATATTTTGCTTTGAACGATTTACTTTACTTTTTTGGTCAGCAATTTTACCCTTATCAGGTATAGAATTCATCAAATCATCCAATGAACCTGCTTTTTTACCTTTTGGTTCTTTATCTTTTTCAATTTTATTTAAAGCATCCTTCTCTTTGCTTACTCTAGCTTGTAAATCTTTATCAGTTGCAACAGTTTGAGGTGGTTTTGACTGTTTTGCAGCTGGTGTTTGATTTTTATTTTTTTCTGCTTTTTCTTTTGGTGATAAAGCTTTCATACCACCGTCAACTGTTTTGTGTGTAATCTCGCCGCCGGCTTTTTTGGAGTAATATCCACCGCCTGTATGAAAATAGCCAGGATATTTTTTAGATTCACCTTCTTTTCCTTGTGGTTTAATTTCATTAATAAAACCATAAATCATTTCCAACATCAACTCATCTACTAAATGTAAATGTTCAGCTTTCACTGCAGGTGTTTCGGTTTCAACTTCGCCATTTTCTTTCTTTTCGTTATATGAATCAACCATCTGCTCCATCATTTCAGGACTGATTTCCATTTCTTCAAGTCCTTTAGAAATCATTTCAGTAAACTTTAATATGTTTGCATCAGTTTCAGCTTCACCATCTGCATCAGCAAATACTGCGGCTTTACCAACTCCCTTTAGAATTGTTTCACCAATAATGTGAGGTATAAACTCCATTGCTACGTGCTTTCCAAATGCAGCAACACCATGTGATAATCCACCAAATGCAGCTCCGAATACGGCAGTAGTTACTACTTTAAATGCAACTGCTTTAAGTGCTTTTTGTTCATGCTTACTTAAAGGCTTACCACTAAAAAAGTTTTTAACACCAGAACCAGCTGCTTTGAATTCTTCAACTTCATGCTTAACTCCTTTCTTAATTGCTTTCAGAGCACCAGCTGCTTTATCTTTTAAAGCCTGTCCTAAACTTCTACGTTCTTTTGAACCAGGTGCTCCTTCGTTTCTTTCAAAGAATGCTTTTTCTTTTTCGGTCCAATTTGAAATTTTTTGTTTTACCTTATCCGTAAGTTTTGGTGCAGATGTTGGTGCCGATGGGCTTGATGTGTTTGGTGATGTTGGGGTTGCTCCTGCTTTTTTATTTCTCTGTCTTCTCATATCAACGTGTGAATTACCAACAGGTGCAATTACTGTATATCCATTATCCTCTGCCTCTTTTATTTTTCTATCTAATTCTTTTTGACGGAAACCATTATATGCTTCTTGTCCTTTTGATATTTCAGTTTCACCATATCCATCATCATCTCTATAATTTAATTGATACAAATCATCTTTTTGTTCATCTGATAAATTATTAAAATCTGTATCTTTGGTTATTGAAGTTACTCCACCTTTTTGTGCTTGGTCTATTAACCATGCTTTTCCTTCATCATCTAAATAATCTTCAGGTAACATATTTTCATCAGGACCATCTTGTCCGTACATATTTGACCATACTGCTGCTTTAGCTTTGGATTTACTTCCACCTACTGCATTTGCTACTTCATCATACACAGGTGCCTTATCATCCAATACGTCTGCATTTTCATCCCAAGTACTTTCTTCTGCATTATCAAAATGTCCTTTTACTTCATTTCTAAATTCATCTTGCTCTCCACCAAATTCAATATTACCATCATCATCTTTACTACCACCCTCACCTACAAACATTACTTTTGTATCTTTAGGTAATTTTTTTATTTGTTCTATTGCTTGTTTATTACTTTCCTTATCAGCACCATGCTCTACACCAATAATTAATGAACCATTATCAGTTGTATCAACATCCAATTCGTCACCTTCAGATGTAGTTCTACCTTTTAAATCATTTGCTACTTTTGTAGTTTCTTCTTTGGTTTTTTCTTTTGCCGCATTTGGTTGCTCCGATGGTCCTTCTTTATTTGCATCCGCTTTCTTTGCTGCTACACCTTGCTCTTCTGCAAATTTGTTACACATTGGAATAGCATCTTTAATATCCTGGTCTATTACCTGAACCTTCATTGGTATTTGTTTATCAGGATTTTTTGCATTATACGCCGCAATTGCAGCCCATCTATGGTGTCCATCAATTACATATCCATCTCTACTTACATAAATCGGTGCAGTGATTGAAGGGTGTTCTGGATTTTCTTCCAATGCTCCCATCATACCAACCACTTTAGCACCAACTAAATCTTTTTGTGTTGCTTTTAATTTATCTGAAGGTATTTCGGTTTGTACAACTTTAATTCCTTTTTCTTCTAACATTTTTTTGAATAATGGCTCAGTATCTACTTCACCCTTTTCATCAACTTCCATATCAGCCGCAGGTGTACCAGGTTGTGGTTTACCTTTGAATTGTGGCATTTGGTCTCTTGGTATTCCTAAATTATCATCACAATATAAGTTAGTACCAGGTACAGTAATATCACATAAGTTAATATCAGGAGCTTTCTCTCCTTTAGCTTTTGCATCCGCAACTATCTGTTGTACCTTACTAATATCAGTATTAAATTTTTCCAAATCTTCAGGTGATATACCATCTGGTATATCACTATCTCCATTGAATGTTTCGGGATCAGCTTGTGGCATTTCCTTTGCTACATCTTTACTATCTATTGGATTAAACTCATCTTCTTTCTTAGGTTCTTGCTCTTTCTCTACTTCTTTATCGGCTTCCGCATCTTTTGCTAATTGTGCGTTAGCATCTTTTTCTCTATCCATTCTAGCTCCCATCGCAGGGTCTGATTTTGGGTCAAACATTACAGCTGCAGCTTTTGCTGGGTCTTCTTTCGGAGCTTCTTCTGCACCACCTTCTTTACCCTTTTCATCTTCCGGTTTTTTTGGTTGTCCTTCTCCACCTAAATCTTGATTCATCGAATCTCTTTCTGGACTTCCCTCTGGTGGTAATAATTTTTCCGCAGCAACCCTACCAGGAGAATCTTTTGGTAGTCTTAAAAGATTACCAACGATACCATCCTTTGCATTTCCGTCTTTATCTTTATATGATACTTTTTTACTTAATATTGGATTAGAGAATGCTTTATCCGCTTCTACTACATGTTTTTCAGGTGTTTTACCTTTTTCAATCAATAGATTTTCAACTAAATCATTTTTGATATGAGATAGACCCATTTCAGAAAGTACAATACCCAACTCCTTTACGTGGATTGGGTTCTTTGGGTCAGGCATACCATTTTCAACTCTATATGCCCATTCATTAAGGATTTCTTCAATTAATTCGGTTATTGTCATGTTTTATTAAAATTTATGGTCCTCTTTTTCGCAAATCATTTCCAATTCATCCCAATGAAATTTTGGTTTTTCATTTAGGAATACAAAACATTTCCATTTCTTACTTTTTTCAAAGTAAATATGTTTTTGTAAGTATGAAGGAATTGCTGCACCGGCAGGTACTCTTTTAACGGGTTTATCAAAGAAAACCTTTATCAAAACAGTGATTGGTTCGGTATCATCCCATTTACGGATTTGTTCCTCTAACATTCTCCACTCACCTCTATTAAGATATTGATTTTGCATTATTGAATTTAGATATGAAAATGTCTGCTTTAAGTTCACTTCATTATCAGAAAATGTTGCAGCTGGTGCACCATGTCCTTTATCGTAAACGTTTCCTTTATAATCATCCGCATCTGATGTTTTGATAGTTGGTTCTTTATAGAAATCCATATGACCTCTATTAACGTTTGTTGGTCGGTTTGTAGAACGATACTTAATAATTAGGGGTTGTTCTAATGATTGTGAATAAAGTATATCAAACACTCCATTTTTTACTCTTACATCCGGCAACTGCCCAAATGATACTAAGGAAACTAAAAGGAACGATAATAAAACGAAGATTTTTTTCATAGTATAGCATATTTTTCTATATACTATAAATATGTTGTTTAGAGGTTTCCGTAAGTTTTTCCCCAACTCGCTTTGATAGGATATCCATCTTCCTCAATTATATTCTTCAATCCCTTAATTAAACTTTTATCCACATCAGCAGGTACATCAAATAGAAATGAGTCATAAGTGTATAATTCTAAACTAATCCCACTCCCCTTAATATAATCCAATATGGTTTTCATTTTATCCACATTCATTTCAGTTTCATATGCTTGAAGTAGATAGTTAAATACCTTTTGTGGATTGGATTGTTCTACCCAACTCAATGGTATATGGCGGTTCGGAGTTTGGATATAACCCCTTTCCACACTTTCCTTCCAAAACCTATCAATAAAATCAGCAACCTTATCAAAGTATGGTATTTGTCGAAACTCATCATCAATCCCACCATAAAGAAGGCGGAACGTTACACCTTTACCTTCAGCCACATCACATCCATATTGTTCGGCTAACCATTGGTGAACATTAGTTTGTGGTAAGGGAAAATCAATCAACTTACCAATAAGACGTGGGTGATACGAATCATAATCCATTTGTAAGAATATCCCATCCGCTATTAGGGTATCTCTACTTCCATCCGATTTGTTTAGGGCTGCATAGTTTACACCACCATGTCTATTGGATGGTCTACCCGTTATCGTAAATGGATTGTATTCGGTGTACACTAAGTTATCGGAGGAAAGTTGTTTATGGGCTTGTGGCCATCTATCAATAAATTTTTCCCTATCGACCCGAATTCCGAATTGTTCAATATCTGAAAGGATTGGTAAGAAGATATCATTATACCAATTATAAGTTTTAGTTTTTAGACTATGATGTTTTAGAAATTCATTATCAACGGCTTCACATAATTTAAGAATAGGAATAGATTGAATGATATCTTCTTTGTAACCTTTGTGTAATAAGGGAGCTACTAAATGTTGTATTGGTTGTTGGTAATCTATCGTTTCTCCGGTTTTAAGAAAGTGTGCAGTATCAATATCATTCAACCCATTCCTTAAATTAGAGAACGATTGTAGTAGCTTCTTTTTTTGAAAAACCCACTTATCTCCGGCAGTATTTAGCACCCCTTCTATTTGTGATTTAGAGAGGGATGTGGTATCGGTATGTTGATGTGGTAGAATATACCTATCGGTAAGAGTTCGTATCAGGACAAAGGATATATGGGTGTTTCGTGGATGCTTATCATTATCTACCCACATAGGATACCAAAGGGATACTTCGGTTTCCAATTTTACCTTTAATTCTTCTAACTCACCAATATTTTCTATTACTCTTATCATTCTTATTTGCAGCTTTTGCTTTTTCTAATGTTGATTGGCTCTTTGCCAATTTGGCTTCTTTTTGTTGAGCTTTTAACTTCTTCTCATAGTGAGGTGGGTATTTATGTTCAACCGAAATTGGTCCATTTGGAAATTTATCTAAATCATATTTCCAAATTGATTCACACCCATCATCATCTTTATAGATGTGTTCAAATTTACGCGGTTTATCTTTAGCACTTGGTTCTACTTTTGCCATAATATTACAAATATACGAAAAAATCCCCAAATTACCAAATGTAAAGTGGGGATTTAAAAAGTGGTGGAGGTGAAGGGATTCGAACCCTTGTCTTACAAAGTAACCATAATACCAGCATGTCACACGTTTAGGATAAAGTTTAATCTTATTTACTTTCCAAAATAATTGGGGCCGTATGGTTAGTACAGCTTTTCCACCAATTCGTTAATTTGGGCTCAACGAATAAAGCCTTTGTAAACACTTCTGTTCCTAGGTTATATGTGCACCGACCCGATTGTTGTGATTAGGCTGCTACAGCGTAATCAGCACCTACGAAAGCCATAAGGTCTTCGAAGGTCATAGTTGACATTTCGTCAGTTATTGTTTTGTACAGATTTAAAGACATCTAGCACTTCTGTCTACGTGTGATACTATAATTCTCATTGCAATCAATTCCATGGCACCCCCATATCAATAAATACAAATATATGAAATTTTTATAACAATTCCAAATTATTGTTTAGAAAATTGTAAAGTATTTTGTAAATATTTGTGTAAAGATGGAATAGTTTTATTACCAATTTTAATTGATTTACTATTTGCATCCATTATTTCAGTTGGATTTCCAGAAATTTTCCAAAGAATAGCAACTATTGTAAAATACGGACTTATTTGCAATGATGCAAAATTGTATCTACTTACTTCAAAAATATAAGAGTTTATATCATTCGATTTTTGAACAAAATACCTTTGTATATATCCTCTTTTATACTCAATTTCCGTTGGAGTTGGTATATACGCTAATATTTCTGGTAATTCATACTCGGAAAGATTATTGTTTAATTTGTTATATCTATCTGGATTTATCATATTATTGCATTTGTCTATATTGTCCGGTTACCGACGTTGTCCATGTCATACCACTCACATTATGTTCTATTTCTATAATTTGAAATAAACCATGTTTGGCATATTTTGTTGGTATTCCAAGAATATTGAAAGTATCACCCCTTCTAAACCCACTTGTACCTAAAACTTTAAAAGTGTATTTTATTGGAAGTGGATGTGATAATCCTTTTGCAGTAGTTCCTTTATTTTTATTTGCAAATGCATCATTTTTTAATCTATCAAATAATGGCTCATCATCCATACAAAATATCTGAAAAGTTTGTTTTAAAACTGATGGGTTCTCGATAGGACCAATCTTTTCTGGAATTGTATCTAGGTCAACTTTGGGTACAACATCTATTTTTTCTAAATTATCTCCAATAGCTTTGGCGGCTATTTCACCATCTGCATCCTCTTCTGTCTTTTTTTCCTCTTTTTTTTGCGTTTCTAAAATTTCTCTTGCCGCTTTATTTGCAGTTTTTTCTGCATCTAATGCTGCTATTTTGGCATCAATAGCTTTTATTTGAGCATCAATTTGTGCTTTTTTTACAGGATCCAATACTTCATCTCCATCGATATCGTAATCGTTCCAAGCAACAGTACCATCCACCAAATCAAGATCTTTTACTAATTTTCTTTGGTTTGTATATAATGCACTTTTTTCTTTATCTATCGCAGAATCTCGTGTATTACTCGCACTAATTTTTTCTTGGGTTTTTTCAGAAGGTAGTTTTTTATCTTCTGCCGCTGCCGCTGCCGCTGCTGCCGCTGCGGCTTCATCTTCTTTCTTTTTTTCGTCTTCGGTTAGTATCTTTTTTGGATTACCATTACTATCGGTGTAACTAGTCAAAAATAAATCCGTTTGGCTTTCAAAAAACCCACCAACTCCAACAATCGGTTCATCTGGATTATTTGCCAAAGATAACCTTCTACTAATAATTTGATTGGTCATTTCAGATGGTAATGCAATATCTATACTAGCATCTAAAAATATAGAATAAGGACCCGAATGATAGAATTGTACCGAGCCATCCGTTTTTTTTCCAATCCAATTTTCATCAACAACACTTAGTATAATATTACCTTCTTTATCTTGTTGTTCAACTACTTGAAAATTCCAAAAGGAATTTACAGCTGATGACATTTCATTTAACATATCCAATAGAACTTCTCTAATGGTTTTATTTTTTTGTTCTAGTTTTGTCCTAAATACTTCAAAATTTATATAAAGGTTTTTTAAATATCCCCAATAATTTCCTTTTTCTGTATGAGATGGGCCTAAAGAAGTATCTTCAGTTTGAACAAATGCACCAACTGTTGGTAATTTATTATCTACAACTTCAAATGCGTCTTTTTGTCCCTCCACTTCAAACCGTCCACCAGCTTTTTGAGTTATTTTACCTGAATTTAAAAAATATGCAGAAAAATCAGGCATATATCCTGGTATTATCAATTTAGAATCTTTTGTGGAAAACATATTTGGAAACGCTCCTATTTTTGCATTACTAATATCAATTGTAATAGGAAGTTTTTTTCCGGCTAATATATAATCACTAAATTCTCCATTTCTATTTAAAATATCAATAGCCAATTCAAATCGTATATATTTGTTTGTTGAAAATAGTTTTTCTTTTTCTATTTTAGCTTTTCCAACTGTTACGGTTTCGGAAGCACTGGTAAAAGTCCTTGCAAAAAATCCCGGAGATGAATATGTAGTAATTGCCTTATTTACGGCTGCATCAAAATTTATAAAATCATACCAGTTCACTTTATTAGTAGTTAACAAATCCCTTACCGCTTCTATTTGTCTTGTAGTTGGTAATTGATTATACATATTTTTAAACCTTCTGTTCTTTCTCACATCTTCACCGGCAGCAGGAGAAATTGTATCGGCTATATCATATAATATTGGTTCGCCTTCTTTTTCTTCTATTGTTCCGTCACTGTTTATTTTTAAAGTTTTATTTTGTGATTGTAAAAATGTTGGCATTCCTGGTGCACCTCTCAATTTTACTGATATTTTCCACTTATCATCATCCGATTGAACATTCCCACCCACTATAAATCCTAAAAATGTATCATAATCTCCCAAACTATCAATCCTTCTTTGGTGTAAGTTATTACCATTTAAATTACGGTCTGCTGCAGCTTGTAAAATATCCGCAGTACCGATGTTTGGCATTTTTTGCGATAACCCCACATTACTATTCCATCCATATTCAATACATAAAGAATATCCAGGCTCTAAAAAATACCTTTGCATTAGCTCCATTTGTTCCAATGAAAAGCATTCTAGTGATAGAGTACATTCTCTTGAAATTTGGTCCTTACCTTCTTTTATTTGTAAACCAGTTATACCAGGAGAAGGTCTTAACGGTCCTCCCGCTGAGAGAAGGGCTCCTCCCGCCCAAGTATTACCAAAAGTTCCACCACTTACTGAATTTCCATATACAAATCCCGCATTATTAGTTGTAGATGGATTAAATGTACCATAATTCATATTAGATGATATAATCAATCCTTCCGCAGCTCCGGTTTTTGCTCCAGAAAATACTCTAATCCAACAAATTCGTTGAGAAGCATTTAAGCCGGCTTTTGTTCCAAATTTAAGATTGTTTGCAATCTTAGAGTCAATGTTAGATAATTGTGGAAATGTACTCATTTATAAATTATGATTGTGTAAATGCTCCTGCTATTTCGATATAATTCGCAGGTATTCTTAAAATAGTTCCTTCTTCAAATCCAATGTTTGCGTCATGGATATTATTGGATGTTGCTATAATCCACCAATATCTCGAATCTCCATAAAATTGGTACGCCAAAGTATCCAATCTATCACCGGTTTCCGTTGCTACAAAGGTATCTTGGTCAGATGGTGGGATATTCGGATATATTTTTGACCTATATACCTGTCTACCATCAAAAGTCTTTTTAATTTTATTATTTAAATATCTACTTTCCATATTTTATTTACAATTGTTATATCTTTTAGATTGGTTTATGTGCCAAGCGGACCAGTAAAATTATCAATCCATTTTCTCTCATAGCTAAGTAATTCATCTTCTCTCCTACCTTCAGGTCCTGCGTGCAATGGTTGTTCTCCATCTCTTACTATATATACAAAATTTCCTCCTTTTGGTTTTTTGTATATATTGAAATCTTTATATTTTTCTACAAATATACCATTTGGACCTATTTTTTGTTTTGGTGCTTCCGCAACTGGATTTTCTGGTTTTTCTGCAGTCGATGCGTTTGGAGAATCAGAAACTTGTGTTTGTTTGATTGGGTCACCTCCCTTATCTAAATTTTTAATCCTATCATCATTTAGTATTTGATTTGGATTAGATGCACCATATCCATATAAACGTTTTGCGGAAGCAGCTATGGCAGGTGCTGCCGGAACTGCAGGCACTACTTTACCATCCGCAGTTTTGCCTTCAGCCACTGCTTTTCTCTCACCGGTTGCCATTTGATATGTACTACCAACTGTTTCTACTAATTTAAGAGCCATAGTAACATTAACAATTTTTGGTAATATATACTCATCCATTCCATCTTCACCGGTTTCCCACGGCGCATCATCAGGTATTTCATATGATAAATCCGAAATAAACGCTTCTTTATTAGCATACATACTCCCCAACGTAAATCTAATAAACGGTGCTACTACGGCAATGTTTCCTGCATACCCTTGTGGATATGTTAAATTGGTTAAAAAATTAATTTTTTGCCAACAAGCTTTTAACTCATCCGCATTAAGTGCATATATTTTAAATGCAAAATTTACACTTCTTTCAATATTACTATATGTGTAAAAATTAAATGGATTACCTACAAATTTTTGAGTATCCCAAGTTGGTGATACCGTTTCAGTAATACCGGTTAAGGTTGCTCTGAAATTCACAGCTGCTTGTTTAGCAACAGACCAAAATTTTAGTTCTACTAAATCAAGTGATTTTAATGTTGGTAAATTCGGGTCCCTTTCTTCTTTATTTGGTGCTAATCCATCCGTAGAATTATACTGAACTATTCTATTTAATTCATCCGAACCGTTTCTCATTCCTCTTTTTACTTCCAATGAATCCATCAATTTTGTCTTTGAATACATTTGTTTGGGTTCTTTTGAAAAAGTTGGTACTGCAATATAATTTGTTATTGGTAATGGTAGATTAAATTTATCGGCTTCATATGCAACAAATTTTGATGATAAATCATTTCTTTGTGCAATTGCATCTTCTTTCAAAAACAAAGCCGGAGTCATTACTTTACCATATGGTGAATCGTTATCATAGTTATCCCCACCATCTTTGGCAAAATTTACTGCCGCTTGGGATGGTGAACCTAATAATAAAGTATTTAATTTCTTTTTACCTAATTCCAAAGCCGAACCAAGTATTTGATTTGGGTTTGGTCTTCCTTGTAAATTATCTTTAATAAGTTTACCCAATAAATTACCACCAGAATTTGTTTTTAACTTAGTCAATGTGACCATTGTATCGGATACTTTACCCTTTTTGAAATCAGAATTTAATACAATACGGCTTGGTATTAAATCTTCTGGTAATTTAGCTCCGATTTTTGATAATAAATTATTACCAAATTTTTCAGCTTTATTTATAAATGAAGTTAATTTCCCAACACCCGCCTCTGCACCACTGGTTCCTTGCTTCATATCTTCAACAATACCTCTAGTCTTTTTGGAGAATTTAAGTATATCAGTTCCATATATAATTGGAGATGTTGTACTTGCTAATATTCTTAATCCAGTTACTTCTTCTTCCAATTTAGTTTCTCCTAATCTACTAGATAAATTTTTTCTTGCAAGTTGTGCGATTGCAAAAGATGGTCGCATTAGGACGTTATACGGCGTTCTTTTTATATCGGCAGTATTACGAATATCATATTGTTGTTCAGCGGTTTGTCCACTTATCAACTTTTTGGTTTTAAATAATTCTTCTATTGTTGGCATTAAATTATATTTTATGCTTGTCCCATGTTATAGCTGTTTCTCGTTGTTTTTTCAACTTGTGTATTAACATTCGAAGTAACCTTTGCAGAATCCATATACACTGCTATTTTTCCAGATGCCATATCCGCTCTTAATGCTTTAATTTCGTTTACTACTGCTGCTAATGGTGCTGCCAATGCCGATAATCCGCCACCACCTCCACCCCCTGCTGCGGCTCCGGCTAATCCTGGTCCGGCCATTAAATCATCATTTTTACTTAATTCAAATAACCCACCTTCCTTAGTTGATATTCGGGTCTTTCCATCAGCCGGTGACATTACGTCTCCCACCTTTGACATATACGATTTACCTAACATAAACGCACCTGCCGCTGCAGCTGCTCCTAATACAGGTCCTACTACCGGTATCCCACCTAACGCACTAAATGCACTCATAGCCATTTTAGCGATAAGCGGAAATAAACTTTTTATACTAAACGCTAGTCCTCTTTTTTCAAATGCTTCTTTTACCACATCTAATGCAAGGCTAGCCTTTTTTAATAACATTGTTGCGTTCAAAATTGTAAACATTGTTGCAAAAGTACCTACTAATACAAGAGCTACATCTAAATTTTCTTTTAAAAATCCCACCATATGAGATAATCCCTCTGCCGCTGCGTTTATTGGCATTAATACTAAATTTAATAGGCCTGCTAATCCTTCCAATAATGGAGATAACGTACCACCAACAGTTGCAACGATACCCATAAATGCGTTTTGCATTCTAGCCAATTGTCCTTGTTGTTCGTTTTGGGCTGCTATTTTTTTAGTTTCTTCTGCTAATTGTTCTTTGGTCATATTAGTAATATCTAACCCCTTATCAATAGCATCCGTTGCAAGTTTCTTTTCTTCTTCAGTTAATCCATTCAACTTTTCTTGCATCATTAACTGCTTATTTATTTCTTCAACACTCATACCGGCTGCTTTAGCCAATTGTTGTTGTGTGAAATAATCTTTTTGACGGAAATCACCACTTCTTTGAATTTGTTTTAGGGTTTCTTCATTTGCGTCCTGAAGTTTACCTTCCATTGCCAATGCTCTTGCTCTACTTAAATTAAACTCACCACCTACAAACGTTGCAGCTACCATTTCTTGCTCAATACCATTTTCAAAATCTAATAATTTTTCTGCCAATGATACCTGTTGTTTTAACGAAGTACCCATTCTTTGAGCTTGTATTGCATTTTTAGTTAACGCATTTATATCACCTTTAAAGAATGTAGATGCGGCTTCAGCGTTTTCAGCAATATCCTTAAATACTTTATCAGGTGCAACTCCGGCTAATTTAGCCATATTTGCAACTTGATTTCCTACGTTAGCCGCTGTTTCCGATGATAATCCTCCAACACTTTCAAGTATACTTTGAACTTTTGCAGCATTACCTGCAGAAACTCCAAAGTTTTTACCCATTACAGCCAACGATGCTAATACTTCTTCGGAAACATTTACAGTATCACTAAATTCTTCTTTTAATGCTTTTGCAGTATCAAATACATCTTTTAACTCAACACCAGCATCTCTGAAATTCATCTCAATGTGATGTGCATTATTAACTAAATCTTTTGTTTGTGAATTTAGTAATCCCGTTTCTTTTCTAAAATCCTGTGCTGCTGCATCTAATGCTACAAATGAATGTAATGCTGCTCCTAATAACGCATACATTATCACAAGTGGTGCACCCATTGCAGCTATTTGTGCTACCATCTTTTTTGCCATATCTAATGCATCTCCTATAAATCCAGGCATATGATGTAATAAATCGTGATTAGCTTCGTGAAGTGCTTCAGTTCTTGCGAGCTGAGCGTTTATATTTTTCATAACTGCCAACTGAGCCTCTGCTTCTTGTCTTGCTGTACCAGTTAGGTTCGCTATTGACCGTTGGAATTCTTCTATTTGCCTATCACCTTCGGATTGTTCATGTTTTATGGCAGCTAATTCTTCTGCTTTCCTTAGTACCTCTGCAGTTATACTTTCTAATGCAGCAGTTCCTTCTAGAGATTGTTTTAATGCATCTCCATCTAAACTAAGTTCTTCTTCTTTTCTTTTTATTATTTCAGCACTTATAGAAGCTATGGAACTATATTGAGTATTTTGTCTATTTAATACTTTATTAGCACCATCTGATATATTGAGAATTCGTTTGGTAATAGATTGTTCTTCTTCGAGAAACTTTTCTCTTTTTTGAAGCTCTTTAACAGAATCACCTTGTAATCTCAAACGAATTTTTTCCGTTTGCGCCATAGCTTCCAAATCGTCTCGTTCAGAACCGGTGGCAAGCGCTATTTTTTCATTTATGATACGAATACGCTCTTTTATTTCTGCGTTTTCTTCTAATAAACGATTTAACTCTGCCTGTTCGTTTGGTGTTAGTGGTGCTACTGCCATTTAAATCAATGTTATTTAAAATCTTTGTCTATGATACCCAATTTTACCCATTTTTGATATAATTCGGGTTGCTCATCTGCTATTTTTCTTACTCTAGGAGCAAAACTTTTAACTATATCTCCCATTTCTTTATCCAATTTTCGTAATACCGGGTCATTATCTATAACTGATTGTAACGTTTGTGGTTTCTTTTTACCAAATAATCCAAAAAATTCTTTTAAATTGGATTTCGATATTTTATATTTTTTCATATTAGTTGTAGTTTAACATCTATAAATATCCCATTAATAAAAAAAGTTAGGATTATCTATTAACCCTAACTTTTGAATTATTTGCTTTGTTTGATTTTTTTACTTCATCTGCTTCTTTCTTTTTAGAATCTACTAATTTATTATAGTAAAACATCCTTAAATAAGTTGGCATTTTATAAAGTTCCATTACGGTAAAACCATTCCCATATTGAACCATATCAAATATTTGGGTATGAACTTGAATACTATGATTCCGTGCTAGGCCAAAAAAAGCTGACACCCATAGTGATAGGCGCCTCCTCCACCTCTCCATCTTCATGGATATGAGTAAATTTCATATCAACATCAGGTGATATTTTTTTTACATAACTTCTTAATGCTCTACTATCTATTGCTAACAATCCATTTACAAATTTGTTTATAGTTGTTGATGAATTATCCCCATCAACTGATTGAATCATATAACGTAGACGAGTTGTAATTTCTGCACCTGCTCCACCCAATTTTTCGATAGCCTGAATATCTTTATCTATTGCTATTTCATCACCATGTGTAAGTAATTTACATATAATTTTTTTCTTATTAGATGGTAATATGAATTCAAATTCATTTTTATTATCAAATATTGATAAATCTACTTCTTTTGTTTTTACTTTACCCAAATCAACCTTTGCATCAATTGATTCATTTAATTTAGATGAATAAAATTTAAAAAAATACTCTGGGCCATATCCCAACAATCTAGTTGCAAGGATAATAGCGTTTTTATCTCCTAAAATAATTTCACTAGGATTTACGTTGCCAACAATAATAGATTCAAATAATTTGTCCAAAACAATACCTTTTTTAATAAGATTTTGGTTTGAAAGAATATCTTCTTCTTTTGCTGTCATATGTTTTATAGTAATCCTACCTGAAGATAGTGGATGTTCTTTTGGGTAAACTTTACCCTGAGATGGAAGGTCTAATACTTCCGTTGGAAAATCATATTGTGTTTCTGCCATAACGTTATTCGTTTTTAAGTTTGTATATATAAATACATAGAATTTAAAAAATTAGAAATAAAAAACCCCCACCATTTCTGATGAGGGTTATCCTTCGGTAGCGTTCCGTAAGGAATATTTTTTAGAATTCTAAGATTGCGTAATCGTAAGATAATGTTAATTCAATGGTTGCAACTTCATTTGATGAAAAATCTAATTCACCAAAGTTTGCTTGTTGAATAAATGCACCTTTTAAAGTCCATTGTTCAATTTTATCACCAACTGGTCCTAACAAATAGAAAGTAATATCTTTTTTATAGAAATCTGCGTATCCACGTCTACCAGTAATCGATTCATGTCCTAAACGAATCCAATCCATTACCTTTTGTGCTGCAGAAGGTACAATTGGGTCATACAATGTAATTGTTATGTCTTGCCAATCACCTTTACCTTGTAATTTTCTTTTTACGTTGATATGGTCTAATGCAATTGTTTCAAATTGAATTGTAGGTCTGTTTGCCGCTTTTACAAGATATGAAGGGATAGTATCTATCTCCATCACATATCTATTTTTCATTTTAGGTTCGAAGTTCGTATAGAACATCTTGTCAAACTCTAATATTTCTGCCATTTTATTATCCTTTTATTTTATATTAATAAATATCTACTTCCTTTATTTTCGTATTATGCTGAGAAACTTGCTCCAGTTGGTAAGATGTTGAAATCTATTACGATAAATTCCGCTGTCTTAGCCGGTTGTAAGAAAATTTGTCCTGCTAATATGTTTCTATCAATTACATCAGGTGTGTTGTTACTTTCATCCATTACAACTTTAAAGGTATAAAGTCCTTGTCTTTGTTGTACTGATTCTAAGTAAGGGTTCACAGTGTTTAAGAATCTTTGTCTAGTTGTCGAAGTATTTTGTTCGAATACTAAGAAACGAGATGTTGATGCAACGAATTTTTTCAAGTTGATAAGTAATCTTCTAACATTGATTCTATCTAAAGCAGATGCCTTATCTTGCAATGTTTTCTGTCCGAATGCCACAATACCTTGTCCAGGGAATGCCGCAATTGGGTTTACTTTGTTCTCATATAGAGTATCTCTTTCAGAATGTGTTAATCTATTCAATACACTAACTGCTCCGGTAATACCACCTCTATTCAAACCTGCAGGTGCAAACCATTCAGCCGCCAATCTATCGTTTGCTGCATATACTGCAGGTAACAATGTAGAAGGTGGAACTGTTGTTAGTTTGTTTGTGTTACTATCAATTGTTTTCATCCAAGGATAGTAAGTTGCTACATAGTTTGAATCTACCGAATTTGCTTGCTCAGTTGCTTCAGTAATTGAATCATCATAATCGTTGAAATCAGCGATGTAGAAACAATCTTGTCTTTCTTCAACCATATCAATTGCTTTAGAAGTAACAGATGGGTGAAGACTTCTTACGATACCAGGCGTTACCACCATATTGATATCATATTCATCAGGATTAGATACTGCGTTGATTGCTTTAGTATATGCTATTGAACCATTTTGTGA
>ENA-OSIY01000448-OSIY01000448.1-marine-metagenome-genome-assembly--contig:-NODE-448-length-23024-cov-8.122935_pt1 | contig 23024 bp, 15 predicted proteins | sample MGYA00237884_ERZ534233 | MGnify/ENA primary metagenome ERZ534233 (study PRJEB26412, sample SAMN06343840) | marine metagenome | isolation source: estuarine water | place: USA: Columbia River Estuary... | reverse complement strand
CGTCGGCAGCGTCAGATGTGTATAAGAGACAGATGTTAAAACAGACGATCAAAGTATAGTTATCGACCCTCCTGCTACAGAGCGCAACCCATTCTACCATTTTCCAACGAAGGTTATGGCAGATGATGTGCTGACCTTGCGTTATGAAAATTGGCGTGAACAGAAGTCGAGCATGCAAAATTTGGCTTCTGATGATTGTTACATGTACGCTAAAGTCACCTATACAGACGGGACTTTTGATCAAATTGAGAATACCTTCAACGTAGGAAGTAATGCAGATTTACAGATGGATTATTTGGGCGACGGGAATTTCCAATTGCGTCTTATTCCCGAGGAATTCTTTAATGTTCCTGTGACTAAGACCATTGATTATTTGGAGTTTATTGCCATGAAGAAGGTATTCGCTACAGGAGCGGATCGCGTAACAGAGGCGGTAAATGTTCAAATAGAATGTCAATAAATTCGTGATTCAAGCACTCTTAAACCCGGCCTGTGCCGGGTTTTTTCTCTTTAGTCGCTAAATACATTGAAACGTATGCAACAGAAACCTAAACTCAGCTTTTGGCAGATTTGGAACATGAGCTTTGGCTTTTTGGGGATCCAATTCGGTTATGCCTTACAAGGCGGTTTTATGAGCCGGATCTTTGAAACCCTGGGTGCCGATGAGCATAGCCTGCCTTTATTATGGATTGCAGCACCGCTCACTGGGTTGATTGTTCAGCCGATTATTGGGCAAATGAGTGACAATACCTGGCATTCCCGTTACGGCCGACGCCGTCCTTATTTTTTAATTGGCGCCATTCTAGCTTCAATCACATTACTCTTTGTGCCGCACAGCTCAGCCCTTTGGATGGCTGCCGGGGGACTTTGGATTTTAGATGCATCCATGAATATTTCTATGGAGCCTTTCCGTGCGTTAGTGGCAGATAAGTTGCCGGACAGTCAACGCAGTTTTGGTTTCGTCGTGCAAACCTTGATTATTGGGGTAAGCACGTGGGTAGCCTCGAACTTACCGCTTTTGGTTAGCTCTTTAGGCGTGAGCAATGAAGCCGATCCAGGCGTAGTTCCCATGTCAGTGAAGGTGGCGTTTGGTATTGGCGCGGTAATTTTTTTGTTGGCCATTCTTTACACGGTCTTTACGACTGATGAGTATCCTCCTGAAGATATGGACGCGTTTCGGGCCGAGCAAAAGGAGAATGCTGGCTTGATCAATACCCTCCGTGAGGTTGGAAAAAATATTGGAAACATGCCCTTGACCATGAAGAAATTAGGCGTGGTCCAATTCTTTTCCTGGTTCGCATTCTTCTGCATGTGGTCCATGGCAAATCCCGCACTCACCGATCATATCTATGGTGCTGCAAAGCCAGAGGCTATTGAATTTGCTACGTCTACGGCAGCACAGATTGACGCCTACCAATTGGCGGACAAAGCCTTTAATGATGCTTCAAATCAGGTTGGTTCCCACATGGGAAATTATGGTTTGAGTTCTATGCTCTTTGCCTTGCTTCTTACCTTCTGGACAGCGAAGCGACGTATCAATCGTAAGTACGTTCACATGTTCAGTCTTTTTGCTGGGGCTTATGGTTTTATAAGTATGTACTTCATCACAGAACCGTCAATGTTAACGTTGTCATTTGTATGTATTGGTTTTTCTTGGGGCTCCATCCTCTCAATGCCGTACGCCATGTTAAGCTCGACCTTAGACCCAAATAAAATGGGGGTTTACATGGGCATATTCAATATGTTTATTGTGATTCCACAGATTGTGGCGGCGACGTCCTTGACCGTCATATATAAGAGTTTATTTGGGGCAGAGCCGATCAACGCTATGTTGCTAGCGGGCGCATCGCTAGTCATTGCGGGCTTCGCGAATTTATTGATCACCAATAGGCACGCAGTAACCTACACACCGTCGGAGTAAACGTATAGGTTTATCCCTGTTACTAGGAATGAATAGCAAAGAAAAAGGCCTCCAAATCGAGGCCTTTTTTATGGATTAGATTTTTTTCTTCTTCCTGAATTCTCGTGGGGAGCAGCCTTTAATTTTAAGAAAGGCGCGGTTGAAAGAGGAACTTGAGTTGAAGCCACTTTCAGCGGCTACTTCAGTCATGGCTTTGCTCGTGTTAATCAATAGGTTGGAGGCGACGGTGGTGCGCAGTTGCATGAGGTAATCTACGAAAGTAAGGCCTGAGGTTTGACGGAACCATCTGCTGAAGCTTTGTTCCGTCATGCTGGCGATATCTGAGATTTCGCTCAGGGTGATGGTGTTTTGGTAGTGGTCTTGGATGTATTTAGAGACGCGTTCCATTCGGCGACTGAGCTTTTGACTCATGACGTTGGAATAGGCGTTGTTTGTGGAGACAGTGAGGAAGTCAGGGCGGTCGGCGATCATGGCCATGAGGTTGAAAAATGCGCCGATGCTGCGGAGGGGGTCTTTGCCGACGATGGTGGTGAAGGCTTGGTGTTCGGCGGGGTTGAATTGGCCCAAATTAATGCCATAGCTCATGGCGCGGAACAGGCGCTGAAGAGAGGCACTTTCTTTGAAGCTGTTGAGCCATTCTTGGGTGAATTGGAGCCCCCAGCATTCTTTTTCCATCTGCACATCTTCCTCTTCCGTACTGACGAAGTTATGCGGGAGATAAGGACCTAAGAGGAACGCTTGCCCAGGCTCAAACTCTATCGTTTTGTTACCAATGAAGGCAAGGCCTTTGCCTTTGACAATGTAGGTGATTTCGATTTCTGGGTGGTAGTGCCAATAGTCGGTGAAGATGGACGGGTAAGCCTGTCCAGCCTTTTGTGCCAAGACATAGCTGTTATAGCTCCGATCCTGTTCGGCAATGCGGATATTTTCAATGGTGGCTTTCACGCTACAATAGTTCTATTATTTGAGCTTCCCAGGGCTCATATTTGTTCTCGTCCTGCTCACCCTCGTTGGTGAAGGTTCGCCGCTCGTCTGAAGCGTTGATGACTAACCGCCAGGTTCCTTGTTCCGAGGTGATCCAGAGCACGTACCAACCGTCTTTGGGGACGGCTTGCATGATGCTGGTTTTGCCGCGTAGTTTTCGGTAAGCGCCCAATTCTTGACACAAATCTAATAAATCTCCGCCTATTTTATCAAAATTAGGGAACTCGCCTTCAAATCCAGGCATGTCCTCTCGAATGGCGCCATGGTCCTCGTGCCCACTAAGGCCCAATTCCGTTCCGTAGTACAAGACCGGTATTCCTCTCATGGCGTACAACAGGGTCAGTGCGCTTTTGAGTTTGGTGGTGTCTTGGTCAAATTGGCCCAAAAACCTCCCATCATCATGGTTGTCCAAAAAGGTGATCAGGTCCTCCGGATGCTCGTACAAATAGTCGCTCACTAATCTATAATACAACTCCCCCGCGCCGGTATTCCAACCAAATTGCTCATGCTCCACCGCGCTGTACATCTTGTGAATGGCGCGCCACAGGGTAAAGTCCGTCACCGCATCATTAAGAGAAAAATGCCCCTCGTACATCTTGTTCGGAGCGAAGTAGGCCTGCGACGCTTCGCTGTAGGACCAAGTCTCTCCAAAAATGAAAATGTTGGGGTAGAGGCGCTTGAGTAATTGGTTCATCTTCCGCAAAAACAGTGGATCCGAAAAGGCGTAGGTATCGCAGCGCAAAGCGTCGACCTCAAACATCTCGATGTACCACAGTGTCGAATAACGCAAGTACGACGCGGTCAACGGATGCGTTTGATCAAGATCGGGCATCGCTCCCGCAAACCAACCGTGCTCAAAGGCCTGTTTATCCTGCGCCAAAGCATGCGGATCGGCAAGGCGGAAAACCTAAAATTTGAATAGGGAATGCTGCCGTCCGGATTGAAATGCACCATGCCGGAATCGGGCAAATTGCGGTGCAAATAATGCTCGACGCCCCAATGATTGTACACGATATCCATGATGTGCTTCATCTCTCTTTGATGAAGTTCAGTGGCCAATTCCCTCAACGCATCATCCCCACCGTACCTAGGATCCACGCGATAATGGTCCGTGATGGCATATCCGTGGTAGCTGTCGCGCATCATGTCGTTTTCCAACACCGGGTTGAGCCAAAGCGCCGTAGCGCCCAAACTTTCAATATAATCGAGCCCCATCTGAATGCCCTGCAAGTCCCCGCCATGACGGGCATAGGGCTCAGAACGATCCACGCCTCGCTCGCGCATGCCCGGCACACCATCGTTCGAAGGGTCCCCGTTGTGGAACCTATCCGGGGTAATGAGGTACACCAAATCCTGGTCGCTCAAACCCTGCGGCTGGTGGCCGCTGCGCTCAAGGAGCGGGAAGAAAAAATCCTTGGATCCGAGGGTAATATTGAAACCGTCGTCATTAAAACCCGACCGGATCCACAGCTTCACCAGTGAATAGCGGTCGCCGTAATGTGTGGTTTGAAGCACCTTGCCCACCGGTTTTTCAACCTGTGCCGCCCACTTCAATAGCCCCTCGCCTTGCAGCAAAATCTCCACCGTATCTAAGGGGTGGTCGATCCACCAGTTTGGTGGGTCCATGCGCTGCACCGTTTGCCCTTTTACTGAGAAACTGGCAACGAGCAGCGTAGTGAGGAAAACGGTTATAAGAGCAGATTTCTTCATTTCTTGCGGAAATATGCAATAATATGGTTAAAAACCGGCCAAAACTGGCTTAATAGCTGTATTTCTTTAGACTAACTTTGAGGAGTACGATGTACATTTAATAATCAATCTATCATAATTATGAAAAAACTCTACGCTTTAGCAGCTGTCCTCTTCATGGGCGTAACTGCATTTGCTCAAACGTACAGCGTTACCTTCCAGGTAGATCTAGGATCTGCATCTGTGAATTCTAATGGTGTACACGTGGCAGGTTCTTTCCAGAGCTGGTCGCCATCTACGACTTCTTTAACACAAGTCGGGTCAACTTCTGTTTATGCTACTACGGTTAGCGTTTCTGGTGGCCAATTGGAATACAAGTTCCTCAACGGTAATGCGTGGGGCGACGACGAAAGCGTTCCTTCTGCCGTAAACGTTGGGACAAACGGTAACGGTAACCGTTGGGCGGTAATCTCTTCAGATACCACGCTCCCAGCTGTTATGTTTGCTGGTGCTGCTCCTGCAGGACAGAAAGCTATTCAGTTTAAAGTAGATTACTCGTTGCAAACACTAAGCGCAGATTCTGCGCACGTTGCAGGTAACTTTCAAGGCTGGGACCCCGCTAAAACACAGATGGTCAACTTTGACGGCGTATACCGCTACATTGCTTATGTAGGTAAATCGGATTCTACCTACTTTAAGTTTTTAAACGGGAATACTTGGAGCGATGTTGAGTCTGTACCTTCTACATGTCAGGCATCGACAGCGGGTATTAATCAAGGTGACAATCGTTTTTACACGGATACTGTTAGCGGTGTTTACGAGGTATGTTATACGATGTGTGGCCCTTGTATGGTAGTATCTACCTACGATATTACTGTCAACGTTGACGTAAGTTCAATCGCAGCTTGTGGAACAGTAGACTCAGTAACACTTGCCGGTCCTATCAATGGGTGGGGCGGAGAGCTTATGTCTGATCCTGATGGCGACGGTGTTTGGTCAATCACATACAACGATGTTGATTCAGGTGATTTTCAGTTCAAGGCACGTTTCCATGAAAACGGCAATACCAACTGGGAAGGCGGTGGTAACAAAATCATTACCGTTAGCTCTGATTCAGTAGTGGCAACCCGTTGTTTCGGTAACGATACGTACGGCCCTTGTACTGCCGTTCCAGCTACGGCCGATGTCACGTTCATTGTTGACTTTACGCAAGCGGCATTTACGCCAGCGGACACTATTTATTTGATGGGCGCGTTTACGCAATGGGATGCAAATGCTGTAGCTATGGTTCCCCATTCTGTCCCTGGTCAATACATTGCTACTGAAGCAAACTACTGTCCAGGCACTATGGAGTACCGTTTCTCAAACGGAGATCCAACCAATACTTCAAATCACGAGCCGGTACCTATGGCTTGTGGGGTAGATAATGGTGTAGGTGGATACAATCGCTTTTTCGCTCGTTCAGGTAGTGCAGATACGGTACAACACATCTTTGGTCAGTGTTCATTCATCGCTGTCGAAGAAGATGCGCTTTCTGGTGTAAGCATTCGTCCTAACCCTATGAACGAAAGCGCAACCATTGCCTTAGGGAATGTAGGTCGTTATTCAGTTCGTGTATTCGACATCACTGGCCGTGTGGTTGCTGGTTTCGATAACGTACAAGGAAATATCACTTTAGAGCGCAACAACATGGTTAGCGGCATGTACTATGTAAACATCGCTGATGCAAATGGCACCACGAAAACATTAAAGGTTGTCGTTGAGTAAACAGCACCTTTTTAATTAATATCTAATCCCCCGCGGCCGCAGGCCGCGGGGGATTTTTTGGCAAAAAAAAGCGCGCCCATTGGGCGCGCTTTGCATTTATAATGGAATATGAGGAATTAGTGCAGAAGGCCGTTCTCTACAGCGAACCGAACCAAACCAGCAGTATTATTCATTCCCAATTTATTCAAGATGTTTTGGCGGTGATTGTCGATGGTGCGTTTCGACAAGAATAACTTTTTCGCGATTTCTTCATTGGTTAATTGGTCGGAGATGAATTTGAGTATTTCAATCTCCCGCTTACTCAAGCGCGCTACAGCAGGGTTATTGCTATGAAATTCAGCGAAAGTCTTGCCTAAAATCCTGCGTTCAATGAGCGAATTTGCAATATCTAGGGCGTAATACAATCGGCCGTCAATAATGGCCGTGATGGCTTTAATGAGCTCGCTTGTATCGACACTCTTTCTAATGAAACCTTTAGCTCCAGCTTTAAGCATTTGCTCAACTACGTTCATATCATCAGATTCAGAGAACCCTAAAACGGATTGCTCTGGGGCCAGGCGCAAGATTGATTTAATGAGATCAGCACCCGAATGTTTGCCCAATTGGGAATCCGTAATGATCAGATGAAAGGACTGTTGATCGACCAATTTTAGGGCATCTAGAATGTTTCCGGCTTCCTTAACTTGGAACGAATACGATTCAAACTTGCCCATTTCCAGCATGGTTTTAATGCCGTCTCGTACAATAGGGTGGTCGTCCACTACGAGAATACTAATGGTTTTGTTCATATTTAACATGTAAGCGAACTTCTAAGGTAGTAAAAATGCTTAATCTGCATCGATTGAGAGCGTATTAATCACTCAAAATCGAAAAAACGTAAGTATTTAGGCTTGTGGTTATTCACAATGTGCTGTCAATAAAATAAATCGCTATATTTGTCGAAACTTTTTGACGTACAAAAGGGGGACCTCGAGTCCCCTCTTTTATTGGCGGTAATTTATGGAATACGATAAAGTAGCGACAGCATTGACAACGGCGGTAGAGGAAAACGACGCCTTTTTGGTTGATCTTGAAATCAAACCAAATAATGTTATTGTGGCTTACGTTGATGCGGATTCCGGACTAACGATGGAGCAGATTAAGATGATCAATCGCAAGATGGAGTCTTTACTGGATCGCGATGAAGAAGATTTTAATTTGACGGTGAGTAGCCCAGATTTGAATCGGCCTTTAAAAATTTGGCGTCAATACAAAAAGAATGAAGGACGCTTTTTGAAAGTGAAGTACGACGATCGGGAAGACGAAGGTCAACTCATTGAAGTAGCCGAAGAGTACATTGTGCTCAGCGTGCCACAGAAAAAGAAGAGCGAACCCAACAAAGAATTAAAAATTGAATTCACGGCGCTTACCGAAGCAAAAGTGGCAATTAAGTTTAAATAGGATTATTCAGATATAAACAATGGAAAATCAGGCGATTATTGAGAGCTTCCTCGCGTTTAAGGAGGAGAAAAATATCGACAGAATTACACTCATGGCATTCATCGAAGAGGCCTTTCGCAATCAGTTGCGTAAAAAGTACGAAGACGATGAGAACTTTGATGTGATTGTTAACCCCGATAAAGGGGATTTGGAGATTTGGCGTAACCGTACAGTAGTTGAAGACGGTGCTGTTGAGGACGATAACATGGAAATCGAACTCAGTGCAGCGTTGAAAATTGAACCAGATTATGAAGTAGGTGAAGAAGTTTCTGAAGAGGTCAAATTGATTGATTTGGGCCGCCGATTCATTTTAGCGTTCCGTCAAAACTTGGTCAGCAGAATCCAAGAGCACGACAGTTCAGAACTATTTAAGCGTTACAAAGACCTTGAAGGTGAAATCATTACAGGTGAAGTGCACCACGTGCGTCACCGTGAAGTGATTGTCTACGATGATGAAGGAAACGAACTCATTTTACCAAAAGACCAAATGATTGGCGAGCGTGAATTTTTCCGCAAGGGGGATTCCATCCGCGCGGTAGTCAAGGAAGTGGTATTCCGCGGTACAAAGCCTGTTGTGATCATGTCGCGGACAGACGAGCGTTTCTTGGCGAAGTTGTTCGAACAAGAAATTCCTGAGGTATACGACGGCCTAATCACCATCAAAGGTGTGGTTCGTATTCCTGGTGAAAAAGCAAAGGTTGCGGTAGAATCGTACGACGATAGAATTGACCCTGTAGGAGCCTGTGTCGGTATGAAGGGATCCCGTATCCATTCCATCGTTCGTGAGTTGCGCAACGAAAATATTGATGTAATTAATTACACGACAAATTTACAGTTATACATCCAGCGTGCACTAAGCCCTGCGAAAGTGACCAGCCTAAATATTGATGAGGAAGCGGGTCGCGTTGAAGCCTTTTTAGCACCGGATCAAGTAAGCTTAGCTATTGGACGTGGCGGTACAAACATCCGTCTTGCCAGTAAATTGGTAAGCATGGAGATCGATGTATACCGTGACGACATTGAAATTGAAGACGATATCGAATTGGATCAATTCTCTGATGAGATTGAAGCATGGGTTATCGCTGAATTGAAAAAGATTGGGTGTGATACTGCGAAAAGCGTGTTGAAATTAACGAAAGCAGAGTTGGTTTCACGTGCTGATTTGGAAACCGAAACAGCAGAGCACATCCTAAAAGTACTTCAGAAAGAATTCGAAGACGAAGAATAAAGAAAACACCTAAAGACACTCTATGAGTAGCGTCAGATTAAGTAAAGCGACAAAAGAGCTTAACATTTCCTTAGACCGTGCGGTAGAGGAATTGGCCAAACACGGCCATGAAATTCCGAACAACCGTAACCATAAAATCACGAACGATCAGTACGAGGTTTTGATGACGGCATTTGCCGACGACCTTGCGCGGAAGAAGCGTTCTGAAGAGGTGAGTCAACAAGTAAAAGAGGAAAAAGAAATCCTCAGAGGAACGAAGGATACAGCTGAGGCACCTGTGGCGGAAGTTGCGCCTAAGCCCGCTGAAGAAGCTCCTGCTGTTGAGGCAGTTCCTGCTGTTGAGGCGGCTCAGGTAAAACCAGAGCCAGTAGCGGTGGAAACTCCTGCGACTGTGGAAGAGTCAACCCCAGAAGCAGCAGCTCCAGAAGCACCGAAGGCGGCACCCGTTGAACCCCAAGAAGCGAGTACTCCAGATGCTACTGGACTCAAGGTCATGGGTAAAATTGATCTGGACGCTCAGAAGCCAAAGAAAAAGGAAGCGCCTAAGAAGCCGACCAAAGTGGCACCCACGAAAAAGTCGTCTGGCGCAGGGGCACACAATGCTCCAAAGCCAGTTGAGAAGGCACCAGTAAAAGAGGAAACACCACCCACACCTGTAGACCAAGAAATCAAGACGAAGTATGTCAAGATTGACGGTCCAAAGTTTACCGGTCAGAAGATTGTACTCCCGGTTGAAAAACCAAAGGAGAATAAAAAGAAACGTACACGGATCAAGAAGCAGGGACCCGGAGCAGCTACTCCAGCGCAAAACGACCCTAAAAACCGTAACAATACACGCGGTCCTCAGAAAAAAGGTCCTGGACAAGGACCAGGTCGCGGTCGCAAACAACCTGTTGTTGCAAAGCAGGAGTTAACAGACGAACAAATTCAAAAGCAAATCAAGGAGACCCTTGAAAAGCTCACTTCAGGTAAGAAAAATAAGGGCGCTAAAATTCGTCGTGACAAGCGTGCAGAACGTCGTGAAAGAGAAGAGCTCGCCGATATTCAAGCAGCTGAAGACAGCAAAGTATTGCAGGTAACAGAATTTGTCACTGTTACTGAGCTCGCGAACATGATGGATGCCTCAGTGAACGAAGTTATTGGTTCATTGATGGGCGTCGGTGTTATGGTAACCATGAACCAACGTTTGGATGCAGAGATGCTCGAAATGGTGGCTGAGGAGTTTGGTTTTAGTGTCAATTTCGTCGATGAGGAAGTCACGGAAACCTTCCTTGAAGAAGAAGATAAAGCTGAAGATTTAAAACCACGTTCGCCAATCGTGACTGTAATGGGCCACGTTGATCATGGAAAGACATCTTTATTGGATTACGTGCGAAAAGCTAACGTTATCGCAGGTGAAGCAGGTGGTATTACACAGCATATCGGTGCCTACAGTGTAAAAGTACATACTGGTCAGACCATTACCTTCTTGGATACTCCGGGTCACGAAGCCTTTACGGCAATGCGTGCTCGTGGTGCTCAGGTAACGGATATTGCCATTATCGTAGTAGCTGCTGATGATGCGGTCATGCCACAGACGAGAGAAGCTATCTCGCACGCGCAAGCGGCAGGTGTTCCTATCGTTATTGCCATTAACAAGATTGACCGTGAGGTTGCAAATCCAAATAAGATTAAAGAGCAATTGGCACAAGAAAACGTCCTCGTTGAAGATTGGGGCGGTAATGTTCAGTGTCAAGAGATTTCTGCAAAATCAGGTTTGAATATCGAAGAGCTCCTGGATAAGGTTATTCTGGAAGCGGATATGCTTGATTTGAAAGCGAACCCGAATAAAAATGCAAGCGGTACCATCGTTGAAGCGTCGTTGGATAAAGGACGCGGGTACATGTGTACGGCATTGATTCAATCGGGAACCATGAAAGTGGGCGATTATGTGCTCGCCGGACAACATAGTGGTAAGGTGAAAGCAATGCTCGATGAGCGCGGCAACCGTATCAAAGTGGCGGGTCCATCCACTCCAGTAAACCTTTTAGGTTTGGACGGTGCACCAACTTCCGGTGATCGTTTCATCATCATGGAAGACGAAAGAGAGGCGAAGCAAATTGCACAAAAGCGTCTGCAGCTGCAGCGTGAGCAAAGTGTTCGTTCGCAGAAGCAGATGACGCTAGAGGAAATTGGTCGCCGATTAAAGGTTGGAGATTTCCAAGAGCTCAATATCATCCTTAAAGGTGATGTGGACGGTTCGGTCGAAGCGCTTTCGGATTCATTACAGAAATTAACTACTGAGGAAATTCAAGTGAACATCATCCATAAGGGTGTGGGTCAGATTTCTGAAAGTGATGTATTGTTAGCTACGGCTTCTCAAGCCATTGTTGTTGGTTTCCAAGTTCGTCCTTCTGCTCAAGCACGTAAGCTTGCTGAGAAGGAAGAAGTGGAAATCCGCATGTATTCGATCATCTATGACGCGATCAATGAAGTTCGCGACGCCATGGAGGGCATGCTTTCCGCAGAGGTCAAAGAAGAGATCAAAGGTTCGGCTGAGATTCGAGAAACGTTTAAGATTTCGAAAGTTGGAACCATCGCAGGTTGTATGGTTACTGACGGCGTAATTGAGCGCAGTAATGATATTCGTATCATCCGCGATGGGGTTGTAGTGTACACGGGGAAACTTGGTTCACTTAAGCGCTTCAAGGACGACGCAAAAGAAGTTCGTCAAGGTTTCGAATGTGGTCTTAATATTGAAAAGTTCAATGATATCAAGGTTGGAGATATCGTGGAAGCCTTTGGATTTACAGAGGTCAAGCGTACGCTTTAAGCCGACGATTTTTCAAGAAAGACAATCCCCCGGGCGCAGCGCGCCCGGGGGATTTTTTTTGATTGCTACTTTACCATTTAAACAAGAGTGCGCCTACAAGGAACAACGCACCGTAGACAGCGGCAATACCACCTACCCAGTACAATAAAAGCACTGGAGTGGAGGGTCCGTCTTTCATTTCTGGGTTGTCCGCAACTTTCCAAGCAACAGGCTTCCAAGCGCCGCCAGGTCGCACAGTAGCGTAAAACTCGACCAGTGTACTGCTGGATTCTGGTGAAGTCATGTACATCGTTAAGAGCCATGCGAGGGTAGTAAAGCCAACGGTGAAGAAAAAGCTGTTTGGGAACGCCCAGGCTAATCCGTAATGTGCGATGGCATAGGCGATAAACGGGGCTACAGTCGCGGTAATTTCCGCCCATGCATTGATGCGCCACCAGTACCAACGTAAAATCAGCACCAAACCTAACCCCGCTCCACACTCCATGATAAACTGCCAAACGCCAGCGATGCTGTTCATTTGAGAAGTGATTAATAAGCCGAAGACCGCAAGCAGCAGCGTTACTGCTCGAGAAATACGAAGGCTTAATCGTCTCGGGGCATTAGGACGGAGAAAACGCAAATAGAAGTCATTGATCAAATAGGAGGCTCCCCAATTTAATTGGGTGGACATGGTCGACATATACGCGGCGAAGAATGAAGCCAATAACATGCCTAAAACTCCTTTTGGAAGGTAGTCGCGCATGATAAAAATATAGCCGAATCTATAATCTTGCTGGTACTTTAGTGCTTCCGGAAGGCGGTCTCCATAAACGGGTTCCCATGTGGCGACCCATTGTTCGTATTCAGCCTGCTGCGCAGCGTTTAACGGCTCACAGTCATAGATGCCCGTGAGGCATTCGTAGTTAATGAAATCGGGTGTTTGTTCAGCGAGATTGTGCTGTCCGCCATACAATGCGATAGCGCTTAAAGCGACGATAATCCATGGCCAAGGGCGCACTGCGTAGTGGCCAATTTGGAATAGCGCGCTCGCTAAAAAAGAACTGCGCTCGTCCTTAGTTGAGAGCATTCGTTGCGCGCTGTAACCGCCTCCCCCTGGTTCCGCTCCCGGGTACCAAGAGGTCCACCATACCATTCCGAAGAAAGCAAGGAAAGAGGCTAATGAGATTTGGTAACGGCCACCACTACCTCCATCCCCTACGGAAGGAAGAAAGGAGAACGTCTCTTCAGGAAGCGACGCGCGAAGGCCTGCAAGACCGCCTACTTCAGGGGCTTTTAGAACGTAATAAGCGAGGGCAATGGAGCCCGACATGGCTAAGACGAATTGGAATACATCAGTATAAACCACGCCTTTTAACCCGGAAAAACTTACGTAAAAGACCACAATCAACAGTGCGGCACCTGTCCAAATAAAGGCCGACTCGTGGGTCATCCCAAAGAACCCTTCTAGGAGCGTAATCATAGCAACATTGACCCAGCCCATGATCAGCACATTCATGATGCCGCCCAAGTAAACGGCTTTAAACCCACGAAGCAAAGCGGCAGGACGTCCGGAGTATCTAAATTCAATAAATTCAACTTCAGTAGTAAGTCCAGAGCGACGCCACATTCGGGCAAAGAAGACCGTAGTCAACATCCCTCCGGCCAGTAAGTTCCACCACAGCCAGTTACCGCTAATTCCGTACTGCCCTACAAGTTCAGTCACCGCCAAAGGGGTATCCGCGGCAAAGGTTGTAGCGACCATGGAGATTCCCGCTATGTACCAGGGTAAGGAGCGGCCGCCCAGAAAGTATTCGCTTAATGTTTTCTTTTTGCTTCTTCCAAAATACAGCCCAATCAAAACGGTTGAAAGTAGCAGTACGACGAGAACAATTATATCTATTGTGCTGAGAATCATGGCGTGGTTTAGTGTCGTTTGTTTGCAAAGAAATCAGTGAGTAATTGGGCACATTCATCCGCGAGAATTCCACTGGTCATTTTAGTTTTCGGATGCAATGGTCCGCCGTGTTTTTGATAGCCTCGTTTCTCATCACTCGCGCCATAAACAACATGTCCCATTTGTGACCAAAACAAGGCTCCTGCGCACATAGGGCATGGCTCTAGTGTTACGTAGAGTGTACACTTTTGAAGGTATTTGTTGCCTAAATAGTTGCTTGCTGCAGTAATGGCTTGAATTTCAGCATGTGCCGTTACGTCTACGAGCAATTCTGTTAGATTATGGCTGCGTGCTATGATCCGTCCAGCGGCAACAATTACAGCTCCAACAGGCACCTCTCCTGCTTCTGCAGCAACCTGCGCTTCCGCTAAAGCAGCGCGCATATAAACATTGTGATCGTTAAGGTCTATCATCTTCTACGCAAAATAGGGAATTGGCCCACAAGTTTGGCTATTTTTGCGGTTCAAACACCACCAAAGATGTACAGATCTCATACTTGCGGCGAATTGCGCGCATCACACATAGGACAAACAGTAACCCTTGCCGGATGGGTTCAGCGCTCGCGTGAATTGGGCGGCATGACCTTTTTAGACTTACGTGACCGCTACGGTATTACGCAAGTAGCGTTTAATGAGGAATGGAGCGCCGAGCTATTAAAAGCAGCACGTAGTTTAGGTCGCGAGTGGGTGGTGCAAATTGAAGGTGAGGTGATCGAGCGTCACAGCAAGAATGCCAACATGCCTACCGGTGATGTGGAGATTAAGAGTGCCAAACTCGTCGTATTGAACGCAGCAAATACGCCTCCTTTTACTATTGAAGAAGAGAGCGACGGTGGCGAAGAGCTTCGTATGAAGTATCGTTATTTGGATCTGCGTCGCGGTCCGTTACAGCGCAATTTGGCGCTGCGTAACCGAGTGAACATCGAGGTACGCAAGTATTTGGACGAGCAAGGTTTTATGGATATTGAAACCCCGTTCTTGATCAAATCTACGCCAGAGGGCGCACGTGATTTTGTAGTGCCTTCGCGCATGCAAGAGGGCAAGTTCTACGCATTGCCGCAGAGCCCACAGACTTTTAAGCAATTGTTGATGGTTAGTGGTTACGACAAGTACTACCAGATTACGCGTTGTTTCCGCGACGAGGATTTACGTGCAGACCGTCAGCCAGAGTTTACACAGATTGACTGTGAGATGGCCTTTGTAGAGCAAGAAGATATCTTGAATACGTTCGAGGGATTGTTGCTTCACTTGTTGAAAGACGTGAAAGGTGTTGAAATTGATAGTGTGCCGCGCATGACTTATGCAGAGGCGATGGAGCGCTATGGAAATGATAAACCGGACATCCGTTTCGGGATGGAATTGGCCAACCTAAATGCGCTAACTCAAAACCTCGGTTTCATGGTCTTTGACCAAGCCGAGACTGTGTTGGGTATTGCCGTACCGGGCGCCGCTTCATGGACGCGTAAGCAGATTGATAAGTTGACCGATTGGGTGAAGCGCCCAGACATCGGCATGAAGGGCATGGTGTACTGTAAAGTCAATGAAGACGGTACCTACAAGAGCTCAGTAGATAAATTCTATACACAAGAGCAGCAAGCTCATTGGGCGAAGGCTGCTGATGCTAAGCCAGGCGATTTGATCCTGATTTTGGCAGGTGAAGAGCGTTTGACGCGCAAGGCAACTTCTGAATTGCGTCTTCACATTGCAGAGGAAATGGGCCTAAGAAACCCTGAGGTATTTGCACCGTTGTGGGTGATGGACTTCCCGTTGTTGGAATGGGACGACGAAACGGAGCGTTATCACGCGATGCACCACCCGTTTACTTCTCCAAAGCCCGAGGATATCGCCCTCATTGATACAGATCCAGGAAACGTTCGTGCCAATGCGTACGACCTTGTATTAAACGGAAACGAGATCGGCGGGGGTTCTATTCGTATCCACGACAGAGCCTTGCAAAGCCGCATGTTTGATTTGCTAGGATTTAGCAAGGAAGAAGCAGAGAAGCAGTTTGGTTTCTTGATGAGTGCCTTCGAATATGGCGCGCCACCACACGGTGGTTTGGCCTTTGGTTTTGACCGATTGGTGGCCATACTTGGAGGCGCTGAGGTCATCCGTGATTTCATTGCGTTCCCGAAGAATAATGCGGGCCGCGATGTGATGATTGATGCCCCGGCAACCATCGACGAAGCACAGCTCAATGAGCTTTGCCTTTTGTCTACTGCGCATCCGGAGGAAAAGTAAGGCCCAATTTTTGTAGCTTTAGGGTCCTTAACAAATCCCTATGCTACGTAAACTTTTACTATCGTTTACCTTTTCTGCCACTGCCCTTTTCGCCACTGCTCAAGACCGCGCGTCTAACACGCTGACTACGAGCGAGATTGAAAATATGACTTGGGTGGAAGCCATGCAGGATTACCGCGTGAACTTCCATACTGTCGTCGAAAAATTTAATGCCGAATTTGACGGTAAACCTTACGAAAAAGGACACGGCTGGAAGCAGTTCAAGCGTTGGGAATATATGATGGGCCAGCGTGTCGGTGAAACGGGTGTACGTCCACATCCATCGGTTTTGTATCAAGCCATTCAGCAGCAACAAGCATCTTCCACGACAGAGTATGGCGAATGGTCTTCAATGGGTCCGTTTAATGCGCCAGCAAATAATGGAATCGGCCGAATAAATGGAGTTGCTTTTCACCCCAACCATCACGATACCATCTATGCGGGTGCTCCTGCAGGAGGCTTGTGGGTGAGTTATGATGACGGCCAGAGTTGGACAACATTCACAGATGAACTTACGAACTTAGGGGTCAGCGATCTAGCTATTGATCCACTGCATCCTGATACAATGTACCTAGCAACAGGTGATCGCGATGCTGCAGATACCTACAGCTTTGGCCTTCTGAAATCTACGGACGGTGGAATCACTTGGAACAGTACTTCGCTTTCATGGTCGACCTCTCAAAATTACCGCATAGCACGTATTGTAGTCCACCCAGATAGCACACACATTGTAATTGCTGCGACAAACGGAGGGATTTATCGCAGTACCAACTACGGTCAAAACTTTACATTAGAACAAAGCGGATCCTTCTACGGAATGCGCATGGGCCATGGAGATACGGTTTTTGCTACTACAAGTGGCTCAAGCCCAAAATTATATCGTTCAGCCGATGCGGGCGATACATGGACGCAAATGACGAGTGGTCTACCCACAAATGGAAAATACCGTTGTGAAGTTGCAGTGAGTGCAACACCGGGTAAAGTTTATTTAGTTTACGGTTCGTCAGATTATGGTTTCGGCGGTTTATACCGTTCTACTAATGGCGGCTCGAACTGGACTTTAATGAGCTCCACACCTAATATCATGGGCTGGTCAAACACGGGGACCGGTTCCGGCGGTCAAGCCTGGTATGATTTAACCATTGCTTGTGACCCTAATTCAGAAAATACGGTTTACGTCGGTGGGGTCAATATCTGGAAATCAACCAATGGCGGAGCCAATTGGAGTTGCGTGGGTCATTGGTATGGCGCCGGGTCTACCCCATTTGTTCATGCCGATCATCATCACGCTGATTTTAGACCAGGAACATCTGAACTTTATGCGGCTACTGATGGTGGTGTATTCAAAACCAGTAATGCAGGCGCATCATGGGATGACTTGATTTATGGTATGAACATCACACAGTACTATAAGATTAGTCAAAGCACTTCAGATACTTCAGTCGTATTGGCAGGTGCTCAAGATAACGGATCACATTTACGAAGCTCGACTATGAATTGGTCGAGAGCTACCGGCGGCGATGGAATGGACAACGGCGTAGATGCCGTGAACGACAATCTGATGTATACCTCCATTTATTATGGAGATTTCTACAAGAGTACGAATGGGGGCGCATTCTTCAGTTCTATCAACACGCTTTCGGTAGCAGGATCTGGAAATTGGGTAACGCCGTTCAATGTTGATCCAGTCACCACGAATACTATTTACGCAGGGTTTAAGAAAATATGGAAATCAACCAATGCAGGCGGTTCGTGGGCGGCAACGTCTTCAAACAACATTAGTGGAAATTCTAATATTGACGAATTTGAAGTGGCACCTTCGAACACAAACTATATCTACGCGCTCATCAATAGCAATATTTTCCGCTCAACGAATGGAGGAAGCAGTTGGTCTAGCATTACACCGTCCGGTTCAATGAGTCCTTCACCGAACAATATTTCAGGAGTAGCCATTGATCCAGACGATGAGGATCACATCGTTATTTCCATTAGCGGCTATGCCGGTAATAGAAAGGTTATGGAGTCTTTCAATGCAGGTTCAACATGGACCAATCTAAGTTCAGGCTTGCCAAATGTACCGGCAACTGCAGTGGCTTTTGAAGGCGGGTCAAGCGACGGTATTTATGTCGGCACGGATATAGGAATGTATTACACGAGCTCCAATTTTCCGTCCTGGATAAGTTTCAATAAAAACTTGCCTAATGTCATCATCTCCGATATAGAGGTCTATGAAGACGATGCACTAATACGTATTGGAACGTATGGTCGTGGCGTTTGGCAGAGTCCGCTAATGAGCGGCTTTACTACAGCACCTATAGCTTCGTTTACTGCAGACCCATTGGCCACGTGCTCCTTAGGAGATACCATTTCCTTAACGGATTTGTCAGGAGGTCTACCAACAGCTTGGCACTGGCAAATCTCTCCTTCTACCTACAACTTTGTGGGCGGGACTAACGACAGTTCGCAATACCCTAAAGTACTTTTCTCATCAACTGGAGCATATTCGGTTACGTTGACGGTAAGCAACAATTACGGTACAGACGATACGACGGCATTCCAGATTTTAGGGGTCGGTGGTGCGCCTTTGCCGTTTACAGAAGATTTTGAATCGGGCCTCTCAGGTTGGGAAATTGCCAATCCAGATGCGGGCATTACATGGGCTTCTGCTGCAGTAAACGGTACGAGTCCAGGAAATACGGCTATGACGGTGAACCATTATTCTTACAGCAGTACGGGAGCGCTGGACGAATTGATTAGTCCCTCACTCGATTTTTCAAACGATACATTAATCAACCTTGAATTCGAATATGCATCGGCTTACTACTCTAGTGGTTATAAAGATAGTTTGAAGGTATATGTAAGCGATGATTGTGGATCAACTTGGGATTTAGTAGCAGGCTATGACGGATCAGAGGCGAGCTTTACTACTGCGGGGGCAGTAACATCCGCCTTTGTACCCGCCGATTCTACGTATTGGTGCCACGGTTCTTCTTCCGTAAGTTGTCCAACCATTGATTTAGATGCGTACAGCGGTTCGTCTGGCGTTCGCATAAAATTTGTAGCTGTAAATGGCTATGGAAATAACATCTATTTAGATAACATCAATATTTCTGGACAAGCACAATTACCACCTGTAGCTGCTTTCACGGGCGATACTGCAGGCTGTACAGGAAAGGCCCTTCAGTTTTATGACTATACTGCACCTACAGCATCGGCCCGCTTGTGGTCGTTCCAGGGCGGTACACCAAGCACAAGTACTTCAGCAAATCCAGTGGTGACCTATTCTACGCCTGGAACATATGATGTAAAACTGGTAGTATCAAATGCCGCAGGGGTAGATTCCGTGGTGATGCCTAACTACGTTACGATCGTCAGCGCTCCAGTCGCGGACATAATTTTAACGACCTCGGGTTCTACAACCTTATGTAATGGAGATAGTGCAACATTTACCGCAACACCAACGAATGGAGGTTTGAATCCAACCATTAATTGGATACTCAACGGTACTGTGGTATCGAGCAATACATTCACGTATAGCGGAACCTTCGTGAACAACGATGTACTTAAAGTAGAAATGTTAAGTTCGGACGATTGTGTTGCCAATCCTTCCGTAGCCGATTCATTAACCTTGACGGTAAACAGTTTACCTACCGTAACGCTTGGGTCACAAGGGTATGTGTGTGAATTGGACGGACCGCAGTTGCTTTCAGGAGGGCAGCCTTTGGGTGGCGTATACAGCGGTTCCGGAATTGTTAATGACAGCATCTATCCGTCAACAGCGGGCGTGGGGTCTCACTGGGTGTATTATACCTACACTGATGCAACTACAGGCTGTTCTAAGACGAAGCAACGTGCGATCAGTGTACAACCTGCGCCCGGTAAGCCTACCGTATCGCAAAACACGACGGGTGAGTTAGAAGCGGCTACACCAGCAGGAACATTTACCTATGAATGGTTAGACGCGAATATGGATCCCATCAGCGGAGCAACTGGCGCGACCTTCTTGCCACAATCGAACGGGGATTATTATGTTCGAATTTTCTCCAACATTCTATGTTCGAATGTGTCGGATGTGTATAGCGTGGTGAATATAGGATTCGGTGAGGCGTTAACTTCGGGATGGAGTGTCTATCCAAATCCGGCGCAAAAAGTTTTGACTATCAGAATTGAAGGATCGGCAGACGTTCGGTTATTGGATGCTGCAGGCCGATTGGTGTACAAGGGAACAATAAGCGGTGAAGCCAATCTTGATGTAGAGAATTGGGCGCGCGGCACTTATGTACTCCAGATTATAACCGATTCAGGTATAGAGAATGAAGCAATAGTGCTGCACTAAGCAACGGCATTGCGATAAGACAAAAACCCCCGGAGCGACAGCTCCGGGGGTTTTTTTATGCTTAAAATTTTGTAACGATTACGCGACAACCATGTGTGCAATCATGCTTTTAAATAATTCCAATCCGTCCTCATTCTTGAGCTCTGCATCTGCTGCGCGTTCGGGGTGAGGCATCATGCCGAAAACATTTTTTGCTGCGTTAGAAACGCCTGCAATGTTCTCTAGCGCGCCGTTAGGGTTAACGGCAGGGCCAACTTCACCTTCAGCAGTGCTGTATTGGAAAAGAATCTGGTCGTTCGCTTTTAATTCTGCGAGCGTCTCTTGCGAACAATAATAATTCCCCTCACCGTGGGCGATTGGGATTTTATAACCGCGCGTATGATCTAGGTCAGCACTTATACCTGCCGATTTAGAAACGGGTTTGATGAATACGTTTTTACAAATGAACTTGTGACTATCGTTGTGACGGAGCGCACCAGGCAACAATCCACTTTCTGTAAGGATTTGGAACCCATTACAGACGCCCAAAACGTAGCCGCCGTTATTTGCAAATTCAACTACACTGCCCATGATCGGACTCATTTTTGCGATGGCCCCAGAACGGAGGTAATCTCCATAGGAGAACCCGCCCGGCAACACTACACAATCCACGCCCTGAAGGTCCGTGTCTTTGTGCCATAAGTTGACCGTTTCATGCCCCATAATGGTTCCGAGTACATATATCATGTCTTGGTCACAGTTTGACCCTGGGAAGGTGATTACACCGAATTTCATAGCAATGTGCTTAAAATAATTTCAACAAAGGTACGTGGTTTTAGGCGAATATGCGACTAGGAAAGGCGGTGGGATAAGGCATATAATACACGAGCACCAACATTGGCATCCCATTGATTTTCACCAGGAACTACCTCGACTAAATCGGCGCCAATTATTTTACGACCAGAGGCGAGAACGGCATCAATGAGGTGAAGAAATTGGGCCATTGATAACCCCCCGGGAACTGGCGTACCCGTTCCGGGACAGAGGGAAGGATCAAGCCCGTCTATATCCACACTTAAATACACATGCTGTGGCAAGTCCGCGACAATCGTTGCGCTTACGGCAGCCCAATTACTCCCCGCAAAAAGTTGCTGGTTCATTGCCCTGTCGGTATGCACAGTGATGCGCTGGTCCTTTTCAATCATGGTAGCTTCCGCGTGGCAGTAATCGCGTAATCCGACGATGCACAATTGGTCCGTCAAGCCCTCATTTAAGGCATTATACATAATGCTCGCGTGCGAATAGGTAAAGCCTTCGTAAGCATTCCGGAGGTCCGCATGCGCATCAATCTGCAGTATACCAAAGCTGCCATACTTCGCTTTGTGAGCGCGCAAGGAACCTAAGGAAGTACTGTGGTCGCCGCCTAAAAGGATGACACGACGGTCTTTTGCCAATAATTGGCTTACATTCTTTTCAACCCAACGGTGGAAATGTCCGCATTTATCATTGATCTCGTCGAGCAAACGCAACTCTAGGTCACTAACATCGTCTTGTTCGTATGCCGTCAAATATTGAGAGGCTTTTTCACGCAGGTTCGCACTGGTTTCTGCCCATGCTTCGTCGATGGGGTGCATCCAGATGCCCCGCTGCCAGCCGTTGGGAAACTGTTCATCGAACAGGTCCACCTGCGCGGAGGCCACCTCAATTTCCGCGGGACCTTCAGCAGTTCCTGCGCCATAACTCACAGTCACCTCCCAAGGCGCTGGAAAAACATGAATGTCGCATTCGTCTGCATCGAAAGGCAGACCGAATAGATGGGTGTTTAATGCCGGTTCGTTCGGATCAAACGCCACGATTTTGGCTTCTTTATCCATTTGGGTATTTAATTGAGCGAAAATTACGGATTGTAGATTGATAACGGTAGATTTTTTATACGCACTAAAGAAGATTTTTTGAGCCGGACTTGAAGTGTATAAATACCTGTTTCTAAGCGGCTTTTGTTCCATAAGTAGGGACCAATACTAATGGGGTTTCTGCCGGAGATGCCCTCATAAGAAAGCCATTGAGTGAGGGGGCGGCCGGAGCGGTCTAGAAGCCGAAGGGAAAGGATCTCCCCGGCCGCCATGGATACCCATAGGTTGGTTGAAGGGAGGTAATGGTTGAGATCGTAGCTGAGGTGGGTACGTTGAAGGTGTGCATTGAAATCGGGAGGTGTTGCGGGGAAGGAACAACTGTTTTTTTCATTGGGCGAGGCTTCAGTGGGACAACACCAACTTGCATGATGCGGTACCCAATTCGATGGCGTACGTCCGGAACTTAGAAGGGAAATGCGTTCCCAACTGCGGTGTTCGAGGGGAGCATCCCACGGCGTGTAGTTGAGTTGGTCCAGGGTTTGCGCATCAGTGGTTTGGAGCAGTAGCGAGGTACTGTCGTTCGGCAGTGCGGTAGGACTAGGGAAAGCGCGAAGTTGGTGCGGAGCTAAAAGCGGAAATAGAGGCACTGGTAGAGCACAGAACGAAGGCGGGGTGGTGAAGAAACGGTAGGCGGAGGTCCCTGCGGCCGTTGTTTTTATTAGTCGAAGCGGGTCTAGTCGCAGTGGTCGGTCACTGGTAGAGAC
>ENA-OSIY01000447-OSIY01000447.1-marine-metagenome-genome-assembly--contig:-NODE-447-length-23064-cov-18.043764_pt1 | contig 23064 bp, 21 predicted proteins | sample MGYA00237884_ERZ534233 | MGnify/ENA primary metagenome ERZ534233 (study PRJEB26412, sample SAMN06343840) | marine metagenome | isolation source: estuarine water | place: USA: Columbia River Estuary... | reverse complement strand
CCTATGTAGATCTTATTATATTAATTCTTTTGTAAACATTTAAGTCCTTTTATCTTATTGTTTAGTGTCTGTATAAAATTTGTATGGCTGCATTATCATGGGATGAAATTTGTAAACGTGCTTCTGAGAATAATAAGACTGTAATTTGTGCAGTGGGGATTCGGGGTAGGAATAGATTCTACAATACTAAATGTAATCTTTGTGATATTGAAAAAGTACAGCGTGTAGATACGTTTTCTAAGTGTCGTGGATGCAGTACAATTAAACAAACAAAAAAAACACCTCTTTTTATAGAACAGTCAAGAAAAATTCACGGACATAGATTTGATTACGGAGAAGTTTTTTACAATGGAGCGCATATAAAAGTACCCATAAGATGCAATAATTGTAATACTGTATTTTATCAAACACCTATTTCTCATTTAAGAGGAAAAGGATGTCCTAATTGTGCAAAAAATAAGAAATCTAATACAGAAGAATTTGTAATAAAAGCTAATAAACTCCATTATGAAAAACATGGTTATCATAAATATGATTATATTGGGTCATTTTATGAAGGATGTAAAAGACCATTAGAAATAAGATGCACTGATTGTAATACAGTATTTTATCAAACACCTGATAGTCACTTGTCTGGATGTGGTTGTCCTAATTGTAATGAATCTAGGGGTGAATTGTATTTAAAAAAGATACTACGAGAAAATAATATTGCATTTATCCCTCAGCATATCTTCCCTGGGCTTAAATATATTAATCCGCTAAAGTGTGATGTATATATTCCAATTGTTAATCTAGTAATCGAAGTAGATGGAGAAGGCCACAGAGAAGCTTGTTTTGGATCCACCCCTGAAGAAAAACAAAAAAATTTTGAAGATACAGTAAGAAACGATGCTATTAAAGACAACTACGCTAAAGTAAATGGAATTAATATGTTAAGAATTCCTTATTCGAGATCTGACAAGGATTTAAGTTTTATTGGAGAGATATCAATGAATTGTTATAATGATCTTCTTAAGGTAAAAAATCCTGTTCAGCTTACATTAGATATATAGTATTGTTTAGGTATTGATATTTAAATTTTAGAATAATATATATATGTGGTATAGAATTGCAATAAATTTATCAAACTTGTCTGGATTTAATTCTACTGAGACTGATGTTGAATTAAATGATGGCGGGATTAAAGATGTTCCGGAGAAATTATTATCTGGTTTAGAGGGCAGTAGAGATAAGTTGGATGAGCTTTATCATTTTGGTGGCTTAGATCCAGAATCAGAAAAATTTAAAAATATCTCAAATTCCATTTTGCAAGTTTCTAGTCAATTAGTTCCTGTTTTATCAAGTGTTGTTAAAATTATTGAGCAACAAAAGCCTCTTCAATTTTTAATAAAGAAGCAATTTAGTTTATCGGGTATAGTTGTTGGCATTTATGATTTATTGGAAGTATGCAAGCAATTAAAGGACATTGAAGATCCATCAGTACGTGTAAAAAGATATGCAGAATATTTTAAAGCTTCTGGTGGTTTGCATGGTGTGGCGACTAATTTATTTGCTGTATTTAATTCAATTTCGAAAATATTAAATCTAGTATTGCATTTAAATGTTCACAGTCCAGTTGATTTTAGTACTATATCTATGGCATTTTCTCTTGGTGAGTATGTTATGGAAGAGTCAAGAGAAGATGAGCATAAATCTGGTGTTAATTTGATAAAAACTAAAGTAGTAAATCCTCACATTGATTTTTTGATTAAGAAAAACCCTAAGAATAAAATTGCAGTGGATTATGTTGAGAAATATATTAAAGACCATCCAGCTGCAAGTCATGAAGAAGTTAGGGAAAATGCTTTAAAGCTTTTCCTAAGGGATGAGAAGAAAAGTAAATTTAAGAATATTTCTGGTACTGTGTATTCATATTCTGATATTCTTCAGATAGTTGATAATCTTTACACTGACCCTCATGATCTTATTCCAGTTTTAAAGGGTAAAAGAATTAGTAAAGAATATTATGATAGTTTTATGGATTTTTTAAATAATGCTTCAATGATTCAAATGAAAATAAATAGAGCAGCATTTAACTTGAGTAAATTAATGTTAATCTTGCCTCATTTATAATTTAGGTTAATAAACAAAAAGAGAGATCTTAGGATCTCTCTTTCTTCTTTTATAATATAGATATGTCTTTTGTATTTATTTTCCAGATGTTAATTTTTTCATTTCTTGCTTATACATCTGAGTTTGGTTTGTCATTATTATTGTATTTAATTTGTTTATGGATTTGTGGTTATTACTTCTGGCGATATCATATTGAGAATCGTAAAAGTTATAAATTAGCTTGGCTATATCTTTCTAATATTATGTTTAGTTTTATTATGATTTGTAAATTGTTTGATGCTTTTATGAATAATCTTAGGTAGTTGGTTGTAATTTTTGTTTAATTGCTCTAATGATGTTTAATTTAGAGTCAATTTCATTTGGGGATAAAATTCTATACATTCTTAAGAAGCTGTATGATCTTTCAGCCAATTTAATAAGATCTTTAAATTCTTCTATTGATACATATTCTGCTGAGTCATCGATTCTTTGATCATATTCTCTAGTTCTTAGGATTAATTCTTTTAAATATTTAACATCTCTATGTTTCTTTAGTTCTTCTAATTCTAAGCGTCTGATTGATGAAATTGCTCCTTGGAACATACCAAAAAGCTCATTCATTTTTTTCATATTAATGTGATGATCTTCGGATAAAAAGTTAGTGCCAAAGAAAGGATTTTGATAATACTTTTTTCCTGTAGCTAAATCTGTGAAATTATATGTACCTTCTTCATCTTGATGTTGCGGATCGAACATTCTTTCTTTGTGATGTTCGATTGGGCTATTTAAGAATTGTAGTTCACGGTCTTCTTTTTCTTCTTCTGCTAATCTGTAAGAAATATTGGTTAGATTATCTGCGAGTTTATAGTAGCCTAAATTGTCTAGGGTATTGGAGATTTTGTTTAGGGATGCTAGGATTTGTCTTTTATTTATATTAGATGTCCTTAAATAATCATCGAGCTCTTGTTCAGCCCTTTGTGTATTATTTTGATTTTCATAATATTCATTGTTAAATTTTTCAACATTTTTTAAAGTAAGCATAGATATAATGACTTTTATAGAATCAGATGTTTTCTTAATAAAACTACCTGGTTTTAAAAGTTGATAAATAACTCTATTTTTACCTTCATCAAGATACGCACCAGCTTTTTCCCAATCTATGTTTTCTGCAAATTCTCTAGCTTTATCTACAAAATTTTGGAAAGTATCATCATCGTAATTTTCATTAAAGCTTTCTACTTCTTGATTTGAAACTTGTTCTACTGATTGTGCAAAATATTCTTCCATATTTGTGGCATCAATTTCGCCAGTTTTTATTTTGTACCAAGCAATTATTTGTTGTGCTAGATCATCAGGATAATGTGCAGAAATATAGACAATAGGATCTATATTTTGGTTTTTTGCATCATCAATTGCTTGATTCCATTGTTCGCTGTAAAACCTAGCGTTTTCAGTTGCTTTTTTTAGTCTATCTTCAAGGGATTCTGATTGACTTACGTTATTTTGAACTTTTCTTTCTTGATTGGCTTCTTGCAATCTTTGGTAGTTAACCACCAAAGTCAGAACTTTATTTTTTATCTCAGAAGGCAATTGAATATCTTCCCAAATTCTAATAATTGGAATGTTTAATTCTTCAGATTTTTCCTTTATGAATTGAAAAGCATTTAATACTTTTTCATATCCTTGAATACTATTGTCTTCAGGAGTAGGTTTCTGAGAAGCTGATTGTTGATTTGCTAAAGTAGAAAATTTCTTTTTATCATCAAAACTGCCGAAATGATCAATATAATCAGCCACGGAAATTCCCATTTCTTCGGCTTTTTGTTTTAAAAAGTTATATCTTTGAGCCTTATCGTTTGAATTTGATATTTCTCTATCTTTTGACTTTTGAGTTAAAGAATCTAGCATATCATTGTAGGAATCTTTTTGAGCTATTTTGACTAATCTAATAGAGTTTTTCATTAATTTATCCTTGTGTTTATTAATTCCATATTCAGTCTTCTTTTAGCATCACTTGTTGGAAGAATTTTTTCTACTGTCATTCTGTCCCAATCGATAATTATTTCTTGACCTGGTAATGATAGAGCTTTTACATTCCATTCAATGACATGTCTTTTTCCTAGTGGTCCTGGATAACATACAATTACTTTATCTTCTTTGGTAGTTTCAATAACAGCTACATCTTCTTCTTCTTCATTGTTTTCTAATTCATCAAATTCTTCATCTGGATCTGTTTCAAAATTTTCAAATCCACCAAAATCATCAGGAAAAGGCTTTGGATTATATTGGCTCAATCTTGTCATTACTTTAGTTACAGAATTAGCTTCTACATGCAGTCCAGTATTATCTAGTTCATTAGCAATCTTGTTTAGGGATGCTAGGATTTGTTTTTTATTCATATTATTTTCCTTTTAAGATTTGTCTTATTCTTTCTCTTGCTGGTAATGAGTCTTCACGATCTTTATCAGTGATTGGTTTTTTATCTGTTAGATCTTTGTCAGCTATAGTTTTTGCTTTTTCTATAGCTTCTTTTTCAGTTTCATAAGTTCCAGGATGTGGCATAAAATCTTGACCAGCATTTCTGACTAAAATTTTGTATTTGTCTTGAATCTTTTCGATCATAAAGAATTCATATTTCTTTTCTGCCAATCTTTTCATAACATTGGTAAGAGTTGTAGATTCTTTATGTAAGCCTGAACTATCTAATATATTGGCAATCTCATTTAAGGATGCCATTAAAATTTTTTTATCCATATTGTTCCCAGGAGTTTTACTATTGTTTTTTTACTGATTTTATTGAAAAAACCCTCTTGCAGGTAAATTACATGTTACTTTTATAAGAGATATATTATGAGTATTGAATTTAGACCTAAGATGAGCACAGTAGTAAATGATGACACCCTGTATGAGTTTGGTCATGAACGTATATATGATGATGCTGATGGTTCTTTAGGAAAAATCTTAGCAGACAAATATGATAATGACATGGGTTATTATTTTTATCAATATGAGCAAAAGAATGGTCCTCAGCCATTTTCTTTTTGGCGATCTGTATTTAATGATTTTGGAAATGTTAAAATGGTTGAGGGTGGTGCTTATCCATTATTTCATGTCCTTAAAGATGGCACATTTATTATGGAACTTAGTTTAATGGCTAAGTCATCCCATGAATCTTTTAATGTTCAAATGTCAAATATGAATGCCAACACAATTTTTCAGTTGCTGAGTATGGATAATAGTGATGGGATGGGTTCTATTTCTCCTTTAGCATTATTAAGAAAAATTGAAAGTGTTAAAGGCTCTAGAATGTTAGAAGAATTCACTAGACCTGATGAAGATGGGCCAAGGGTTTACGGTGGCGGTATTGATGTAAATTATTTAAATCGTAAATTATTAGAATTAGAAGCTTTGGCAGATTTTTGCATTAGGGAAGAATGTGATATTTCATGGGGATAATTTTATTTTTTATGTTAATTGATCCTAAGATTGAATATAGGCAACACTGTATCGGATGTCACGAACCTGCTGCTATATTGTTTAAAAATCCTAAGACAAAAGATCTTCGAAAAACAATTTATGACATGTACAGAAGAGACAGCCCAGAAATTCCATCAAAAGCTCAGTTGGATAGTATGTTAAAATATGCCAAGAGTTTAAAGAAGAATTAGCTATAATTTTCTCTAATGTAGTTTCCAGCCATATTATTAATTAGATTTGCAATTGTTTCGTATGGTGTTGGCTGAATATTTTGAATTTGATTGAATATTTGTTCTGTTAAAGATTCATACATTTCAAAATCAGGTGTGTCATAATTATCTGGAACATTATTATTGAAGTATGTTTCTATAGATTGAAGTATTCCCATTTTAAGTGCTTCTTCATCTGTATTTAGGAAATTATCTTGAAGTTCAATATTATCTCTTACATCATCTTCTGTAATTTCTCTGCTTGTAAAATCTTCAGTTGAGTATAATGGTTGATCTTTAACTTCATCATAAATATTTTGAATGTTTTGGAAATTCTTAGTAGAGTCAGCATCAGGGTTTACATCTGGGTGGTGTCTCTTGGATAGGTTTCTGTAATTCTTATGTATATCTTCAGTAGTTTTTGCATTATGAAGAAGTTCCATCTCGATTTCAATATCTGTTAGTAAGATTGCTTTTTTGTACCACATGCTAATTATCTCTTGTTAATTCTTGTAATTCGTTGATAATATTTCCCAATTGTTTCTTAAATTGAAGAGCATATTTTGGGTTTGTGTTAGCATTTAAGATAAACAGAGGATTCATAGTTTGTTCAGCTTCTGGATATTTTATTTCTAACAATCCAAGTACAGCTTTAAATTTATCTGATGTTGGAGATCTTAAAATGTCACTAATAACCTTGATATGTTTTTCCATTGTATATGATGGTTTTTTAGAAATTAAATCTTTTATTCCCAATAGATTGCTAACAGAGAAAATTCTTGTGAAATCTTTTAAATTTGCAGCCTTTTCGATAGGTGAATTATAATAGGGATGATCTCCAGATTTAATTCTATTTATAACATCATTGAATTGTTCTTCTGGATATTTATTTTTAATTTTATCTAAGAATGGAGTGTCATATTCTGTTGGTCTTCTATTCATGTACTTGAGGAAGATTTTGTTAACAGTCTCTTCGTATGTTGGGAAAACTGTATCTTCATCAACTTCTGGAATATCAATAATAAGAGCTAAAGTTGCATCATCTACTATCTTATTAATATCTTTAGAATTTCTTTTAAGGTTTGGATCTGCTACATGTTGAAGTTCGTGATGCAAATTAGTTTTAAAAAGACCTAAATCTTCTTTTGCAATTTCATCTTCTAATATTAATTCTTGAGCCGTGATATCATAAAGTCCAAATTCATCTGGTAGGCTTTGGAATTTGACATTATTCAGGGTTGGAAATAAATCTAACAATCCATTTCTTAGGGACAATTGGTTTATTAAATATGTTGCTCCAGTGTCAATAAGAGATTTATCTACAAGATTGTCAATTTCTTGATCTGAAACTTGATGTTGGATTATGCCTTGAGCAGCGAATTTATACCACATTATGCTTTACCCAAAATGCTTCATCTGGTTGAAAGTCTGGCTGTTCTGTATATTCATCAAAAACCATATATGGAATTTGTTTTTGAGCATCTAATTGAGAAATATTAGTGTCTGTATTAACATCTTTTATTTCTAAAGGATCACCGAACGCTTTATTTCTTGATTTGAATGCTTCTTTACTATGTATATTACCAGCGATATATTTGACTTCAGGCATTTTTTCTTGAATTAATTGTCTTGCGGAGCTATAAAGAAATTCTCCAATACCCCATTTAACTCTTGAACCGCTAAATTCATCTACTTCGACTGGATTATATTGTTGTCTTAGTTGTTGTTTAAAACTTTTATTATTATCATATATCATCACTAATTCAACATCTACAAATCTTTCTTCTGGTGGAACTCTTTTATCACAAAACAAATCAATCTGTCCTAATTTAATATCTGTGCCTTTGATATAAGCTCCAATATCTAGCATGTGAGAATTCTTGTCGTTTCTTTCTTTCTCAATTCTAGCTTCATAATTAGATGGGTCATATTTAAGCTTGATACCTAAATCTAAAACACCTTGACCTTCTGGATTAAACATATATGCGGAATAGATTTTTCTGTTATCAGGATTAAATTCAATGTTTTCTCTGGCGTGTTTAACGTTCTCAGGTTTCCATAAGAAGTAATGTTGTGTGCCTGGTTCATATTCATTGGATGGCCAGAAGCAACTTGGGTCTTGAACAATACTGTCAAACCCTAAAGATTCCATAAGTTTTTTTACAATTTCGCTATGGTAATCATCTTCATATTGATTCTTGAAATATTCAGTTTGATTTGTTATAGATTGGAAAATATGCATTGCGTTGATATCTTCGCCAGGGTTTGCATTATCTAATATTACTTGGTTAATAAATTCATAAGCATTATAATCTTCATAATATTCTAATAAAATATCATAGAGTTTGTGAATTAATGTTTTGAAAGAATATTTTTTCTGATTTCCATTGTCTTCATAAATTAACTTTTCTGGAGATTCATTCTTTTCAGGGTCATATCCATCATCACCATCAGCTTCTGGAATTTCTTCTTCTTGGAAATCATCATAGAAAACAGTTGGACTATAAGGAAAATTAGGATTCATTTGAGTTAAGACAAATGGGTTTTTCATTCTAATATGGGCTGGAATTACTTTAGGTTTTCCTCCGAGAATTTGATCTGAACCAATTTTCTCACCTAATTGATATATATCCTTAACAACTCCATCTTCAAATTCTTCTGGATATTTTTCACCTAATAGATCAAATAATTCATCGTCATTACCGTAATATGAATCAGCAAAATCTGTGGCGATTCGATCAATTTGTCGCATTTGATCTCCGCCCTTACCTGTATAGAATCTTTCGGCTTCTTTATCTTCACTAGTGAAATAAAAGCCATCTCCTAAAGAATTATCTCCTGTATTAATAACTTTAAATTCATCAAAGTCGTGAGTCGTTCCATGATAAACAGGTTGAGTTGGAACATAGTGATCCCTAGCCCATTCACTAAAAAACAAGCTTTGAGTTGGCTTTTCTGTTTCTAAAAGCTGAGGTTGTTCTTGCTCTTCTTCCTGGATCTCTGGCTCTACAGGATTTTGAGGGACATCAGTTTCAGGTAATTGTAATTGATTAGATATTCGATACCACATAGATTAATTTTTACCGTTTTTACCTTAATATCCCTGTAAAAGATATATATGCTTAAAAAGTATTGTACGATTAAACAACCTTTCTCTGCAAATAAAATGTATACTCCAGTTGCTTATGGGAAAATTATCAAAAGCAAAAAATATAGGGAATGGATAGAAAATAATTTATCAATCATAATAGAATCTATGTTACCAGCTCAAGAATTTCCTATAGATGTTGAGATATTAGTAATGGCAGATTCTAAATGGAAGATGAAAAATGACTCTGATAATCTTATTAAACCAATTATAGATCTTTTAGTTAGAGCAAAAATTGTTCCTAATGATACTGCAAGATATATAAACTCTGTAAAGGTGCGATATTTGCAATCTTTTTGGGAGCCTACTGTTTGTATATCTTATGCTGTAACTGAGTAAAATTGATTGAGTTTTAGGCTGGAATTAGTCTCCAGATTTGCCTTTATAGAATGATGGAGTATTATCAACTCTTTTAATTGGAGCTGTATCAATTTCTTCTTTAGTATTTTGTTCAAGGCCTAAAGTAAGATTTTGAATTGTTTGTTTAAGGGAATCGAAACCTCTTCCATTTGGGTTTCCAGCTACATTAAGAATTTCCCATTTATTTATTGTATCTGGGAAAATAAATTTAAGTATGTTGTCAAGAGTATTATTACTAACAGGACCATAAATTGAAAGATCTGCATCATCTAACATTTGGCTAACTCTGATTGTTCCACCGCTCGCAAGACTTCCAATGCCTCTTCCAACAAATTCAATAGGAGTTTCATCATAATCAGGGTCGTTAGGATATACACCATGTTGTAATTTTAACATCATAGAAGTGTAGTTATGTCCATAATTTTCAGGTGGAGCATATTTTTCGCCATTAACTATCCAATAATGTTGTTTATTATCATTAGTAGCAACATTGATAAATTTTTTAAGGAAATCTTCTTCTGGAACTTCTTGATCGTTTACCCTAATTGCTGCGAATTTATACCACATCATCATATCCTCTTGCTTTGAGTTTTTCAGATATAGCATTTAAAACAGCTTCTTGATTTACAGGGAATTTTTCGATTTGCATTTTTCTTTTAATTCTATCTAATTGCCCTGGTGTATCAGCTCTATCTACCCTATCCAGATATCTTCTAGTTACTTCTCCAGATTTACTTTCAACATATAATCTCATTAGTCTGGAAAATTCAAGTTGCAATCTTTCTGCTTCAGCGTCTAGTGATTCTACATCTTTATTTCCATATCTACTAGTAGCGGAATAAAGCGTATTAAATTGGTCGAGAATATTGATCATATTTTGTAATTGATCTTGAAGTTTGTCAGCAATTCTTTTCATAGTGTTTTATTCTGTGTTTCGCTTTTTATAAAGAAACCTAAGCAGAAAACCCAATGGTCTTTAACCGTTGGGATGAATGCTTATCCTTTTAAATAATATACAAGTTTGAAAATCTATAACCTTTTTTATCCAAAAAAAGGTTATAGCATAAAGTTTGTGTAATATGAATATTGTAATGAAAACTATTCATAAATCATTCAAATACAGGATCTACCCAACAAAAGAACAGGAAGTTTTAATTGAAAAACATTTTGGTTGTTGTAGATTCGTGTTTAATAAATTTTTGAATGAAAGAAAAGAAGAATATTTAAACAATGGTAATTCGTTAAATTATTATGATAATGCTAAATCAATGACAGATATGAAAAAGGAATTGTTATGGCTGAAAGATATAAATAGTCAGTCATTACAATCTACATTGAAAAATCTAGATATTGCTTATAATAAATTTTTCAGAAAAACAGCCAAATTTCCTAGATTTAAAAAGAAGAATGATAATCAATCATTTCATATTCCACAATTTGTTGAATTGAGAAATAATAAACTTTGTATTCCCAAATTCAAAAAAGGCATTAAAATTAACATTCACAGAGATGTAGAAGGGAAAATATTAAATGCTACTCTTTCTAAAACATCCACTGGAAAATATTATATTTCAATAACTTGTGAATTGAAATATCAGGAAATTGAAAAAACTAATTCTTCAGTTGGTATTGATACTGGAATTAAGGATTTAGCAACATTAAGTGATGGAACTAAATACGAAAATATTAAATCATTAAAAAAATCATTAAAAAAACTTAAATACGTACAGAGACAACTTTCTAAAAAAACTAAAGGAAGTGGTCAAAGAAACAAACAAAAAATAAAACTCGCTTTAATTCACGAGAAAGTGTCTAATAAAAGAAAAGATCATTTGCATAAAGTATCAACAGAAATTATCAAAAACCACGATATTATCTGTGTTGAGGACTTGAATGTTAAAGGAATGATCAAAAATCATAAATTAGCTCAAGCGCTTTCTGATGTTGGATTAGGAACATTTTACAATTTACTACAATACAAAGCATCTTGGAATGATAAAACTATTGTCAAAATAGATAGATTTTTTCCAAGTAGCAAAATGTGTTCAGAATGTAATTGGATTAATCAAGAATTAACTTTGAAAGACCGAAAATGGACTTGTTTGTGCTGTGGAGTAGTACATGATAGGGATGTCAATGCAAGTAAAAATATTCTTCTTCAAGGTCTAAATATACTGTCTGGATTAGGGACTAATTCGGACATTAAACAAAAACAAGCGGAGTCGTCTTCAATAGAAGAGGCTATGAAACTTGAAGCCCAGGGGTCTTTAGCCCCTGGGTAGTTCACAAACACAAAAACTTTGGTTTTATTCTGAAAATTCACTTTGTTAACAATTACTTAATATATTGAGATATTTTATGTGGAATAATATATCAGCTCAAAGCGAAAGGTTAGAAAAAAAAATGAAAAAAGCTTTTACTTTAATTGAACTCTTGGTTGTCATTGCTATTATTGCAATTTTGGCAGCTATCCTCTTCCCAGTGTTTGCCCAGGCTCGTGATAAGGCCCGTTCTGCAAGTTGTTTGTCGAACGAGAAGCAAATTGGAATTGGTCTTATGATGTATACTCAGGATTATGATGAAACATATCCGACTGCATACATGTACAAGAACAACACTGCGACAACTAATGGTGGATCTTCTGGTGGATACATTCATTATTCTGCAATGGTACAGCCATATATTAAGAGTGACAAGGTTTGGGTATGTCCATCTGATAAGTTGGGTGGTGTAGGCCCAGATAATCCTCCTTGTATGCCTTGGACTGATGTTAACACTCTTGGTTGTGAAGCTCAGGTTCCACGTCTTTCTTATATCCCTAATTCAGCTGTTCTTCCTCGTAAACGTGGTCCACAAGATGCACCAAGTGTTGTTTCAATGGCTGCTGTAGATTTTCCATCTGATGTAATTGCAATTGCAGAAGCTACTAATCACTTAAGCTGTATTTTCTTAGGTAGTACTGGACAACTTAACACAGAACGAAGAAACAAGTCTCATAGACCAACAAATGCTATGATGCGTACAGTTTCTGGTGGTCAATGGGCTGGACAAAGTGTTGCCGATGCAACAGGTCCTATCTTTGCAATCACTAAGTTTGCTGCTGAAGGTGCTGAAGGATGGGGTGGTCCATCTGACTCTGGTACTCAAAATGGTACTGGTGGATGTAGATCCGTAGCAGCTGATGGTGGACTTCATATTCGTTTTATGGAGCCAGGTCGCCATACGGGTGGTTCTAATTATGTATTTGCTGATGGACATGCAAAGTTCCATCGTTTTGAGGCAACTATTAATCCAAATAATTTCCTCTGGGGTAAGAGCTATTACCCAACAGGACAACCAATTTTAGATCAGGCTGGATTTCCAGTAAGATAACAAATAAAAGGAGCCTAGAAATAGGCTCCTTTTTAATTAGCTTGCTGTGACATTTTTTAAAATTCTGAATTGTTTAGTTGCATCAGAATAAATACCATCATCATCAGTAATTACTCTATTTTCATACAATGAGTAGTTTTTTCTAGGTATTATTGCTTTATAGTCAAACTCTTCCTCAACTTTATCTTCACTGACAAGTTCATCCATATCAACTTTACTATAACCACCACCGACATAAACAGAATATTCATCAGGCATCATAGTAGAGAATGCAGTGTAAAGTTCAAAAATTTGCTTTTGTCTTTTGGTTTTTTGCTGTCTGACTTCTTCTGAATCAGTATCTAAATAACCTAAGCCTTTTCCCTCTATGTTGTCAAAAACAATAATTTTCTTCCATTCATCTTCCCACACCCATGATTGAGCTACAATTTGACCTTTTTTATTTTCAACAACAAAAAATGCAGAATTAGGTTCAATTTGACCAAATAGTGCTGCTCCTTCTGCTGCATCACCAGGAGATTGACAGCAATCTGAATGTTTACCTAAGAACATACCTCTAGCATCGCTTCTTGGTAAAAATCTTGCAGTTAAATTACCTTTTGTTAATACGACATTAGACCATTTTGGCAGGGGTACAGTCAAAGATTTTAAATAATGTTCTTGGAGAGGTTCAAATCCTTCTTTTAAAGCTGAATTCATATATTGCGAAGCAAATTCATCACTTTTTACATCATATTTAGAATTAACAATCTTAAAGTTTTTAACATCACAAATACTATATAATTGATTGAAAGTAAGTTTTTTTTCATCTTCAGTTAATTCGAACCAAAAATTTTGTATCATTGCAATCTTTTGAGTTGGAAAATTTGAAAGATCTTTGTATCCTGTTGTAGCTTTTAATAAATAATCACCAAATTCTTTTTCGCTTCTGGGCCAATTAAAGTTACTACTATCAAACCCTTGAACAGCATCATGGGGATTATTGAATTTTCTTAACCAGTTATTTATATTATTTCCAAAAACTAATAATAAAAAAGAATAAGCATCTGAGGATTGTTCGATGGTATCAAAATCTCCATCTTTGGAAATATCGTTATTAATTCCAGTTATGATTAAATTTGATGGTAATCCAAATAAATTTTTATATGTAATTACGTAACATAGAACTGCAAAATATTCTTTTGTGTTTTTATGAATATTTCTATATTGTCTTTCAAATTTATCAATATACTCTCTAGCTTGTGAATCATTTACCTCAAAAGTTGGAAGATCATCACCATCTAAAAGCAAGCATAATATAATTTCAAGAGGATACGATTTGATTTGTTCAATGAAATCTTTTCTTCTGTATTCAAGGGATTTTGCAATTACTACAAGAAAATATGGTGTCAATAAATTTAAAAATTGCTTAAGGATAAAATCTATATCTTCAGGATTTACATTTTCTGATTTAAATACTGAATCAGAGACTTCATCTAATAAATCATGATTTTTAAAATTCCTAGCGAACTCACCAGATAAATCAATGCCCCTAGTAACTTGAATTGTAGAAATATTAATTAATGTTGACTTTGGAAATCTAATTTCTTTAGAATAATTATCATACAGTTGCTTGATGTTTTCAATTTGCTCATTAGATAAATCAAGTTTTTTTAGATAAGTATTTCCTGTTTCAAACATAGAAATATAATCCAAAATATCACCATCAAAATCATCAAATCTTGAATATTTGTTATCAGATTTAATATATTTAATAACCAATCTATCAAAGTATTGTGGTGAGAAATTTTCAGTTGGTATCTGGTCTATGTTTTGAATAATGCTTCTTAAGATATTAGAATAATCATAAGGGTATTTATTAAAAAAGAAATTTAAAAACTCTTTAATAAAATTATTTGGAATAAATGTTCTTTGTTCATCAGCGATCTTTATAAAGTCAGAAATCCTGGGTTGAATTAAGTTAAATTGACTTTTAATAAGATTTACATTATCACTAGTCAAAGTAAAATTAAGTTTATGTGTGATTTCTTGAATAATTTTATGAATAGTGTTTTGATTTAGATAAGTAAAAATATAATAATATTCTTTTAAGAAATCTAAATTATCATCGTTTTTTACTCCGGAAAGACCGGATTTTTGAAGAATTATATTTTGATAATCCTCATTGTTTGATATAACTTTTTTTATATCAACTTTTTTTCCTTCTGAAGGATCAACTAATTGTAAATTATTGCATTTTTCAATTATTTCTTCATCTGTATAATTTCCATTATTTTTAAAGAAATAATAAATTTTAATTAATTGATTTAAAGCATCAAGTGTCATTTGATGCATATAAACATATAATGGACCACTTGGTAAGGCTGCAGCTGTTGAGCCAATTTTTGTTTTTGCTAAGAAAATCAATGCATCAATATCACGATGTTGATCTTTATTGTCAAAAAACCCATAATCTTCTTTGTCATGAGCTTCTCTAAAATCACGCTGGTATGGAGTTGCTAAATTAGAATCAAAAAATTTCCTACTAAGTTTGTTAAAAGTCTCTACATTTTCAGGAGTTTTTAAATTAGCTTTTATCTTTTTAATATTCAACGCAGTAAGTTTTGAAGTTTCGTTGCCAACTAGTTCAAATACTTCTCTAGCTTCTTTAAAATCAATTGAACCATTTTCAGAAAATTGATTTAAATAATCATAAAATACATTAATGTATTTAAACCTTCTGAGACCAACATCTAAGAAATCTACTTGATCGCTATATTTCTCACAAAAATCTAGGTATGTCTTTACAATTTCATATTTTTCAGAAGATTCAGTTACTAGATAATTAAAAATCTCTGGATATGTAGATATTCTTTCAATAAAATTTACTGCATCGGTAATATTTGATTGAGGATGATATTTGCCTTCATATAAGAATGTATTAAGTAATTTCTTTTTATTGTCATCTTGGAAAAAACTTGGATTCTCAATAATTGTGTCATAAAAGGACCAGTTGTATTTAGAGTAAAGATCTGGGTATGTTTGAATAAGTCTAATATAATCTTTAATTCTGTCTTCTGGAAAATTATTAAATCCTGGATTCTTTCTTAATAACTGCACAGCTTCAAAATCTTGTGGAGTTTCTAATCCATGTTTTATTTGACCGATATATTTACCCCAAGAATTAACCTGAATAGTATAAAGTCGTTCTGATTGTGAAATATTAGCAAGTTGTCTGTAATAGGGATAATACTCTTGTGGAACTTTGTACTTTTCTAATAGAGGTATAGAATTTTGAAACCAGGATTCTCTATCTTCTGGTGTAATTTGAACTTCTTGTGGTATTACTTGAGTTTCTTCTTCTTGGGACAATCTTTTCAAAATTTTAATTCCTCTTTATAATCTACATATATTTTACAGGGTTAGTATCCATAAGCCCTACTAGGATTTCACCGGGTTTTAAACAAAATATATAACTATGGCTATTTTCCCTCTATATAATAAACATGCAACTAACTATCCTGCCAAAGTTAATGAGAATTTTACATCTGGTATGGCATTAGTTATTGACTCTAGTGGCAATGCAATTAAAGCTGACAGAAGTAATGTTAGCTATAACTCAATTTTTGAAGGATATGGTAAATTCATTGGTTTTGCCTCAGGAGACCATACTAACTTATCTTCTGTTTTAATGTCAGATCCTGTTGGCAGTAATTATATTTCATCTGACAATAAGTTTGTGGATAATGTCAATTCTCATTATTCTGCTAGTAAAAGATCTATTTCTGAATTTAGGGATGAATCAGTTTCTGGAGTATTATTTTCGGAATATTCTAAAAGAGGCATTGGAGTATTTAATCTTCAGGGAGAGATTTACATTACTGATCAATTTGCTAGAGTTGAAAGTTTATTTATTGATTCTGATGGGACAGCTCAAGTAAATTTTAATGTTGGCGATTTACTTACTTATGGAGCTGGGATCAATGCTGGAAAATTAGTAAAGGTAGATACTTCAGCTATTAGTCCTTCAGTTTTAATTATTGGTGTTGTTGAGAAATTTGATGAAGCCAGTAATTTATTATATTTTAGACATGTCCTTGAAAGTTACAATAATACAGTGTCATTTGTTGCCAGTAATTTGTCTATGAATTTAGATGCAAGTAATCCTACTTCTTATCCCGGTACTGGCACTGTTTGGTATGATTTAAGTGGTAATGGATTAAATGGAGCTTTAGTAAATGGTGTTTCGTTTACTAATAATTATTTTTCTTTTGATGGCTCTAATGATTACATTGAAGTGCTAGACAATGACTTATTAGATTTTCCAGGTGATTTTACTGTTGAAACTGTTTACAGAAATGATGGCAATTTTAACTTAGGTATTTTGTCTAAATTTTGGGGTGGAACAGCTATAGGTACTTGGGCTTTTGCCTGTTTTTATGGTGATTTTGGGGTAAGGGAATTCTTTTGGGACAAAGTGGGAAGCGGCGGTAATTCTTTATCTTCATCACCAAAGGAAGTAGTTATCAGAAATCGATGGAATCATTTTTTGGTCACTAGAATTTCTGGAATTAAATATATGTATATTGATGGAGTTTTAGCTAGTTCTGGTGCTGATTCTTACGATTATACTGGATATTATAATTTGTGTTTTTGTAAATGGGGAGGAAGTGGTTATCTTACAACACCAACTCTTCCAACAGGTATTTTTAGTAATGGTTCTATGATGTTAACTAGAATTTACAAAGGTCTAGGATTAACTTCGGAACAAGTTAGACAAAATTACAATTCAAGTATGGGTAAATTAATTTAATGGCAATCTTTCCTCTTCATAATAAGCACGTAGTAAATGTTCCAGTAGCAATTTCAACTGATTTTAAAGCTGGTTCCGCTCTAATGTATGACAATAATGGACGAGCTGTTTTAGCAGACAGAGCTTCTTTTAGTTTTGATAGCTTAACAGAACAAAGAAGTAAATTTCTTGGATTCTCTTCTAATGATCATTCCACTTCTAGTACAATTATCAATAATGACCCAGTAGGTAGCAATTACAATATTGACTCAGTATTTTACGACAATACAAATGCTGCATATGCTGCTCCAAAAAGATCTATTTTAGATTACAGAGATGAGAACGTAAATAATTTTTATCAAATCTCCAATAACAATCCAGAAACCATGAGGGGTACTGGCGTTTATAATCTTCAGGGTGAAATTTATATTACAGACCAATTTGCAACAAAATTAGCTATGACTGTTGCAGAAGATTCGAATGTAGATGTAATTTTTTCCCCTGGCGATCTTTTGACATTTGGCGCTGGAGTAAATGCTGGAAAATTAGTGAAAGCTGATTTGTCTGGCAATGGTCCTTCAGTAATTATTATAGGCTCTGTAGAGAAGCATGATTCTGCCTCAAAAGTTCTTTATTTTAGGCATATTTTAGAAACTTATAGCAATACAGTTTCAATCGCTACAACAGGTCTTTATTTGCATTTAGATGCTTCAAATCCGACATCTTATCCTGGGACTGGGACAACTTGGTATGACTTGAGTGGTAATAACTTAAATGGTTCTATGAATAATGGTGCTTTTTGGTCGGCTGAAAATGGGGGAGTTATTGTTCTTGATACTATTGATGACCGTTTAACAATTCCACACAATGCAATTATGGACTTTTCAGGAGATTTTACGGTTGAAATTGTTTTCTATGCACTAGAGGGTTTTCTTACTGGCATTTTAGCTAAAGCAAATACTGGTGGAGTACCTTCTGGAAACTCTTGGGTGATTGGATCATGGTTTGGAGGTAATCCAATTTTCTGGAATCCATTGACAACTCCAAGTGGAATCTTCTTAAGAGGCAAAAGACCTGTATACATCAATACTTGGTACTCTATCATATTTACAAGAACTGCTGGTGTAATGACTTCTTATATTAATGGTATTTTTGATGATTCTATAAATAACCCAAATAACTATACAAACACTCATGAAATTCAAATTACTGTATGGGCATCTTGGCAAACAGCTGGAAAAATCGCTGCGGTAAGATTCTACAATACCGGATTCACAGCAGAACAGGCTCAAAGAAATCATAATGCTATTTATCCAAGGCTTGCTTCATAATGGCTATATTTCCTCTACATAATAAACATGCAATTAATATTCCAGTGGGTATTTCTTCTGATTTCAAAGCTGGATCTGCATTGATGTATGATGCCAATGGTAGAGCTGTACTTGCTGACAGAGCTTCTTTTAGCTTTGACAGTTTAGCAGAGCAAAGAAGCAAATTTATCGGATTTTCTTCAAATGATCATTCTACTACAAGTACGATTATTAATAATGACCCTGTAGGAAGCAATTATAATATTGATTCTTCATTCTTTGACAATACTAATGCTGCTTACGCTGCACCAAAGAGATCTATTTTAGATTACAGAGATGAAAATGTAAATAATTTTTATAAGATTTCAAATAACAATCCAGAAACTACGAGAGGTTCTGGAGTTTACAATCTTCAAGGCGAAATTTATATTACAGATCAATTTGCTACAAAACTTGCTACGACAGTGGCTCAAGATTCTTATATAGACATTATTTTTTCTCCTGGAGATTTGTTAACATTTGGTGCTGGTATTAATGCAGGAAAATTAGTCAAGGTAGATACATCAGGCAACGGACCATCAGTAATTATCATTGGCTCTGTTGAAAAGCATGATTCAGCTTCAAAAGTATTATATTTTAGACATATTTTAGAAACTTATAGTAATACAGTTTCAATTTCTACAACTGGATTATATATGAATTTAGATGCTTCAAGTCCAACTTCATATCCTGGTTCTGGGACAACTTGGTTTGATCTATCTGGTAATAATATCAATGGTCAAATTCGTAATGGAGCATATTATTCAAGTGATTCTGGTGGCGTTATTACATTAGATGGCGCTGATGATGATGTTTTTATTGATTATAATGCTCTTATGGTTCATTCTGGAGATTTTACAATTGAAGTTGTATTCTATCCAATTCAACAAATTTTAACTGGATTTTTTGGTAGACCAACAACATATGGTACTGGCAATAGACTTGTCATTGGGTCATTTTTAGGTGGAAACGTTTTATTTTGGAATCCATTATTAAGTGTTGGTGGACAATTTGTTAGCGGAATCACTCCTATGTATGTTAACAATTGGTACTCTATAGTTGCGACAAGAAATTCTGGAGTTCTTTCATTATATTTAAATGGAGTTTTTGAAGGTTCTGCTATTGACACAACTGATTACACAAGTACACGTCCAGTTAGATTATCATATTGGGCTTATTGGGTTTGCGCAGCTAAAATCGCATCAGTTAGAATGTATAGTGTTGGAATGACTCCAGAAACTATTCAAAGAAATCATAACGCTATTTATCCGAGGCTTGTTTCCTAATGGCTATATTCCCTATTTACAACAAACACATAGTAAATTATCCTGTAAATGTTTCAGATAGTTTCGTTTCTGGAATGGCTTTAGCAATCGATTCTAATGGAAATGCAGTTAAAGCTGACAGAAATAATATTAGCTATAATTCTGTAATTGAGGGTTTTAGTAAGTTTATTGGGTTTGCTTCTGGAGACCACACAAATATATCTTCTATTTTAATGTCTGACCCAGTTGGTAGTAATTACATTGATGCTGATAATAAATTTGTAGACAATGTCAATTCACATTATTCTGCAAGCAAGAGATCTATTTCTGAATTTAAGGATGAATCAGTTTCTGGAGTATTATTTTCAGAATATTCTAAAAGAGGCACTGGTGTTTACAACCTTCAAGGGGAAATTTATATTACTGATCAATTTTCTAGAGTTGAAGGTAGCTTATTGAATATTGATGGAATTGATCAAATTAATTTTTCACCTGGAGATTTACTTACTTATGGTGCTGGAATCAATGCTGGAAAATTAGTTAAAGTAGATGTTTCACCCACCGGACCTTCAGTATTGATTATTGGAATTGTCGAAAAATTTGATGCTGCCAGTAATATATTATATTTCAAACATGTCTTAGAAACTTATAACAACACTGTTTCTTTATATACGACAGGAATTACATTAAATTTAGATGCTAATAATCCTGTATCAAATCCTGGTTCTGGTGCAGTTTGGTATGACTTATCTGGAAATGGCTTAAATGCAAATCTATTAAATGGAGCAGCATTTACCGGGGACTATATTGATTTAGATGGAAGTAATGATTTTATTAGTATCCCTTCTAATACATTGTTTGATTTTCCAGGAGATTTTACTATTGAAACTTTATATTATGCAAAATCTCAAACGCTTCACTCTTTAATGGGAAGAAGAAATATGGGCGGTGCGGGTGTAGGAGCATGGTCTTTAATATCATTTTTTAGAAACGATTTTCAATGGGCCACTGCAGGATCTGGATTTGATGGCGGAATAGGTTTTGGATTCTCTACTCAAACAGAATTTAATAAATGGTTTTTATTTTCAGCTACTAGATCTGGAACTACACTTACTCTCTATTTAAATGGTCTTCGGGTAGGATCTTTTACGACAGCTTATAATCATTCTTCTATTTTTGACTTGACAATTGGTAAATGGGATAATGGTACATATAATCCTGCAAGAGTTGGTGCAGCACGTTTATATCAAAATGTAGCCTTATCACCATCGCAAATTAGACAAAATTATAATGCAACTATGGGACGATTAATTTAATGGCAATCTTTACAGTAACTTCAAATGCAGTGGAAAATGTTGATATCTTTGTTGATGTTGATTTTAAAGCTGGAATGGCACTAATGAGAGATGATAATGGAAGAGTCGTGAAAGCTGACAATTCTTTAATCTTTCAAAAAACATTATCTCAAAAAATCGGAAAGTTCTTAGGATTCGCCACATCTGATCATTCTTCTGCTGCAAATACAATTATAGTTCCAGATGTAATTGGTTCTAGTTATATTGATAATTCTTACAATTTTATTCGCACTGAAAATAATGAAGTTTTAACAACAAAAAGAGCTTTGAATGATAATCTTAATGAATCTTTAAATAAGCCCTATAATCCATCAGAAAACATGGTTATTTCACGTAGAGGATTGGCTGTTTATAATCAACCTAACAATATTTTCATTACAGATCAATTTGCTAGAGTATTACATGGAGATTATGGATTAGATTACACTACACAAATAGATTTTAATTCTGGAGATTTACTTACTTTCGGTTCTGGTGTCAATGCTGGCAAATTAGTAAAAGTAAATGTTAATTCAATTGCTCAAGAAATTTTAATCGTAGGTGTTGTAGAGAAATTTATATCATCCACAAATCTCTTGCATTTTAGACAGGTATTTTATAGCCATCCATTTTCTAACGATTCTGCTGTTATGGTACTAGATGCTGGGAATCCTTATAGTTTTCCTAATACTGGATATATTGGTACTGTATGTGGAATAACGCAGAATGAAAACCAAACAATGACTTTAACAGCTCCAACAGGTCATGTTTTTGATAAAGTATTGTTTGCTTCCTACGGTACACCTAATGGAGTTTGTGGCAGTTTTTCAATTGGTTCTTGTCATGCTGCAACATCTCAATCTGTTGTTGAAGGCATATTACTTGGTAATAATTCAGGAACCATTACACAAGGAGGTGCTTTTGGCGATCCTTGTATGGGTACAAATAAGCGCCTTTATGTCCAAGCTAGATTTGCTCCTGTTCAAGCCAAAGACCTCACAGTAAATAATAATAACGGCACAATAACAAATGGAGCTTCTTACTCTACTGATGGCGGAGGATCATGGGCTTTTGATGGCACTAATGATTATATAACAATTCCAAACTCATCTACAAACAATCCATCCGACAACTTTACTGTTCAATTTTGGTTCTTGCCAAAAATTGCTGCTAGTAAAGTCTTAGTTTTTAAATATACTGGTTCTGTACAAGGATGGCTTTTTGCTTTTAATATGAATACAATTACTTTTGATGGAAGAAACCTAACTGCTGATGGGTATAAACAAATTGCTTCAAATACTACAGTAATATTAAATAATTGGTATCACGTTGTTGGCGTTAAAGCTGGGACGAATATGTATTTATATCAAAATGGATTATTAGTAGGATCAACGACATGGACTACTGCGGGAGACATGGCCACGAGTAATGCGATAAACATCCAAGGGTATGGTGGAGATTTTTTACAATGTAACATTACAGATTTAAGAATGTATACAAGGCCCTTGACAGCATCAGAAATATCAGCTTATTACAACGCTACTAAATCTCGATATGGTTTATAAAAAAAGGGGAGAATAAATCTCCCCTTTTTTGTTAATTTGGTTTAATCATTCCACCTTGATTTTGATACATATTCTGCTGTTGATATCCTTGTTGATACCCTTGCTGATATCCCTGTTGATTAG
>ENA-OSIY01000445-OSIY01000445.1-marine-metagenome-genome-assembly--contig:-NODE-445-length-23114-cov-12.885402_pt1 | contig 23114 bp, 45 predicted proteins | sample MGYA00237884_ERZ534233 | MGnify/ENA primary metagenome ERZ534233 (study PRJEB26412, sample SAMN06343840) | marine metagenome | isolation source: estuarine water | place: USA: Columbia River Estuary... | reverse complement strand
ATCAATAGCTTCAAGTGCGGCATTGCCAGTTAATCCTCGTTGACTTAACTCGGACAGTAGTTGATTAAAGTCTTCCCAAGGATTTTCTGCATCAGTAATACCAATTGTATCAGATACCTTACGAACACCGAATGTCACGTAAGGATTATATGTTACCTTTGTCAGTGTCAAAAAGTTGATAGCATTTGTGCTACCTAGGACACTTGCCTCTAATGCTTGTTTGATAACGTCTTCCTTGTGTAGGCGGCTATCTGATTCGTTTAGTTTATTAATCCAACTTGCTGACATATTTTATCCTGAGAATGGCCACGCGGTTGTTGCTACAAAAGGTGGTCTGGGTTTAAGTTCTACTGTTTCAATACTCTCATTATACACGTCCTCGTCAATTTTGTCAACTACAAACGGACCCAAAATAGTAATAGTATCTTCTTCAACTTCCCAATCGCTGTAGTCATATAACCACGCCGCACCACTACGTTCATATTCATCATTTGGGTCACCATTTGCCCAAAGTTCTTCAATTTCTTCTTTTTCTTCATCGGTGAAACTATCGTCAAATTCAAAGTCTACTGCACAAAGGTCCTCAAGTTCGCAACCCCAACCGATTGTAGGATCAACTGAATGATACCGATCATCACTAAAGGGCAACTCGGATTCATCTTCTACAAATCCTTGACCCCAACGATACAGTTCGGTAACACTCCAACCACGGATATTACCTTGTTCATCTTTACTATAAACATCATAGTATGCTTCTACTGATTTTTTATCAGCTGGTTTGATACGATATAAGATAGCCATTATTTTGCCTTACGTTTGTTACATTCTTCGGTTACTTCGTTGGGTACATGTTCATATGTGTCTAGTTTAGAACATTGATACTCTAGCACAATATAATCAGGATCGTCTGTACCCTCTCGTACAAACCAAATCATTCCTACGACTACTAGTATTGTGATAATTATTGTTTTAATAGCTTCCATGACATTGGTCCTTAAGTAGTATGCTATTTAGTTACTACTCGCTATCTCTCATAATAACAGAATCAATTTTTGTTGTCAATTTATCTACATCCAAATCATGTGCAAGATAACCCTCATACAGACAGTTATCATATCCCACACTCGGTGCTTCTTCGGGTCCTTTACTATTCATAATATAAGCCATAGCAACAGAACCATCATCTAATACTACGTTAATTTTATTGTAGTAGTGCGGGTAACCTTCTAATCTATCTAATGCACGTTCACACTCGGGTGAAATTTTCCATAACACACCTTCCATTGCACTACCAGGAACAAGGTCAATATCTGCATGGTATCTAAACCTTAACTCAAAGTTAGGCAATACGCAACGACCGAGACTGACTGCGTTTGGGCAACGATTAGTCATCTCGGCAACGTTTGTATTCATACCATAGGCAAAATAGTACTCGTTCATTACCAACTGCTATTGTAAAATACTTTTAGTCCTAGGAACACTTCGGCTTTAGCATTGTTTACAAACTCAAGGTCTTGTTCATAATAATGATTGTCTGCCGGACTACCAAAGAAGAAACCTTCTGTATCTGGCAGTTTACCGTGACGAATAGCTCGTTCAAGGTCATCCAAGTCATCCCAGGTTAGTTCAAGTTCAATGCCATTGAATATAGGCCAACCAACACTTTGTCTAGGACGACCTTTGCGTTCCCATAGTTGTTCCATCCAACCATGTAGTGAAGGATGCTTACGCCAATAAGCAAGTTCGTGTGGCTTAGTAACTGTCTCGCTTTCAAAATCATTTGTCGTTGCATCAAACTCTGCGGTTTCGTAGAATTCATTGTATTGCCCTCTTTTTTTGGCAACATAAGCATACATATCTAGTCCCATAATATCCTCCACCTTTTTACGTTTATATTTCACTTAGCCTGGTCAACAGTTACCTGTTTAACTTTTTCTACACCATTGTCTGCCATTTTAGCAATACCGCTAAAGCCTACAGTTGATACAACAATACCAAGAACAAAGCCTACTAATAATTTTGTCATACTTCTTCCTCTAAAACATCAGTCATTTGTTGAACCATATCGCACATACTACTAAAACAAGTTGGACAAAACGATACAGGGATCATTCCAAAGTATCCTTGTACGCCACCTTCATCATCAGTATATGTACAACTACATACATTGCATTTGTTTTCTTCCATTTAAATCTCCGGAAAGTTATACAATTGCCAATCTTCGGCAAACTCTTTTTCTAAACACTGTGCCGCATCAGTGTAACCATGATTGACTAATGTTTGTTTACACTCGTCAATAACCAGTGAAAAGAATGTATGATAAGCCTTATCAGCATTTTCTGCACCTAACCATTTAGGCCAGGGCTCACCGTTAAAGTCAATATACAATCCTGCTTCACTTGAAAGCTTTTTAAAAACTTCATTCATCATTAGATTCCAAATCGCTGTTTAAGTTGTCCTACGCAATCTCTACGGAAAGCATCCTCAATCTGATTACGATAGTCATCATATCCAGGTGATAATGTTTCCACTACATTGATACACTCTTTGGCAATCAGTAACGCAAACGTTTCTGGATCAAAGTCATATGTGTAAGTGGATTTGTTTCCACCATCATCGATTTCAACATAGCCACCGGCTTGTTTAAAAAGCAGTTCTATTGACATATTCATACAATCACCTTTACACGATTAAGTTGGGTAGTGTTATCTCTGTGACCCTTAACAGTACCATAAATGTCATACATCTTGCCAACTTCCAATTCACTCTTGTAAGCAAAGAATACAACTTGGTCGTCACTATTGATACCAGTAATAAAATTAACATTGTACGTTTGCGAGAATGCCGATCTTAATACTTCAACAACCGTTGAAACTTTATTACCAACTTGACCTATAAGACCTCCGGTAGCAAAGTTAACACGCTGGTCTACTGTTTGACGTTTTACACCACGTTCATAGCAACTTGGCAAACTTGCAATCACTGCCAAATCATAAGTACCAGTGATAACTTCACGATTGGCAATCAACATAGCATTGTTATCAAACTCACTTAGTTGTTTACCTTGTAGGATTTTGAAAGTGAATGCCTGATAGAAAGCACGAACCTTTTTACCTTCTTCCCTAGACTCATCGGTAATCAATGTAGTATCAACCATCAAACTTTCAATAATTTGACGATTGGATAATTTGTTTTGACTTTTGTCGGACTCGGTCAATACACTCAGTTTAACATACGCACCGTTAGTGCGTTGTGCCTGACAAGCCGCGGCCCACACATCATCGGCATTAAGATTCAACACAACTTTTTTAGTGTTGGTTCTTGCACGATATGGAGTAACATCATCTGCGTGACCCATACGTTGGATCTGACGATTAGACATATTTGATACGTTAGCAAATCCGTACATTGTGATCTCCTTAAACTTCTGTACCGTACTCGTAAAACTTAACTGATGGATCCAAACGCTTCAATTCAAAAGCCGCTGTAGTCAATTGGTTTTTTCTTTGCAGAACAAGAATAGCCGGAAGTTCACCATCACAAGTCAACATTTCAGGGCTCAAATCACTGTCGATTGAATCGGCAATCTTTTGACGGTCGCTAGCATTTTGCAGGCTAAGTTCCTTGCCACCAAAGAGAGTAGCGAAAGAGTTTTTACGATCCAGATATGTTGTTAGTGCTGACATTTTGTTTCCTTTATTTAACTGTTTAAGATTCTATTATATACCCAAAACCATTTATTGTCAAATTTAAGAACCAGTTGACACAAACAAGATTTCGGGACTGATTGAACTTTGTTTAAAAGCCTCGATAAAAATATGATGGTTGTCACCGCTTTCACGGATAAGAGTGTCAGCCGCAATATACAATGATTCCCAAGTAGTACCTTCGATAGCAACCTCGTGATCGCCGGAGCCATAAGCACGATAGATCACCTTTGTAGCACCCACAAAAGGATGAACTTCATTTAAATTGTCAACCTCGTAGATTGACCAAACTGCCGACAAACCCAACTCACTACGGGAAGTGTCAAAATAGGCAAACTTTGTATCAAAATCTTGGTCTGTCAATGTAGTCATTTGTTGTCCTTTATTTAACTGTCTAAGATTCTATTGTAGCAGAATACCCATTTATTGTCAAATTTTAAGCCGCTAAACGTTGTAGCGTTTTTGCAACATTATCTTGGACCAATTGCTCAAATCCTGCGTTAGTCACTGGGTAACCCTGTGCTTTGAGCATCTTTTTAATATGGGGTTGAATGAAGCCTTTGCTCTGCAAGATTGTTAGTGGTGACTCACCTTTTTCCAAACGACCAAAGTATTCCTCAACTGTGAAGTTTTTTGTAAGGAATGTAAGGAAACTTGCTTTGCTACCTTTAGCATACTTGAAGCGGGCTATGAATTTGTTAGTACCTTCGGGTGTAAAATAGTTCACATATTCTGTACCAGAAAAACGATCTTTGCTAAACTTAGTCATTTTGAGTCCTTTAGTTAACTGTCTATGTATGTATTATATAGCCAAATTGATTTATTGTCAAATTTCGGCACTATCAACTTGGTCTTTGTGGAAGGCCCTAGCGTCGGTTTCATTGTCAAAAGTCTCTAACACATCCATACCACCGAGGGGATGTGGGAACCAAACCATCCATGTACCGTCGTCATCTTGTGTGCAATGTAGTTCTACTTTTTCAGTCATAATTAACTCCGTTATTTAACTGTCTAAGAGTATATTATAGCAGAATATCCATTTATTGTCAAATTTTATGTAATATGATACAATTCATTAAAATGTTGTTCATACTTCAGTTTTTTAACTTCTGCAAGAGTACTATATGGATCTGTCCCATCAAATCTATAATGATATCTTAATGAGTCTGCACACACTATATTTAAATTAACAATATCTGTTAATTCTGTTCTCCCACATTGTAATCTTTTTTTGCACTCAATTACATTATCATTCATAAGGTCTACACCATAGATTGTTTTTAATGCTACTTCAAAATCAATCCCGTTAACCAATTTACGCCACAATACTTCTGCTAACCAATTACCATCACCACAAGCTGGATCTAATGCATTTTTTGCAGGGTTACTAAACAATTCTTCCGGCACTTGATCTAACATTTGTGATACGGCTGCTCCGGGTGTAAAGACTTCACCAGTAGACTTAACCCTAGACTGGTCACGCTCTACTCCTGACATGTATTCTCTATCAAACAAATGTAAGTATATTTTAACAAGTTCCTCCTCACTCATTTGGAAGCTACCTTTTTAGATTTTTTACTAGCACCCTTTGCTTTTGTGGGTTTTTTTACTGCCAATTTTTTTGCGGCTTTATCTTCTTTAATCCTGAGGTCTTCTTGTAAAATATTTTTTATGAGGCTAGCCTGTGCTTCCGTAAACAATAGATTATATACATCTTCATCCGAGTAAATTTTATTCATCGGTAGAGATGGTATCCATTTAATAAACAATGCATTGTAGTAGCCGCCCCAACGGAATACTTTGTCAATTAAAAACTTAATAGGAGTACTTTGTAATACACTTTGGACGCTCTCGGCCTCTTCCTTACTATTAGTAAGGACACACATACTAGCATCTGTTAAACTACAATCGTTTGTAATATCTACCTTCCAAGATCCGCTATAGCTAAAGACTGCCTTCCATTGTGAATGAAATTTGTTTTTATATTTAGTGTATAGTTTATCCTGTGCATTAGTATGGTATGCTCTACAAGGATGTGATTTAGACTGTTCCGTAGAATAGTCACCTTCTTTAATTTTATTAGGCATTGATCCTCGAGGTGTATGATAAGGATCTTCTTGTATCATATCATAGTGATTGGCTAATCTAAATTGTTTAACAATCTCGATAAATTCACTATTAGAATAGTTCAATGGGAAGCACGGATAATCAGAAAACTTGCCATTAATTACTTTATCTTTGAATATTAATTCAGTGGTTAAATTGGGATCTGATTTACTATTTTTAAGTACGTATCCAGTAAAGGTAGAACCTACATCAAAATGGTCACCTATTGTAAAATCTACTACTTCAACTTGATTGTTATCAAAATGTTTTCTGCGAATAGAACTTCCCGGCTTATCAGAATTTGTTCCTAGACTAGCCCAACTACCCGGCGTAATAAAAACTTTATATCCGTCGACATTAGTTAATCTATCACTCAACTTTAAAAACGACGGCCATAAATTATCATCATCTCTTCCGTTCTTATCGGCTTTTTGAAACGGTGGATTTGTAGCATACAAATCAAATTTAATTAATGGGTCAATGTTGTTAATGTTATTCATAATTTGTCCTTCAATATCTTTATTCATAGTATAACAGAATCCATTATCAATTCCTAGTCTTAGACTAGCAATCCTAATATTTATTGGGCTACTATCTGCGTAATAGATATATTTAGCCGGATCATATCCATACTCACATAATTTATTAGCTATGTATACTAAAAACTCACCTGTACCACAACTAGGATCAAAACTGTATGGACCTTTTGCCCAAACTTCCTCAGGAATATGTGACAACAAAGATGAAACAGCCTCAGCAGATGTAGACACATCACCCTTATCTTCTCTGTTAAATTCTTTCCAATTAATCCAATCAAAACCATTATTAATAATTTTTCTACTGGTATTGGTCAATTGATTGTTGATTTCTTCAGCTTGGAACATTTCAATAATAAAATGTTTAGCGTTTAATATTGAAGTGTTTTTATATTTCACCCCACAATGAGTCAACCAATCTACAAAAACTTCATCATCAGTGTTATTAATCAGGTCATCAATTTCAGTGTATTGTCCTTTTGACAAAATCACCAATAAAGGCAACATACTAGAAATTGTCATTCCTTGTTTTTTTAGATCTGCCAATGGATCTTTTTCAATATTAATTGATGTAGTAGAAGGGGACCTGGGCACTGCTGGCCCGTTCTTGCCTGCATTAGGATCTCTTTCAGGTGTTTTGCTTTCTTCTGATTTGTCTACTCCGGCTAAGAATTCAGCCGCTTTTAATAGACCGGCTTCATCAAGGTTACTTTCTTTCTTATAACCTTCTTTTAAGGAACATTCTTGATAAGCAGATATTGTTTCTTCCCAAGATTCCTCTGTGGCATCAAATGAACTTAATCTATAAATAGGGACTAAGTTATATAACTCTTTTCCTTGACTATCTATTTTTTTACCATTAGCTCTTGATCGGATAATGTTATAACGCATTATACTAGCACGATATGGATTACAATCATATACATCAAACCACTCTTTGGCAGTGTTTTGACCACGTAGCATAAGTTGCAACCCAACTTTAAAATCTGTATAATCGTCCCAGCGTACTACTGCACTCCATGGAGCTTTAGAACCTCTCAGCATTCTACCAATTGTAATAAAGATAGTACGTTTTAAACGTGCCATTTCATTATTAACATCCTCTTCAATAATGCCTGCACTTCCGAAGTCATTTGCTAGTAATGGCTTGTGCTGTGAGGTAATCTTACCTTGTAAAATAAGATTTTTTAGAGCGGCGCCGGATTTTTTGCCAGGCATAGTCCAAAAAATATGATCGTGATCTATTGGCGCCGGCATGCCGGACATATTAATCCAGTTATAATATTGATTGAATGCCGCTATAACTTCTGCCGGATTTTTAAATTCAACAATTGATCCCTTTCCGTTATCCCACCTTGATAGACCATCAATTCCCGTTTTAATTCCACCGGTGCCGTTTAGTACAGCACATAAGTTAAGTTGTCTGCGACTAAGTCCTTTAGCATCTAATTCGTCACTGGTAAGATTAGAAAACGGTAAATCATTAATAGATGATTTATGTAAACGTAATTTACTACGTACTTCTTCACCAAAAATACCATTATCAATATCAATTCTTTCTTGAATGATATCGTAGATAGCATGGTTACCCGGACGTATCTTGTGTTTTAATGCATACAAATCTGTACCACTCATCCAAACACATTTAGTATATCCAAATTGTGTTAAAAATGTTTTACTTTTTGTAGTACGCATTCCATGGTCTGATTCATCGATGATACACAAATGAGCCGGAATTAATTTCAATAAAACAACTTTGTTTTGGTCAAACGCATCCACGGGCCCTTCATACTCATTATTATCATCATCTTCGCATTTATTGGCGTATGCTTGATTGATACTTTGCATAGATACTAACCGTAATACAAGATCGCAAGTTTCTCGCAATTCTTGCAGTTTAGTCATCCAATCTGTTTTACCGGTGTCTACATATCCAATATGGATACCTTGTTCAAAAGTATAATCTTTGATATCTTTGGTAAGACCATTAAATGCACTAGGCCACTGACTAACAAAATCAGCAATAATACATTCTGTGATGCCCTGTGTTTGCAATGTCTTTACATACCTAGCCAATCCTAGTAATACTGTAGAGTTTTTTCCTGCTCTAGGTTTATACAATAGGAAAAAATCACGCATATTCCCACCATTAAGTAGAAAATCTGTAATGATATCTGCTCCGGACACTTGATAGTATCTAGCTTTTTTAATAAAATTTTGACGACCAATATTTTTTGCAGTAGTTACTTTACTGATAATGTCATAAAACTCCGTAATAGCTTCTTCTTTGTTACGAGGCCATTCTTTAAACCATTCAGTTCCTGAATTTTTTCCTTGACTGTTAGTAGTAGGAGGAACCCATCGGCCCTGTTTTTTTAATTCATCGTGAATTAATTCCTCAAGCGCATTTGCGGCATTCTCGCTTACGCATCCAACCGACGCCCAAGTTTCTAAAATGCCGTCAGATCCTCCTGCACTAGGATCTCTAGTTTCATTCCCATCTTCAAAAAATCCCTTACCAACCTTGGCTCTCCCAAGACTAATTAGTTCGTAATAATAATTACCATTTTCGTCTGTCTTTTTAATAACTCTAAAATAGACAATCCATGTTCTTACAGTTATACTATGTGTCAATGCATCATCAAAACAATTTAATTCACCGTGAAGAATTTGTTCCGGATGATCCTTATACCATGATACAGAATTCAAAGTAGCCACACTTCCACGTGGTGCAAACGTAGCTTTTACTGCATTATCAAAAGACGTATTCATAAACCAAATCTCAATTCAAATTCATTAATAGTTAACAGGTCAAATTCACGGCGAACTAAATCAGAGCCAAATTTGCTACGTAGTTGTTTAGCAATATCTTGTGAATACTTACTAAAGAATGATTCCCTTGCAGGGCGATTATCCATAGAAATAATTTTCTTAATTCTCTTGCTTGTTGATTTACTAGTCTTTGTCAAACGAGCATTCAATAATGATACTGCTTTATCAAAAGCTAAACCTTCAGGTAAACTATATAAATCAGAAGGGAAGTTGTCCCATGCACTATGTACATTTACATATTGAATAGTACCGATTGGATCCTGATGATACTTACCCACAACATACGCTGCCTCTCGGGCATCAGCATATGAACCCAAATGCAAACTTGTGCGTTGTTGTGCCACCACATTTCTCATTACCTCCGGGTCTGTAGGATTACCACACGCCGCAATAAACGGCTTGTCGGCATTCAGTGTCCAACTAGGGCTTAATGCCGCATAAGTATAACCAGTACGATTATTCTTGCGTACTGATTGATGTAATACTACACCATCAGAGATAAAATAAGCAGTAGTCATTTGTGTTCCTTTAGTTAAGTCAATACAAGTATTATAGCACAAGTGCCATTTAATGTCAAATTTTGCTGTATTCAGGAACCGTTTCTTCACGTGCGGCCAAGATGATATCACGGACACGTTCACGGTCTATACTGTCCCCATAGAATTCTGTACCCTCAGGGAGACGGATTTTGTAAAGTTGGGTGGCAAGACCAATTTGGGTACTAGTAAAGCCCTCTGGATAGATACCATTTGGACCATAGAAATCAAGCATATATTGTGTGAAGTTCATACTAGCTCCTTTGACTGAATAAGACTCTATTATAGACCCAAAATGATTTATTGTCAACCTTTTATTTCAATGTGTAACCATTGTGTGCAGTGAAGTGGTAAGGAGTAATGCTCTTCCCATCTGTACTTGGTACAAACCAAGCAGTCCAGGGGCTAGCATAATCCCTACCTAAACTTGTATTTCTTAATACTGTGCTGGTACTAGTAGTTAGATTATATTTTTGTACATAAGTACCATCATAAAATCCTGCAGTTGGTTTAGACCTATCGCCCGTCTTGTTTATGTACAGAATTCTATTTGCACCTTCGACAACGAATGTGAAATCCAATGCAAAGCCATACCCTAAATCTGATGGAATAAAATTACTTGGTTTATTTAAAAAATAGTTATTTCCATTGTTTAGATTTAGAGTAGCACCCAATCCATTTTCATAGTGATACCCAATTAGTAAATCTAGTTTTCCGTCTAGATTTACATCAATAAGTTCAACAGCAAATGGACCATAATCCAAAGTGTTGGTTTTACTTGCTAACAACCCATCATTTGATTCTGAGTAATATCTACCAGATTTGTCTAAAGTGAATTCTCCATTTTTATTGTTTAACAGAATGTTGATTCCCCAATTGCCTTGATTAGCTCTATGTCCCCACATAGAGTCACCTACAATCAAATCGGGATATCCGTCACCATTTAAATCAGCGGCAGTTGCACTGTGCAAATATCCAGAGAAGTTTGTTTTCTTTGATTTATATTTACCATCTGCCTGTGAAAGAATGGTTAGTCCATGTTCACCGGGATATGGTTCATAATCCCATCCAGTACATGCAACATAAATATCCGGCTTACCATCTTGGTTAAAATCAGCAACTACACCTTTGCGTGGATGTAAACAGCTTTCGGAATCACTAGTTAACAAGTTGATTTTATCCCAGCCACCAAATCCATCTTGTTCATAAAACTGTAATGTGGCATTAACTAAGTTATCTTTTGTATATTGTACTGTTGCAGTAAATAGGTCCAGATTGCCTTTGTTATTGAAGTTAGCTAGACTATATGCAAGTGGTATAGGTGTAGCTGGGAACTTAATTTGTCCATACCCGGTATTCTTCATGTTCTCATATGAAGTTGGGAATACTTTGGTTGGTGCTTTTACATACTTAGCAACAGGAACGGGTAAAGGATTAGGAGCAGGTGAACCACCGCCGCACCCTTGCAATGTAATCGTAAATAACAAAGACAACATCAATCGCATAGTAACACCTAAATGAATATAATCAATGTGTATTGTATAGCCAAACTGATTTATTGTCAACCGTAAAAAAGCCCCATTTAAGGGGCCTTTTTATTACTACTATATTATTTTTTTATAGTACTTTGATTAACAAAACCGTACATTTTTTCAGCAGTTTCAAGGATTTTGTCTAGACCAGGAAACTCGGGCATTGTGACTGTGGAAACAAGTTGACCCGTTTTTTCATCACGTTTTGCTGTTAGTTCCCAACCAGCAAATTTACTTGAGTATTCTTGTTGTACCATGTCTTTAGCCATAGCTAAAATATCGGTACGCAGTTCATAGCCATTTTTATTAAATTTAACTTCGGGTAGTTTTGGTGTATAGTCTGACATTATATTTCCTTTAAAGTGTATGTGTGTTAATTATAAATTGGTTTAGCTTGTTTGTCAACGGGTTTTGGTAATGTACCATAGTTAACCCATTCCCAATCTTCGTCAGTCATGGGCTGCCATTGATTCATTTTAGTTTACTCGCTTTGTAGTCTTTGATAGACTGTATTGCCTCTAGTAGGCTGTTAAATAGTTGTTTAAGTGTGTTCATAGAAATCTCCAATCTGATTGTTTGCGATGGAACTCGTAGGTCAATCGCTCAATGTCGCCTGCGTCTTTTGGATTTCGGCTGACTATATATTTTTCTAACTCTGTTCCGTAGGTATCTGTAGAGAAACCTAGGAACACTAATAGCATTCCTAGAATTTTCTTCATATTACTTAGCCTTTGTAGATTTAGCAGATTTTGCAATGTTAAAAGCAGGAACCATTGCTTTAACTTGATCGCCCATTTCTGTGTAGAAATCTTTGCTTGTGAAAATCATACCCAAGCTCATCATAGATTGCATTCCTGCATCCGCGGCTTGTTTGGTATATTTTGATTGTGCATCAATGAATCCGTTTAATGCTGTTTTGATGCCTTCGTGTTGAACTGTCTGTTCTACGAATTTCTTTTTAAAGTCTGAAACGCCGTCAATAAAGGCGTAAGTTGCTGTGTTAAACATTTTATATCTCCTATGTGTGTGTTTAAAATTGGGTTTTTATGAAGAACCCCTAACTTCATATATATTTATGCCGTCTGATAGATTTCTCTATATTTTGACATAGCTAATTCTCTGGCTAGAAATAATCTTAACTTAATATAATCATCCAATTCCTCATCGTCCTTTAAAGAGGTTTCAATCTTTAATATAATACGACGGGAATTGACTAATATGTCCTCATCACTAACTAGAACTTGATTTGGATCAAGTCCCCAAGTTCTAATTGCAATAAGTCTGTATGGATTACTTCTTAGAAGCTTCGGCTTTTTTATCGTCGGCTTTTCCAGGACTAGCAGGCTTGGCTTCACTTTTAGTATCTGCCTTGGGAGCATCCTTTTTCTTAGCCAATTTCATTTCTTCTTTTGGTGCTTCTGCCTTAGCAGCCGGTGCTACTGCAGCCGGAGCAGGTGTTGCTGGCTTAGCGGCAGGGGTTGCAGTCTGGGCAAATGCTGTTAATGACAATGCTGATAATATTACGATTGCTAATGTTTTCATTTTAAGTTTCCTTTAGGTTAATGAAGTAGATTTTTGTGTCTACATATATATAACGCGGTAGCTATGTATTTCGTTGACATAAATACTACTATGTTATATATATCTTATCAGGGAATTTACGACGGGCAAAACTACGAATATGCCAACACACCTGACCAAATAGGTAAATCATTTAATAACGGATTTGCTTGTATGGTTGACGTTTGGAGAATAGATAGTACTCTTTGTGTAGGTCCAGAAGAAGCACCTATCCCGGTAACTGACAAATATCTACAGGGTAATCGTTTTTGGATTAAATGCGGAAATCAGGAAACATATGATTGGTTTACTACACAATCATTAAGACAATATCCCAACTATTTCTATCAACCCAATTCTAATGTAAATGCATTAACTAGTAGCAATAGGTTATGGACACCCGGAACAGTTCCGGTAAATGATACTAGCATTGTTGTTCTACCTGAAATAAAAGACAGGGCATTGTTTAGCACTGTGCAATTAAGATGCTACGGAGTATGTAGCACCTATCTAACCTTCATTAAACGTATGCGTAATGAAGGAGAGTGGTATTAACCACCCCTACCCGTTCTACGAACAACACTTGCACCTCCAAAACCTTTATTAGGCTTTGGGACTTTCTGTTCAGATTTTTTACCTGTTAACATTGGTGTATTTTTCTTTTTAGCTTCGTTAGCTAAATTAATGAATGGATTTGGGTTTTTCTTTTCTGTCATTTTTTTACCTTTATGCTATCTAAATATTCATTTACATTTCCATACAAGCTGACCAACATAGCTATTTTGCTATCATAAAATCTTATATAGGGAAAGCTTTTCTTTCCATCTTTATTTACCCCCATATAATAGGGGCATTTGATTTTTTTATTAAGTTCTAATATATAGGCATGATATTGAGTTTCTGGTTGTAATTTTAACTCATATTGATAGAATTCTATTTCTGCCATTCTGAATGCTAAATCACCTACATCAGTTAAACGTAGTCCATCTTGGCGCCCAGTCATCCACCACTTGAATAGTAGCTTATCTACTGGGATAGTTTTATCTTGTTTTAGGGAATCAGGAAGTTGAGCCAATACAACTTCTGTAATAGTTTCTTTAAGGGTCTTACGTTTACTCATCTGGGTAGACAACTCTACCTGAATTCATAAACACTACTGTAAACTTATCTGTTTTAAATTGTAGGTTTAGTTTACGACACAAATTACGTGCGTGTCCTGGATTACTAAAACTAGTTTTTTTATACTTAGGTGTCGCTTCGCTATCTAAATAATGCTGACTTTTTAGATTAATAGGTTGACCCTCATAGAACACAGCCCATATGCCAGAAGCTTCTACAATCTGGTCACATTTGTATGTTACTTTGTCTACTAGTTCAATTAAGACTTTAGGTTGTGTCCTAGACATTAAAATCTACCACCGTTTAATTCTATTTGAAATACAGGTTCTGCTACAACCTTATTTTGTGATAACTCATAGTTATCAATAATTAATTTACTCAATTCATCACGCAATACCCGAGCCTCACTGATAGGAATTACAACATCTTTTCCCTGTCTAGTCTCCATCATGGATACTTTGTCTATAAATCGTTTTATATGTAACATTAACTATTTATCGTTTTTTTAGCCTCAATTTCAGTTTTATAAGGTCCTTGATAAGGATAACGCTGAATAAAGATATATTTAGGGCAAAAAACTGTTTCTTTCTCACTACCTTGTTGAATTACAAACCAACCGGCTGCATGATAGCATTTACTTTTGGGCCCTGTAGTAAACAAATGTAATTTACGTTTGATATCTAACATGCTATTAAAGACTTTTCCTGTTGTAGGGTATACCTTAAAGGGCAAGTCATGTGTAGTTTTATCTACCTTTTGTGCAGTTTCAAATTCAATATTTGTTTTACGTTTGATAGCTGAAGTATTTTTATAATGGCTTTTGTTACCGTGTAATTTTACTTCAAATCCTGAACCGTCAGCTATTACATTACCTACTTTTTCTTTACCATTAGTAACTATCCAAAATTGATTTTTAACTACGGGTTTTGCAATTAGTGTTTTTGTCATATGTGTTTCCTCTGTGTAAGTATACTATGTTTAAATGTACATGTCAACCTTTGTACCAAGATTATATAGATATTGGTACTCTTGGTATTCTCGGGTAAGTTTTAGTGATTCATACCGTTTAATTTCTTCAACATGTTGTTGGAAATCTCTGTCTTGGTCCAAACGTCTAGTTGATTGTGCTGTTACTATCTTTTCTTTTTCTATATCTTTAGCCGTAGCAATATCTCGGACTTTTGACAATTCCATAGCATCCTTTAACATATTATACCGTAAGGTATAATTAAGCAAGGGAGTAGGAGTAGATATTTTATTCATTCAATTCCAAAATGTTTTGTAATTGCTTTCTTTGCTTCTACAATACTACATGCATGTTGTGATTGGTCAAATGTAGTATGTACATGCGATTTCCCAGCACTATCAAGTGCTAATACACATTCATCAATTAATAATTGTGCCAGTAACCCTACTGCAAATCCATCATCAGTAATACATTTTTCAGCAAGTTCTTTAAGTTTTTCGTTATCCATATTCATCCTTATTTAAATAGTTTTATATCCTTGTGTTTTACAATTATAACACGATGTATATTATCTTTATATTTAATGGGCAAATCTAGGTGCACACTAATACGTGGTCCTTCAACCTCATTAATTAGTGTGTCATTACCCACAGTACCAACGAATGGAATTTTATTCCATTTTCCTATAACACGATCACCGATATTATATTTACCAGAGTATCGGTTTGCTTTGAAATATTCTGCTAAACTTGCCATTATAGCATAAACTGTTTTAATAAATTACTTGCCAAAGACAAGTCCTCTACTAGTGGTTCATCTAGCATTTTACGATATTCTACAATGATTTCCATAGCATACGCCTGATCCTCATCATCCAATGAGTACCACCACTTATGCAATTCTTCTGGTGTTTTGTTTAAAATGTATTGTAAGTTGTTGTAATCTCTATTCATTTTATTCTCCTAGTTTTTCCCAAATGTATTCAGATTCTTTCATATATGCTACTGGTTTAAGCCAGCCACTACTAATACATTTTTCAATAATTAACATATATTCTTTTGGACAATCTTTTGTGATTTCCATTGCGGCACGTGTAGCAATAGTTATACCATCCTCAATAATGAAGTCAGGATCTTTATTATGTATCTTTCTAATTGTCTTTTCAGGAATAGTAAAGGTCATACTTCAACACTAAAATGTTTAATGATTATATTTAGTGCATTGATAGCTGCCATATTACCGGTAACATCCTCAGGGTGTAACCAAACACCATTTGGATTATCTTCTGTCTGCGGGTTCTTACGCCACGCAGTTAACTCTTTTGTGAGATAACTCTTGTATTCTTTTAAATTCAGCAAGGTAATACGATCCGCTGTCTCACTGTCAATTGTAATAGGTCCAATACGTTTGGTCATAATTTTTGGTCAGTCAATGTTGTAAAAAAGGTTTTAACTTTGGTATCATTATCCCATGATACTGTATAATCATTGTCCTTATCAGATAAAGCTAATGCCTCATCATACGTAACTACACGATGACTGACAATCTGTTCGCCAAGGTACTCCTGGCTGAATTCCTTTGCCTCTTGCATTGTTACTGCATCTAACGCCCATAATGTTTTGTCATTATCATAGTCATCAGTACCTACGGGCACTTCAACCATATAACGATTTCTAAATGTACTAACACAATCTACAAGAACCCATTGTGTTTCTTCTTTGTTACTCATACTAAACTTCCCTTATAAGGATTGTTTAACCATTTTGCATATGTATCAGCTTGTTCACTAATCTTAGTCAACTCGTATTTACCACAAAATTTCATAAAATGAATGCCAACTTGAGGAGTAACAGTTGTACGAACACCTTCACGAATGTTCGTATCTACTGATAATTTAACATCATCTGGCTGACAAGTCAAATCAATCAATACCCGATTACGTTCATAATCATCACGTACACGATGTTCTACTTCATTGTGGTCAGACCAGCGTTGCAACATCATGTTGTTCCACGAATAGCCTTGTTTATTGCGGTCAGCATAAGCTTCCATCAATCCAACTTTGTTTTTGCTACCTTTACTACGCACACCTGGATAAGCACTGAATACGTTATCTGTAGCGTCGCCACGCATACATTTTTCGAAGAGGATAAATTGTGGATCACCTAACAGTTTTGGTTCACTTGTTTTCTTATCCTTAACAAGTTTACCCTTGTCATCAAAATAACCATCTAGTGTAATTAATTGATTAGTAATTCCATTGTACTGTTTTACATTTTCTGTAATCAGTTGGATGTAATCACTATCGCTACTGATAATAAAATGTTCATCTTCTGGATGCAAGTGAATGAATCGGGCAATCAAGTCATCGGCTTCTGCCTTAGGATCACGTAATACACTTACATTAGTTTTCTCTCGTAAGAAGGTTGTGAACTTTTCATAGGTGTCCCAGAACATTTCATTTTCTTCTTTTTCAGCTTGTGTTTGTGCTTGCGTATCCACAACACGATTTTTCTTATACGGCTCGTAATAGTCCTTACGCCAGCTTCTACCCTCTAAACAGAACACCACGTGGTCAATACCAAATTTGCGAACTATTTGATTACACGATGCTAGTGTAAGATGTAGTGCCATTCCGATCTTTTCCCATGTATCACTGTTGCGTGATGCAATGTGACGGGCACGGAAGAATGTGTTTGCTGTATCAATAAGTGCGTACTTCATGTGAATCTATTAAAAGTTGATATTCATCAGTATACACTATTTGTGTATTATTGTCAACTGTTAAGATAGGACTAATTACCCCTTCCCATGAACAGCGATACTTATCCCATATTTCACCAATAGGCCTAAAGTTCTCAAAGGTAATTTTTAAAGGACTATTAGGATTTCGGGTAGAATAAAACTCATATGGAATTAACATAAAGAATAATCTACGTGACTCGACGCCGGGCGCAATCATACAAACTCTTAGTGTTCCTGTTTTATTTTCTATGCCAATAGATGCTTGATATGCACCGGACTCGTATCGTACAGCACTGGCAAATTTAGCATCCGTGCCGTCTGAAAAATCCTTATGCCACGCATTATGCAGTAACCTAATAGTATGTGGCATATGTTTAGCCAACACACTTTCCCAAAATGCACCTTTATTGTTATTATCTTTTACAATTTCCCTAATCATAAAGGATCTGACTGATTCAGTCTCACTTTCATGTAAATTATTAACTAACTCATGTAAAAATTGAGGATCAAATTTATCAGATTTTTGAAGTTGTTCGGGTAATTCAATTGGTTCAATGTAATCTATATATTCAAACATATCATTCATAATTAACTTACCTCTGTTCTACCGTTACCTAAATCTTTTGTACGAATAACTCTTGCATCACGGCTTTCTGTACGGTTCTCCGGATCAGCTACCTGCTGTTCATACATCTCTAATGCTACATTGCGACATACTGTCTGAAACCATCTATCAACTATGATTACATCTGTATCATCTTCACGTTGCCTATAACCTGCTTTGATAAGATTTAATACAAACTTATCATTGAAATCTAAATCAAATGCACCATCATTGATGTTCTCAGGATTGATTTCTACTTTAGTAATAGCAATATAGGGTTCACCTGCCGCCGTTGCTTTTTCTTTTTCAGTAAGTTCAGTCTTAGCTTTAACTTGTTTAGGAGTAGGCTTAGGAAGCTCTTTCCTAGCAATAGGCGTATCCTCTTGCTTTTTAAATAAGTTTTTTAGTTTTTCAAACATTTGTATCTTTCTAGTAATTTAAAGCTGGCAAGATTCTTTGCCTTCGATTCACACATCATATCAAAATTATCAATAAATGTCAATGCCCAATCATTCACCGCTTCGTTCCAATAGTAATCACTATGTGCCCGAAGTTTCTGTTTACTATATCCTGCTTCAATCAACGCATCATGGGCGGGACGTTCGTGTCGGGAGTGTTCAACAAGACAATCTTCACGGCTGACGGAGTAATGTAAAGTAGGCCTGACACCGCGCCAGCTATCCCTAACCATTTTAACCCGATCATCAGTCGATTGAATATATTCTCCCGTTTTAATCCAATGATGGTGAATGTCCATGACCGTAGGGACGAGGTCAGATAACGATAAGCAGTCAAGTAATCCATGTGTGTATTCTTCATTTTCTAGTGTTAGTGTGTTTCGTGCCTCGGGGCTGAGTCTACCATAAACATCTCTGATACCCTGAGGACCTTTTCTACCAGAGATATGTACATTGATTTTGATATCTTGAAATTGTTGACCATAACCCATCCAACGAGCCATGTCACAATGATATTCAAATTCTTCTATACTCTTATTTACTACTTCTTCACGGTCACTTGCTAAAACAACAAATTGGTCAGGGTGAAAACTAAGACGGACATCATTGGCACGTGCGGTCTCACCGATTGGCGCAAACCATCGTTCTAAACTGTTTTGTACATCAGTTGAATGCCAAAATTCTTTGTATCCATCCATAGTATAAAAACTGAGCATATCACTAGTAAGGCGCAACATACGCAATTCAGGTTCTAATGTAGCTACACGCTTAACCAATGCATGTGTATTAAGAATGTTACGTTTAGCAACATCCATAATCTTTTCTTCTACAACATCACGCTTATTACGCTTTGCCCATGCTTGTGTAGTACCACCCGTGTTAAGACCTTCGGCTGAAACAATCTCACCCTTTTTGTTGATTTCTGCCCATTTACAAGCAAAGCCGATGCGTTTGATAGATTGATTTGTCAAAGTAATAGTCCAAAGTGATAAATAATAGATGTAGTGTAGCATACCTACGCAATAAAGTCAACTATTTACGGATACCACTATGAGAGCAAACGAATTTATCACTGAAGCCGCTAATCCAGCACAACAAGCCGCCATTGCCATTAGTAAGAAGAAAGAGCAAGGAATTGATGAGGATTGGCAAAAGGTCAATAAAAAGGATAAGACTGACGGAATGAGTAAAAAAGCGGTCAGTGCTTATCGTAGAGAGAATCCTGGTAGTAAACTAAAGACGGCTGTAACTACTAAGCCAAGTAAGTTGAAAAAAGGTTCTAAAAGTGCTAAACGCCGTAAATCATTCTGTGCAAGGATGAGTGGAATGAAGAAGGCTCATGCAAGTGCTAAGACTAAACGAGATCCAGATAGCCCAATCAATAAGGCACTACGTAGATGGAACTGTGAGAGTGTAGAGCAAATGCAAGAGTTAGTAATGCTAGCTGAACAATTTATCCGTAAGTCTAAATCTTAAGCAAATCCTCTATAGTATAAAGGTTCTTCATATAAGGTGACACATCTTCAAGTACATAGTACTCAATATCACCTTTTCTTCTAGGTCCTTTGATAATTTCAAAGTCACATTTATTGACTTTTTGAAATAGATTAGCCATCTCATTTACAGTGTAACCTACACCGTGACCCAAACATTCAATCTGATTAGCCGGTTTCTCAATTGCCTCACATAATGCATGACAGATTTCTTCTACATGAACATAATCACGCACACACGTACCATCACTGGTGTTTGGATAATCGCTACCATAGATAGTGAATGATCCAATTTCCGGAGCCTTCATTAGATTATAGAACAATCCATCGGGGTTAGTGGGAGCCACGACGGTGCTTCCAATAACATTATAAAATCTAAAGACTGTATATGGTGTTGATCGATGGGTTGTACAATATTCTCTTACCACATCTTCTGCCGCACGTTTACTGATACCATAAGCACTGGTACAATCTTGTGCGGCACCTGTACTAGCAAAGATAAAGTTCTTTGTCTTTATTCTGTTAATAACATTCATGGTACCGTTTAAATTAGTGATATAGTATCTGATGGGCATTATTTCGCTTTCACCTACACGAACTAAGGCTGCTAAGTGAATTACACAATCATATTCAATATCACCCGGGATAACAAATTGTCTATTGATATCGCAACGATAAAACTCATTGAGTGGTGCTTGTGGTTCATCAATATCTAAGCCATGTACTTCATATTCATTCTCAAGCATTTTGCATAGATGACTGCCAATGTATCCTGAGCATCCTGTAATTAAAATCTTTTTCATAAACCCTCAAATAATGATAGACCTTCTGCTTCTTCTATTGGTTCAAAGTTTGGATCTTTTGTTAAATATGTATCGTCATCTGTATAGATAACCCTAAATTTATGCTTGTTGGTTAACACACTACGTACATCATCAATACAAATAATACTACGGTTTAGATCACCAATAAAATCAACGTGTTTAGTTGTAGTCTCATTGCATATTTTTGCTGTATTACTATTGGATTTTCTAGGTTCAAAATCATTAAAACAGTTGTTCCATTTATGAAAGACAGTAGCTTCTTGTTCTTGTGCATGTTCTAATGATCCCAAGTTATACCATCTTTCTGCTTTTTCAAAAATATCATACAACTCTTTTGCTTTACTTGCCATGTCTTTTTTAGTACAAGTATAAAAGAAATCTTTGTTAAAGTTATTAGTCCAACGTTGATGTTCTAACACTAATGTAGGCATTTGAATATGCTGTTCATAGAATGCCATACCATAACTCTCAACAATACTAGGATTGAATGCAATTCTAGCACTTGTCATAAAGTTAACTTTCTCTTGACCAATGATACCTACACGAATTTCGTAAGATACACCTATCTTCTTTAATCTATCTTCAAACTTCTTTGCACCATTTGCACTAGTCATTACTTTTGCTGGTAGTTGTGTTTGTTCAATCAAGTCTAAAAACAACTCAGGATTTTTACCTTCTTCCCATCTACCAACAAACAATATACCTTCACGTGGCTTATGATGTTCTTCTAATAAACCCTTTTCTGTGATAGGAATAGGTAAGTGATATGAAGATTCATCTAAATGTACTTGATTGAATTTACTTTGAGTTCCTATATCAATGTTTGTTGTGCTTAATTGTTGACGCATCATCACATTGGTGTTGTTTAAAAAAGGATTTTTAGTATCGTTAAAGATTTGACTTTCTAAGTGTGTGTATGCAATGATTTGAATACAATCTTCAAGTCCCATTGTACTAGCTACCTGTACAGTTTCATATGTATTGCATATCAGTACATCATACAAATTATGTTCCAGTGCTTCTACAATAGCATTACGGAAGTTAGCCATTCGCTCATAGCAAAATGTATCACCGTACATAAAGATATTGCTATGGTCGGTATACTTTAATGACTCTAATGGGGCAATAACATTTGCTTTGATAGATTTAACAAACTCAGTATCTTGGGGTTCTTTATCGGTAATGATATCAACTTTAATATTATGTTGATCCATTAGTTCACAGAAGCTTTTTGTAAATTGCCCTATTCCCCCATGAGGGATGAGGGTTTGATAGCTTACTAAAAAGCCAATTCGTTTATCGTATGTTCTCATTTATCTTTTACAGTAGGTACATCTTGCCATTCAGTCCATTCACGTTTTTTAGTAAAACTGCCGTTAAGGGTAGTTGTACCGTAATCAGTTACTTCACTTTGTGTTCTATATTGTAACACTTTTTCTGGTCCGTCATAACCGTTTCGGACAAGATATCTTAATTCATACATATATTTACCTTTTTAATAACCACATAATGTGGGCATTCTTAGAATGCCATTTGTGTTCAAATATGGACTCACCTGGCCCTGACCACATTGCTGTAACCCTATAACCATATGTTAACCAAATCAACTTACCGGTTAACACACATCTTTTAGGCAACCATGCAAACTTAAGAGTTGATCCTAGACCTCTCATTAATGCATTGTTGTAAAATACATCATCATCTATTGGATAATCTAACATGTAGAGACTATTTTATGTGCCCCACTCGTTTTTAAACAGTGGGACTTGAAGTCTATCACTATAACGATAACCACGATTCATTGCTTCAATAGCAACATTCTTAGCATTCAAACTATAGATACTTTCTACACCACCACATGGCATAAAGTATACAGGGCCTCTAAATCCACCATTACGAAACTCTTGTACTGCCTTATCAGCTTCTAATGCATCTTCCTTAGTAGCAATAACAAACTTTAAATATACAAAGCCAACAGTTTCATATTGACGAATAATATTAGGACAAATTGCTTCACTCCACTTCTCACCACTGATACTTAGTTTAGGACTAACACTAAATGTTAATGCATTCTTTTCTCTGTTAATCTTCCATT
>ENA-OSIY01000444-OSIY01000444.1-marine-metagenome-genome-assembly--contig:-NODE-444-length-23116-cov-8.554147_pt1 | contig 23116 bp, 27 predicted proteins | sample MGYA00237884_ERZ534233 | MGnify/ENA primary metagenome ERZ534233 (study PRJEB26412, sample SAMN06343840) | marine metagenome | isolation source: estuarine water | place: USA: Columbia River Estuary... | reverse complement strand
ACCAGCCTTAAAAGCAGGTTTATTTTCAGTTACTCCATCAATTCTCATCCCTAAACCATCAAAAGTATAGTCAGGCATTACACCCATAGTAACTTTAAATGAAGATTTACCCATATCTGGATTTCTAGTTTTTGAGAATGTTAATTTAGAATAATGAAATGTTTTTTCGATTACGTTTACAATATAACTAAGCACTTCTGCTTCCCCTTTGTAGTTTACTTTTTCAGCATCATCGCTTGGCTTATGATAATCACTATGTTGTCCAGTAAAAAAATGTAATACAGGAATGTCTTTTAAATAAAACGAAGTTTGATCGCTTGGTCCTATACCACTGCTATCTTTCTTAATATTAAAATTTAATTTTAAAGAATCTAAAAGTGGAACGAAACTTGGAGAAGTTCCAACGCCATATATCATTAATTTTTTAGTAGAATCATTTAAACGACCTATCATATCCATGTTAATCATATAATTTATATTGTTTAGATTAATATCAGGATTTTCGCACCATTTTTTTGAGCCTAATAAACCTAATTCTTCTCCACTAAAACAGATAAATAAAAAATTAAAAGGTTCTATTTTTTTATATATAAGTTTATGTATAAAAAATGTTTGTCATTCGCAGAGAACGAAGAAGATATAATACGGTTAAATCACTATACAAACTTACAGTCTCTATGTAGTTATATAAATAGATATATAAAAAGAGATAATGTAAATTATTTAAAAAATGTCGACTTACTATGAACTTCAATTTTACAGACTTTTACTTAGGATATCCAGGACACCCTAGGTTTAGAACTCCAGAACTCATAGAAGACGATGTAATAAGAGTAATTGTCCAAAAATGGGAAATGATTTTATTTACGAATAAAGGAGAAGTTTTCTTTGATACTGGTTTTGGTGGTGATTTAGTATACTATTTACATGAAACAAGATTGTCTGCAGAAACAATAGAATCTGATTTAAAGTCACAAGTTACACAATATATACCAGAATTAAATAATATTGAATACACACTAAAAGTATCGTTCTTTGAGGATCCAGAAAGATTTCAAGAGTATATGGAGATTTTTTTCCAAGTTAGTGATTTAGATGTGTATTTAGTTGTTGCTTAATATCTAAAATATGTCTCATTCAAAAAGTCAACATAGTTATAAATACTTCTTTCCTTTATTTTCTTAGGCAAATCTTTAAAACTAACATCTGTCCATTCTTTATTGAATACCCATTTCATGTTCTTAGGTGCTTTCTTTTTAGTACCATATTTGTTACGCATTGCATAAACATATTTGAATTGTTGTTTTGATTTAGCAGGCATATTTAAATATTTATTTTATCGGACAGTGGTCAGCACTATATATGTATTTATGATTCAATTTAAGCTTCACACCCATTGCCTCCGCAGCAGTCTCGACATCAGTAAGACATTCACCATCAGCACCACCTACAAGAATAACATCTCTTACTTCATTCAAATCTTCATTGACACTTTGTGCCTCAGCAACTTCTGTGAAAAGTTCATGAAGTTTTTTAGGCATATGATACCATTTATGATTGTTACCGACATAAATTATCAATGTTCCTTCATTTGTTGGAAAAAAGTCTCCTTTTTTTAATTCATTAGCTTCTTCTTTCTCACTTACTTCCTTATAAGTATCCGGACTCAAAACCTTCTTATAGAAATCTGCATCCACATCGTAGTTGTATCTCTTTTCTATCAGGTCTGTCTGGTTTGGAAAATGATATAAATCTTTGTGTACTGGAATCTCAGGGTCTTCATCATACAGATAATCTTTATCAACATTCTGTCCGTCCACATGGTTGTCCCAAATTTGATATACCTTACTAAACTCATTGCAGTATTTCTTCAACTCATGTAAATACATCTCTGTAAAAAAGGAACGAAAAGATTTTTGTACATCAACTACGATAAGAATGTCTTTACTACTGTGACTTTCGAAGGTTTTTAGGTATCTCATTTACTATATATTATTTTAAAAATGTCTTGATAGAATAAAATCAACTGCTTTGATTTCTTTGTCATAGTTGTTTATATCAAATTGGTCAACCGATACATCTCTCAACTTTTTCAATTTAAATCTCCAGTCAAGAAGTTTATCAACATCACCTGGTTGAAATTTATTTTTAACATATCCCTTATAAGTAACGGTATTTATAAATTCAAGTTCTTTAAAACCTTCAAATAGTTTTAGATGCTTCATAAGTTATATATTAAATAAAAAAACTCATCATTTCTGATGAGTTTTTAATTTCTAGATACTAGTATTTTTAAGCTGGAAGTTCTTCTTCATCTTCCTCTTCTTCTTGACCTTGACCCTGTGCTTGACCCTGTCCTTGACCTTGTGCTTGACCCTGTCCTTGACCTTGTGCTTGACCCTGTCCTTGACCTTGTGCTTGACCCTGTCCAGTTTGTGCTTGACCCTGACCTTGTGCCTGTGGTTGAGCTTGTCCTTGACCTTGTGCCTGTGGTTGAGCTTGCTCTTGTCCTTGACCCTGAGCTTGTGGCTCTTCAAAATCACCTTCTTGTGCTTGACCTTGTGGTTGAGCTTGTTCCTGTCCTTGACCCTGTGATTGTGGTTGAGCTTGTGGTTGAGCCTGTGGCTGAGCTTGTTCTTGACCTTGAGTTTGTGCCTCACCTTCAGTTTGTACCTGAACTTGTCCTTGACCCTGTCCCTGAACTTGTCCTTGTGCACCACCCATTAAAGCATTTCCTGGAATCTTTTCAACGTCTGTGTTGTTAAGAGTTATGTATTTTACAATCTCTTCCGCGATGTCAACATCACCGAAAAACTGACGAAGGTTTTTTCCTGTAGTGTCTTTAACTTTCTTAACATAAGAATTGATTAAAGATTGAGGAATATCGATCATAGTTTTAACCTTATAGATATCGTTCACTTGAAGAACAGCCTCACTGATTATCTCTTGTCTGTTTTTCTGAACTCTAAAACTTTCAAATTGTCTGATGTGTTTCATGTTTTGGTTTAATTTTTTATATAGTTATATATTAAGTAAAAAATATCATTTTTTACACTTTTAATGTGCTATCAAGATTGCCAATATTCCGACTGCAAGACCTACTCCACCGAATAGCCACTTTTTAATCTTCTCCTTTTTCAAATCACGTTTTAGACCATCCATCTGTTTATCTTTTATACATTTCTGTTCATCACATATCTTATTACTTTCTTCAAGATTTTTTACCTGATTAAATAGGTTATCTATTTGAGAATCTTTGTCTTTTATCTGTAATTTTAATTCAGACACACTTTTCTCAAATAATACTATCTGATGGTTCTGTGCATCGACTATTCTTATGTAAGAAACATTTAAACTATCACATTGTATTTTAGATTTTTCTAAAATATTTAGTATTTCTAAATCGTTGTCTATTTTTTGTGCTTGGCTTAAAGTAAAGACGACAACCTTCTCACCTTTTTGGTTTAATTCAATCTTAGGATATTCCTGAGAATATGATAGAAAAGAAGTAAGTACCAACATAATACTTAATATTATTTTCATGGAGTTTTAAGTTTGTTTTTGAAAGAGTTGATAAGGTCATCATCGTCTCTTTTGATTGGATTTTTTCTAAGATTATCAAGTTTTTTATTTGTTTCTATCAAATCCTTATTAGCTTTATCGACTTGATTCTTATAGTCAGTAATATCTTGTTTAGACGCATCTATTTGTATTTGTAAATCCGCTATACGAACATCTCTTTTATCGATAACCAACTGTATCCGATTAAAGTCTTTTTTAAGATTTTGGTTTGCATATCTAAGAGAATCTCTAGTCTTCTCAAGTAATCTGTTTTTTTCTTCTAATTTTTCAAAAGGTTCTCTATTACAACCTTTGAAGTTCAAAAATACAGAAACCAATAAGCAAGCACCAATAAAATACAAAAGAGCTTTTTTTAAATCTATTTTCATAATTTTTATTCTATTTTAATTTATATATCAAAATATTATATATATATTTGTACATAAAATAAAACGAACCATTATGCAGTATAAAAGACTTATCTGTTTTGATTTTGACGACACATTATTTCACACGCCACTTCCAGAAGATGGAAAAGTAGTCTGGAAAGAAAAAACCGGAACAGATTGGCCACATAGAGGTTGGTGGGGTAAACCAGAATCTATCGATGATGAGATATTCAACATTCCAAGAAACGAATGGACTTACCAAAAATATCTGGAAGCAATAGCTGACCCAGACGCTTATGTAATTTTAGCAACTGGTAGATTAGACAAAGTTCCAGGAATGAGAGACGGTGTTGAAAAGATTCTAAGAGACAACAACATAGAATTTGATGAAGTTCACTTAAACTGGGGAAGTGACACATTTATTTTCAAATGCAACTTATTAGAAAGAACAATCAAAAAATTAGGAGTGAAAGAATTGAAGTTCTACGACGATAGAGAAGCACACTTGCCTAAATTCGTAGAATGGGCAAAAGAGCAAGATATCAAAAGTACAATAGTAGACGTTGTTAACAAAACAGAAACAACTATTCAAGGATCTAGTATATAATATATAATCAAAAAATAAGATAATACACTATGGGTAAAATTAAAGAACAAGTAGAATCGAAAGTTGAAGAAATTCTGTCAAAGCCTTATCGATTAGACCTTCACAATGATGACTACAACTCGTTTGATTGGGTAATAACGTGTCTTATGAAAATATGTAAACATGAGCAGGAACAAGCAAATCAGTGTGCACATATAGTTCACTTTAGAGGTAAATGTGATGTGAAATATGGAGACTACGATACAATCTCTACAATGAAAGAAAAACTAAAAACTGCAGGACTTTCAGTAACAATGGAAGCTAACTAATAAAAAAAATACACTCATTGAGTGTATTTTTTATTTTAATATCTTTTACGTTTTATTGAACCAGTTTATTCCATTCGGATTAGATCCAGCATTCGAAACTTTATTACGTGACATAATTTGTCTTCTAACACTAAGAACTTGACTATAGTCAATTCCCTGTACATAATCCATGTTTTTCATACAGTCGTTAACATAAGACATAAAATCTTTAGGACTATGTTTGTTTCCCCATTCTTCAACCATCTCTTTAAATTCGGATTTGGCAAAGATAGAAGTTGCATTGACCACGGTCATAACCGTATCATCATGTCCTACGTCTGCTGCATATCTTACGTTACCTGCGGTAGTGACATGCTTAACAAAAGTTGTTATTTCTCTAATATTATCCTCATTTGTAATATGAAATCCTCTACTATACATAAGTTCTTGATAGTCTTTAACCATCATGTTTTTATTCTCACCAACTTTTAGTCCAAGTTTTTCTTCAGTCGAATCTATTCTATGTTTATACCTAACAAACACCGATGAACCATAGTTGTTGTTACCATCAAAAACGTGCGGCATCTCCGCCAATAGTGTGTTTCCATAGTTGTTTAACTCAAGAACTACTCTTACATTATCAGGATTCAAATATTCAAAAACAAGAAGATAAAGAAGTTCTGCTAATTGTTTGACAGAAACAAAGTTGTTTCTGTATAATCCAACTTGCTCAAGTCTGAAGAAATCAGTGATTGCCTTATATTTGTGTTTTTGTGTTTCTATTAAATCTACAGGTTTTTCAGAAACTTTAAATATGTTTATGATAGAGTAATCTTGTCCTAAACCTTCGGATATATCGACAGAAAGAACATATTTATATTCTTTTCTTTTTAATGGCATATGTACTTCATCATCATCAATCCATTTTAAGTCTTCATACATAAACCTCAGTTTGTTCTTAAACTCAAATATTTCTTCATAGATATAGTTCTTTTTAGATTTTAAAAGTTCATCTATTATGGCCTCATTCAAAAGAGACTTACTTGAGTTAATAAATCTAAGTCCATACTCTTGATTGAACGCATCTTCTCCACCAATATCCTTCACAGCTTCGTCTTTCCACGTTGTCATCTCTGCAATGGCTAATATAGAAGTCTCAAATCCATTTTTGTCTATAAAATGAAGAGATTTCACTTCTTCATCCGTACACTTTTCATTATTGAATACATGAATGACATCTTTCTGCTGGTCTAAGTTAAACTCAATCTTTGTCGTCGTGACTTCACCAAACGTATCTTGTACTAATTTAAATATGTCGTCTTTTGTAACACCATATTCATAAAGTTTGTGTGGATTCAATCTTATATAAGTCACAAACCTACCAGGAACCTGATACCAGTAAACCCTCATAGGCTTGTAGTTATTCTTCATTGGATCACCATCAGGTCTTTCTGCATCTGTTAGTAACCTATGAAATAAGTTCATACCATTTGGTGTTGATGTAATGATAATCTTTGAGTTTTGTACCGCAGAAACCGTCGGGAATGCAGCGGTATAGTATGGTTCGATGATATTCGACGGAATATGTGCAAACTCATCTAAGTAAAGAACGTCAATGGTAAAACCAATCGCAGGAGTCTTAGACCTAGCAGAAGTTTTGATTCTACAACCATTCTCAAACGTAAGAGATTTTTGATTCCAAGTCTTCACTCCAGGTTTTAAGAAGAATGGAAGAAGTGTGTATATCGATTTTACTTTATCTACAATCTCAATTGCAGTATCACCTTTGTTGGCAACAATCATACAGTTTTTATCATTACTGAATAATATCGTATGTAGTATGAAAATAGCAGAAGACACGGTTTTACCGACCTGTCTCGATGCCATAAGTATATTGAATCTATTGTTGACAAAGTTGTCTAAGATTTCTTTTTGGTAATCTCTAAGAGTTATAGAACCAACAGAACCGTCTTCTCTTTTTGTCTTACAATACTTCTCAGTAAAGTAATGTATATCTAATGCACATCTTACGTATTCTTGTTGTTCTTCAGGAGTCATCCTGAAAGAGACACCGGCTCTTCTGATACCGACTTCACTCTTCATCCAAGGATTCTGATATCTCTTTATGACTATACCGTCGTTTATCTTATCAGTTGCCTCATCGACAAATTTGGTGGTAAAAATCATCTGCCTTTCGGTCTCGTTTGCCTTTACAGCCATATATAGTATTTTTTGTTTTTTGTATATATAAAAGGGTAAAAGTGGAAAAAATACACTTTTTTCTATTTATATATACTATATGGGAAGGAAATCAGGTGTCAACAAGCTAAAAGTAGGTTTCTCTATAGATATAGAGACCTATAAAGAGTTCGAGCAGTATTGCGAAGAGAACTCTATAAACAAGTCTAAACTAATAGACAAGATATTAAAAGGCTTCTTGGAAAAGGAGGATGCCAAACTTACCAAAAATAATTATGTTTAAACATGTCTAAAGAAGAAAACGAAAAAAACAGAATAAAATACGAGTTCGATGAAATACAATCGGAAAACGGAGACTTTGATTTTTCTAAACATCTAGCCAGACCAGAAGATTTGCCTGATTTAGGTGAGATTGAAATATATGACTATGACTCGGACTTGACCGTAGCTAGTCAACAAGCAATGGACGTATTAGAACCACTTGTGGATCTATACTTAGGTGACGTACCTAAACTGAAAGAACACCCTTATATAAAAAGTAAGATGAAAGAAGATGCGATGGTTTATGCAGAAGCTATCTTTTTAACTAAAATGACAAGAAAGAACCTTCTTACACAAATGAGACAGGTAGATAATGGTGACAATTCTGCAAGAATGCATGAAGTAGTCAATCAGACCGTTGGTCAGATTAGAGAAAATGCGAAGTTTTTATCAGGTCAGAAGTCAGAACTTGAAAAGTTTTACAAAACACTAAGAAAAGATTTAGGATATAGTGAAATAGAACAAGAGGCACTACCTATTGAATCGGAAACTAAAAGTCCAGAAGGTGAAGTTACAACAAATCGAGAATTGAATGAGATGATAAAGCTTGCTATGCTCAATAAAGCACAGGATAAAGCAAAATAACTACTTTTTGAAGTTGAATCTTTCGAAGGTTTTTATAAGATTATGATATTCAACTACAACCTTTGTCTTAGAAAATCTTTTAACTTTATTAGGACTCACAAAGTTTACATAAAGTATAGTTTCTGATTTAAGAAGATCTTTTATGTTAGATTTTATACTAGACTCACTATTATCTATAAGAAGTTGAAGTAGTTTATTACAATCTATTGCAAGACTAATGGTATTTTCATCGTCTTCGTAGAATTCAATCTCATCATATTTTTCGAGTTCTTCTTCCGTAAACTTATCACCTTCAGTCTTCATACCAATAAGATGTTGAAGAAGTAATCTTACTTTCTTATGAGCAACTTCATCTAAATCTCTATTATAGAAAGTTTCTGATATGAAATAGTATTTCTTAACAACCAATCCAATCTTTTCGAGTTTTTCTTCTATCTTCTTTATTATCTTCTCATAGTTGTTTTTAGTATTCTTTGAGCAGATGAAATAAATCTCATCGGTCGTGTTTTTAAGATGTTGTAGGTTTTCTATGTTGATATCATAGTCAAGTGTTTCTATTATCTCAGGATTCATATACTCTTGCATAGAGAATATAAGTTTTGTAATATCTATTTTAAGATTCTTACATTTAACCTTCAAAGTGTTCATTAACTTTTCTGGTATCCAATAAGTGGCACCACCAAAATAGATAGAGTTATTTTGACTTTTATATATTCCACTCTTTATCAGATTAAAATCTGATTTAGATATTTTCATAATAGGTACTTTTGGATTTGATTTGTCTACTATCCAGACTTTACTATTCATGACTAAAATGGTCTCTATATCAAAGAAGTGTGCTTTCATATTCTAAAATTTGTTACTTTATATCTTATCTCATGAGGTTTTCCATCAAATCGACTACCTTCATACTCTTTATCAGTCCAAGTGACTCCTCCACTAAGTTCGGTGTCAAAACTTCTACATTTTGGACATGTCATTGGTCTTACTTCAACACCATCAACAATAGATACTTCAGCTTCGAAGTATTCGAAATGTGCCTTACACCAAGGACTTTTACAAACACCTATTAGTTTTTCCATATAGTATATATAAAAAAAGAAAACCCATCAAATGATGGGTTTTCTTTTTATTTTATCATGTTCTTACTTAATGCAAAATCATAAAGTATCGGTAAGTTTAAGTATTTATAGTAGTTGTTTCTTATTTCTTTTAGTTTCTTGTTTCTTTTTACTATGTTGAATATTAACATTCCGAATTCTTCTTGAAAATCTAAGTAACAGTCACACCAAGGTTTGTTGTAGTTTTCTAATGTTCTCCATTCTGTATATCCACCAGTTAACCAAAACAATGATTTTTCAGGTGTGATGTTATCTGTATTTATATCTTCTAATTCCATATCCCATATTCCATCGTTCCAATCCACTTTCCTCATCAACAAGGCAACCGCTTCCGATATATCACTGGTTAGTTCGTTTCCAATCTCAAAGAAGTATGAATCTTCTTCTTTTGTTACTCTCACAATACCGTTGTTGTAAACATCGTTTTTGCCCACAGTTTTTAGAGCTAGTTTTCTCCTTTTCATAGTTTGTTGTTTTATTTTTTAGTCGTCACTCATAATTTGATGCCGTTCTTCCATTCACCTGCGAAGTTTCCATTTTCGAATATTCCGCTTTCCCAGGTTCCATGAAAAGAACCACTTTTGAATATGCCATAGTACCAATTTCCAGAATAGAAGTCGCCACTATGCCAAATTATAGTTTCTTTCTTTAACTCAAGAACTGCGTTCTCGAATTCAGAATCTATAAGCCAGTAAAAATTTTTAGATTGTAGTATTTGATTTATTTCTCTTTCGTTGGTAAAGACTTTACCATTGTGTTTCAACTCTAGGTATCTCATTGTTTGGAGATTTTTTTTATACGTTATATATTTAATTTTAGGTAAGGAAAAAAACCGAAATCGATTTAATGGCGGATTTTTTAAACTATCAAAAAAATAAAATTTAAAAGTGTTGATTCTAAAGAGAAAAATGATATTAAATATTTGCTAAATAAAAAAGCCCCGGATAAATCCGAGGCACACACACAAACAAAGTTATATTATTGATTATCTAATAAATCCTTTTCTTCTGCAGTGATAGAAGCTATTCCGTATTTGAATATTTTTTCTAAGATTGCATCTACTTCTAAAACAACAGGTAAATCTTGTTTAACTTCAACAACATCTTCAACAACATCTTTAACATAAACAGAATCTTTTCGAGACTCTAAGTTATACAACTTTGAATCCATAGATGGAGTTCGTATGTCATAACCTTCTGCTAAGAAAGCTTTGTAGTTTCTAAGAGTTTGTTCAGTTTTTGGCATCTTTGGAGTTTTCACCGGTTTGATGGCTTTTATTTTATCTTGATCTTCTTTAGAAAGAGAAGCAAAGTCTGTACCTAAACGAAAGAAACCACCGATAATAAAAGCAACAATTTTACCTTCTGAAATCCAGTACATAGATACTTTTGTTTCTGTTTTTCTTCTATAAAGTTCTTCGAAACCTATAAAGTAAGTCTCACATACTGCAAATAGTTGTTGAGAGCTCAATGATGTCAAGTTTATGCAGATTATTTTATCGAAGTTGATTTTCATAGTTTCTGTTTGTTTGTTTGTTTTACAAATATAAGACATTTATTCTATTTACACAAATTATTCTATCTTTTATTTATACTAATATCAATCTTTCAGATACAAAAATACAAATAAAATAGAGATTACACTTTTAATATATAAACAAAATATAATCATAACTACATGAAATATCTTATTAAAAGAAATGACTTTTTAAGAGAAGCCAAAAGATTAGACGAAAAATCTGAATTTCTAAGAGACGCAAAAATATCAGGAAATGAACTATATCAAGAACTTATAAAAGAAAGTGAATATGCCACCAACCACGGATCAGGACCAATGGCGAATGATATTGGATGGCATGATTCATTAGTAGGTAGGTTTTTGAATCACCTTGTTAGAAAAGCAAAAGTTGCTAACAACCTTAGAAGAATAAAGCCATTAATCTCAAGACTAGAAGGTGAATTTGATAGGATAGCAGTATCTGGATTTGCATACAACATGAATCCGGAAGATAAGAAACTTTATGCAAAAAGTATTTTGTATTCATTCTTTTTTGCATTGAACGAGGCCGTTGAAAATGGCTCTGAGACTAATATTATAATAAATCTTACAGAAAGTGCAATCACAGCAACGGAAGAAATGAAAGAAACCGATATTGATACTACAGTAAAGGCTAAATTACTTGAAGAGCTTAATGGTTTTCTAGAGGAGTTAAAAAAAATAGAAGCACAAGGTCAAGCACAAGGTCAAACACAAGGTCAGGGTCAAGCACAAGGTCAGGGTCAAGCACAAGGTCAAGCACAAGGTCAGGGTCAAGGTGAAGGTCAGGGTCAAGGTCAAGGTGAAGAAGGTTCTGAAGAGAATGAGGATAAATATTCAAAGCTAGAAGAAAGTCTTCCAACCATGATTAAAAATCTAAGTGCACTTTACTATATCTTAAAAAATTACAAAAGTGTAAATCTTTTAAACTTCAACAAAAAAGAAGAGGCGGATGCAAAGAAACCAGTTCCTTATGTAACTGTAGCTGGTGATACAATAGAGAAGATACTGAAAAAAAACGAAGTAGACAAAAAGGGACTTACTTTTTCAAGTGCAAATATTGATAAAATTTTTACCAAAAATGTAGTATTGAAACCAACACTCGATGCTGCTAATAAACTTGCGACTAAAAAGGAAAAGATAACTTTAAAAGCAGGACTTGAATTAGTATTGGAGAAACAAGGTAATAGTGTGGATGGCGATGGCAATAATGTCTATAAAGAAGAAGATCATTTGACTCAAGCATTTGGAAAACTGAAGCAAGATATAACTGCATTGGTCGACACAAAAGATGGAAAGCTAGCAATAAGCTTAGAATTCATAAGAATACTATTAGCAAAACATAAAGACAATAAAAACGATACGCTTATAATGGCTTTATACGACAATGTAAATAAGTATTTGGTAGGTGACAAAAAGCAAACGATTCAAGAAAAAGATCCTTTATATAAAGAGTCTTACGAATATCTAATGCCAAAAAGCGAGAAAAATCCAAATGGTGGTAAGATTGAAGTCGTTGCAGAAAAGATTGCTAGATTCTCAAAGAGAGCTTTACAGTTTGATGGAAAGAACCTTTATGGTGGTTTAGGAGAATTGGCAGATCCGCTTAAAAAGTTTGTTGAGACATTAAAGGTTTTGATGAAAAATCCAATTGTCAATGTTAAGCCGGAATATGTGAAACAAAAAGTTGAAGGAGACAAAGAAAACAAAAAAGCATCTGATAAAGAAGACCAAACAAAATACAAAAAGGACGAGCTTATAAAAGATATAGAAAGTGCGACTAAAAAAGCATTAGAACTTAAAAAAGATAATCCCAAAAAGGCGAAGATACAGGCAAACATAGATAAAATGAAATCAGAGCTGGACAAACTAGACGAGTCGGTAAACGAAAGTGCTTATATCTCAAAATTAATGGAGATACAAGCCGGAATGCGTGTTATTATGTTAGAGCTAAACGAGGCGTTGAAGAACAATAGTAAACCTGTAGGAAGATTGCTTAAATTCGACAGATTCATGTCTTACATAAAAGAAGCAGATGAACCAGTGACTCCAGAAGAGACTCCAGAAGAGACTCCAGAAGAGACTCCAGAGTCAACAGAAACTCAAGGAAGTACAAGTGCAAGTGATCCAAGATCTAGTATGTCTAGAGTCGAAAGGATACAAGACTACTTTGAGAGAAAGTGTAGAAATGTAAAAGACTACACAATGGATAAAACAGAGTTTGAGAAAGTTAGAGCAAACTTCGAAAAGTTAGAAAAAGACAAAGACGGATTCATAATAGACGGATACGATCCAATAATCGAGATATTGAAATTGTTCAACAGAGCATACAAGCTTTATATGGCAAAATACATAACCAAAAGAAGTACCGGACCTGGTGCAAGTACCGAAGCAGAATATACTTCGTTTGGAGACAAAGGTCCTTTCAGAAACGACAAAATATTCGATGTTTGGGAAAATGCAGTTTTGGATTTAATGAAAGATAGAAAATACGAATTCATCTTCGATCCGAAGACAAACCTAAGAGTAGGAAACGAAATCAGACCAAACGGTGGTGCCAATTTGAGAAAGTTCATGACCGATATGTTAGATGGTGATAGTCTTTACAAATCTAAAAGTGGATATGGTGATTCAGGAAGAGGAAAACAAGCAGAGCTTTTAGACAAATACTTTGGAGAGCCAGACGAGAAGGCAGGTGCCGCAATCAACAAAGGAGGAACATTTTTGGAAAAAGATGAAGAAAATAACCAAGAGATTGTAGAAGGGATACAAAAAGATGCGACTAAGATAAAGGCCACAAAAAGTGAAAACGCGGTTAGTGACGATGGTAAAAAAGCCGTTTATCCTATAAAATACACGTTTTTTGTATTGAAGATAAAAGACAAAGATGGCAACGAGGCACAGAGAGCATTCTACATTCAGGAGACGGATAGTAAATATGCATATATGCAGTGCAGTAAAAACTTCGGCACATTCAATCCTCTTCTGGACGCATCGGTCTTAGGACATGCCAACACTTTAATAAGCGGAGATTTACCGTTAAAGGAAACTAAATCCTTGTCGCATTTCACCAAAGTAAGAAAGGATGATTTCTTGAAATTGTTATTATCACCAGGCACTATAGAACTCGGAATGATGAGCGCAGACGGTCAGAAAAAAATCACCACCGAAAAAATAGAAGTGCTCGGCGCATATTGGATAACAAAAGAGGTAGATGGCAAAAACGTTCTTTTCAACGCAGTGGAGTTCGGTAAAGTACTGAATAAAGACAAAGAGAAGGTCGAAAAACTAAACAAGCAGATAGCCAAAGTGGCTGGAGTTTCCACGATTGTAAATATGATCAACGGAAGTGACGCGAGTAAAGTTGTCATTACCAGAGCTTAAATAAAAAGTGTTTAAAAATGAAATATCTAAAGAATTTCAAACGCTTCGAAAGCGTGGAAGCCGAAATAACCGACGAGCCTGATGTAAAGCTAGCAAAAGATAATGTAAATAATCTTGAAAAAAACATAAAGGATTTTCCAGCAGTACAGAAAGAGCTTGACAAGGCTTTCATGGAAATAAAAAGTGACAAAGACAACGAGTTATTGAATAAAAGAATAGAAGAAATAAAGAAAAAGTTTCCGAACAATCCATTCATAGAAGAGTACACACGAATGATGAATCTTCAGATGAGAATAAAGTATGTTCAGGATGAGTTGGCTAAGTACAATGATGACCTTTATAAAAACGAAGAAGATTTAAAGCAACTATCAAGTCAAAAGATAGATACTTCTGCCAAAGCAAAGACGGTAAACGATATAAAGTCCAATCAAAAGATAAAGACTCAGGAGATTGTAGATCTAAAAAAAGAACTTTTGAATGCAGATATAGCACAAAAAAAGAAAATGGAGGAAATAAAAAAAGAAATGCAAGATTCTTCTAAAAAAATAACCTCCTTTTAAAAAAAGAGAAAAATATCGCTTTTTACATTTTATATATACTTTAACTATAAAAAATTAAACTAAAAAATATGGCAATTCAAATTGGAAAATACAAAAGACCAGGAATATTCCTAGAGGAATATGATAACTCCGTTATCGCGACTCCAGTTGTTGAAGGACTTACAAACTTGGTAATAGGCGTGTCTAAAAAAGGACCTGTCAACACACCGATAAGAGTTAGTAATACAACTGACTTAGAAGCAATATTCGGTCAATTGGATCGAGGATTGGAGAGAAAGGGTTCGTTCTTTCATAGAACGGTTTCTAAAATGTTGGAGACAGCCCCAGTTTACGCAATAAACTTGCTACTTACCGACGATAATTTAGATGTTATTGAATATAAGTCTCTATCTACTTCTGCAGATACTTTAAACGACGTAGAAAGAACTGGTCCTTATAGAAGATTTTTTGACACTACAGGTTTCTGGAAAAGAGACACTGAATCTTTCATAAATCTTACTAAAAACAACACAGGATACTCTGAAAGAGCATTCAGTTTAACAAACTTATCAGATAAATTCGTAACTGTATTTGTTTTCAAATCTGCAGTATCTGGATTTGACAGAACTCTTATCGAATGGTATGGTTCGGCAGAAAAAATGCCTCCTTATGTTAGCACTAATGATTACGCATCTGACTATATGGTTGATGTAGTTGTAGTTGGTGGTGATTGGTCAGACTATAAAACTTTAGCAGTAGATTCTAGATGGAGTGCATACTTCAATGCTACAGGTCTTAGAAAAGACAAAGTAAGAGAATTCGCAAATGATAGAAACATCACACTTTTAGCATTCTACGAAGGACTTTCTTTAATTCCATATTTTAGAGATGCAAATGGTAGAAATATCTTCATCGAAACAGTAGTAAATAGAGATACAGATAGAACAGGCGTATTTTGTGCATTTAATAATGACTTAGTTGAAACAGACTTCTTTAATGGAAGACTTGACTTAATCGGCCATACAATAGCAGGTAAAAACGAAACTAACATTGATTTTCTTTCTTATCAAGACGTAATCTCAGAACAGATTGAAATCATTTCAAATCCATTGGATTTACCAGGAAACGTAACTGCCCTATTAGGTGGTTCAGCATCTTGGGCATATGAGACTGGAACAGAGCACGCATATGGAACGCCTAAAGCAAAAGGATGGGTAACTAATGGAGATGAAAGAACATCATACTTTGCAGAAGGATATATCTATAACGTAGAACTTTCAGCAACATTTAGCTATTCAACTGCATCAATCGTTGCAACTTACTCACTTATGAATCCTGATTATGAGGCATTCGTAGTTGTTGGTGATAAACAAGTATCTGTTTCAGGAACGGCATCACTTAGTATATTAGGAAGTAACTACATATACAGCTCGGCTAGTGCATCATATACATCTGCATTCGTATTAGATTCTACAGGAAAAATTAAAGTTGTAAATAGCACAAATGCAAATAATCCTGCAGTAGCATCTACAGATTCAATATTAGCATTTGTTAAGTTCTCAGTATTAGAACAAAAAATAACAGGAACTCCAGTTTGGACAAATGTAAACTTAAAAATAGGAGGATTCAAAAACTTCGTATTTGGTACAGCATCAGGTGCAGACTACTATGTAGAAGCAGTAACTGGAGCAACAGGGTCTATCAAAGTAACCTTTACTGATACAGATTCATCACCAAGTGTTAAAGACTATGCACAATACAGAAGATTCAAAATGTTTAACAGACTTGTTGATCTTATCGATAGTCCTAACAAAGAAAAAATGGTAATGCTTAAAAGCTTTAAAAAGGGTGTTAACAACTACAAAGGAGATAAGATTAGTTTAGCAGACGTTTCGATATCAAACATCGTTACTTCTTCTACACAAGACAAATCTTTCGAACTTAAACTTCCTTTCGAACTAGCAGATTTGCAAGACATCTTAAAAGGTTTCTTAGTATTCTATACGGTTGATAACGAATTTATATTAGGTGCCAAAGGTGTAAAAACTCAAGTTGAGGTTGCTGATGGAAATAGCTTTGGTGTTGTTGGAAAATACTCTAAACTATACACAAGATACTATGACGGTGTTGTAAACACCGGAGATTTCTTCTATGCAAACAAAACATCTAAAACAATATTAGACAAAGCAAACGACACTCCTTACGTAGCTGGGGCAGAATACATATCAGATGTTTACTTCTTTGATGGTGAATCTGCAGTAACCGTATTTGGATTGACGGCAGGAGTAAACGTAGGTCTTACTTCTTCTGCAGCAGGATACGATTATATAGCATTTAATGATGCGGATATGACTGATCTTTCTGTATACGACGTGATTTCTATACAAGGTGCAGTTACAAACACAGGAACTTTCACAATCATATCAGATAATCTTTTCAGTACTATGGATAATGGTGCAGGAATATTCACACACGTATATAAAGTAAACGAAGAAACTTCTTACGAAAGAGTACAAAACGTTTCAATAATATCAGACTTCAACACTAAACACTACCTTAAAATGTATGTTGATGGAGAAGTTTTAAATGTCTCTTTTATGGATGAAACATTTACTTCATACGAAAATGTGAATATCGAAACAGCGGGAACATTCGAAATAAACTCTGCAATAACAAACTACAAACAATCTTTAGAGATTGAGTATCCTGCTGGATACGTTGAAACTCCTAACAAAGTTCTTGTGAACGGAGCTAGATACACGGAAGTAAAAGTAGGTGATTTCTTAGAAGCTAAGTATGATGAAACTGCATTACATATTGGTCAATATCCTAGAAAACTTACAAGAGTTGTTTCTAAAAGACAATACACTGGAAACGCAGACTTAGTAGAAATCACATGTGACGCAGCAATTAAAAAAGTAAACTTTGGTGGTGACTACCAAACAACAAGATACAAAACTGTTGACAACTACGCAACAACTTACAAAGCAATCTCTTTAAAAGGATTTAGAGTAAGAGAGGCATCATTACCTGATGGAACTGAAGCTAAACAAAATGCAGTATTAAATCTTGTTTCAAAAGGAACACCATTGTTCAAAGCAATAACTAACAAAGAAGCTTTAGACTTTAGATACTTAATCGATTCATTTGGATTAGGATTGACAGAAAGATCTAAACAACAATTAGTTGACATCTGTGGAGATAGATTAGACGCATTTGGATTCTTGAATATGCCTTCTATGAAGTCATTCAAAAACTCAAGCTCTCCAACATTCGTAAACACAGAAGGAGTTCTTCAAGCAGAGTTTATTGCTAAAGGAGGAGATCCTGAAAGTGGACCAGCGTTCCTTTACTCATTCGGTGACGGAGCAGGTACAACTTGTGTTGGTTACTTCATGCCTTACTTAACTGTAAATGATAACGGAAGACCATTAGAGATGCCACCAGCAGCTCACGCAGCAACAACGTATATGAGAAAACATACATCAAATGTTGGATCTATTACTCCTTGGACAATCGCAGCGGGTGTTACTAACGGTAGAATCACAAACATCGCTGGATTAGAAATGGACTTTACTCCAACTGACATCGAGTGGTTAAATGGTGCTCAAATCAACCCAATCGTTTTCAAAAGAAATAGAGGAAACGTTATTGAAACTGAAAACACTGCACAAACTCTTTACAAATCGGCACTTTCTTACATTCACGTTAGAGAGGTACTTATCGAGCTTGAAAGAGAGTTATCAAGAATGTTGTTAGACTTCCAATGGAGATATAACACACCAGACATCAGAGCTGAAATCAAACTTAGAGCTGACGTAATCTGTGAGACATACGTAAATAAAAACGGATTGTACAACTACTTCAATAAAATGGATGAGGAAAACAACACGAATGAGATTATCGATAACCAAATCGGTGTACTTGATACTTACGTAGAACCTATCAAAGGTATGGGAATCATTGTTAACAATGTAACTATCCTAAGAACAGGAGCTATCGCAGCAGGTGGATTCGCATAATATACACTAAAAATAATAAAAAACCTCAAAGAAATTTGAGGTTTTTTTATTTTATAGAAACTTTATAGGTATTCTAAGATATAAGGAAGAGAGATATATCTAATATATATTTAAAAAATAACAAATAACATTATGTCTAAAGAACAAGAAATGAGTGAAGAAGACTACCTAAAGAGACATCTAAATGATATCGATCCAAGTAAGAATCAGAGCAACTTCAATGACAATACCACACAAAAACCTGTAGTAGAAGGAACTAGAGTAAGTGACTTACAATACTTCAACTTCGATATCAGAGAATTGCCTTGTGGACAATTCTATCCAACAGGAACTCTTTTCATGGTAAGACCAGCACAAGTAAAAGAGATTCAAGCATACTCTATGGTGGACGACCAAAACTTCTACGACATAGTGGAAAAAATGAATGATATTTTACAATCATGTGTAAGAGTTAAATATTCTGATGGTAAAATAGGATCGTACCTAGATATCAAAGATCAAGATAGATTATTCTTAGTTTTTCTTATTAGAGAGCTTACTTTCCAATCAGGAAGTTCATTATCAGTAAATGCAAAATGTAGCTGTGGTGAAGAAGTTGCAATCGAGCTAAACAAAGAACACTTTGTTTTTCATGATATAGATGTTAAACTGGAAAAGTTTTATAACAGAAACTTAGGATCATACACATTCAAAACGGTAAACGGAAAATCATTTGAATTGACACCACCAAACATCGGACTTCAAAAGGCGTTTACAGAATACATTATGAAAGAAAACAATGAAAAAAGAAATCCTAATTTGGCATTCTTGAAAATCATTCCTTTTATGATGAATGGTAGAACTTCTATAACATATGATGGAGTAAAAGCAAAAGTTAAAGACTTTGAAGAAATGGATGATATTTCATTCCAGTTTTTGAATGCAGCAGTCAGTAAAATGACATTTGGTATTAAAGAATTAAAGAAGACGTGTACGTGTGGTGAGGAGGTCCACACAGATATGCAATTTCCCAACGGAGCCTCAAGTATTTTCGTTATTCATGATGCCTTTGAAGCATATATTAAAGAATAAATTAATGCTCCAAAAACACTTCCACACACAGGAAGTATCTATGGATGATTGGCCGTTCTGGATGTTTGAAGAAAACATCAAACTTGTAAATGAAATCGTCGAAGAAGAAGACAATCAAAGAAAGAAAGACGAAGGAGAGCAACAAAAAGGAATGCCAGATACCGGTTCGATGATGAAGAACGCATCGAGCATGACAAACAATATAAGCATGCCAAAATTCTAATAAAAAAACCCACTCAAAATTTGAGTGGGTTTTTAGTTATAAAACTAAACATAATAAAAAACCCACTCGATTTGAGTGGGTTTTCTTTTTATCTTTAAGATTAATATCCTGACATAAGTGGAGGATTGATAGAGAATCCTGAGTCAATGTATTCATCAATGAAGTAATCATATACAAAGTCAGCATTCACTGTTTGAATGATATCATTAGATGCCCAATCAAGGTCATAACCTTGTAATTTCGACATTTGACAGTTTTGAAAAGTAACCCTTCTCAATACAACTCCTTTTTTATCATGTTGGTTAACGATGATAGTTCCAATCATATCACTTTTGTAGTGAAGTGATCCGTTTTGAGAGTTAAAAAGTAAGTCATACCATGCTTTCAAAGTATTCCAAACTTCCATAGAACCATTGTTATTAACATTTACCTGGAAAGGTATTGCCAACGTACCACTAGTCTTAGTAGGAGTTGTTTGAAAAACTCTTGTAGAGTATTTGAATCTTTGCTCTTTAGCAGCAGTATCAAACTCTGTTAATGCGTTTAAACTTATTTTAGTAGCGTTTTCTAACAATAAAAGAGCATCTCTTTTTTGTGCCTGTAAGATAACTGGTAACACGAATGTTACCTCAAACAAGTTTAGGTATACTACTTCATCTGGTAGTGTTCCAGGTCCACCTGGAGAACCAACATTGGAAATCTGCGTATAATGTGGTAATGGCATATTTTTTTTATTTATTTTTTATGTAATTGATAAACAATTATAATGTATATATTAATATTTTTTTACCTTCTGTTTTTTTAAAGGCTTAACTATAATGTATATATTATATTAAAAAAGCAATTTTTTTCCATTTTCACTTATTTAAACTTAAATACATAAAAACCATATAAATCATACAAAAAATTATCATTTTCAATGAAAGTATATATGATAACAGATACCCATTTTGGTATCTATTTAAACAATTTAGACAAATGGATGAACATGATGGAATCAACATTCTACAACTATGTAATCCCTTATTTAAAAGAAAACACAAAGCCTGGTGACATACTGATTCACTTAGGTGATTTATTCGATAATAGAACATCAATTCCTATAAACATATCAAATAAAGTAGAAAAAATACTTAAAGATATCTCTGATATTATACCAATTCATATAATGGTTGGAAACCACGATTTATTTAACAAAGGATCAAACGAAGTCAACTCTGTTAGATTGTTCAGTTATATGAACAAGAACATAACCGTGTATGAAAAAACCACTACTATCGATATAGAAGGACAGAAGCTGGTTCTGATGCCATGGGTAGAGAAAAGACTTGATATGATTAAAGAACTTGGTAGTAATCCAGGAGACTATCTATTTTGTCACTCCGACTTAAATGGTTGTAGAATGCACCTAAACTCTGTTGCACATAGAAACGCAGATAAGATTGATGTAGAGAACTTTAGTGGTTACAAAGATGTGTTCAGTGGGCACATACATCTTGTCCAACAGAACAAGAATTTTAGATTCATAGGGTCTTTGTACCAAATGGATAGAAATGATACAGGGGACCAAAAAGGAATCACTATATTAGATTTAGATACAAATGAAGTATCTTTTCATGCAAATAACTATTCACCAGTATTCAGAAAGTTCAGAGTTATAACAGAAGAGGATATTGATAAGTTAGACGAGATTAAAGATACTAAGGACTACATAGATTTGGCCATATCAAACAATCTACTTATCAACAACAGAAAGCTTCGTAGAAAGCTTGAAATGATGCTGGAGAAAGGAAATTTCGCCTCTGTTGAGTACATAGATGACATTGTACAAAAGAACGAGGACGGAGAGGATATTATTTCGGAATCCGTAGAAATAGATGAAGAATCTATGGACATTTCTATAAAACTTGAATACGAAACGTATATCAGAGAGTATATCGATAGACAGAAATACGAAAACTCGGATTTTAAAGACGGAATACTAAGTGAATATGATGAAGTAATAAGACTTTACAACGAAAACTATAAGTCAAAGATTGACTAAACAAGAAAACCACTCATTAGAGTGGTTTTTTATTACTTTATTTTTGTTTAGTCTGCAATTATTTTAAAGATTTCATAACCTCACTATTGGATTTAGAAATTAAACTTTGAATTTCTTTAAATTCATCACCATCTAAAATATCTTTCATATTATCAAATATTTTATTTTTTTTAGCATCAGTTTACTCAATTTAATTTTTTGGGTTCGAAATGTATACGGAATTGTTTGGCTTAGTATTGTTACAATTTGTATTGGTTTGTTGTTTTACAAGGGCACTCAGGTCTATCAAAATTACGCAGCCATATTAGTTGGAGCCGTTGTATTCGTTGATGCCTGGGTCTCTTCCTTGATTATTTTAATCATCAGTATGAAAGATGCTAAAAATGCAGGCGATGCCAAAAATTTACAGCAGCTCACTTATTTACCAAGTTTTATTTGGGGATTGTTTTTCTTTGCACAGGCTACTATAGCTGCACTGTGGTCGGTTCAGCTGTTTGTGCCGAGTCTGTGGTTGTTCGTAAAATAGCAAATCCTATCATTCCAGAAATAATTGAAGCTACAAGTATGGCTAGCTTTGCAGTGGTTTGCGTTTGCAAATCTGAAAAAGAAAGTAGTGATTACTACTGTAAGTTTCAACGCACATCTGAGGCCTTAAAACATTTTAACTTAAATTAAAGGAGAGAGACTATGAGTAAAGGTAATTGTTACGAGGCTAATTTCAAAGAGCTTTGTTTGGTAAACCCTATGAGCTACGGCGAAGAATGGGTATTGGTTCACGCCATGAGAGAAATCATTCAAGGCACTGAATGGTGGGGTGGTCATGCCTTCCTACTAAACAGAAAGACTAATGAAGTACATGACTTCAGCAATGGCAAGCACGAGATATGGGATAAAGAAGAAATCTATAAAAAGTGGAATGTTAAAGTTCATGGACTAGAGACTTACTTTGAATACTCTAAACCAGAAGCATGGGAGAAAGTTTTAAAGCTAGAGAACTACGGAGCGTGGGAGCTAAAGTTTGAAAACTGGCAGTCAGAAGACTGGCAAACATATATGAAAGAGTGGTGGTTACCTAACATGGAGCCAAAAAGACACGCTTTCTTAATGGAGAACGAAAAAAAGACTTAATCCTCCTTTTGTTATGTATGCAGAGAAGCCCCTGTAAAGGGGCTTTTTTGTCTGTCTCTTATACACATCTCCGAGCCCACGAGACAGGCAGAAATCTCG